>JADKLW010000030.1_pt2 | contig 12938 bp, 14 predicted proteins | sample 8641881 | NCBI WGS metagenome assembly JADKLW01 (sample SAMN16272185, study PRJNA661076) | feces metagenome | isolation source: fecal sample from diarrhoea affected cattle B | host: Bos taurus | place: South Africa: Lokaleng Village, Mahikeng | collected 2019-09 | reverse complement strand
GTTGGTGTTGGTATTTATGTCCCCTTCGGCCTGGTAAGCGATTACGAAAGCGGCTTCCAGGGACGTTATTTCGGTGATTACAGTGAAGTGCGCGTTATCACCGTACAACCCACTGTCAGCTACCGCTTCAACGATAAGCTGTCCATCGGTTTTGGCCCGACCATCAACCGCATTGATGGCCAGTTGGAAAGCGGATCGCTTAGCCGATTCACTTCCGGGGCCAATGATGGTCGCGTTAAGGTCAAGGGAGACGACACAGCATTGGGCTTCAACGCCGGTCTGCTCTATGAGTTCACTCCACACACCCGAGCGGGCATTGCTTACCGCTCCAAAGTTAAATACAAACTCGTGGGCGACACCAAACTATACGGTGCAGGGTTCGATCAGTTCGAGTCAGTAGGGATTCAAGCATCTGGAAAGTACAAAGCTTCCCTTGATCTGGACACCCCGGAGTCCGTTGACGTGTCGGTCACCCATGACCTGAACGATCAATGGACCCTGTACGGCGGTGCCATGTGGACTCGCTGGAGCCGTTTCGAAGCCATCGTGATTGAGAACAAGGGCATTCCCGGACCGCTACAAGCGAGCCTTGCTCCCATCATTGAAGAGCAGGATTGGCATGACACCTGGTCCTACGCGATTGGTACGGCCTATAAGATCAACAAACAGTGGACGTTGCGTACTGGCCTGGCTTTCGATCAGAGCCCAACCAACAACACCCACCGCTCACCACGCATTCCAACCGGAGACCGCACGGCAGTCAGCTTCGGCCTGGCCTGGAATCCGACAGACGACGTAACCCTTGATTTGGCCTACACCTATCTCTGGGAAGAAGAGACAGAAGTTCGCAATCAGAAGGCAAACAAAGGCGTATACAACGCTACCTACGAAAACAGCGCCCACGGCTTCGGCGCTGCCCTGAGCTACCGCTTCTAAGCAAAAACGCCCCGGTCTTGCACCGGGGCGTCCTTCTATCCCTACCTGGCCAATGCCTTTTCCACTGCCGCGATCAGCTTCGGATCATCCGGCTTGACCTTGCTGGAAAAGTAATCGACCACCTGCCCGTTGCGATCAACTACGTACTTGTAGAAATTCCAGCGCGGCGCTCCTCCGGCCTGCTTGGCCAGCTCCTTGAACAGCGGTATCGCATCGCTTCCCCGGACCGGCTGCGTCTGCGCCATGGGGAAGGTCACGCCGTAATTCACGTAGCAGACCTCAGCCGTTTCGGCAGCGTCATCGGACTCCTGAAAGAAGTCGTCGGACGGCACGCCAATCACCACCAGCCCCTCATCCTTGTAGCGCTGGTAGAGCGCTTCCAGTCCCTCGAACTGCGGTGCGAAACCACAGAAACTCGCGGTATTGACCACAACCAGTGCCTGCCCCTGATACGCCTGGCAAAGATCGATGGTTTCCTTGGAGCGAAGTTTCGGCAACTCATGCTTCAGCAGTGCCGGGCATGAGTCCGCCAGCGCCGGGCCGGACAGCAGCACCAAGGCCAGTGAGGTAGCGAGCAGGTGATTCTTCATGGCAACCACTCCGAGCAAGATCGCGTTAACGCTACTCCCGGGACGGCTGAGCCACAACATCTTCCAGCAAAACCGGGACTGCATTCGTTCAGACAGGCTCTTTAAGCACCATCGGCAAGCCCGCCACGACGAAGGACACACGTTGACAACGCTCGGCCAGCGCCTGGTGCAACCAGCCAGCCTCATCCACATAGCGTCGACTCAAGTCCCCCAGTGGCACGATACCCAATCCGGTTTCATTACTTACCAACAGCACACGCCCCGGCAGTGTCGCCAGGCAGTCGAGCAAGGCATCCCGCTCTTCGATCAGCCGCGCCGGATCATCCAGCATCAGCAGATTGGTCAACCACAGCGTCAGACAATCAACCAGGATGCAGTGACCCTTACGGGCGTTTTCGCGCAGCACCCGCGCCAGTGCCAGAGGTTCTTCCACCAGCGCCCAATCGACGGGCCGCCGAGCACGGTGGTGGGCGATGCGTTCGGTCATTTCCCCATCCAGCGGCTGGCTGGTGGCGATATAGGTCACGGGCAATCCGCTTTCCAGTGCGAGGCGTTCGGCCAGGCGACTCTTGCCAGAGCGCGCACCGCCAAGGATCAGTTCAAGCATGTCATTTTCTCAAGTCTCGGCGAATTTCGTAGAAGCGAGCCATGCTCGTGAAGCCGCCGTCCTCGCGGGAATGGTCTACTCATACGCTTGGTGAGGGCAAGGCTAGACACCACACAGTTCTCGCAACAGGCGGGTGTCCAGATGCGTCTCGACCAGATCGGCGAGGCGTTCGATATCGCGCTCGCGCAGGGCGTGGTAGTCGACCACCTCGACGTCATCGAGTCCGGCCCAGCGCAACAGCGCCTTACAGGCGTCGGATGATTCGAACAGACCGTGCAGATATGTCCCCAGCACCTGTCCATCCTCGCTGACGGCGCCATCATGGCGACCATCATCGAGGCATACGGCGGCTCGCCCGAGCGCCGGCCCGTGACTGATCCCGGCATGAATCTCATAGCCGCTGACGTAGGCATCATCAATCGTCAAGCGGCCACGGACGTTGCGCAGCTGTTTCTCGCTTTCCAGTCGTGTGGACAACGCCAGCAGGTCAAACCCAACGCTTTCGCCGGCGACACCTTCCAGTCCATGCGGGTCGCAGATGTGTTCACCGAGCATCTGCAGTCCGCCACAGATACCCAGTAGCTTGCCGCCATAACGCAGATGACGCTGGATCACCGCCTCCCAGCCTTGCTCGCGCAGCCAGGCAAGATCGGCACGAACGCTTTTCGAGCCAGGAAGAATGATCAGGTCGGCGGCAGGAACAGGTTGTCCGGGGCCGACGAAACTCAGATCGACCTGAGGGTGCAGGCGCAGCGGATCGAAATCGGTGTGGTTGCTGATACGCGGCAACACCGGCACCACCACTTTCAGCGTGCGTTCGCCCTTGGCTGACTGACGCACATCGATGGCATCCTCGGCTTCCAGATGAAAGTCCATCAGATACGGCAACACGCCGAGCACCGGCTTGCCGGTGCGTTGCTCCAGCCAGTCCAGCCCCGGTTGCAGCAGCGCGATATCGCCGCGAAAGCGGTTGATCACAAAGCCCCGCACCCGCGCCTGCTCGCTGTCCGAAAGCAGAGCCAGGGTGCCGACCAGATGGGCGAAAACGCCGCCCTTGTCGATATCGGCGATCAGGATCACCGGGCAATCCACCGCCTCGGCGAAGCCCATGTTGGCGATATCATTGGCGCGCAGGTTGATTTCGGCGGGCGAGCCGGCACCCTCGACCATCACCACGGAATACGCCGTGCTCAGACGCCGATGGGACTCCAGTACCGCCTGCATGGCCACGCGCTTGTAGTCGTGATAGGCGGCGGCGTCCATCTGGGTGACCGCCCGCCCGTGGATGATCACCTGCGCACCGATATCGCTGTTGGGCTTGAGCAGCACGGGGTTCATATCGGTGTGGGGCGCCAGCCCTGCTGCCTGGGCCTGCACCGCCTGCGCCCGTCCGATCTCGCGGCCGTCGGGGGTGACCGCGCTGTTGAGCGCCATGTTCTGTGGCTTGAACGGCGCCACAGTAACGTTCTGGCGTGCCAGCCAGCGGCACAGCGCAGTCACCAGCGTGCTCTTGCCCGCATCGGAGGTGGTGCCCTGAACCATCAAGGTACTCATGAATCCTTTTCCCTGTAATGTGTCAGCGCGCTTGCCAGCCGGCTCCAGTCTCGCTCGTCTGCCGGCAGGCCGAAACGCAGGCTCGGCGGAGCATGAAAACGGCGTACGAGAATGCCCTGACTGGCGAGAAACTCGTACAACGGGTCGACCTCTTCGCTCAAGACCCATTGAAACAGAGCGCAGCCACCGGCAGACGGCAAGCCATGAGCGGTCAACAGGTCCGCCAGTCGCTGGCCGTCGGCCAGGAGACGTTCACGCTGACGGGCCTGCCCTGCACGGTCAGCGAGCAAAGCCGTGCCGATGAACCTTGACGGCCCGGCGATGGGCCAGGGCCCCATGGCATCGCCCAAAGCCCGTAACAGCTCGCCTTCAGCCAGCACAAAGCCCAGCCGGGCACCGGCCATGGCGAAAAACTTGCCGAACGAACGCAGCACGATCAACCCCGGCAGGTGGGTGTATGGCGCCAGGCTGTATTCAGGCGTTGGATCGATAAAGGCTTCATCAACCACCAGCCAGCCGCCCCGCTCCGCCAGTCGTGCATGCCAGTCGAGCAACTGTGCGGGCGGCAGCAGGCGCCCTGTGGGGTTGTTCGGATTGACCACCACCAGCACGTCGACTTGATCGAGCGCACGCCGCACGCTGCCCTCACCGAACGCACTTGTGCGATGCCCTTCGCGGCGCCAGGCCTCGGCATGCTCGGCGTAACAAGGCGAGACGATGCCGACCTGCAACCGCCGTCGCAGCCTGGGCAGCATCTGGATCGCCGCTTGCGAGCCGGCAACCGGTAGCAGTGAAGAGACAGCGTAATAACCGCGGGCGACGGCCTCCAGCTCATCTTCGGCTTCCGGCAATCGACTCCAGGCGTTCAACGGAATTACTGGCAGGTCGAATCCATAAGGCGCGATACCGGTGGACAGATCGAGCCAATCCGTCAACGGGATGCCGAAGTCATGCGCCGCCGCGCGCAAGCGTCCGCCATGTTCAAGCATGCAACCCGCTCCCCAGCAGCATCAGCAGCAACCAGAGGCCGACGCCAGCCCAGACCAGATCCAGCGCCCGCTCGATATCACGCGCTTGTGGCGCTTCGCCCTCGCCCAGCGATGGCCGCTCGTGCCGCTCGCCGTGGTAGATCGCCGAGCCACCGAGTGTCACGCTCAGTGCCCCGGCACCGGCCGCCATCACCGGCCCCGCGTTGGGGCTATCCCAGAGTGGCGCCTGCAGGCGCCAGCAACGCCAGGCCTTGCGCGTCTGGCCGAGCACGGCGTACGTCAACGCCACCAGTCGGGCGGGGATGAAATTGAGCACGTCATCAATACGCGCAGCGGCCCAGCCGAAACGCTCGAAGCGCTCGTTACGATAGCCCCACATGGCATCCAGCGTATTGCTCAGGCGATAGAGCACGACACCCGGCGCGCCGGCAATCGCGAACCAGAACAGCGCGGCGAACACCGCATCGCTGCCGTTTTCCAGCGCCGACTCAGTGGCGGCGCGGGCGACGCCCGCTTCGTCCATTCCGGAAGTATCGCGACTGACGATAAACCCGACACGCCGGCGCGCCTCGGGCAAATTTCCGCTACGCAAGGCGCTCACCACCGGCAGCAGATGCTCACCAAGGCTGCGCAGGCCCAGTGCGAAATACAGCAAGACGATCTCCACCAGCCAGCCAACGCCAGGCAACAGACTGAGCAGCCAGGCCGTCAATGTCAGCGGCAGCACGGTCAGGCACCAGGCCGTCACGCCGTGACTGCGCCAGCCACGCCCATCCGGGCCGTTGAAATGTCGCTCAAACCGATCCGCCAGCCGCCCGAAAGCCACCAGCGGATGGCCGCGTCGTAGTTCGCCCAGCCATGCATCCAGACCAACGCCGGCCAGGCAAGCCAGCGCCACGCTCACTCGCGCTGCCCCCAGCGGTTGTTGAATAGCAACTCGTCCAACGGGCGCGGCTGGGTCCAGCCTTCCAGCACCAGCATCGGCGACGGATAGAACTCGACGACCGGACCGAGACAGATCACTGCAACTGGCGTGGCACCCGCTGGCATCTGCAACAGCTCAGCCAAGGCCGGGGGATCGAACAGCGACACCCAGCCCATTCCCAGCCCTTCGCCGCGCGCGGCCAGCCAGAGGTTCTGGATCGCACAGGCCGCCGAGGCGAGATCCATCTCCGGTAATGTGCGCCGACCGAATATGTGCGCTTCGCGGCCCTCCATCAGCGCCACCACCAACAGTTCGGCGCAGTCCTGGATGCCTTCGACCTTCAACTGCATGAACTCGCTGCCGCGCTCGCCCAAGGCTTCGGCAGTCAGCAGGCGCTCCTGCTCGACCAGCCTGGCAATGGCCGTGCGCAGCTCTCTGCGAGTAATGCGGATAAAGCGCCACGGCTGCATCAGGCCAACGCTGGGTGCCTGGTGTGCGGCTTCCAACAAGCGTGCGAGCAGTTCGGGGGCCACTTCACCGCCGCTGAAATGGCGCATGTCGCGGCGTTCGGCAATGGCCCGGTAGATGCCGGCGCGTTGTTCGTCGGTAAAGGCGTGTTCGCTCATGGACTCAACAAGGCTGCGGCCGCCACGGGATCGGACGGCAGATAGAAATGAATGTAGGACGCCGTCAGTCGGCTCTGGCGATAAACCGCCTCGGCGGTACGTTTGTAATTCGGGCATTCACCTCGAACCCAGGGTTCAAGCGGGGTTTCCAGTACAGAATGGTGAAAGGTATGCCCACGCAGCCGCCCTTCCGGCAGCACCACTTCCTGCAACGCCAGCGCCGTCAGACGCGGCTGCAGTCGAGCCTCGCCGGGCAGCAGGCCGAGCATGGTGCCACATGTTCCAGCCTTGTCGGTAAGGCGGTTGAACAGGTAAAGCATGCCACCGCACTCGGCGAGTATCGGCTTGCCTGCAGCGCGGTGTACACGGATCGCCTCGGCCATGCCCTGATTGTCCGCCAATGCGCGCAGGTGCAGCTCGGGATAGCCGCCGGGCAGGTAGAGACTGTCTACCGGCGGCAGGGTCATATCTACCAGCGGCGAGAAGAACACCAACTCGGCGCCCAGCTGGCGCAACAGGTCGAGATTGGCCTGATAGAGAAAGGCGAAAGCAGCATCCCTCGCCACGCCGATACGCACGTCCTGCAGCAGCGGTTCAAGCGAGTGTGCTTGCGGCGCAGCGAAATCCACTGCTGGCGGCAATGCCACATCGGCACTGGCCGCCAAGGCATCGGCAGCGGCATCCAGGCGTGCATCCAGGTCGGTCAGTTCGCTGGCCTGCACCAGCCCCAGATGGCGGCTCGGCAGTTCGATATCAGCGCTGCGCGGCAACGCGCCGTACCAGCGAATCGCCTCCGGCAGGCTGTCGCGCAGGATCTCGCCATGGCGCACGCTACCGACCCGGTTGGCCAGCACGCCGGAGAACGGCAGATCCGGTTGGAAACTGGCCAGCCCATGGGCCAGGGCGCCGAAGGTCTGGGCCATGGCCGCGCCGTCGATCACCGCCAGTACCGGCACGCTGAAACGCCGCGCCAGGTCGGCAGCACTGGGGTTGCCATCAAACAGCCCCATCACCCCTTCGATTAGAATCAGGTCGCATTCGCCCGCCGCCTCCCACAGCAATCGGCGCGATTCTTCTTCACCGACCATCCACAGGTCGAGCTGGTACACCGGCTGGCCGCTGGCACGGGCGAGAATCATCGGGTCGAGAAAGTCCGGCCCACACTTGAACACCCGCACGCGCCTGCCCTGGCGCGCATGCAGCCGTGCCAGGGCGGCGGTAACGGTGGTCTTGCCTTGCCCGGATGCCGGTGCGGCGATCAGCAATGCCGGGCAGCTTCGGCTATTCATCGCGACCTCTCGTCATCGTAGGGCGGATGACGCTTCACCCATCCACCGACAACGTGGACGGTGGATGAAAAAGGCGTCATCCACCCTACACACCCCTCAAGCGCGAGCATCAGAACTCCACGCCCTTCTGCGCCTTCACACCCGCTTTAAATGCATGTTTTATCAGGCTCATTTCGGTCACGGTATCCGCTGCCTCGATCAGTCCGGGAGGCGCCCCGCGACCGGTGACCACCACGTGCTGCAACATGGGCCGCGATTCGATATCGGCCAGCACCGGCTCCAGTTCCAGATAACCGTATTTCAGCGCGATATTCAGCTCGTCCAGCACCACCAGGCCGACGCTTTCATCGGCCAGCAATTCACGGGCCACGGCCCAGGCCTCCTGGGCCTTGGTGATGTCGCGCTGGCGGTCCTGGGTTTCCCAGGTAAAACCTTCACCCATCACGTGATAACTCACTTCATCCGGGAAACGCCGGAAGAAGTTTTCCTCTCCGGTGCTGGCCGCGCCCTTGATGAACTGCACCACGCCGACCTTGATGCCATGCCCCAGCGCACGGGCGACCATGCCAAAGGCCGAGCTGCTCTTGCCCTTGCCATTGCCGCTGTGCACCAGCAACAGGCCGTACTCGTCCTGAGCCTCGGCGATCTTCGCATCGACCACCGCCTTCTTGCGCTGCATGCGCGCCTTGTGTCGCTCGTCACGTCCGTCCATCAGTGCACCTCCCGCGCGCGCTGCAGGCGTTGCGCCGAAACGATACCAACATGCAGCACCAGCCCCGTGCCGACGTAGAACGCCAGGTTGCTCAGGTGACGCGGCACGTACTCGGCGATGCGCGCGAGGAAGCCGGCCAGCGTTGGTTCGGTGTAACGGCCCGAGAAGAAGTAGAAGCCGCCGCCTGAGAACAAGTACGCCACGAAAGCCGCACCCACCAGCGTCAGTGCCAGCATGGCCAGGCTGCGCAGATCGTCGCGCTGCCATTTGGCGAATAGCCGTCCGGCCAGCCACAGGCTGCCGTAGGCCGGCACCAGCGCCCAGTAGGCCGGCGACAGGCACCATTCGCTGATGGTGCCGCTGGCCAGGGAACCGAAATCCAGCGCGGACGCCACGGCAAACAGCAGCACGAACATCCCGCGCGGGCGCAGGTAGAAGCCGGCCAGGAAGAAGATCGACCAGCTGGCGCTGGGCAGGTTCTCGACGCTGGCGAAGTGTTGGCCACGGGTCATGGCCATCAGCAGGATCAGCGCGGCACCTATTGCCAACTGGGCGCGCGTGGATAGGACGTGCATGGGTGTGCTCCTTGGGTGGGTTGCCGGGTTACAGGGCCTGGTAGCGGACGGTGAAATACACCGCGCGGCCAGGCTGTTCGTAGGTCTGGGTGGTTTCGTAGTCGCGGTCGAACAGGTTTGCCAGCTTGACCTGCAGGCGCCAGGCCTCGTCGACGCGGTATTCGCTGCGCAGATCCACCAGGGCATAGCCGGGCATACGCGACTCATCAGTGTTGCTGGCCTTGTCGAAGCGCTCGCTCACTGCGTACAGCGAAGCGCCCAGGCCGATGGCGCCGAACTGGCGGTCCATATCCAGATTGAAATGGCGCTTGGCGCGGCGTTGCAGCAGGTGGCCGTGGTTGGCCTTGCTGCGGTCCTGCGGGTCCATGAAGGTCAGGTTGGCCGCCACATCCCAGCCGGCCAGTACGGTGGCCAGCGTGGTCTCGATGCCGCGAATGCGCGCCACGTCTACGTTCTCCGGGCGCATGGGACGGCTGCCCGCCCAGACGATCAGATCTTCAATCTGGTTCTCATAGGCATTGAAGCTCCACTCGCCCCAACCATGACTGCCACGAATGCCAATCTCGTAGCTCTGCGCCTCTTCCGGCTTGACGTCCGGGTTACCTGCGGTGGCGCTGCTGGCCGGGTAGTACAGGTCGTTGAACGTCGGCGCGCGGTAGGCGGTGCCGTAGGCGGCGGTCAGTACCAGCGCATCGCTCAGGTTGAAGCTGTATCCCAGGCTACCGGTGTCGTGCGCGCCAAAGAACTCATCGTCGTCGCGACGCAGGCCGGCCTGCACGCCGTGACGACCGAAAGCGGCCTGGTACTGGACGAAGTAGCCCTTGTTGTAGCGGCTGTCCTCGGCGTAGTCATCGCTGCTCTCGATACGATCGGTCTGGTAGTCCATGCCGAAACTCAGCACCTGCGCCTCGCCGAAACGCAGGTCGTTCTGCCAGCTCAGACTGTCGCGGCGAGTGTCGAAACGCGAGTAGAAGGCACCATCCTGGAAGTTGTCGCTCAAGTCCTCACTGTGGCCCGCCTGCAAGGTGACGCCCCAGAAGCTAAGCGGCGAAAAGCGCGCACGACCGCTGATGGCTTGCAAGGATCCATCGGTGTAGGCGTCGCGGCCCGTGGCACCGCTGGTCGAGCGGGTATCGAAGTCACCGTGGTTTTCGCTCTGCAGCCAGCTACCATCGAGCTCCAAGCCGCTGTCGAATCGATAGCCGGCGCGCAACTGCGCGGACAGCTCGCGATAGCCGTCGGCATCCGGCTCATAGGCATTGGGCGCAGCGCTGCGAAAGGCACGGGCGCTGATGCCGTCAGTGGACTCACTGGCAACGCCCATATTGAACCAGCCATTGCCTTGACTGCCGGCCACGCCGGCCACGCCGCTGTAGCTCGAACGTGAGCCGGCGCTAACCGAGGCGTAAGGCTTGACGCCATCGGCGGCACCACGGCGGGTGAAAATCTGGATCACCCCACCCATGGCCTCCGAGCCGTAGAGACTGGAGCGCGGCCCTCGGACGACCTCGATGCGCTCGATCTGCTCAACCGGAATACTCTGCAGCGCGGCGCTGCCGGAGGTGGCCGAGCCGATGCGAACGCCGTCGATCAGCACCAGTACGTGCTTGTCGCTTGTGCCACGGATGGAGACCGAGGTGCTCTTGCCGCGCCCGCCGTTGCTGGTGACGCTCACCCCGGCCAGGCGCTGCAGCAACTCCGGCACGCTGCCCGCCTGCTGACGCTCGATTTCGTCACGGGTGATGAGGCTGCTGGAAGCGATAGATACCGGTGCATTGCTGGTTCGGCTGGCGGTGATCACCTGCTGGCCCAGCAGCAAGGCATCGCCGTGATTGGCCAGTACACAGGAAGGAAGGCCCAGTAGCACCACGGCCAGGGAAAGGGAATTGCGCATCGGATTGAAGTTCTCCGTCGTGCCCACCCGCACGACAAAAAGTCGGTGGAGACAGACGGAAGAACTCGAAAGAAGGGAGTACCGCAAGGGTACGCACCCACTCAGCGCCCGCCGCACTGTCAGTGAAATGCGACAGGCCGGTCTCCGGGCTTGCGAGCGGATGCGTCATGGCATCCCGAAACCGCGCCTTCCCGTGCGTGAACACAGTGGCAATTGCGGTTTCTTGACTCGCCTACCGTTGCGGGGGCAGCGCCGGAATCTTCGTGAGAATGGACCGGCTTCCCTGTTTCACCCATATGGCTTTTCGCCAAGGGCACCTGAGGCGACGCGGAGGTTAGTCCAAGGCTTGGCTCGACGCAACTGAAAGCAACGTGGGCTTGGCACCATGGCAATGATTATGGGTATCTTGCTCGCGACTGACGGAACCGGCAGATGCCTGCCTGCTTCGAATGTCACACTACTGTTCACTCGCCATCCGGCCATCGCAGGAAAAAACGCTCGCCCATGACGACCATCGTACAGATCTCCGACACCCATTTCGGTACCGAACAGCTGCCTGTAATGCGCGCTCTGGAAGAACATGTTCGCGCGCATGGTGCCGATCTGCTGATTCTCTCAGGAGACATCACGCAGCGGGCCAGAGCTGGAGAGTTTGCCGCCGCGCAGGCATTCGTTCAGCGGCTTCAGGACCTGGGCATACCTGAAACACTGGTGATTCCAGGTAATCACGATATTCCGTTGTACAACCTCTTCGCTCGCGCCTTTACGCCCTACCGCAACTACCAGCGCCATTTCGGAAACAATCTTGAACCGACTTTCGAGACCGACGACATGCTGGTCATCGGCCTCAACACGACGCACCCCCGGCGGCACAAGGATGGCGTGGTCACGGCCAGACAGGTGCAGGCCGTAAGTCGCCGTCTGAAAGACTGCGACCCAGGCAAGGTACGCATCCTCGTCGCGCATCAGCCATTCGGCGCGATGGTGCAGAGCGATCTGAGCAACCTGCAGCACGGAGCCGACCCAGCCCTGCATTGCTGGGCCGAAGAAGGGCTGGATCTGGTCATGGGCGGACATATCCACCTGCCCTACGTGCTGCCGCTTTCCGGGCAGTACAGCGGTCTGTCGCGGGAAATCTGGATGGTTCAGGCCGGAACTGCGCTGTCATCGCGCCTGCGCGGCACATCGCCCAACTCATTCAACCGCCTGAAGCTGCATTCGGGCATAGACAAGAAAGTCTGTGTGGAGCGCTGGGACCTGCTGGACGATCACTTCGCGCCGGCTTCGCACTTCAATCTGCACTGGTAGCGGACAACCGCTAGCGCCGTCAGGGATTGAGCGCCAGTTGCTCTTCATTGAGCACACGCCGGGCGTTGAGGTAGTTCTTCTGCCAGTAGCTGTTGGAAAGACTGTCAAGCCGCACCGTGCCACCGCTGGACGGCGCATGCACGAAACGGCCCTCACCGACATAGATCGCCGCATGGCTGACACGCCGCCCACCGCTGGTGGCGAAGAACAACAGATCGCCTGCCTGCAGCGCATCACGCCTGACAGGGCTGGCACTGCGCATGGCATTCATTTCTCGCGTGGTGCGTGGCAGGGCGATACCCGCCGCACCTCGGTAGACATAGCCGATCAGGCCACTGCAATCGAAACCGCTGTCGGGCGTATTGCCGCCATACCGATAAGGCGTTCCAACCAGGCCCAGGGCAGTAAACAGCACATCCTCGGCGGCACCGGGTACAGGCTGCGCTACCGGCGCCACGATTGTGGGTTCGATGGCTTGCCGACCGGCACAGGCAGTCAGCAGCAGGACCGTCAGTAGAAGGATCGGGAGGCGGGCCAGAAAGGGCATGGCAGAGCAGTCCGGGCAAAGGAGCCATCACTCTGCCGGCATGCGCCGCGGGATGCAACCCCGGCGCCCGCCTCGTCAGTTACGGGAAGGGATGTCGCTTGAAGCGGAAGCCAGCGCCAACACACGCTTGGCCTGCATGAAACTGGCACGCCAGTAGGCGTCGTCCAGGCTATCCACCCGCACGCCACCGCTGCGGCTGCTGGAGGAGTGAATGAACTGGTTATCACCGATATAGATGCCGGCATGGCTGACACGGCCACGGCCACGATTGTTGAAGAACACCAGATCGCCCGGCTCCAGCTCGCTGCGTTTGATCTTCGGTGCATCGAGGCTGATCATTTCGCGGGTTGAGCGCGGCAGCTCGATACCGGCTTCCTTGCTGAACA
>JADKLW010000462.1_pt2 | contig 12948 bp, 11 predicted proteins | sample 8641881 | NCBI WGS metagenome assembly JADKLW01 (sample SAMN16272185, study PRJNA661076) | feces metagenome | isolation source: fecal sample from diarrhoea affected cattle B | host: Bos taurus | place: South Africa: Lokaleng Village, Mahikeng | collected 2019-09 | reverse complement strand
ACGCTGGCGTGCAACGTCAAGTTCCTCATCGAGGGGGAAGAGGAGGTGGGATCACCCAACCTGCCCAGGTTCTGTAAGAAACACAAGAAGATGTTGCAGGCTGACGTGATCCTGGTCTCCGACACTTCGATGATCGCCCCCGACGTGCCCTCCATCACCACGGGACTGCGCGGACTGGCCTACTGGCAGGTGGAGGTGACCGGTCCCAATGTAGACCTGCACTCGGGACTCTTCGGTGGTGCCGTGGCCAACCCGATCAACGTGCTGGCGAAGATGATCGCACAGACGATGGACGACGACGGTCGTATCCTGATCCCCGGCTTCTATGACGATGTGGTGGAGGTATCCCGGAAAGAACGCAACTTGATGGCGAAGGCACCCTTCTCACTGAAGGAGTACAAAAAAGCACTTGATGTGAAGGAGGTTGCGGGAGAGAAAGGATACAGCACCAACGAGCGTACCGGCATCCGGCCCACGTTCGACGTATGCGGCATCTGGGGAGGCTACACCGGTGAAGGTGCCAAGACGGTACTGCCGTCGAAAGCCTATGCCAAGATAAGCACCCGCCTGGTGCCCAATCAGGACCACAACAAGATCGCGAAGCTCTTCGTGAAATATTTCGAGTCGATTGCTCCCAAGTCGGTGAAGGTGAAGGTGGAGTACCTGCATGGTGGCCCTTCCTATGTCTGCCCCATCGACCTGCCGGCCTACCGGGCAGCAGAGAAGGCATACAGTGAGGTCTACGGCAAGGAGCCGGTGCCGGTACGTTCCGGCGGCAGCATCCCCATCATCGCCACCTTCGAGGAGATCCTCGGCATCAAGTCGGTGCTGATGGGCTTCGGGCTGGGCTCCGACGCGATCCACTCACCCAACGAGAACTTCCCGCTGGAGCAGCTTTATAACGGCATAAGAACGATTCCCCTGTTTTATAAGTATTTTGCGGAACAGATGAAGAAGTGATGAACCAAGTGGATGGTGGGCTGTTTAATAAGAAAGGTAACAATTTAAATGCAGAAACGATGACAACCTATACCACCCTGTCAGAAGCCATCAACGATCTGGCAAAGAAAGGCTACACAGCCAACTTTAATATCGAGAGCGACTGTATTGTATGTACGGACAATATGATACGACTCCATCCGGATGAATTTCAGATTGACGAGATTTATCGTTTTCAGGAGATGTCTGACCTGGACAACGAAAGCATACTCTATGCCATTTCCTCACCTCTGAACAATATGAAAGGATTACTGGTGAATGCCTATGGTGTTTATTCTGAGACAGCTACAACCGATCTGATCGAGAAGCTATCAGAGTTAAAGTAAAGTGAGCTCAAGTTGTATATGTGGTCCTGACTGATTCACCCTGTAGGTGAATTCAGATGGTCTATATTCATGCTGATCGGCATACTACTACATATGCGATGTAGCGTGTATCTTCAGTTACGGGAGTCAACGACAGGTAGCCGGAAATAACTTTTCCGCCCACGACCTGTAGTGGTGACTCCCGTTGCATTTTCTGATGAAACAAGAGGGCATTTCCCGGCTTATTGAAATAGTCAACCACGTACCGCCCCTGCCCTTCTGACTCCATAAACTGATCATGGAAGAGACATGCCACCATGCCCATGTTCATGCGCATATTGATCTCCACGCAGGGTTGTATGCTGTAGCTTTCACCTGACTGGCAGATCATCATATCCACACCTGCATAACCGGTATAGAACGGGAAACGGGTGGAAAGCTTTTCTAAAAGAGTCTCACGCAGGTGATGTAGCCGGTCGACAGGGATATAGGCTGAAAGCATCTCCACGATTCGCCTGTCGGAGAGCAACTCATTCCCCATATAGGCACCCGATTTGGCGGAGCGGAACATCGAATAACCGGCAAAGCGGGAGACACCCTGATCCAGATAGAACTCCATTGCGAAGTCCTCCACCTTGTTCAGTACCGGCTCTGCCACCACCCCTCCCTGCTCGCGGATCACGCGACGGCACCAGTCGGTCTGCTTGTCGGTGATGGCCCCAAGGATCCGTATCAATCCCTTGCCACTGCCGGAGAGCGGCATCTTGAGCAGTTTATCTCCCGGAAAGGATGAAAGGTAGGCAAGTAACTCTTCCGGTGAATTGAAGTAGTGTGACTCACCGCAGTAGGCAGGCTCCTCCACCTGCAGCTCTCTCAGCATGTTTACTGCATGAAGACGGCCGGAATAGTCCCGCAACATCTGAAGTGCTGCCGGCGATGGTAGCCGCTCCTCCTGCACCCCGCAAGATACCAGTCGCTTCCTCAGGGCGGGATTCCATCCCCAGGGGATGATCACTTCCGGGTGATGCAGCCGGATATCAGCGTAAGAGATAAGCAATGATGAGACAGGTAATATATTGCAGATGCCATGCAAAAAAGACCTGTTCTCTTCACCTTCCGCAATCACCGGCGCACCACGGCCATACCATACCGGCAGCAATGCCAGCTCACCGGCCATCCTTGCAGCTGTTGCCGGCGGTGTGTAGTTTGCTGAGAAATTGGCCAGTGCCAGATCGTTGTCGGGATTGAAGAGATACATCTACAGGTACTCTTTTACCTCAATCTCACCGTTGAGTGCCAGCAGGGCGTTCTCCGCCAGGGCACCCATCTCGTCCTGTCCCGGGTAGACATGCACCGGTGCGATACGGTAGACCCGCTCGATCACCATGTTGCAGAACCACTTGCTGTTGGCGATGCCGCCGGTGATCAGGATCGCATCCACCTCACCTTTCAGTACGGTACCCATGGCACCTATCTCCTTCGCCACCTGATAGGCCATCGCCTCAAGCACCTCGCGGTTCTTCTTATCGCCATCCTTCGCTTCCCGTTCTGCGATATAGGCATCGTTGGTACCCAGGTAGGCCATCATCCCCCCTTTGCCTACGATCATCTCCGACATCTTCTCGTAGCTGTAGACGCCGCTGAAAGCCATCTTCAGCAATTGTCCCACGGGCAGTGAGCCGGCACGTTCGGGTGAGAAGGGGCCATCGCCGTCCAGTCCCTGGTTCACATCCACCACCTTCCCCTTCTGATGGGCCCCGACGGTGATTCCGCCACCCAGGTGCACCACGATCAGGTTGAGATCTTCATATTTTCTCATGATCGACTTGGCATGTGCACGGGCTATTGCTTTCTGGTTCAGGGCATGAAAGATGGATCTTCTCTCGATGAAGGGATGGCCGGAGTATCTTGCCAGTGGTTGCAACTCATCCACCACTACGGGATCGGCAATAAATGCTTCTGCCGACGGCAGTAACTTCGCGATATCGGATGCGATCAGTGCACCCAGGTTGCTGGCATGTTCGCCCCGCTTGCAAGCCAGCAGATCGTCTCGCATGGCATCGTTCACCCGGTAGACCCCCGATGCGATGGGCTTCACCAGTCCACCGCGGCCAATCACGGCATCGATAGACTCTACAGGTACATCCGCGCTCTTCAGCTCTTCATAGATGATATCCTTACGGTACTCATACTGATCGGTGATCTTTTCAAACCGACGTAAAACGTCGGGAGCATGCTTGATGGTTTTCAGGAAGATCACTTTCTCCTGCTGGTAGATGGCGATCTTGGTGGAGGTAGATCCCGGGTTGATCACCAGGATGCGGGTGTTGGTTGCCATAGGTTTGTCATTTAGTAGTTTGTCATTTAAAACTTGTTCATCTTATCACCGCCGCCAGTGCCAGGGAGAGCAGCTTGCTGCGGTCGTTGTCCGACCGCGAGGTGAGCACTATCGGTACGGAGGTGCCCGTCACGACGGCCGCCGTGACTGCTCCCCCCAGGAAGTTGAGTGCTTTGTAGAACATGTTGCCGGCCTCAATATCGGGTGCGAGGAGCATATCACAGTCGCCCGCCACCTCACTTTCGACCCCTTTGATCCGGGCTGATTCACGGTCGAAGGCGATGTCGATGGCGAAGGGCCCGTCAACCAGGCATCCCTGCAGCTGCCCGTTGCGGTTCATCTCCTTCAGTGCTGCGGCATGGATCGTTGCCTCCATCTTTGTGTTCACCTTCTCCACCGCTGCGGCTACCGCAACTTTTGGAATTGGTATACCCAAACGGTGACAGAGCTCCACCGCGTTCAGCAGTATCTGCCTCTTGGTATCCAGGTCGGGGGCGATGTTCATCGCCCCGTCAGTGAGGCCAAACATCTTATGGTAATAGGGTGACCGGAAGAAGGCCACATGACTGAGTAATCCACCGGTGTTGATTCCCTTTTCCTTGTCGAGCACCGCCTTCAGCAGGTCGGCAGTACCCACATGCCCTTTCATCAGCATGCCGGCACTCCCCTCCCTCACTTTCGCCACGGCCAGTTGTGCGGAGACGGCTGCACCCTTGCGGTTATCCAGCAGCTCCATCCCTTCTGTGGACACACCTGCACTAAGGGCGGCAGCAGCAATCCTGTCGCTGTCACCTATCAGCAGAGGTGTCACAAACCCCTCTCTCATGGCGTGATACAGCGATATCAACACATCCTCGTCCTCAGCGGCAGCTACTGCCACAGTACATCTCCCTCTCTCTTTGGCGCGTTGTACCAGCTCTGACAAATCGCGGATCGGCATAATAGTAATATTGAAACTGTTTACTTACAAAAGAACAAATAATTTCGCAAATTATGCATGGTTTTCACCATTTTTTTAGCAAATAGTAAACCGTCGAGGGAGGATCCCGATCTGATTAGACTTCCCTTTACATAACACTTCAGCTTTTTAATTCTTACTGAGCCACGATAATTTCACCAACGTTTTGTACAGGAATATTTTCAGATCTTTGCTCAATATTTCTGCAGCAGGTTCAACAGCTTGCGATCCAGCTGATGTCCGTGCCACTCTTCATATTCCACATCTTTCCTTCCTGAATCCAGCACGCCAAAGTCACCCCGGAAGTTCCACAAAGCCCAGCCGATCTGATGGCTTGTCAGGATCTGCAACAGGTCTTCAAACCAGGCCAGGAAGACATCATGGGGTGTCTCCCTGTAGCAACCACACTCGCCGCAGTGCACGCCCACACCACTCTTCACCAGCTCTGTCCAGGGGCGGTAAAACTCATCCAGCACCCCGCGGTCAAAACGCTGGCCGTCAATGATCCCGGGCCATACCGGCAGGGGTGCTTCATCCGGATTTTTCCATACCCAGCCGGCACGGTAGTGGGAGATATAATGGGGGTAATAGCCCCTGCAGCTCTGTCCCAGCGGTAGATCGGTCAATTCGGGGATCACCAGTGAACCGCCATCGTTGCCATCAGCGATCACCATCCTATCCGCATTGTGTTTCTTGATCACCTCCAGACAACCCATGGCGACCTTACGATAGATCTCACCGGGAATCGGTCTGACCGGTGAAAACTGATCATTCATATCCTCCTTGAAGCAGGGCTCATTGACCAGGTCGAAGCTCAGCTTATCCGGCGAGACGTTCCTGAAACGCTTTGCCCACATGTCCCAGTGCTGATAGAAAGCATTCTGTGCCGCTTCATCTTTCCACAGGTTGAAGGGCTCATGAAAACCGGCGTTGATGCAAAAGCCGGGTGCACGATGCAGGTTGAGGCTCACATGCAGGTTGTACTTATGTGCGAGATAGACAATCTGTTCCACCGAATCAACCGCCTCCTCTCTGAAATCAACCGTCCCCCCGGGAGCTATATCTCTTCCCGAGGAAGGGTCATAATTCAGGTAGCTGGGATAGGCCATGGGGATACGCACAAAATCGAACCCCCAGTCGGCCATCCATTTGAAATCCTGCTCAGTAGCCGATATCAGGTCGGGATCATGCACATACCGGCGGGGAGTGAAATAGTTGAGGATATTAAATCCTCTCCATCGTGGCAGTTTGTTTGTAAACATTTTTTCATCAGGAGTCTCAAAAGCATTCAACGAGGGGTTGACCGCCAGCATGGCGGTCCCGAAAGCTGTTGTTCTTAAAAATTGACGTCGTTTCATACGATATTATTTTATCAATGTGTCCGGATGCCGCATACATTATTTTCATAGAATGAAAAGATGTATATGCCCGCTTTATATGTGATTACTCAAAATGATTATTCTCCTGATGTTGCTGTGATCGGACGAAGAGTTCAAAACCCATTCGGCTGTTATGATAGGGGCATGTCCAGAGATCGACTTTCGGTCGTCCTGTTGCCGGCCTGTTTTCAGCATCTAACCCGCTATACCACCCGCCGTATTCATCGTCGATCAGGTTCTCCTTTACAAAACTCCAGGTCTTCAGTGCTGCTGCAAGATATTTCTCATCCTGTGTGATCTGCCAGGCATTGTAAAACGCCACAACCGACTCAGCCTGGGGCCACCAGTCAATCTTACGGATCAACTGCCCATCTATACTCTCGTAATTCATGTAACCCATCTCTCCGTTCCACCCTTCCACCATTTGCGTATCCACCAGGTTCAAGGCGACTGTTTTTATCTCATCCGACAGATCTTCGTCGCCAAGCGCTTCAGCAGCTTCGTACAACAGCCACGACAACTCGATATCATGGCCGTAGGAATCGATCTCCTCCAGGTTCTCCCAATCCATGGTCAGGTAGAGCTTCTGGTGCCAGGTTTCCCTGTTGATTATCTTTTCGGTAAAAAGGCTGATCAAGCCGCGCAGTTGTTTTTCAAGGAAGGCATCCGGCCATACCTGATAGAGCAGGGAGTAGGCTTCGAGCAGATGCAGGTGTGTGTTCATGGTCTTGGGTGCCACCCCCGCACCGTCATAACCATATCTCTCAGGCTTCGACCAATCCCTGTTGAATGATTCAATGTATCCACCGTTCAGCGGGTCGAAGGCATATTTCTCCAACGATTGAAAGAGCGCAACAGCCTGGTTCAGACTCTCATCATTCCCGGTGGCCCTGTAATGTTCGGCCATACCATAGATGGCATATGCGATGCCATAGGTCTGTTTGGCACTGTTTCCCATGGTGCCGTCGGCGTTCACCGTCCAGTAGGAACCACCCATCTCCTTATCGATAAAATGTTGGATGAAATTGTGCTGTGCACGGTCTGCCAGCACCTTGTACTCCTCCTCTCCGAACAGATGATAAGCTCTTGAGAAGGTCCACAAGATACGTGCGTTGAGCACACCTCCCTTGGGTGATTGAGGGATGGGTGTGCCATTGTTTCGTATCTCACCATAGAAGCCTCCGCCGGGATCAGGTGAATACTTTATCCAGAATGGAAGAATATTCCCACGTAAATCATGCAGGACCTCTTCAACCAACAGTTGTTCCGTTCCGCCCTGAGCTCTGACAGCTGCCATGAAAGGCAGCTGCAGGGCAATCAGCAGAGAGAAGATAAAAATGGCAGGTTTCATCACCTATTGTTTAACAGTTGTTGTGCTGCCAGCACCAGGAACATGTAGTGCGAGGAGCCGCCACCCATCACATACTCCACCTGCTGCCAGAGGAAGGGGAATTCAAGCAGCTCCGGGAAGTCGGGACGGATCAAAGCGGTGCCGGAGACCACCCCACCGGGGATGTATGACCAATCCGCACGATTCAGGCCATATCCCACCGTGGCGGAGACGGCACCCACGCCGGAGGCGAATGAAGCGGTGTTGGAACCGGGGTGACATCCCAGGATGAAGTTGAGGGCGTTGTAGATGTACTCCGGACCGAACAGGTCGGGATAGGCGGTGTGCAGGAAATAATGGGTGTAACCAAAACGCTGTATATCCCATCCGGCACCCCAGATGTTGGGACGATAGGGAACGCCGTAGGGTGTCTCCGCTCCCTGCTCATCCAACTGATCGCGGAAACCCAGCAGGGCATCTCGTACCGCCTTGGTGAACCCTGTATCGTTCATCTTTTTCCCGGCACGCCCCAGGAACCAGCCTACCCGCCCTATATTTTGGGTGATATATTCCGTCTCCTGCAGCAGGTAATCTTTGTACTGATCCTCACCTGAGGTGAGGTAGAGCTCCACTGCTGCATGCACTTTGGCTGATTTCGACATTTCTGTCTCACTCGTCCTGTCGAACAATGCACGTGCTACATCGAGCGACTGCACACTCAGGGTGTCGTTAAAGCCCTTCAGCACACGCGATGCTGCAGCCAGGTGAGCGGCAGTGGTCAACTCACGCATGGGGTTCTCTTCGGTGAAGACCCAGCGATCGTCCCCGTTCCCCGGAGTGTTGTCGGTCATCGCCGAGGCATCGCCCAGCATCACGTACTGACGGAGATCGTTGCAGATGATGCCGCGGTACAATCTGCCCAGGGCGCGGTACCCACCCACCACGGACAATGCACCATGCTCAATCTGCTGCAGCAGATCGGGCTTGCCATCCGGCTGGTGGATCTCCACCACGCGGGAGAGCTGATCGATGGCGGTGGCGTCATAGTCTTTTCCGAACGACTCATAGGCCAGCGCCAGGATATAGGTCTCACCTGCCTGCGATTCCACGCGCAGGTCGAAATCACCCGCATCGTGCCAGCCACCGATATTCAAACCGGGTACAGGATCACCCGGGTTGAACTTCGTCAGGGTAGAGGCACCCTGCACGTAGCCGTCGATATGGTTGAGATCGACCGGGGCCATCCGTGCATCGTCCATATGACAGAAATCATGCCACACCCTATACTTCTCATTCACCCGCACATGGCACATCTGCACGGGAAGGAAATACTCCAGCACCGGCTGCCATACACCGCGGTCGTAGACATCAGCCGCAATGCGGAACACCGACGACTCGGAATCACCATAGCCCACCTGGTAGAGCCCCTCTTCTTTCACCCCTGAGAAATCGAACTTCAGGTAGTTGTATCGCAGGAATTTGCCCCACTCGGTACCCTGATCCGAGACGACTTCCTTCCTGCCATCTTCCGTTATCTTGTAAAGTACCGGCTGCAACCGTTCCGTCTCCCTGTTGTCCAGTTCAATCACGGCCACTTTCGGCTGATCGGGGTGGTACCCTACCTGCGATGTCTGAATCACGGGCTGGTAGAGCCAGTCCTCCACCATGTTGGGTGTGATCACCCACTCAATAGCGCCGTCGGTCCTGCCGGCAGGCACCTCGCTGCGGAGGACAAACCAACCATTGTTGTGGTTCATACGTCCGTCGTACAGTTTCAATTCGGCTCCCCTCGATTCAATGGTAAACCGGTTGTAGGGATCATCGGGGCGCACCGTGAATCGCTTTCCCACGGCGTAGGGCTCCGAGACGATATCATCGGCGATGACGGGACTGTACCCTGTTCCGCTCAACTGCTCCACCGAAGCCTTCCCGGAGGGGTTGAAATCACCCCGATGGGCATGATTGGAAGGCTCCTGCCGTGTGGGACCATTGGGCTGCAGCGGGAAGATCCCTGTCTGCCCATCCATGATCCATGGTTTACCGAAGAGTGTCCCGGGGAACAGCTCCAGGTTGAACCCCACCTTGCCGAGGAATTTTTCGGGCACAGGACGATCCAGATCAACCGTGACTATAACGGTTGAGCCTTCACCCCGTACGTTCACCCTGTAGTTGAACATGAAGTCAGGATATATCATCGGGTTGAAGCCGGTCATGTGACGGGAGGAATCGGGAAAGGTCAGGTGGGCTGTGATGGTATTGGCTTTGACATCCGCATCCCGCCTGTTTTGTTTGGGAACAGGCTGCCATTGTCCCGGCGTCGGCTCCAGGCGGATGTCTCCGTTGGTCGCCACCCGGTTGCCGTGCATGATCAGCGACACCCCACCCTGGTGTCCCTCGGGGTAGATATCGTCATAGGCCATCACCTCGACACCTTTGTTGCGGAAATAACCGGATGCACCCAGCTTAAACTCCTGCGCTCTCATCGAGGTGAAGATCATCAGGCTGCAAAATCCCGACAGAAAGAAAATGATTGTTTTGTTCATGGTGTTTCCCGTGTGTTGAATTGGTACGTAAGTTCTCATGTATGAGTCATCAGACCCGGTAACAAAGATATATTTTTGATTCCAGGTTACAAAATGAACAGGTTAATTGTATCTGTTAGTGTTTATTCCTTTGTGTATCCGGATAATTACTATTTTCGCATTTGGTGTAACCCCGGTACTGATGAGAAACGTATGTTTCCCCTCTACAACCGGATTAAATGAATCGTCTTACTCATCCTCAATATGGCCACAGACAGAGATTTAGATAAATTGACATTGAAGGAACTGGGTCAGTTATTCCCGATAATCATCAAAGAACACTCAGACAGATGGTCAGGATTGTTCAGGGAGGAAGCCAAACATATTACTGATTCATTTTCGCAGTCTGAGATAGTAAGCATTGACCATATTGGTAGTACAGCAATTCCGGGAATAAAAGCTAAACCAACCATTGATATATTACTGCAGATTACCGAGCAGCTGGCTATCTCAAAATTAAAAGAGACATTCAGCTCACTCGGATATCTTATCAATCATCATCCGGAGAATCCCGCGCCACATATGACTTTCGTTAAAGGTTATACGCCGCAGGGGTTTAAAGGACAAGCATACCATGTCCATATCAGATATCCGGGAGATTGGCCCGAGATAAGGTTCAGGGATTATCTGATTAATAACAGTGCCGTTGCAAAAGAATACGAAACCCTTAAGTTGACACTTGCTGAGAAATATCCAAACGACAGGGAGGCATATACAGCTTCAAAAACAGAATGGATTGAAAATATCAATCAATTGACATAATGGATCTCATGTTTTTATACATGGGCTTGCAATCACTTGAATATCTGCAACGCAATACGCGCGCAGGCTTCTGCATCGGCCAGGGCGTGGTGATGGTTCCTGAGCATAAAACCGCAATGTGTAGAGACGGTATTGAGCTTATAATCGGGTAAACCTTTCAGTTGCGTTCTCGCCTCACGCAGGGTGCAGTGAAACTCATAATCGGGATAATCCAACTGATACATTCGGAAACAGGCTTTCAAGCAACTCTCATCAAAAACCTTGTTATGGGCTATCAGCGGTAAGCCTTCTATCAGTGGTTCGATCTGATGCCACACCTGCGGAAAAATCGGTGCATTCGCAGTATCCTCGTAGGTGATGCCATGCACCTTCATGTTCCAGTAGCAATAATAATCCGGTTCAGGACGCACCAGACTGTAAAAGTTATCTCTGATCTCACCGTCCCGGACGATCACCACACCCACGCTGCAAACGCTGGTACGTTGTTCATTGGCCGTTTCAAAATCGATTGCTGCAAAAGAATTCATAAATCAACTAAAAAAAATTACCTATTATGATTATTGAAGAATTGAAATGATATAGGAGCTTACCTCTTTCTCTATTTACTTCAGACCTTGCAATAATTTTGTCAATTGAAAGCAGGTGTAAATTTGGATAGGTTCCTGAAAATAGCTTGCCAGAGATTAGGTGATTGGTATAACTGATGCAGATCAACCTCCCAAAATGATTCCTTGTCAAAGAAACAGAGTTTCTCATTATTCAAAAATAAATTATCCGTAGCCTTTAGTGAGCCGATCGGTATGTCTGAATTGTCCAGTACGATAAAATCGGTATCATTGTTGGATATCAGCGCGTACTGACCATTGCCGGTTATCTTATGATACAGATCCTGCTTCTCATAAACCATTACTGTTTCAAGATCATCAGTCAGGACAAATACCCTACCCTCTGTGGTCATCAGAAAATTGTGCGTGGAGAAATCAGAAAGCAACTCCTTATAGAAATGATCATTCTCTTTCCTGTAAATCTGGGATTCGGCAAAAAAATCCAGGGCTTCGCCATCTTCCAGTCCCAATACCTCTTCAGTAATCAAAGTGCCATCAACAATTGAATAGGTAGCTACTTTATTCTCAAATACCAGAAATAGTATATCATTTACAACCTGGAAATTATGAATAAAATCATTCACTTCCGGAAGGACTGTAAGAAACAGCTGTCTCCCGCTATGCAGATCGAAGGAAGCGAAATAGGGCTCCCCTGTCAATGAGAACCCTCCGTTATATTGTGCATACCCACGATTGATCATATATATCATGGAGTCAAGCAGAAAAAGTGAAGATTTTGAAGTTATTCTCTCCGGCAATGGAGAAGACCATACTACCTCTCCGGAAGGGTCGATCCCGGAAATCATATCTTTCGATGCGAGGATTGTATTCTCATTGGGATCGATCAGCATGTTTGAGACCATCTCAGAATAAACATCAGGCTGCGTTTGCAAAGCATACTGATCAAAAATCAAACCCAGGATTATATTGATCACATTAAAACCGATCATCTTCCCGACCTCTTTCTTTGTGGTGCCGGCCTTGTAAGTCCACCCCTTACCATTTGTCAGATTGATTGCGCTGATACCATCCACTGAAATTAACAGTGTGGAATCGTTGAGCATATATGCATCATCCCATCCTGATGTCCGGTTGATCTTTTTTTCCCACAATTCTCTGCCGTTCGACAGATCAACGGCAGTAAGCTTATTGGACAGGGACCGGAGAGGATATCCAATACCAATACCCAGTAACGGATCAATAAAATAGAACTCATTCCTGTTCTCCCACATCACATTCCCCGTTTCGGGATCAATACGAAAATTCTTTTTCTTCTCAGAAAGGAAGCAGTAGTTCCCCTGTAATCTTACCTCCGATGAATTATAGTTGACAGGCCGTGTCCATTTCAGCTCTTTGTTTGTCATATCCACCATGGCGAGCGTACCACTATTGATGGATGACAGATTGTGATTATACTGATCTCTCAGTTCAAGCAGCAGATAGTCGGAAAAGCCATCCCAGTGCCAGCCTGACAGGCTTCCCGGAACAACGCACCGTGTGGCGGTAACAGGAGCTCCTGTCACATGTGAAACGCCCACTGTGGAATCTGCAATAGAGAACAATTGGGTGGTTGTCTGGCCAAAGGTTATCCCAAAAACAGAGGTTGCCAGTATGAAAAAGAAGATTCGTTTCATGCGATCGATCATATTTAAGGACTCCAACTCAGCAGCAAATTTACGGAAATTAATCC
>JADKLW010000625.1_pt1 | contig 12950 bp, 13 predicted proteins | sample 8641881 | NCBI WGS metagenome assembly JADKLW01 (sample SAMN16272185, study PRJNA661076) | feces metagenome | isolation source: fecal sample from diarrhoea affected cattle B | host: Bos taurus | place: South Africa: Lokaleng Village, Mahikeng | collected 2019-09 | reverse complement strand
TGATTCGACAATTTGTAGCGAAGTTCCATTTGCGCCGCTGACCCAGAACGGTCCTCCGCCGGGTTCGCCTTCATTTTTAACCATTCCGCATACTCTTATGGGTCGGTTCAGCGCATTTAATATAAAATCTATTTGCGCTGATTCGGGCATTTCAGTAAACGAGTCATCTACTGGAATATTCAGTTGCGAACCCATGAATGAGGCTATCTCCTGTAACCGTTGCGAACTAATTGTGTTCGTAGCGACTTCGGATAGGATCGCAAAAACCTTTTGTTGTATCTCGCATAACACGCCGCCCAGCACTTTTTTGTAAAAGCCGATTGTTTCCACGTCGTCGTGAACGACATTATCGATATTTTTTATGAATAGAAGGTCGGAGTCCAGTGCGTTTAAATTTTGAATCAGTGCTCCGTGACCGCCCGGGCGAAAAACCAATTTGCCGTTTTCGCGAAAAGGGATATTATTTGGTGTTACTGCAATGGTATCAGTGGATTTGTCCTGATATGAATAGGTCACATTGGTGTGGTAGCCCGAGATGGACGACGTATCCAAATTGGTTAGGATTTCCTCAAACAGCGGCTGATGCTCTTCGGTTACCGTAAAATGCAGATTAATTGACGAATCGGAACAAGCATACTGAGTTGCTTCCTTTAGGTGTTCTTCGATGGGGGTTGCCACATGTTTGTCATATTTATGGAAAGGAAGCACGCCTTTTGGTTTGGATGAAAAATTGAAATCATCGCCCTGCAGCAACATTTTTATAAAATGATAATTGCGTTTTGTGCGCGGCCATGTGTTGAAATCTGGGTTATCTTCCTGTAATTCAGAGATCAGGTTTCCATAAAACGGAAACTTCTCGAGTCCGGCTAAAAAAACGGCAAGTTGGCTGGCATTTTTGCGGTTTATGTAAGAATTAATACTTTCATTCTCGGTGTCGAAATCGCTAAGGAATTCATTTAAAAATTTGAACATCCTGCTTGCGGCGCCCGATGCCGGAACGAATTTAGTGCACTTTATAGTGTGCCTTGCCTTATCGAAGAAGTGGGCATAATTTTTCTGTTGTTCACTATCCAAACAAACGAGGCCGTCGCCGCATGAGGCCGGCCGTTCAAGCTTCACATGGGCAATACCCGATTGAAAGTATTGAATATGGCGGATTATATTCTCGAACGGGATTCGGTGTTCGCGGATCTGGATATAATCGGAGACCGAAAAATTCATTTCGATCGCCCGCAGCATTTCGGAGATTAGGCTGATTGCAACCTTGGTCGAATCAGATTTTTCGATAAAAATATATGGAGCAGACTTACTTTCGGAAATGGTTTCGCGACCGATGGAAATTATTAAATCGGCATCCATTGGCACTGAAAAAGAAACCTCAGAACCGCTGTAATGATGCCGCAATGATTTGATAACATTCTCTGAATCGTAGCCAATTATTGCTATGCGTATTGATTTATTCGTGATTGTTTTAATATTTTCCTCCATGCCAAATATGCCTGTACGGCGAGTATTGTAAAAATTAAAAATTGAAGCGACAGCATTCCCAGACCGCGGTGCGCGTATAATGGAATCGATATAATATCGCCTATGATCCACAGTGTCCAGTTTTCGATTTTTTTGAGTGCCATAAACCACATGGCGGTAAAAAAGATTCCGGAGGTGAATATGTCTATATAGTTTTCGGTCTTGATTTCGTCACCAAAAAATTTATATACACCTAAAATAACGAATATAGTCAAGACAAACATGCCTACACCCATAATTTTCTGGCGCGAATTGGTGCGCGATATAGGAAGTTCGGTACCTGCCGGAGTTTTTTGGGACCATTTATACCAGCCGTACACGCTCATCACTGAATAATAAAAATTCATTATCATATCGCCAAAAAAGCCGGCGACGTATAATAAATATACGGTGATGGCAGTAGCGATCAGGCCGGTAGGATAAACCAATATGTTTTGATGCTTTGCAAAATATACGCTTGCGATGCCAAATACGAATGCAATCGCTTCGAGAACTAATGCAAATGTTGATACGTCTTTATATGCGTTGGTGAAAAATTCAATCATGATTAAAAAAATCAATGTTATTTTCGAATGCAGTACCGATGACCACCATATCGGCGCCCGCTTCATACGCATTGACTACCGCCGCTTTCGAACGTAATCCGCCGCCAACAATAAGCGGAAGCGAAGTATGTATCCTGACCGACTTTATAATTTCAGTAGAAACCGGATCCACCGCACCGCTTCCGGCTTCCAGGTAAATGAGTTTATTTCCAAGCATTTCACCTGCAACGGCTGTGGCGGTGATCAAACTGACATCGGTGGTTGCCAGTGGCGCCGTTTTGCTGATTCGGCTCACAGCACTTTGGTTACCGCCATCAATCAGGATATAGCCCGTAGGTATAATTTCCAGACCGGAAGATTTTAAGTTCAATGCCGATTCAACATGATGACCGATTAAATAATCGGGATTGCGCCCTGAGATAAGCGACAGTAACAGTAATCCGTTTGCTCTTTTCGAAACCTGCGACGGATGTCCGGGAAAAATAAGTACAGGCAACCCGCAATTTTTGAGTTGGCCGACCAAAAAGTCGATTTCATCTGAAAACACCTGGCTTCCGCCAACGAAAATATGGGTTGCAGGTGATTCAAGAATGCGAGTAATCAGTAATTCCATCGCGTTCCATGGCACTTTATCGGGATCGATCAAAACCGCCATTAACTTCTCACCGTCTGACCTGCTTTTTAGGATATCGTTATAGATCGTTTGCATTTGGCGGCTCATTAATTTTGAGATTCCGATTCGAATGCCCAAACTAAGACGAAATCGGCAAAAGTGATGAATTCAATGTTGTAGTTAACCGTTTCGCCAGCAAATGTGAGCACACCTTGCGCCTTTCCTCCTTCGAGATCGAATGGCGGAACATATATATGGTCTTTAAAACTGATGCCGGCCTCGTTGCGGATTTTGAATATCGATTCTTTCACTCCCCAAATTACTGTTAGGATCTGAATCCGATTTGGATTGTCTTCGGGAAGATATAACAATTCATCCGATGCGAATTTATCGGCAATGCGCAGTACTTTTGCCCGCGCCCATTCAAGATCAATTCCGGCTGATTTATCACTGACGATAATCGCGGAATATTCATGTGAATGGGTTATCGAAATATGCTTATTGTCACGTAGATTCGGCTTTCCCAGGGTATCGTAATAGAGATCGGCGTCGGAATACCCGGCAAGCTTCATTAATTTCCGAACACTTAAAAATGCGCGGCGATGCATCTCCGATTTCATATTCCGGAATCGGGCCAGGTTATGCTGATTCAAAAAAATATCGCGCTGTAGAACATTTTCCGATTCGGAAATGTTCCAAACAAGTATTCTGGTATGGTCGGCTAGGTGAATGTCTTTGTAGAGCGGCATATAGTTAGGGAACAGTAGATTGTGAACCACTGCATTACGCAATTAATGAAATCATAAATAATTGCAGTGAGTTAATTATTAGCAAAGTTATCCTTAAATTTGCAACCAATTTGCAATTACAAATATACTATAATGAGTACAACAACGACTACGCCCTTCGTGGCATACAAAGTTAAAGATATCAACCTCGCAGCTTGGGGACGTAAAGAAATAGAACTTGCCGAGGCAGAGATGCCGGGTTTAATGGCACTTCGCAGCGAGTACAAAAATGAACAACCTTTAAAGGGAGCCCGGATTGCAGGATGTCTTCACATGACGATCCAAACTGCGGTTTTGATTGAAACTCTGATCGCATTGGGTGCCGAAGTCACTTGGAGCTCATGTAATATATTTTCGACACAGGATCAGGCGGCGGCGGCAATTGCAGCAGCCGGAATTCAAGTGTATGCCTGGAAAGGGTTAAACGAGGAAGAGTTTGACTGGTGTATTGAGCAAACACTTTTCTTTGGTGAAGACAGAAAGCCATTAAATATGATTTTGGACGACGGTGGTGATCTGACCAATATGGTGTTCGATCGTTTTCCAGAATTAGTCCCTGGCATCAAAGGATTGTCTGAAGAAACAACAACCGGTGTTCACAGGCTTTATGAGCGTGTAAAGAATGGGACATTGCCAATGCCGGCGATCAATGTAAACGACTCGGTTACAAAATCTAAATTCGATAATAAATACGGTTGTAAAGAATCGGCTGTAGACGCCATCAGACGTGCAACCGACCTAATGCTTGCCGGTAAAAGAGTAGTGGTTTGTGGGTACGGCGATGTTGGAAAAGGTACCGCAGCTTCTTTCAGAGGCGCAGGATCTATTGTAACAGTAACTGAGATCGATCCAATTTGTGCACTTCAGGCGGCAATGGACGGGTACGAGGTGAAGCGCCTTGATACTGTTGTGGCAAATGCCGATATCATTATTACTACTACCGGAAATAAAGATATAGTTGTTGGCAGCCATTTTGAAAAAATGAAAGACAAGACAGTTGTGTGCAACATTGGACACTTCGACAATGAGATCGACATGGCGTGGTTAAATAAAAATCACGGTGCGTCTAAAATCGAAATAAAGCCGCAAGTCGATAAATATACCATTGCCGGAAAGGATATCATTGTTTTGGCGGAAGGCCGATTGGTCAATCTGGGCTGTGCTACCGGACATCCAAGTTTTGTAATGAGCAACTCGTTTACAAATCAGACGCTGGCGCAAATCGAACTTTGGAAGAATTCAGATAAATATGACAACAATGTTTATATGTTGCCTAAACATCTTGATGAAAAAGTTGCCGCATTGCATCTTGCTAAGCTGGGAGTCGAGCTGGAAGAATTACGTAAAGATCAGGCTGATTACATCGGGGTGGATGTTAAAGGGCCATTTAAACCTGAGTACTACAGATATTAATCGAACGCATTTTATATTGTGGAGAAGCCCCGTTTTGAAGCGGGGTTTTTTATTGACATAACTTTAAGAAGTTCTTCCAATAAAAGTTTTAAATTTATAATAACTTAAAAATTATAGATATGAAAAAATTAGTGATAGCACTGGCTGTTTGCGGAATGGTCTTTACTTCTTGCAAGCAGGAAACAGAAAGAGAAGAAGAAACTGTGATCACCGAAGATGGTGTAACAACTACAACCGAAACGGACACTGACTACGAATTGCAGTTAAACGAAGCCGAGCGCGAATATAATGAAGCCGAACGTGATCTTGAAGCTGCAGTTGAACGCGGTGATACTGAAGCTGAACAAGCTGCCCGAGAAGCCTCCGATAAAGCTAAAAGAGCTTGGGAAGATACTAAATCGGCTATGAAAGAAGCTGGCCAGGAAACCAAAGAAGCTTATAATCGTACGTTGGAACGTATGAAAGCAGATTAAACTAATGAGCCCGCAGCAGCGGGCTTTTTTTAACCTAACAAATAAAAAATAATGAACAAATACCTTATTGCTTTGTCGTTTTGCGGTGCAGTACTTATTACATCCTGTAAAAAAGAAACTGTAGTAGAGGAAACAGTGACAGTCCAACCCGACGGTTCAACGGTCACCACGACACGCACCACTACCGACTACGACATGCGGTTACGCAATGCTGAGAAAGATTATCAAAACGCAGAACGGGATCTGGAAATAGCGCGGGAAACCGGAGATACCAAAGCCGAGCAGGTGGCGAAGGAAGCGTCCGACAAAGCCAAAGAAGCGTGGGAAAAAACCAAAGCTACACTTAAAGAAGCAGGCGAAGACACTAAAGATGCTTACAACCGCACGCTTGAAAAAGCGAAAACCGATTAAATAAAAAACCCGCTTAATAAGCGGGTTTCCTATGAAATAAAAATCAAGTATTATGCTTCAAATGGAAGAATAGATACAAATGATTTGTCGTCTCCTTTTTTCTGGAATTTCACAACCCCGTCAACCCTTGCATGTAAAGTATGATCTTTACCCATGTAAACGTTTTCTCCCGGATTATGTTTAGAGCCTCTTTGTCTTACGATAATGTTTCCCGCAATAGCAGCCTGTCCGCCAAAAATCTTAACACCTAAACGTTTCGATTCTGATTCTCTACCATTCTTGGAACTACCGACACCTTTCTTGTGAGCCATGACGTATTAGTTTTAAATGTTAATTATTTTTCTTCAGTGGTTGGTTCTACCTCTGCTTTCTTAGAAGTTTTCTTTGTAGCACCTGGCAACGTAATGCCTGAGATCTGAATCTGCGTCAAATATTGACGGTGTCCATTTCTCTTTTTGTACCCTTTTCTTCGTTTCTTTTTGAAAACGATTACTTTGTCTCCTTTTAAGTGTTGTAACACTTTGGCTTCTACTGAAGCACCTTCTATAGCCGGGGCGCCTAAAGTGATTGTACCGTTGTCGTCAGTCAAAAGAACTTTTGCAAATGAAATTGCATCTCCTTCTTTATCAGCCAAACGATGAACGTAAACCTTTAAGTCTTTGCTTACTTTGAATTGTTGCCCTGCTATCTCTACGATTGCGTACATAACAATGATTTATATGTTTATAAAATGGCTGCAAATATACAACTAAATCCCATATTGGCAATCCGTTGCGATAAAAAAAACAAAATTAATCACACAGGTGATATTTGAATGTAGAAATGTATTGCAAATCAGTTGATATTGTTAAATTTGGAGCCACATACGCCAAAATTGTAACATCGCCAGGCGTAGGCAGACAAACATCGAAATCAACAAATTATTAATATATGAAAAATTCCATAATGGCTTTAAGTGCTGCACTGATGCTTGGGGGTGCTGCTTCGGCCCAACAGGTGGCTTTTGAAGAGTACGATTTAGATAACGGACTGCATGTCATATTGCACAACGATCCGTCGGCGCCGGTGGTGATCACCTCGGTGATGTATCACGTTGGAGCCAAAGACGAAAACCCGGAACGAACAGGATTTGCACACTTTTTCGAACATTTGTTATTCGAAGGAACTGCCAATATAGAGCGTGGAGAATGGTTTAAGATCGTTACATCAAACGGCGGTACGAATAACGCCAACACCTCCGACGACCGTACCTACTACTTTGAAGTTTTCCCTTCAAATAATCTCGAACTTGGACTATGGATGGAATCTGAAAGGTTACTTCATCCGGTGATCAACCAAATTGGTGTGGATACTCAAAATGAAGTAGTGAAGGAAGAAAAACGACTTCGCGTTGACAATCAGCCTTATGGAAATCTGGTTTCCGAAGTTAAGAAAAACATGTTCGTAAACCACCCGTACCGTTGGGCGACTATCGGTTCTATGGAGCACCTCGATGCTGCGACACTTGAAGAATTTCAGGCATTCAACAATAAATTCTATGTTCCGAACAACGCCGTTTTGGTGGTGGCGGGGGATCTAATCGACATCCAACGCACAAAACAATGGATTCAGAAATATTTCGGGCCAATAAAACGCGGTGCCGACATCAAACGCGAAACTTTTACTGAAGCACCTATCACCCAGCCGATTCACGCAACATTCGAAGATCCAAACATCCAAATCCCTATGATGATCGCTTCATACAGGACTCCTTCCATGAAAACGCGCGATGCCCGGGTACTTGAATTGATATCAACTTATTTAAGCGACGGAAAAAGCTCAAAACTCTACAAAAAAATCGTAGACGAGAAGAAAATGGCGCTTCAGGTGGGCGCAGTAGATTTTGCACAGGAAGATTACGGCATGTACATCTTGTACGGACTTCCAATGGGCGAAAATACCATGGCTGACCTACTTCGTGAAATTGACGAAGAAATCGTTAAAATGCAAACTACGCTGATTTCCGAAAAAGATCTGCAGAAACTTAAGAACAAATATGAGAACAAGTATGTCAGCAGCAACGCATCTGTTGAAGGTATCGCTGAAAATCTGGCTTCCTATTATTTGCTTTATGGCGATGTGAATCTAATCAATACAGAACCTGAAATCTACCGCTCAATTACCCGCGAGGAAATCAGGGATGTCGCAAAAAAATATCTGAATCCTAACCAACGTCTTATATTGGACTACGTTCCAGCTAAGGATAAAGCCCAAAACTAAAGAACCATGAAAAAAGCATTAATAGTATTTTCAAGCTTGTTCCTAACCATTATTATGCAAGCACAAGACAGACCGCAACCAAAACCGGGACCGGCGCCGGTAGTAAACGTAAAGAAACCGGAATCATTCACTTTGTCTAACGGATTAAAAGTACTGGTGGTTGAAAACCATAAGCTTCCGCGTGTAACCTACAGCCTTTCAATCGACCACGCACCGTATGCCGAAGGAAGTAAAAAAGGTGTGTCCGATTTGCTTAGCAGCATGTTGGGAAATGGAAGCACATCTATTTCAAAAGATGCCTATAACGAAGAAGTCGATTTCCTTGGAGCCAACATAAGCTTCAGATCGAATGGCGCGTATGCAAGTTCGCTTTCGAAGTATGCAAAAAGAGTGATGGAGTTAATGGCCGATGGCGCGTTGAATCCGAAATTTACACAAGAAGAGCTCGACAAGGAGAAAGAAAAACTCATCGAAGGTCTTAAATCAGAAGAGAAAAGCGTTGGCGCAGTAGCAGCTCGAGTTGGTTCTGTATTGGCTTATGGCAAAAACCATCCCGCCGGAGAATATCTTACTGAACAGTCAATCAACAATGTGACTCTGGAAGACATCCGGACAAACTATAATACCTATTTCGTACCTGGTGATGCGTATCTTGTAATTACCGGCGACATCAAGGTGAAAGAGGCAAAAAAATGGGCGAAAAATTTATTTGGTTCATGGACTAAAGGAGGTGCGCCAAATATCAGTTATACCGATCCGAAAAACGTGCAATTCACGCAAATCAATTTTGTTGATATGCCAAATGCCGTTCAGTCGGAAATCACTGTCGTAAATACAGTTACACTAAAAAAGTCAGATCCAGATTATTTCCCGGCAATTCTTGCCAATCAGGTATTCGGAGGTGATTTCAACAGTTACCTGAACATGAATCTGCGCGAGGCACATGGCTGGACTTATGGTGCGCGATCAAGCATTGGTGCCAGCCGTTACATCACTACCTTCACCGCGTCGTCACAGGTACGGAACTCGGTTACCGACAGTGCGGTTGTAGAATTCGTGAAAGAACTGAAAAGGATTCGTGGCGAAAAAGTATCGGCAGATGTTCTGGCCGGCGTTAAAGCAGGTTATATCGGGCGTTTCGTAATGCAGGTCGATAAGCCACAAATGATAGCGCGTTATGCATTGGACATCGAAACCGAAAAACTTCCCGAAGATTTCTATACGAATTTCATCAAAAGCATAAACGCCGTTACACCGGAGGACATTCAACGTGTAGCCAACAAATATTTCATGGCCGACAACAGCCGAATCATTATTGTAGGTAAAGCTGCTGATGTACTTCCAGGCTTATTGAAACTCGACATGCCAATATTCTACTTCGACAAATATGGCAACCCAACCGAAAAACCGGAATTGAAAAAACCGGTACCGGCAGGCGTGACCCTGAAGTCGGTTATGGATAATTATATCGCAGCCATTGGTGGTGAAAAAGCAGTTAGCGCGGTAAAAACTCTTTCGGTTACGGCAAGCGGAACCATTCAGGGAGTAACGCTTGAGTACACTAAAAAAGCGTCATCGGCCAACAAAAGCAGCGAAGGCATCAGCGTAATGGGCCAATCCATGAAGCGTGTATTCGACGGAACCGGCGGCTATGAAGCACAAGGACCTCAGAAAAAGCCACTTGATGCAGAAGATATTGCTGAGATGAAAGCGTATGCTCATCCCTTCCCGGAATTGAACCTTGCTAAAAAAGAAGGCGTGTCATTAACCGGAATCGAGAATTATAACGGAGCCGATGCGTATGCAGTGGTCGATAAGGACAAAAAGCTGTACTACGATGTAAAATCGGGCCTGAAGATCGGCGAAGTTTCAGAAGTTGAGATGGCACCTGGTCAAAAAACGGCAATGTCTACTCCGTACAGCGATTACAGAGAAGTAAAAGGAGTGAAGATTCCGTATAAGACTTCGTTGAATATCGGAATGGAAGTGGAATTAAATGTTACTGACGTGAAAATCAATGAAGGTGTAACCGACGCTGATTTCCAATAGAAACGTTTCCATAATGAAAAAAGGCTGCCAATTCGGCGGCCTTTTTTTATTTTCGGGCAGAAAGATAAACACCACCTAATATTATCAGCGCTCCAAAAAATTGTACCGGCGTAAGCATCTCATTGTCGAGCAGTCCCCAAAAAAATGCTACCACGGGTATCAGATATGTCACCGATGTAGCAAAAATAGGCGATGATATCTGAATTAATTTAAAGAATAAAATGTTTGCCAAACCTGTTCCGACAACGCCCAGTACCAGAATATATATCACCGATGTGCGAACATCCGCGGCTGCGACAACATCAAAAAAATCGGTAAACAGCAGTATCCCGAAAGCTGGGAAAAGCAGTACCAGGAAATTCCCGGTTGATATCGTCAACGGATTTAAGTCGGATAAATATTTTTTAATCAAATTGACATTGGTCGCATAACAAATGGACGCAACAACCACCAGTATCGCATAATAGTAGTTTTGTTCGGGGTGATGCATAGCTCCGTTCAGAATTAAGAGCGCACTGCCAAGTAAGCCAATGATAACCCCCATCAATTGCCGGCGCTGAAAAGGTATCCCAAATAGCAAAAATCCCAAAACAAGCGTGTTTAAAGGTGTAAGTGAATTGAGGATTGAACTTACTGAACTGTCGATTTCGGTTTGTGCAACCGAGAATAAATAAGCCGGAATAAAGGTTCCGAACAACGCTGTGACCGCAATATATTTCCACTTATACAAAGGGATTTTAGGTAAGGTCCTGAAACCTATGAGCAGTAAAAATAATGCGGCGAAAATAATCCGCAGCGATCCCAATTGGTACGGCGATAATCCTACCAACCCGAGTTTTATCAAAATAAACGAACTCCCCCAAACCAAAGCCAAAACGACCAAATACAGCCACTTTATATTTCCAGGTTTCATAGCAGATTTTTAGCAGTCCAAAATTCTGTAATTTTTGTGATATTAGGACAGCATATTTTGTTATTTTTGTAAGCATTTCCAAATAAACCAGTTACATTAATCTAAAACTAAATATCATGAATTTCACCAAGTCGTTAATGGCCTTAGCTTTGACCGGGATCGTCTTCACCGGTTGCAAGGAATCTGTTTCTGAAAACACGGAAACCACAACCGCGAATGAAACCGTTGCCGTTCAACCGGAAACAGCCAGTTTCAGCATTGAAGGAATGAGTTGTTCAATAGGCTGCGCGAAAACGATCGAGAAAAAATTAGCCGGAATGGATGGTGTTCAAAGAGCATCGGTTGATTTCGACTCAAAAATGGCAAAAGTTGAATTTGATGCCACCAAACTGACGTCGGAACAACTGATCGAAGCTGTGGAAGCTGCTGCAGATGGTAAAACCTATAAAGTGGCTGATGTGAAATCGTCCGGAGACCAGGCGATGTTATTCTCAACCGATCCGGAAAAAAAAGATAAAAAGAAGAAAAAGAAAAAAGGCGAAAAAGAGTCTGAAGCGGCAACCGATGCAAAGTCGGATGATAAGCCAGGATGCTGCTCCAAGAAAAAAGCTTGCACAGCATAATCTGATTCATCTGAATTAAATAAGAAGAAAGGAACCAAACAGGTTCCTTTCTTTATTTCCACTCAAGTGTTTCCATCAAAATCCGCAAATCCTTACTTATGTAATCGGCCGCAGGCATGATCGAATCAAAATTGGGCTTTGCATAAAAATATACTGATCCGGCAACGAAATGTTTAACCGAATCGGTCACGTAAAACTGCGTATTGGTCGCGGCATTTCCTCCCACCCGATAAAACATTCCATACACATCCCGATCGGGATTTATATACGGCTGCTCGATAATATCATCGGCTTTAATCACGTGTTCGTAAGTCAATTTCTGGGCATCGCGAAGCAGCGAGTTTATATTATTCTGTACAGGCTTGTACGTTAGATAAACGGTCGCTTTCATTTTCGGATAATCGATGGTAAAACTGCAATCCTTCTTTTCGGCAATAACCGCAGCGTCGTTCATATCAAAAGTATAGGGGCAATGGTTGGCAAACGATGCATATTGCGCACGGTCATACTCCAGGCGAAGATGAGCCGACGGTTTAGGCACGACGTCTTCTTTACATCCGTAAAATGATAGCAAGGCCGTAAATAAGGAAATGGTGTAGAATCTCTTCATTACTCTTCAATCGTTACTTTAATTTGCTTGATCCGCTTTTTGTCGGTGCTTTCAACAGTGAAACGGTATTTGTCGAAAGATATTTTCTGCCCCTTTTTCGGAAAATTACCCAATACCTCGAGAATGAATCCGGCAAGGGTTTCAGCTTCGCCTTTCCGCTCATCAAACACGACTTCATCCACATCGATGATCCGGTAGAAATCCTTTAAATTTATCTTGCCTTCAAATAGGTAATTTTTGTCGTCAAGCTTCGAATAGCTGATATTTTCATCGTCAAATTCGTCACTGATATCACCCACGATTTCTTCAATGACATCTTCCAGCGACACCAGTCCGGATGTTCCGCCATACTCGTCGACCACGATCGCCAAATGACTTTTCATCGCTTGAAAATCCTTTAACAAATTATCGAGCTTTTTATTTTCAGGCACAAAGAAAGGCTCGCGAATGAGTTCCTGCCAGTTAAAATCATTTTTTGTAAGATGCGGAATCAGATCTTTAACAAACAAAACTCCTTCGATCTTGTCGATATTTTCCCTGTAAACCGGAATTCGGGAGTAACCCTTCTCGGTAATCTTTGGCAGAATCTCATCAAATTTTTCTTCGATTTCGAGTGCGAATATATCGATACGCGGACTCATAACCTGCCGTGTGTCGGTGTTGCCGAAAGATACGATCCCCTCGAGGATTTTCTGTTCGTCATCAGAAGTACCGTCCGACGAGGTA
>JADKLW010000624.1_pt1 | contig 12967 bp, 5 predicted proteins | sample 8641881 | NCBI WGS metagenome assembly JADKLW01 (sample SAMN16272185, study PRJNA661076) | feces metagenome | isolation source: fecal sample from diarrhoea affected cattle B | host: Bos taurus | place: South Africa: Lokaleng Village, Mahikeng | collected 2019-09 | reverse complement strand
CGGGACTGGCTCATCAGCCGCCAGCGCTACTGGGGCTGCCCGATCCCGATCGTCCACTGCGACGCCTGCGGGATGGTCCCGGTCCCCGAGGACCAGCTCCCGGTCGTGCTGCCCGAGATCGAGGACTACAAGCCGAAGGGCAAGTCCCCGCTGGCCGCCGCCGAGGACTGGGTCAACACGACCTGTCCGACGTGCTCCGGCCCGGCGCTGCGCGAGACCGACACGCTTGACACCTTCGTCGATTCGTCCTGGTACTTCCTGCGCTACACCGACGCGCAGAATGAGCAGGCCGCGTTCGATCCGACCGTCACCAACCGCTGGATGCCGGTCGACCAGTACATCGGCGGCGTCGAGCACGCGATCCTCCACCTGCTCTACGCGCGGTTCTTCTGCAAGGCGCTGACCGACATCGGTGCGCTCGACGTGAACGAGCCGTTCCAGGCGCTGTTCACGCAGGGGATGATCACCAAGGACGGGGCGAAGATGTCCAAGTCCAAGGGCAACACGGTCGCTCCGCGGGAGATCGTCGAGAAGTTCGGCGCCGACACCGCGCGGACCTACGCGCTATTCCTCGGGCCGCCCGACCAGGATGCGGATTGGTCCGACGAAGGCGTGGAGGGCGTGCACCGGTTCCTCTCGCGCCTGTGGCGCTTGAGTGCCGAGGCTGCCGCGCAGATGGTGCACGCGGCGCCGATCTCCGAAGGTGCCTCGGCGGGCTCGTCCGCACCGCATCCCGCGGGCGCGACGACCCCCGAGGGTTGCGAGGGCGACGACCTGGAGCTCGTTCGCAAGGCGCACTGGGCGATCGACAAGGTCACCGGCGACATGGGCCGGCGGTTCGCGTTCAACACCGCGGTCGCCGCGGTGATGGAGCTGACCAACGCGATCTCGGCGCGACGCAACGCGCTGGTCGGCGACGGTGCTTCGTCACGCGCGGCCGAGGCTACCGACGAGGGCGGCACGTTCGTCAACGATCAGGTCGTCGCGAACCTGGAGGGCTGGGCGGCGATCCGCTTCGCGCTGGCGACCGCCAACTCGCTGCTGCAGCCGTTCGCGCCGCACCTCACCGCCGACGCCTACGAGCGGCTGACGGGCGCGCGGGTCTGGGAGCAGGCGTGGCCGGTTGCGGAGCAGCAGTACCTGGAGCGTGACGAGTTCGAGCTGGTCGTGCAGGTCCAGGGCAAGGTCCGCGACCGCGTGACGGCGTCGGCGTCGGCGTCGAAGGAGGAGCTGGAGGCGCTGGCGCTGGGCCGCGAGAAGATCCAGCCGTTCCTCGAGGGCAAGACCGTGGTCAAGGTGATCGTGGTCCCGGGCAAGCTGGTCAACGTGGTGGTGCGGTAGGCGCGCCGTTCTCGGCTCGGCGGACCGCGGGGCGGGCCGGGTCGGTGACTGCACGGTGCGTCGGGTCGGGGGCCGTGCAGCGTGTGACTCGGTAGACGAGTCGCGGACTGCACGGTTCGCGTGGTGACCGCACCGTGCAGCGTGCGACCCGATCGGTCCTTGCGCGATCTCGTCGCGAAACTGGCACCTGACCGGCACTGATTCGGGGTCACGTGTAGGGCGACGATCCATAGCGTTCGCCCGGTGCTCGACCACCCGTGGATCCGTCTCGTGCTCGGCGCCCTCGCGGCGCTGCTGCTGGGGCTGATCGCTGTCCGCGTGATCGCCTCGGTGCCACGAGACGACGGTCGAGTCACACCCTCCGGAGCCGTCGAGGAACGCGCCAGCGATCCCGCGGACGGCGACCGGGCCGGCGGTGTCGGGGAGGACGCCGACCGGCCCACCACCGCCGGTTCGGCAACGACCGGCGAGGCCGAGGACGCCGAGCGCCCGACGGTCTCCGGAGGGGTTGGTCTGCAGGTCCACGTCACGGGCGCGGTCCGGCGTCCGGGCGTGTACGAGATGCCGGACGGCTCGCGCATCGTCGACGCCGTGCGGCGCGCGGGCGGGGCGACGCGACGGGCGAATCCCCACGGCGTCAATCAGGCGGCGGAGCTGCGCGACGGGCAGCAGGTGGTGGTTCCGGATCGGCACGCGTCAGCGGGAGGAGGCGTCAGCGAGACGGGCTCGGCGGGAGGCGGATCGACGGCCGCGGGATCGGCGGGCGCCGGCTCGACCGGGGCCGCGGGTGGCGGGGCGGCCTCGGAGGCCGGCGGAGCGGGAACCGCGGGGCCTCCGGTCAACCTGAACACCGCGAGCGCGGAGCAGCTCGACCAGCTCGACGGCGTCGGCCCGACCACGGCCGAGAAGATCATCCGGCTACGCGAGGACCGGGGCGGGATCGGGACCGTCGACGACCTGGCGGAGATCCCCGGGATCGGCCCGAAGAAGCTCGAAGCGCTGCGCGCGCAGTTGGAGCCGTGATGGGTCGTGCTCGCGAGGTATCGACCGGACCTGCGGTCGGGGGCGATGCGGTCGATCGTGGGTCGGAGGCCACGCGATGACGGCACGCTGGCCCCAGCACCACTTGGTCGCGGCGGTCGTGGCCGCGCTGATCGTCGGACCGCGTTGGGCCTGGCTCGTCCCGGTGGTCGCCGCGGCCGCTTGGCTGACCCAGCCGCGGACCGGTTGGGCCATCGTCGCGGTCGTCGCGGTGGGACTGGCGGCGGTCGGCGGCCACCTGCGCATGGCTCAGGCGTGGGACCGGGCCGAGCGGCCGCTGGACGGCGGGACCACCGTGAGGCCGCCCGAGACGGTCGAGGTGCTCGCCCCGCCGGAGCAGACGCTGACCGGGGGGTGGCGGTTCGACGGGCGGCTGCGAGGTGCGACGGTCGAGGTCCGCACGCCGGTGGCCCGGCGGGGACCGGATCTGCGCACCGGGGCGCTCGTGAGGGTCCGCGGGACGCTGTTTCGTCTGACGCCTGCGGCAGTCGGCGCCCGGTCCCGCGGGATCGCGCTCGGACTCGACGCGACGGTGCTGGGCGTGGCCGGTCGGCGCGGCGGCTGGCGGGGCGCGGTCGACCGGGTGCGCGAACGAGCCGAGCGGACCTTGGCGTTCGAGGACGAACGGCCTCGCACCGCCCTGCTGCGCGGGATGGTGCTCGGGCAGGACCATGCGTTCGGGGACGAGCAGGAGGACGCGTACCGACGCAGCGGCCTGGCGCACCTGGTGGCGGCCAGTGGCCAGAACGTCGCGTTGGTCGCGGCGATGGTGCTCGGGATCGGGGCGCTGATCGGCGTGCGGCGCTCGTGGCGGTTGGCGGGCGCGATCGCGGCGGTCGCCGTCTACGTGCCGCTGGCGGGCGCCGGACCGTCGATCCGCCGCGCCGGGGTGATGGGGGTGCTGACCCTGCTGGCATTGTTCCTCGGCCGGATCGCCGACCGCTGGTGGGCGCTGCTGCTGGCCGCGCTGGTCACGGTCCTGGCCGACCCGTTCTCGCCGGAGCAGCTCGGCTGGCAGTTGAGCTTCGCGGCGGTGGTCGGTCTGTTGCTGCTCGTCGACCCGCTGGCCGCGGCGGCGAAGCGGATCGGGCTACCGGGATGGGTCGGCATGGCGCTCGCCGTGCCGGTCGGAGCGGGGGTCGCGACGGCACCGGTGCTGGCCGCGTCGGTCGGGGACGTGTCGCTGACCAGCCTGCCCGCCAACGTGATCGTCGAGCCGCTGGTGGCGCCGGTCACCTGGTTGGGCATGGCGGCCGGGGTGCTCGGGCCCGAGGCCCGGCCGGTCAGTGGCTGGGCGGTCGGAGCCGTCGGGCCGCTGCTCGACTGGATCAACGGCGTCGCGGTCTGGGCGGCGGCTCCGTCGTGGGCCGTGGTCGAGCCGGGAGCGTGGCGGGCGACGATCCCGTTGCTGGTCGTCGCCGGGCTGCTGGTCGCGGGGACGCGGCCGGCCTGGACGGTGCGGCTCGCGGACCTGGTTCGGCGGTGGACGGGGAGGCGGAACGCCGCGACCGGCGCCGACGAACCGGATCTCGTCCAACGACGCCGCCGGCACCGAGCCGGTCGGCGACGGGTTCCGCGCCCACTGCGCCGAGCAGGCGCCCTGGCGGCCGCGGCGATCCTGGTCGCGGTCGGCTACTGGGCGTCCGGCCCGCGGGGCCCGCTGTTCGGAGCGGACGACGACCCCGGCGATGCGGTCCTGCGCGGGGACGGGGTGGTGGTGCTCGCCGTCGGACAGGGCAGCGCGACGCTGCTGCGGCAGGGGGACGCGACGATCCTCGTCGACGCGGGGCCGCCGCACGGACGAGTGCTCGACCGGCTCGCCGAGCAGGGGGTCGAGCGGATCGACGTGCTCGTGCTGTCGCACGCGGCCCAGGACCACACCGGCGGCGCGCCCGCGGTGGTGCGGCGGCTGCGCCCCAAGCTGCTCGTCGACGGCACCGACGGACACGACGATCCGGCCACGGCGGTGGCGATCGACGCGGCGCGGGGCCAGGGCGGGCAGATCGTACGGTCGCGGCGCGGAATGCAGATCCGTAGCGGCCCGCTCGTCGCGGACGTGCGCTGGCCGCCGCGGCGGAGCGGCGGTCCGCGGCCGGGCGAGGACCCGAACCACCGGGCCACGGTGATCCGGACGACGATCCGGGGGTTGCGGGTGCTGGTGCCGAGCGACGTCGAGGGGCCGGACCTGCGGCACGCCGCCGGCGGGCCGGTCGACCTGCTCGTGATGCCGCACCACGGCAGCGCGGACGACGACGTGCCCGCCCTGATGCGGAGCCTGCGCCCCCGGCTCGCCGTCGCCCAGGTCGGAGCCGACAACCGCTACGGGCACCCGGCGCCGTCGACCGCGACCGCGGTGGCCGAGGCCGGGGTCCCGATGCGGCGCACCGACCTGGACGGCAACGTCGTGGTCGCGGCGCCCGACGCCGAGGAACGGCGCTGACGGCGACTGGTGCGCAGAGTGCCTGCTCGAGCGAGACAGACCGCACACCAGTTCTCGAGCCCTCCGGACCGCCCCGGCCCGGACCGTTCCCGTAGCCTCCCCGGCGATGGCCTCCTGGCTCCCCGCGTACCTGATCCACGGCGACGACCACGACCGGGTCGCCGAGCGGCGGAGCCGGCTCAAGGCCAGCGCCGAGGCCGAGGTCGGAGCCGAGGGGATCGAGCAGCTCAGCGGCGACGCCGCCACGCCGGCCGAGGTCGGCGCCGCGCTCTCGGCGATGACGCTCGGGATGGGCCGCCGGTTCGTGCTGGTCGAGGGCGTCGAGCGTTGGAAGGACGCGGACCTGGCCGCGACCGTCGTGCCCGCGCTGCTCGCGCTCGACCGCGAGACCACCACCGTCGCCTTCGTCGCGATGGAGGACAAGAAGCTGACCGCGCCGAAGGCGCTGGTCGACGCGATCGCCAAGATCGGCGGCACCGCCGTCCACGAGCAGGCGCTGAAGGCCCGCGACCTGCCGCGCTGGGCGATGGGGCAGGCCGCGCGGCTGGGGCTCGATCTCGACGGCGCGGCCGCCCAGGCGCTGGTCGGCCACGTCGGCGAGCGCCGCGTGCGGCTGGAGCGCGAGCTCGAGAAGCTGGCGCTCGAGCACGGCGTCGGGGCGCGGATCTCGACGGCCGACGTCGAGGGCGCGGTCGCCGACGGGGCGGAGCGGCAGGTCTGGGACCTGGTCGACGCGATCGTCGCCGGCGATCGGCAGACCGCGGTCACGGCCTACCTGGCGCTGCGCGGTCAGGGCGAGTCGCTGCCGCGCCTGACGGGGATGCTCCAGTCGCGGATGCGCACGGCACTGGAGATCTCGCGGCGGCTCGACGCGGGGGAGGACCGCGGGCAGATCTCCAAGTCGGTGCGGATGGCCCCGTGGATGCTCGACCGGCGGATCACCGAGGCCCGCGACATCGGGACGCCGACGCTCTCGCTGGCCGTCGACCGGATCGCGCGGCTGGAGCTGGCCGCCCGCGGCGACAGCACGCTCGACGCCGACACCGAGGCGATCCGGGCGATCGGCGCGATCACCACGCGGCGCTAGGACCTGTTTCGGAATCAGAGGTTGACCACGGCGGTCGATGACCGAGCAGGGTGCCGCCCGATGCCCGAGAGTCAGACTGGTTGTCTGACTGAGGGTTCGGGTGGTGATCTTGCGATGTGTCAGCGGCCGTCGTGAGCGGCCGATCATTCTGAGACAGGTCCTTGGCCGGGCTCTCGACTGCACGGCCAAGCCGGTGCGGCCACCGTGCAGCGTCCGGCGCTGAAGCCGGGCTCTCGACTGCACGGCCAAGCCGGTGCGGCCACCGTGCAGCGTCCGGCGCGGTTGGTTCGGACACTCCAGAACGAGAAACGGCCCGCAGGGCGGGCCGGAAGACGCGGCCCGTACGGTGCGGGCCGAAGCGTGGGGGCGAGCGGAGGCTCGCCCGGCGCTACTTGCTGGTCGCGCGCTTCACCAGGCGGGCGGCGCGGGCCTTCTTGCGCGAACCCGTGTTGCGGTGGGTCGCGCCGCCCTTGACGGCCTTGTCCACCAGGCTCACGTACTTGCGGTGCGCCTCGCCGATCGCGTCGGTCTCGCCGGCCTTGACGGCCGCCTCGAGCTGACGGAACTGCGTCTTGACCGCCGACGTGTAGCGCCGGTTCTCCTGGCGCTCCCGCTCGGAACGGAGGATGCGCTTCTTCTGCGATGCGATGTTTGCCATAAGCCGACGAGGGATACTAGCGGCGACCGCGCGATCGGTGCGCTGCGGTCACGAGAGCCGGCGCTTGCGCGGCGGAACGGACCGCGGACGAGGGCGTCGCGCGCCGGCCCCGACCTGTCCGACCCGTAGGATTCTCGCGCGGTGACCCCCTCTTCGCGCCGAGACCGGACGGCAGGATCCCGCGAGCGCCCGCGCGCGGCCCGCGGGACGGCCGGCGACGCCCCCGGCGACGACGACGGCCTGCCGCCGCTGGTCAGCGAGGAGCAGGCCGCGGCCGGCCGGGCACGCAACACGATCATCTTCTCGATCGCCACCGGGCTGTCGCGGATCGCGGGCCTGGTTCGCGAGATGGTCTCGGCGTTCGTCTACGGCGGCGGCGCGCTGGCGTCGGCGTTCACCCTGGCGTTCCAGGTCCCGAACCTGCTGCGCAGCCTGTTCGCCGACATGGCGCTGTCGGCCGCATTCGTCCCGGTCTTCTCCGAGCTGCTGGAGCAGCGCAGGCGACGCGAGGCGCTGCTGCTGCTCTCGACGCTGTTCTGGGTCCTGCTGATCGGCCTCGGCCTGCTGACGGCGGTGGCGATGGTCGCCGCGCCGCTCTACGTCCCGCTGTTCACCAGCGCGGAGCTGACGGCGGAGATCCAGAACGTCGACCACGTCACCGCGGTGCTGTCGCAGATCATGCTGCCGACGGTCCTGCTGCTGGGGCTCAACGGCGTGCTGGTGGGGGCGCTCAACGCCTACGACCACTTCTCGATCCCGGCGATCTCGCCGCTGGTCTGGAACGTGGTGATCATCGCCGTCACGCTCGGCCTGCTGCCGTTCTTCGACGGCAACGACAAGATCTACGCACAGGCGATCGGCGTGCTGGTCGGCACCCTGGTGCAGCTCCTGATGATCGTGCCGGTGCTGCGCCGGTTCGGGATCCGGCTGGTGCCGAAGATCAACTTCAGCGACCCGCGGCTCAAGCAGGTCCTGGTGCTGATGGTTCCGGTCGCGTTGAGCCTCGGCTTGATCAACTTCAGCGCCGCGATCAACGCCAAGCTCGGCGCGGAGGTCTCGCCCGAGGGCCCGCGCGCGATCGAGGTCGCGTTCCGGCTGTACATGCTGCCGCAGGGCGTCTTCAGCGTCGCGATCGTCACGGTGCTGTTCCCGGTGCTCAGCCGGGCGGTGGCCCGGGGTGATCGTCCCGCCCTGCGGGGCCTGGTCAGCAGCGGGATGGCGCAGATCCTGGTGATGCTCGTGCCGGTCGGGTTGCTGTTCGCCAGCCCGGTGATCGCCAACGACATCATCCGCGTGCTGTTCCAGTACGGCGAGTGGTCGCAGTCCGACACCGACGCGGCGGCCGAGGCGCTCGTCTGGCTCGGGCTCTGCCTGGCGCTGAACGGCGTCAGCCTGCTGCTCAGCCGCACGTTCTTCGCGATGCAGCGGCCGTGGGCGAACACCGGCCTGGCCCTGGCCAGCCTGGTGGTCAGCGCGATCGTCTCGATCGCCCTCTACGGGCCCTTCGGCATCGCCGGGATCATCATCGGCACGCTGTTTGGCAACTCCGCGCTGGTCGGCGCGCAGATCTGGCTGCTGCGCCGCGAGACCGGGGGACCGCTCGGCCTGCTGCCCGTGGTCCGCTCGTTGCTGCAGGTCGTGGTCGCGTCGGTCTTCGCGGTGCTGGTGGCGACCGGGGTGGTGCTGCTCGGCCGCGTGGGCTCCGACGCGCTCGGCGACGGGACGGCGGCGACGATCGTGACGATCCTCTATCTCGGCCTGGCGATCGTCGCGGGCGGGATCGTCTACGTGGGACTGGCGCTCGACCTGGGCCTGCGCGAGCTCGAACAGGCCGGCGGCCGGTTCGTCCGGTTGGGCGCGCGGCTACGGGGCATCGCGGCGCGCGTCCCCGGGGCCCACACGGCTCAGCGCTTCGCCGCGCGGCCGGCCGTCACCCGCGTCTTGCGCGTCGGCGGCGCCCTGCTGGCGCTGCTCGGCCGGCCGCTGGGATCGCTGACCTGGATCTCGCGTCTGCTCGCCACCGGCCTGAGCCGGCTGGTGCCCGCCGGCGCCCCGGTCGCGGTCACCCCGTCGCCGGACGGGGCCACGCCGACGGTCGGGCCGCGGGGACAGGGCCGCGACCGGCGGACTCCCGGGTCTCGGCCTGGGGTCGAGCCTGAGTCTCGTCGGACCGGTCGCCGGCCGGCGACCGAGGCCGGCGCGCCACCGCGCGACGCGGGCCCGTTCCCGGCCGACGTCGCCCCGTTGCCGCCGGACGCCGCCCCGTCCGCGCACGACCCGGCGGCCGAGCTCTACGACGGCGCGGCCGAGTGGCCGACGATCGGGCAGCGGCCGGGTCCGGACGACGTCTCGTGGCTCGATCCGGCCGCGCCGCCGTCCCGGTCGGATCCGCGGATGCCCGACCCGGAAGCGGTCGCGAGCGAGGACGCCCTGCGGATGATCGCCGAGCGCGAGGCCGCGCTCGCGCGGATCGCCGAGCGCCAGCGCCGCCGCGCCGAGCGTCCGTCGGGCCGCCGCCGCAAGCGGTAGCCGGGTAGGTACCGCACCACGCCTCCGGAAACGCAGAGGGGGGGGAATTCGCTGGGGCACCCCGACACCCCACTGAGGCGATGTGGCGTCGGTTCTCGGTAGGGCACGACCACGCTGGCGGAGAGGAACCTCCCGCCAGCGTCGTGACGGCCCGTGCCGGGTCCCGTGCGTCCTCGCCGGTCCGAGCACGCGGCCGCGTGCTGACCCCCTGCAGGAGTACGAGAACGATGTCATCCCCACCCTGGTCCGTCCCGCTACCGAGGACGCAGCCGTCCGCCGTGGCTCGCCGCGTGCGACTGCTGCTGGCGCTGCTGCTCGGCACCCTCGGCGTGCTCGGAGCCGCCGCGGCCCCTGCGGCGCTCGCCGCCACCGGGCAGATCACGATCCAGTCCAACGACGCTCCGCCGCTGCCCAAGGCGCATCCGACCGGCACGCCGTCGCGGTACACCATCAACTTCGAGTGCTCGACGGTCGGCACGCAGACCTGCGGTGACGATCCGGTGATCCGGGTGCCGTTCGCGTTGACCCCGCCGATCGACCCGGCCACCCCGGACATGGCCGATTGGTTGTTCCAAACGAGCTCGTCGATCTCCGGCCTGATCCTCGAGACCGAGATCGTCGGCGGCGAGCTGGTGATCCGGCTCGACCCGGCCAAGGTCAACCCCGGTGACTCGCAGACGATCCAGCTCGCGATCACCCCGCCGAACAACGTCACGCCCGATGAGACCTCCTGGTCGCTCGACGCGACGTTCGAGACCGACGACCTGCCGCAGGTCGCGGCGCCCGCGCCGGCGCTCGGACTGGCCGAGGCCGAGGCGAAGATCTCCGTCTCCAAGGTCACCGACGACGGCAGCGACTTCATCGTCCGCGGCCGCAACGTGGTCTACAACATCACCGCCCGCTGCAACCCCAGCGGCACGTCCGGCAACCTGCACCTGACCAGCGGCTCGCTGGTCGACGAGCTGCCGGCCGGCCTGAGCTTCGTCTCGGCGTCCCCGGCCCCGACCTCGGTCTCCGGCCAGACGATTACGTGGGACTACCCCGGCGCGTCCAGCCTGCCGAGCGGCTGCGCCACCGGCGCCGGCGGGTCCCAGAGCTACCAGGTGATCGCGTCGATCGATCCCGGCGTTCCGGACAACACGCAGTTGACCAACGAGGTCACGTTCGCCGGCCTGCCGATCGGCGAGACGACCGAGCAGAGCACGACGGCTCCGCGGCCGGTTCGTGTGATCGACCTCCCGCCGACGCCGGGCCCCGGCATCGTCGGCAAGAGCGCCGCCGCACCACTGAACGTCGCGGGGGCCGGCTACCGCGGCACCTACCCCGGCGACTGGATGGCCGGCAACAGCACCCAGCCCAGCACCAGCAACCCGGCCGCGGCCGAGGGACGCTGGACGGTCAACGTGCGGTACCCGGCCTCGGGCGCCTTCACGACCGACCTGATCGACCCGATGCCGTGCCAGGCGATCGAGGCTCCGAGCGGCGTCTTCAGCTCCAGCCCGGTCACCGGTCCGACCACCAGCGGCGGCTCGCCGACGGTCGACCAGCACTGCACGAACCCGACCTTCCACCCGACGGTCGTCCGCGTCGACGCCGCCAGCCTGAACGCGGCGATCGTCGCCGGCTGGCGTCCCACCGCGATCCTGACCACCGGCGGCGGCAGCACCGAGGTCCCGCTCGAGCTCGTCGGCAGCGGCAGCGGCACCAGCCGCTACTTCACCGTGCCGAGCGGCAACGTCGAGCAGGTCTCGGCGATCCGCCTCCCGCCGACCACGGACCTGCGGGACGCGAGCATGGATCTGCGGATCTGGGGCTACGCCGACGAGGCCCGCCAGGGCGGCGACGTGCTGCACAACGTCGCCTCGGTGACCGCCTACCCGACCCAGGGCGCGACGGACCCGTACACCGCGGCCGACGACGACCGGATCCTGATCGAGGACTCCGAGCCCCAGCTCGGCGTCCACAAGGCGTTCGGCGGACTGCGCGGCGGACCGGGCGGCACGACCCGGCTGAACCTGACCGCGACGGTCGCCACGCCGGGGAACGTCAGCGGCGACGTCGTGATCGCCGACCTGCTGCCGTTCGGCCTGACGTGGTCGAACCCGAGCACCACCGTCGACTACAACCTGACCACGACCCCGGGCGGCGCGTCGACGACCGTCACCGGGACGGTCGAGCACCTCGAGAACTACGAGGCCACCGGCCGCGACCTGGTCCGGATCACGTTCCCGGCGTCGGCGTTCGGCTCGGGCTTCAACACCCTCAGCCTGCCGAGCTCGTCGAACTTCCTGCTGCTCGACGTGCCGACCGGCGCGACCACCTACAACAACACGGTCAACGCGTTCATCACGGGCGTCGGGCGCGACACCAGTCCGGTCTGCGGTCCGGGCACGACGTCGACCGCCGCGACGTTCGAGTCGGAGGATCCGCTCGACCTCGACGGCGACGGCGAGACCGCCGAGAACAACTGCTCGTGGAACGCGAACCTCGTGGTCCCGCCGTCCGGCGGTCCGGCCTTCGGTCTGGTCAAGACGGTCCAGGGCGACCAGGACGCCGCTCCGAAGTTCTCGCCGGGCGTCGGCAACGCCAGCGAGGGCGGCACCGGCGACTACGTGCTCAAGTGGAGCAACATCGGCGGCGAGACCCTGACCGACCCGGTGATCTACGACGTGCTGCCGCACATCGGCGACACCGGCACGACGCAGAGTCAGTCGGGCACCCCGCGCGATAGCGCGTTCACGACCGAGTTCGTCCAGCTCAACGGCGCGCTGCCCGCGGGCGTGACGGTCGAGTACTCGCAGTCGACCAACCCGTGTCGCCCCGAGGTCTACCCGAACGCGGCCAACCCGGATTGCGTCGACGACTGGTCCTCGACGCCCCCGGCCGACCCGGCCGACGTCAAGGCCCTGCGCTACGCGGCGACGGGCAGCTACGCGCCGGCGGCGACCTTCGAGGTCGGATTCCGCCTGCGCGTGCCGGTTGGCTACGTGAACATCGTGGCCTGGAACAGCGCGGCCAGCGTCGCGTCGTTCAACGGCAGCCCGCTGCTGCCGGCCGAGCCGCCGAAGGTCGGGATCACCGCGCCGACGGCGCCCGTGACGCCGACCCTCAGCACGCAGGTCTCCGAGGACGCGGTCACCCCCGGTGACGCGTTCCGCGACGTGATCACGCTGGGGAACACCGGTGGCGCCAGCGGCGCCATCGACTGGCAGCTCGTGGGCCCCGAGCCGATCGGCGGCGACGGCACCTGCGAGGCGGTCGACTGGACCGGGGCCGGGGTCGTCGACAGCGGCACGATCGCGTTCCAGGGCAACGGCGACTACGAGACGCCGACGTCGGACCCGAGCGGGGCCGGCTGCTACAGCTACGTCGTCGAGGTCTCCAGCCCGCAGTTCTCGGGCCCGGTCGGCCATCCGGCCGGCGAGACGAACGAGGTCGTGCTGGTCCGCCCGGCGACGATCGTCACCGCCGCCTCGTCGATTCGGATCGCTCCGGGCGCCGAGATCACCGACCGGGTCGAGCTGACCGGCACCGGAGGCGGCACGGGCACGCTGGAGTGGGAGATCGTCGGTCCGATCCGCCCGGCCGAGGACGGCACCTGCCAGAACCTCGACTGGACCGGCGCGGCGACGTTCGACAGCGGCACGATCGCCGTCGACGGCGACGGGAGCTACGTCACCGATCCGTCGAACCCGACCGAGACGGGGTGCTACAGCTACGTCCAGCAGTTGGACGCGGCCTCGGCCGGCGGTCCGTCGCTGCACCCGGCGGGTGAGCCGAACGAGATGTTCTACGTCGGTCGTCCGACCGTCGAGACGACCGTCTCGCAGCCCGCGATCCCGACCGGCGGCTCGCTGCTGGACTCGATCGT
>JADKLW010000623.1_pt1 | contig 12975 bp, 12 predicted proteins | sample 8641881 | NCBI WGS metagenome assembly JADKLW01 (sample SAMN16272185, study PRJNA661076) | feces metagenome | isolation source: fecal sample from diarrhoea affected cattle B | host: Bos taurus | place: South Africa: Lokaleng Village, Mahikeng | collected 2019-09 | reverse complement strand
GGCGCGATCATGATCACGTCGACGGTCGACTTGGGCTCGATCAGGTTGAAGTGCACGTTGAGGCCATGCGCGAAGGCCAGCGCGGCGCCGTCACGGATGTTGGGCTCGATATGCTGCTTGTAGATATCGGCCTGCAGCTCGTCGGGCGTCAGCATCATGATGACGTCGGCCCACTTGGAGGCATCCGCAACGCTCATGACCTTGAGGCCTTCGCCCTCGGCCTTCTTGGCCGACGGAGAACCGGGGCGCAGTGCCACGACGACGTCGGTGACGCCCGAGTCGCGCAGGTTCAGCACATGGGCATGGCCCTGGCTGCCGTAACCGACAATGGCGACCTTCCTGGACTTGATGATGTTGAGATCGGCATCCCGATCATAATAGACGCGCATGGGTATCTCCCTGGAATGTAGATTTATGGGTTGGCTTTCGCCCCGTAGAGGGCAAGAAACTGGTCCGTGGCAGCCTTCACATCGGCTTCGATATTGGCTTCGACATTGGATTGGGTCAGCGCCTTGTCGCCCAGCAGCAGACGGATCTGCACGTCGCGCACGACCAGGCCGAAAAAAGTGCGATAGGCATCTTCGCTGGAGTCAAAACGCAGCAGGCGCGCATCGCGCCCGGCTTCGAGAATAGGCTTCAGCCGCCGACGGATGGCCAGCGGGCCATTTTCCAGCACGATCAGGCCCAGGCTGTCCTTCTCCTGCGCCGCATGGGTCACCGCAGTCCGGTTCAGCGTTATCGACACTTCGCCGATGATGACGGTCAACAGGTCGCGGGCAAACTGCTCGATGCTGAGACGCAGCGCCTTGGCATCGAGATGGGAGCGATCGACCACCGGCATGCGCACCTTGGCCGCCTGCCACTGCACGGTCGCCGTAAGCAGCCCGTCGCGGTCGCCAAACCACTTGTAGAGCGTTTCCTTGCTGCAGGACGCACGGCGCGCCACGGCGGTCATGGTCAGGCCGTCGCCATTCTCGACGAGCAGGTCCAACGCCGCCGTCAGCACAGCCTGCTGGCGCGGAGTGAACGTCTCTTCGTTGACCTTGATGGTCAGGGGCACGGCACAGCCTCATCGTGACCAGCCGTACACTTTCGGCTGATTTCGTCCGCAGCCGTACCGTACGGTACGGTTGCAGGCAAGTGCTATTTGCCGACGGTTCAGCGGATAAGTGCTGGCGCTTATCCCACCGGCACCACGAGGTGGGTGGTAAAGAAACCCAGCATGGCTTCGCGCATGGCAATGGTTTCGCGATGGCCCACGCCAGGTTCGCTCACCCGCTCGAGCCGATCCCGCATGCCGGCATAGGCCGGCTCCAGCTCTGCCCAGGCCCGCGCCACGGCATCCGGAGGCGTCAGCGCGTCGGCCTCACCGATACAGACCAGCTGCGGCCGCGGCGCGATCAGGGCGGCAATGCTGCCGGCATCCGCCTCGCGCAGCAGGCCCGGAACGGTAAGATAGATGCCGTGTCCGTCATGCGCGCCCAATTCGATCATGGTGCGGAAGTCGGCAAAGCAGCAGAGATGCGCGACCGCCGCAATCCGCTCGTCCATCGCGGCCAGCCAGTAGCTCAGCACGCAACCCATCGAGATGCCGAAGGCACCGATGCGGGTTGCATCCACATCATCCCGGCCCGCGAGATAGGTGAGTGCCGCAGAGTGGTCAGACAGCATCTGCCCGAACAGTGACCTGCCGTGCCAGAGCAGCGCCTTGGCGGCGAAGCTCTCGCTCACTGTCGCCCGCTCGCCGAAGACCGGCATGTCGATGCAGAGCGTCACATAGCCAGCCCTGGCCAGTACCGGTCCGAGCGGATCAAGCAGGTAGTCGCGGCCATCCAGCAATTCCCGCGCGCCGATGCCATAGCCCCCGCCATGCGAGTGGCCATAGAGGATAGCGGGCAGATGCCGCTCATGGGACACCGGCCGGGTAAGAATACCGCGTACGTCGACGTCGCCCAGCCGCAGGACCAGTTGTTCTACGACATAGTCATCCATCGTTTCGATCTGGCGCGACACCAGCGTCACGCCGGGTTCATCGATGCCGATCAGCTCGCGCAACCGCTGCCGCGTCAGGCTCATGATCTACTCCCAGGTTTGCGATGGCCATGTCGAGGTCGATCGTGACCTTCATGCCACCTCCGCAGTTACAAAGAGCCTAACCGGTGCCTGTGCCGGGGAAAAGATCGTCCGGAAAATCGTGTCCTGCATGCGGCAGGCGCAACAGTGCGTTCTTTCATCGGCACTTGCCGATAGAATGTTGAGGATGCATCTATGGGCCTCAACAACAGCCGACCCAATAACAAGAGTCCTCCATGTCCAAGCTATTCTCCCCCGCCACCCTTCGCGGCCTGACCCTGCGCAACCGCACCGTCGTCGCGCCCATGTGCCAGTATTCGGCACAGGATGGTTTCGCCAACGACTGGCACTTCGTCCATCTGGGGCGGTTTGGCATTGGCGGTTTCGGCTTGGTCATCCTCGAGGCGACAGGCGTCGTGCCGGAGGGTCGCATCAGTTATGGCGATCTGGGTCTGTGGAAGGACGAGCAGATCGCTCCCCTCGCCCGCATCGTCGATTTCCTGCATGGCCAGGGCGCTGCCGTCGGCATCCAGCTTGCCCATGCCGGCCGCAAGGCTTCGACGCCCGTGCCATGGCGCAACGGCTTCGACGAGACCGAGGCGGAAAAGGCGGCGCTGCATTTCGAAAGCTGGACGCCGGTGGCCCCGAGCGCCGAAATCCACGCCGAGGGCAAGAACTTCACCAAGCCCGAAGCCCTCGACGAAGCCGGCATCCGCAACGTCATCGACTCGTTCGTTGCGGCTGCCATTCGTGCCAACCAGGCCGGCTTCGATACGGTCGAAATCCACGCCGCGCATGGCTACCTGCTCAACCAGTTCCTTTCCCCGCTCGCCAACAAGCGCACCGACCGCTATGGCGGCAGCCGCGAGAACCGCATGCGCCTCGTACTGGAGGTCGCTGAAGCAGTGCGTGCGGTCTGGCCGGTCGACAAGCCCCTGCTGGTGCGCCTGTCGGTCAGCGACTGGCATCCCGACGGCTGGCAGGTCGAGGACAGCGTCGCGCTGGCACGCGAACTTAAGGCCCGCGGCGTCGATGCGATCGACGCATCGAGCGGCGGATTCGATGGTGCATCCATCCCCGCCGGGCCCGAGTATCAGGTGCCCTTTGCCACGGCGATCCGCCGCGACGCAGGCCTGCCGACGATAGCCGTGGGCCTCTTGGGCGACGTCCATCGCGCCGAGCAGATCGTCGCCGATGGCGAGGCCGATTTCATCGCCCTCGCGCGGGGTGCGCTCGACAATCCGAACTGGCCGTTGCATGCCCGCCACGAGTTGGGCGAGACCGACTACGACCTCTGGCCCAAGCAGACCAACCGTGTCCGCGAGCGTGATCGCTCCCTTGGCCGGCGCGGCTTCGCCGCGTCATAATGTAAGTTCCTCAAACGACCTTCGCGGCAACGCAAATTTGCCGCGATTGGCCTCGCATTCTGGGAGTCGAATAGCCACATCCGTGGCGAACAGGAGCCGACCGATGGACACCAAGGCCGCAGTCCTTGCCCTCATGAGCGTCTGGGGCGTCGGCGCCACCGCCACGCTGCCGACCAATGCCCAGGAAACCGAGGAAGCGTCGGCTGAGGAGGGCGAGAACGCCAACCCGCTGCTCAACAAGGTCTGGGTCCGCGCGGACACCGACCCTGCCCGGCCCGGTCCCATGCAGATTTTCCTCGGCGATGGCACGCTGGTGAGCGACAGCTGCTGGGAAACCTATCGGCTATCCCGCTGGCAGCAGGTTTCGGACAGTTCCATCAGCTGGGACGAGGACGGCATGACCATCAGTGCCGATATCACCGAACTGACGCAGACGGAACTGATGCTAAACCTCAAGCTGGGCAGCGCGGTGGAGGAACAGCGCTTCATCGCGGCGACAGTGCCCTATGTCTGCCCCGACATGATCAAGTAGCGTCGCCAAGAAGCCTGCTGGCCCGAAGGGCGCTCACAGCACCACTTGTGTGCCGATCTCCACCACTCGTCCGGTGGGGATGTGGAAGTATTCCGTCGCATCGCTGGCATTGCGCGCCAGGCGGGTGAACAGGCGATCCTGCCAGTAGCGCAGCAGGTTGGCCGACTTGGGCCCTGCCTTGAGCGAACGGCGCGACAGGAAAAACGAGGTCGACATGATATCGAACTTCCAGCCCAGCTTGCGTGCCAGCACCAGCGCCTTGGGAATGTTTGGACTTTCCATATAGCCGAAGGTCACGACCACCCGGCTGAACAGCTCGTTATAGGCATCGATGGTCACCTTCTCGTCGTCCGGCACGCGCGGCGAAGGCGAGGTGCGCACGGTCAGGATGACGTTCTGCTCGTGCAGCACCTTGTAGTGCTTGAGGCTGTGCAGCAGGGCGGTCGGGGCACCCTCGATATCGCTTGTTAGAAAGACCGCGGTACCAGGCACCAGTGTCGGCTGCTTCTTGGCCAGGTTGTCGACCAGGAACTGCAGTGGAACCTCGTCGCGGCGCGTCTTTTCGGCAAGGCGGCGGCGCCCGGACATCCAGCTCCACATGACGAGGGCAACCAACACGGCAACCACCGCTGGCACCCAGCCGCCCTGGAACAGCTTGGCCGCGTTGGCGGCAAAGAAGCCGCCATCGATCAACAGGAATGCCAGGCCGAAGCCGATGACCGCCGCTGGATGCCATTTCCAGTTGCGCCACATCACGACGACCAGCAGCGCGAGCGTGACAATCATCACGCCGGACACGGCGATGCCGTAGGCATTGGATAGGGCTTCGGAACTGCCGAAGGCAACCACCAAGATCAGCACGCCGAACATCAGAATGGTATTGATCTGGGGCATGTAGACCTGCCCGCTCTGCGTCTCGGATGTGTGCTGCACCACCATGCGCGGCAGCATATTGAGGGCGATGGCCTGCTGCGTCAGGCTAAAGGTACCCGAGATCACCGCCTGGCTGGCAATGATCGTCGCCATGGTCGCCAACCCGACAAAAGGCAGCAGCGCCCATTCCGGCTGCATCTCGAAGAACGGGCTTTGCACATTGTGCACGCCCACTTCGAGCACAAAGGCGCCCTGGCCGAAATAATTAAGCAGCAGGCAGGGAAAGACCAGCCCGAACCAGGCCATCACGATCGGCTTGCGACCGAAATGGCCGAGATCGACGTAAAGTGCCTCCGCGCCGGTCACCGCCAGGAAAATGGCGCCGATCACCACGAAGGCAATGCCGAAATGGGTGGCGAGAAATTGCAGGCCCAGAATGGGATTGAGCGCCCACAGCACCGCAGGATAGTCGATGATGTGGACCAGGCCCGAAAAGCCCAGCACGAGGAACCAGATCGCCGTGATCGGTCCGAAGACGATCGAGACCTTGGCCGTGCCGAAGCGCTGGACGAAGAACACGCCGACAATGATCACCAGCGTGATGGGCACGACCCAGCGCGCCATGCCCGGCGTTACCAGTTGCACGCCTTCGACCGCTGACAGCACGGAAATGGCGGGGGTAATGATGGCGTCGCCAAAGAACATGGCAGCGCCGACGACGCCCAATACAGTGATCCAGATTGGCGGATTGGTGAAGGTCTTGCGCGCCAGCGCCATCAGCGAAAGCGTGCCGCCTTCGCCATTGTTGTCTGCCCGGGTGACGAAGAACACATATTTGACCGCCACCGTCAGGGTCAGCGCCCAGACGATCAGCGACAGCAGTCCAAGCACCTCGGTCGTCGTTGCCGTTGCGCCGGGCCGCACCTGCATGGCCTGGCGGAAGGCATAGATCGGACTCGTGCCGATATCGCCATAGACGACGCCGATGGCACCCATGATCAGGAGGGGCAGGTCCTTGGGAGAATGTGAGTGGCTGGTAAGGTCGCTCGCATCGACGCCGGCGTGGGGGTCGCCGGCCGTATTCGTCTGCGTCATGGAACCTGGTGCTCTCTTGGTCGAAGGCGGGCGCCGCTATACACCCGGCCACCGTCACACACAACACAATCCGGTCGCAATGGTTCAAAACGCCAGCAGGGGCCGCCCCTCACGGAGCGACCCCTGCCGGTAAACGAAGATTTGGAGGTCTTCGTAGAGGTTATTCGGCGGCCTGGGCGGTCGCGGCGTCGTTCGCGCGCGCAGCCTTGGTCGCATTGCCCCACCAGACCAGCTGGTCGAGCATGTCCTTGGCCGAATTGCCGATCGAAGCCTCGATATCGTTCAGGGTCTTGGTGCCGCCGAAGCCGGGGTGAACGGCCATGAAATCGGCGCCGGCAATGTGAACGGCCGAGCGGGTCGATGCCATCTGCAGCTCGACGCCGATCGTGCGCAGGTTCTCGATGGCGCGGGCACCACCGACAGAACCGTAACCCACGGCGCCAAAAGCCTTGTTGTTCCACTCGACATAGGCCTGGTCGAGGGCGTTCTTCAGCGCGCCCGTGATGGCGCGGTTGTATTCGGCAGTGACGAAGATGAAGCCGTCGAATTCGGCGATCTTTTTCTGCCAGCGCACCGCATTCTGGTTGGCCGAAGGCATCCAGGCATTGGAAGCAGCTTCGTCAAAGAACGGCAGGTCGAAGTCGCGGAGGTCGACGATCTCGGCGTCGATTTCCGGGCGCGCGTTGGCCTTTTCCAGGATCCACTTGGCAGGAATGTCGCCAAAGCGGGTCGGGCGAGTGGACGAGATGATGACGGCAATCTTGAGTTTGGACATGGCAGCCCTCCTTGGTAACAAACAGTAACTGAGGCGATATAAGTGCCCCTGTTCAGGTGTCGCAAGAAGGCACGCCGCTGTGGTGCAGCGACATGAGCATGCCCAAGGCACATTCATGTAAGTATAGGAATTACAGTGCTATTTCGCTGGCGTGACGACGATCATCCCTCTGCCACGCGGCTCGGGTAACGGGATGAAAACGAACTGTTCGCTGGGACGCGACAATGGCGCCGGCCTGTTGATCGGCTTAGCTGCCCAGCACTGCCCGGTATTGCCGCACAGCTTCCGCAAAGCCCATGACCAGCGCATCGGCGGTAATACCGTGGCCGATCGAGACCTCGTCGACATGCGGTACGGCGGACTGGAAGGCCCGCAGGTTTTCCAGCGTCAGGTCATGCCCGGCATTGACGCCAAGCCCTGCCGCATGCGCCGCCTGGGCGGTGTGCGACAATGCCGCCAGTTCCCGCACGGCGCGATCTGGATTGTCGTAGCAACCGCCATAGGGGCCAGTATAGAGTTCGATACGGTCCGCGCCTGTCGCCTTTGCCGCTGCAACGCCCTCGACGCCTGCATCGGGGTCGCAGAACAGCGAAATTCGACGCCCGGACGCCTTGAGGCGCTGCACCACCGAAGTCAGGAAATTGCCCTTGCCGCGAAAGTCCCAGCCGTGGTCCGAAGTGGCCTGCGCGGGATCATCCGGCACCAGCGTGACCTGCGCCGGGTTGACCGCATCGACGAGCGCAAAGAAATCCTCGCTGGGAAAGCCTTCGATATTGAACTCGGCGGCGGGATACTCGTCCTCTAGCAGCGCCGCCAGATCGAACACATCGCTCCGCCTGATATGCCGCTCATCGGGTCGCGGGTGGACGGTGATGCCGCTGGCGCCGGCGTCGAGCACTACCCGCGCCAGCCCGACCACGCTCGGCCAGGGCAGGTTGCGCCGGTTGCGCAACTGGGCGACAGCGTTGAGATTGACGGAAAGCAGGGTCATGGCAGGGACTCGAAGAATGACGCCCCCTGCTTTACATCAGACTGGGCACACCGCCCAATCGAACCTTTTGATAGGCCCATCAATACGTGCCCGCCTTGCCTTGCACAAAATGCGCAAGATAGAACCCCGGTATAGATCCAGGTCATTTCCAAGGGGGAGAGATGCCGGCGAGACTGATCCACGGTTTGACGGCACTGATCGTCATGGCCTCTCCGGCAGCGGCTTTCGAGGTCGATTTCGATTTTTCCAACGTGCGCGCCTGCGCCGGCGGTGCGCTGCGCATCACGCCCAGCCCCGAATTCCGCCTCACAAACGTTCCGGCGGGCACGACGACGCTGCACTTTAGCCTGCAGGACCTGACCGCCGAGTTGGCCCATGGAGAGCGCAAGCTGACCTATGCTGGCGAGGCCGTGATCGCCGCGGATACGTTCAAGTATGTGGGCCCCTGCCCCATCAAGGGCACGCACAGCTATGAGTGGACCATCCGCGCGCTGGACGCGGCGGATGGCGAACTCGGAGTGACCACGGCACAAGGGGACTTTACCGCCTCGCGCTGAACGATGGCTACATGCCCTGTGGGCCGCGGGAAATGGCAGCGAGGCCGGTACGCACGACTTCCACCAGCCCGAGTGGCGTCATCAGGGCGATGAAGCTGTCGATCTTGCTTGGCTTGCCGGTCACTTCAAAAACGAAGCTCTCCACCGTGGCATCGACAATCTGGGCTCGGAAGGCGTCGGCCAGCCGCAGCGTTTCGGCGCGATGATCGCCCGAACCGGCCACCTTGATCAGCGCCAGTTCGCGCTCCAGCGATGCGCCTTCGGCGGTCAGGTCATGCACCTTGTGCACCGGCACCAGCCGCTCGAGCTGCAGCTTGATCTGCACCAGGACCTTGGGTGTTGCGATAACGACAACGGTGATGCGACTAAGTCGCCGCCCGTGTTCGGTCTCGCTGACAGTGAGGCTTTCGATATTGTAGCCGCGCGCCGAGAACAGGCCCACGACACGGGCGAGGATGCCCGGCTCGTTGTCCACCAGGACCGACAGCGTATGGCGCTCGGTTTCCTGGGTGTCCTTGGTGATGAAATAGGCCGAACCGGTCGGCTGCAGATGTGCGTTCATATCTGGTCTCCTCTGCAGCGCCCTAGACGAGCTGCCGTCCCTTCTCGTCGATGATGTCGCCGATATTGGCCGTATCAGGCAGGATGATCTCGTTATGCGGCTTGCCTGACGGAATCATCGGCAGGCAGTTCTCGTCCTTCTCGACGATCACGTCGAACAGGACCGGGCCGTCATAGTCGAGCATTTCGGCGATCGCCGCATCGAGCTCGGCCGGGTTCTCGCAGCGAATGCCCTTGGCTCCATAGGCCTCGGCCAGCTTGACGAAATCGGGCAGCGATTCCGAATAGGAATGGGCATAGCGCGATCCATGCAGCAGGTCCTGCCACTGCCGCACCATGCCCATGCGCTCGTTGTTGAGAATGAAGATCTTGACCGGCAGGCGATACTGCACCGCGGTCGAGATTTCCTGCATCGTCATCTGCACCGAGGCTTCGCCGGCAATGTCGATCACCAGCGCTTCCGGGTGCGCCACCTGCACGCCCACCGCCGCCGGCAGGCCATAGCCCATCGTGCCCAGGCCACCCGACGTCATCCAGTGGTTCGGCTTGTCGAAGTGGAAATGCTGTGCGGCCCACATCTGGTGCTGGCCGACCTCGGTGGTGATGAACACCTCCTTGCCCTGCTTCTTCGTCGCCTCATAAAGCCGCTGCACCGCATATTGCGGCTTGATGGTGGTTTCCGAGTTGGTGAAGCCGAGCGAGTTGACGGCGCGCCACGCCTCGATCTGCTTCCACCACGGCGCGATGGCCTCGGTGCGCGGCTGGTTGGTCTTGCTGCGCCAGATACGGACCATCTCGGCCAGCACGCGCTCGCAGTCACCGATGATCGGCACATCGACGCGCACGACCTTGTTGATCGAAGACGGGTCGATATCGATGTGGATCTTCCGGCTGTTGGGCGAGAAGGCATCGATCCGGCCGGTGATGCGGTCGTCGAAACGCGCACCGATATTGATCATGACATCGCAGTCATGCATGGCGAGGTTCGCCTCGTAGGTCCCGTGCATGCCCAGCATGCCCATCCATTGCGGGTTCGACGCCGGGAATGCGCCCAGGCCCATGAGCGTCGATGTCACCGGAAAGCCGGTGAGTTCGGCGAGTTCGCGCAGATGCTCGGACGCTTCCGGCCCGGCATTGATGACACCGCCCCCGGTGTAGAATATCGGTCGCTCGGCCTTGAGCATAAGCTCGACCGCGGCCTCGATGGCAGCCGTGTCGCCATCCATCTGCGGACGATAGGACTGGTGGCGCAGGGTTTCGAGATCGGGCTTGTAATAGTCACCCAGCGCGAACTGCACATCCTTGGGAATGTCGATCACCACGGGGCCGGGCCGGCCGGTCGTGGCAATGAGGAAAGCCTCGTGCATGATGCGCGGCAGGTCTTCGACCCGCTTCACCAGATAATTGTACTTGGTGCAGGACCGCGTGATGCCGACCGTGTCGCATTCCTGGAAGGCGTCGGAACCGATCAGCGTCGTGGGCACCTGCGCGGTGATGCAGACCAGCGGGATCGAATCCATCAGTGCATCGGTGAGGCCGGTGACCGCATTGGTGGCACCTGGGCCGGAAGTGACGAGCACCACGCCCGGCTTGCCGGTCGAACGCGCATAGCCTTCCGCCATATGCGTCGCGCCCTGCTCGTGCCGCACCAGGATGTGCTTGACGACATCCTGCTGGAACATGGCGTCATAGATCGGCAGGGCGGCGCCGCCCGGATAGCCGAAGATATGCTCGACACCCTGGTCGGTCAGCGCCTGGATCACCATTTCCGCGCCGGTCATCTGTTCGGCCATCGTCATTTCCTTCCTAAAGTCCGGCCCAGTCTCGTAGCGGCGAAAACCGGGCAATAAAAAAGGCCCCATCGGGACCTGTTTTCGGCGCACCAGCTATCGCGCGGGATTTTATCCCACGTTGCCGATGCGCCTGCCTACTACGAGAATGAGTGCCCGCACGGGACCTCTCCATTGAATTGTGGTCGCATTGATAGGAGCAAGGATGCAAACCTGTCAAGGGTCGGCTCAATCCTAAACCATCCACTTAAGCGTTGACGCGGTGAGTGGCATTACTTAACATTCCTCTTAACCAAATAGGGAGAAAGCCATGACCGACCGATCCATTGCCCACGGCACTTTCGTGCTCGAGCGCAAATACCCTGCGAGTCCTGCCCGCGTCTTCCAGGCTTGGGCCGATCCCGCCATCAAGCAGCGCTGGTTCGGCAGCGGCGAGTCGCCCAAGGTGTTCGACTTCCGCGAAGGCGGCAGGGAATACTCCGAGGGCGAAGGCGGCGGCGCAACGTTTGTTTTCGACGTGACCTACCAGGACATCGTCGAAAACAACCGCATCGTCTATTCCTACCAGATGAGCATGAACGGCAAGCGCATCTCGGTCTCGGTTGCCGCGGTGGAGCTCTTTGCCGAGGGCGATCAGACGCGCCTCACGGTGACGGAGCATGGCTGTTTCCTCGACGGCCTCGACAATGTCGCCCAGCGCCAGGCCGGCACCGAGCAACTGCTTGATGCCTTGGGCGCTGAGCTGTCGCGCCACTGAGGCTACCCCTGCCGTCGAACATTTGCCGCAAAAATGCGTGGCCATTGCCGCAGACAATGCTATTGCCGCGGAACGCGAGTTTTGTGACGGTTTGATGATAGATGCCAAAGAGCGCCCTCGATAAGGATCTGCAGCGCGTCGCAGGGCTGGAAACGGCCACCAATGACCTTGCGCGCGCGGTAGCGGCGCCGGGCCTGGCGCTGGTATTCCTCCTGCTCGCCGCTGTCTGGGCGAGCTTCGTCGTCGCCGACGGGCCGATGAGCTACCTGGTGGTGATCGCAGCCGCCATCGCGGGCTACATGGCGCTCAATGTCGGCGCCAATGACGTCGCCAACAATATGGGCCCCGCTGTCGGTTCCAAGGCGCTGACCATGGGTGGCGCCCTGGTGATCGCCGTGATCTTCGAGGCCAGCGGGGCGTTGCTGGCTGGCGGTGACGTCGTCAATACCGTGGCGCGCGACCTGCTGGTCGGCGACGAAATCGAGCCGGATCGCTTCGTGCTATTGATGATGGCGGCGCTGCTCGCCTCTGCCCTCTGGGTCAATCTGGCGACTTATCTGGGCGCGCCTGTATCCACCACCCATGCCGTGGTCGGCGGCGTCGTCGGCGCCGGCATCGCCGCAGCCGGATGGGACAATGTTGCCTGGCCCACGATCGGCTCCATCGCTGCCAGCTGGGTCATTTCCCCCGCGCTGGGTGGCTTTTTCGCCGCCCTGCTGCTGGCCTTCATCAACCAGACGGTTGCCGACCGCATCGACAAGGTCTCGGCCGCCCGTATCTGGGTGCCCATCCTTGTCTCCGTCATGACCGGCATCTTCGCCATGTATATCGCCACCAAGGGGCTCAGCCGCCTGTGGAAGCCCGACCTGCCGGTCGTGCTGGCGCTCGGCGTCGGGTTTGCCGTCCTGGGCTGGCTGGGTGCCATGCCCCTGGTGCGGCACCAGTCAATGGGGATGGAAAACCGTAAGAAGCATGTGGCGACCCTATTCCGCCTGCCGCTTGTCGTGGCGGCGGCACTGCTGTCCTTCGCCCATGGGGCAAACGACGTGGCCAATGCCGTTGGCCCTTTCGCTGCCATTGTGACCACGCTGCAATCGGGCGAGACGGCGGCTGCCGGAATTGCCCTGCCCTTCTGGGTGCTCGCCATCGGCGCCATCGGCATTTCGCTTGGTCTGGCTCTGTTCGGTCCCAGACTGGTCCGCACGGTGGGCGAACAGATCACCAAGCTCAATGAGATCCGCGCCTATTGCGTGGCGCTCTCGGCAGCTGTGACCGTGCTGGTCGCCTCGGGTCTGGGCCTGCCCGTTTCCTCGACCCATATTGCGGTCGGTGGTATTTTCGGCGTGGGCTTCCTGCGCGAATACCATTCGCGCCGCAATCTCGATTTCACCGCGGTGCCGGTTCATGCCAAGCATGTCGACCCCGCGGCGCTCAACGCGACACCCGAGGAAGCGCTCTCCAAGGAGCGCAAGAGCGAGCGCCGCAAGCTGGTACGCCGCCAGCACGTCACCAGTATTGCCGCCGCCTGGGTGGTGACCGTTCCGGCCTCTGCCGTACTGGCAGGGTTGCTGTTCTGGGTACTGGACCTGTTGATCGGCAGCTAG
>JADKLW010000622.1_pt1 | contig 13007 bp, 12 predicted proteins | sample 8641881 | NCBI WGS metagenome assembly JADKLW01 (sample SAMN16272185, study PRJNA661076) | feces metagenome | isolation source: fecal sample from diarrhoea affected cattle B | host: Bos taurus | place: South Africa: Lokaleng Village, Mahikeng | collected 2019-09 | reverse complement strand
GAGCAGCATCTCGAGGCCCTGACCGGCAAGTCGCCCGCATGGCCGGAAAGCACGCGGCGCGTTTCCCAGATCCGGATTGTGCTGAAGTATCAGTCCAAGCACTGGTATTCCGGCATGACCGGCCCTTCGACGCTTAATCTCGACATTGTCGACTATCCCGGCGAGTGGCTGCTCGACCTGCCGCTGCTGGGCCTCAGCTTTACTGAATGGAGCGCCGAGGCCATGGAGCGCGCGCGCCGTCCCGGTTCAGGGCATGAGGCAGGGCCTTTCCTCGATCTGCTGGACAGCATCGACCCACTCAAGCCGGCTAACGACCCCGACGCGGAACAACTGGCGACAGCCTTTACCGACTATCTCCGCCGCAGCCGCGAGCATGGGGCGCTCTCGACGCTGCCTCCAGGGCGGTTCCTGCTGCCGGGCGATCTTGAAGGCTCGCCCGCCCTTACGTTCGCGCCGCTGCCTCCGCCAGTCCAGAGAGCACGCAACAACACGCTCTATTCCATGCTCGAGCACCGCTACGAGGCCTACAAGGATCGCGTGGTGCGCCCGTTCTTCCGTGATCACTTCGCCCGGCTCGATCGCCAGATCGTGCTGGTGGATACGCTGCGGGCCCTCAATGCCGGCCCCGCCGCGGTAGCGGACCTGGAGACCGCGCTGACCGCCGTCATGGCCTGCTTTCGCCAGGGCGAGACCAATCCGCTGCTGCGCCCCTTCGTGCGCAAGATCGATCGCATTCTGTTCGCCGCCACCAAGGCCGATCACGTCCACCACACCAGCCACGACCGGCTCGAAACCATCCTCAACCGCCTCGTAGCCAATGCCAGCAAGCGCGCACGCTTTGCTGGCGCCGAAACGAAATCCATTGCACTGGCGGGCATCCGGGCCACGCGCGAAGGCACGATCAGCGAAAGTGGCGAGACGCTGTCGACCATCATCGGTACCCCGATGAAAGGTGAGACCCTCGACGGCACCATCTATGACGGGAAAACCGAAATCGCCTTGTTCCCCGGCGACCTGCCGGAGCGGCCCGATTCCCTGTTCGAGGACGGCGCGCCCGTAGCACTCAACTTTCTGCGCTTCACACCGCCGCAAAAGCTCGACCGCAATGCCACCGGCGATGTGGTCCTGCCCCATATCCGATTTGATCGCGCGCTCGACTATCTGCTGGGAGACTGGCTCGCATGAAACGCCCAATAGCCCGCCCCACCGGTACGGCACCGGAAAATCTCGAGATCATGCGCACGCCCAGAGCCTTCGCTCCGGACAAGGTCGAGCTTTCCGAACCCCAGTTCGATCCGTCGGGCGACGAAGCAATGGTTGCCCCACCGCCGCGCCGCATGGGGTGGATCGGGCGCCTTGCCTGGACCAGCGGTGGCATCCTCGTATCTGCAGGCCTTGGCCTCGCCGCGGACCGGCTGATCCGCGACCTGTTTGCCGCCAATGAATGGCTGGGGTGGCTCGGGCTCGGGATACTGGGCGCATTCCTCATTGCCATCATCGCGCTGGCCACCCGCGAGATTTTTGCCCTGCGGCGCCTGCATGTACTGGACGCCTTGAAGCGCGACGCGGCTTTGGCGACGGCGGACAACGACGCCAAGCGCGCAACACATGTGGTGGAGAGCCTTGAGGCTGTCTATGCCGGGCGGCCCGATCTGGCGCGGGCGCGGCAGCAGGTGGCCGACAACCTGCCGCATCTGTTCGATGGTCATGAAATGGTGGCTCTTGCAGAGCGCAACCTGATGGCGCCGCTCGACGCACGTGCCAAGGCGCTCACAGCGGCCTCTGCGCGGCGCGTCGCCCTTGTTACGGCCGTTTCGCCTCGCGCCCTGGTCGACATTGCCTTCGTCATCTACGAGAGCATTCGTCTTGCGGGTGCCATCGCGGCTCTATACGGGGCCCGCCCAGGCCTGTTTGGCTTCTGGAGGCTCGCTGGTGCCATCCTGGCCCATCTTGCCGTTACCGGTGGCCTGGTGCTGACCGACGGCATAGTGGAGCAGCTGGTGGGTCAGGGACTGGCTGCCAAGCTGTCAGCCCGCCTGGGTGAAGGCGTGGTCAACGGGCTGATGACGGTGCGGGTCGGCATTGCGGCGATGCGCGTCGTCAGACCCCTGCCCTTCGAGACCCAGAAGCAGCCGATGGTGCGGGATTTCATTCCCGAACTGACGAAGCTGGCCAGCGACACCGCCAAATAGCTACTCGGCGGCTATCAAGAACTGCGTGACCAGGCGGCCTTTGCGTCGCGTAGCGTCGGGATGCTCGGAAAAATACCGGCTGCGCGCCTCGAGCACCTTCGGGCGATTATCGACGGCCCACTTGCCAAGCACATCAAGCGGTCCGCGCAGGTCCTGGCCCAAAGCGGTAAGTTCATAATCCACCCTGGGTGGAATGGAAGGCGTCACCGTCCGGGTAACAAAGCCGTCCATTTCCAGTTCGCGCAGGGTCTCGGTCAGCACCTTCTGGCTGATGCCACCGATCTGCCGCTTGATCTCCGAAAACCGCATCGGACCACCACCGAGTTTGTTGATGATCAGCACGGTCCATTTGCCGCCGATCTGGCCCAGGATCTCCCCGACAGGGCGGCAATCGTGCTCAATAGCCGGTTTCATTTTAGTACCTCATCATCGAAAAAGTGCCGTCTTGTGCGGTTTACGGCAGTCACTCATATAGCGTCAGTTACTAACTGATACCATAGGTGTGATATGAAAAACGTCGCCGTGCTCGTTGGCAGCTTGAGCGCAAGATCCATCAACAGGACGCTGGCAAAGGCTCTCGAAAAGCTGAGCGAAGGCCGGCTGCGCTTCGACTATCTCGATATCGGCGCCCTGCCCTTCTACAATGACGACCTGTGGTACAATCCGCCCGCCGCCGTGCTCGACATGAAGCAGCGCATCGTTGACGCCGATGCCGCGCTGATCGTGATGCCGGAATACAACCGGTCATTCCCCGCGTTGATCAAGAACGCGCTGGAATGGGGTTCACGCCCCTATGGCCAGAACGCGTGGGGAGACAAGCCGCTGGCCATGGCCGGCGCCAGTCCTGGCGCAATCGGCACTGCAGCCGGGCAGAGCCAGCTTCGGGCCACCTTGCCGCTCTATGGGCTCGTGGTCATGGGGCAGCCGGAAATCTATCTGCAGTTCAAGCCTGGCCTGATCGACGAGCATCTGGAAGTGACCGACGAGCAATCCCGGGGCTTCCTGGAGAACTTCGTCGACAAGTTCGTTGAATGGATCGAGCGGCACGGTCAGCACCACGCAGTGAGCGTGGCAGCCGAGTAGCTCAGTCCTTGGCGGCGCTGGGAGCCAGGGTCAGCTTCAGCCCGTCCAGTGCATCGCTCATCAATATCTGGCAGCTCAGCCGTGAGTTGGAGCGGACATCGCCGACGCTGTCGAGCATGTCCTCTTCCTCGTCGCTGGGCGCGCCGACCACATCGAGCCAGTCCTTGTCGATATAGACATGGCAGGTGGCGCAGCTCAGTGCGCCACCGCACTCGGCCTTGATATTGAGGTTCCAGTCGCGGATGACTTCCATCACGCGCCAGCCATCAAGCCCTTCGAGCTCGTGGCTCTCGCCCGCCTGGTCGGTGACATGGATGATCATGGGCCAATCCTCAACAACAGGGCGTCCATACAGCCCGCATACCATACCCGCAAGAGGCGGGCCTAGGCGACGCCGAGCTTCTTCTGCAGCTTGGTCGAACTGGTCGTGTACTGGAAGACGACGCGCTCGCCAGGCGAGACAATAGCCTTGGCTGCCTGGGCCATCAGGGCCGCCTCATGGAAGCCGCTCAGGATCAGCTTGAGCTTGCCGGGATAGGCGTTGATATCGCCAATGGCGAAGATGCCGGGGACCGAGGTCTCGAACTTCTCTGTGTCGACCACAATGGTGTTGTCATTGAGTTCCAGGCCCCAGTCGGCCACCGGCCCCAGCTTCATCGTCAACCCGAAGAACGGCAGCAGACGCGTTGCCGGGACTGACAAATCTCCGGCGTCGGTTGTCAGATGCACATGGTTGATCTGGCCGTTTTCGCCATCGAGCCGGGCGATCTGGCCGAGGAGGAAATTGATCTTTCCCTCCATGACCAGTTCCTTCATCTTGTTGACCGAGGCGGGCGCCGCCTTGAAGGCATCGCGACGGTGGACCAGCGTCAGCGAGCGCACGATGGGCTGCAGGTTCAGCGTCCAGTCGAGCGCGGAGTCCCCGCCGCCGACGATGACGACGTCCTGGTCCCGGAAGTCGTCCATCTTGCGGACCGAATAAAATACCGACTTGTTTTCAAAGGCTTCGATACCCTCGACCGGAGGGCGCTTGGGCTGGAACGAGCCGCCGCCAGCGGCGATCACCACCACCTTGGTGTGGAAGATCTCGTCCGCATCGGTCGCCAGCTTGAACGAGCCGTCCGCCTGCTTCTCGATGGAATTGACCATGCGGTTGAAATGGAACTCGGGCGAGAACGGCGCGATCTGTGCCATCAGGTTGTCGGTGAGTTGCTGGCCGGTGACGACCGGAAAGCCGGGAATGTCGTAGATCGGCTTTTCCGGATAGAGCTCGGCGCACTGACCGCCGGGGCGGTCCAGGATGTCGATGAAATGGCATTTGATATCGAGCAGGCCGAGTTCGAAGGCTGCGAACAGCCCGCAGGGGCCCGCGCCGATCACGACGACATCGGTGGTGATTTCAGTGCTCATTGACGTCTCAAAGTCCATGTCTGCCAGGGCTTTGGGCCCGGCCAATATGAGGAGTGCGATCCACTTAGCCTAGGAAGCGCGGCGAAGGAAGGGGCGCGTGCCCACCGGCACTTCGGTGACGCCGACCGGCTGGTAGAAGAGCGCAACTTCGGGCAGGCGATCCTCGATCAGGGCCTGCCGGGTCGGCTCATGGGTGACCACAAAGGCGTTTATGCCGCAACGGCGCATCAGCGGGATCTGGTCCTGGAGCACGTCCCCCACCCCCCGGATTTCGTTAGCGTACTGGTAACGTTGAGATAGCAGACGCGCCGTGGAATAGCCGCGTCCGTCGCTGAAGGCCGGGAACTGAATTGCAACCGATGCAAAGCGGCCGAGATCGGCCTCGACATCCTCGACGCGGTCACCGGGAACGACAAGCAGCCCGAGCGGATGCGGATTGGCGAGGAAGGCTTCGCGATTGGCGAGAAAGACCTGCAGCGGCACATGCGTGTAGCTTGCCGTCTGCGGATTGCTGTCCTCGGTCCATTCATGGAAGGGATCGGCGATGAAGGCGCCATCTTTCCAGAGCGTGTGGCGCGTGGCGGTCATCGGCTTGGCAATTGCCCCGTTGAAATCGAAATGGATGCCGCACTCTTTCTTGTTGAGGCCGCGCCAGCGTCCGGCGCGCGGGTCCTCGCCTTCGGCCACCACCGACGTGCAGGGTGCGCAGCCGATCGACTTGTAGCCCTTGGAAAAGAGCGGGTGCTCGGGCAGGCCGTGCTCGATCTTGTACTGGTTGACGTCGGCATCGGTAAAGTAGGCCAAAGGATTGACCTTGATGCGATCATCGCTGGTGAGCTCGAAATGGGGCAGCACGCCCCGTTCCCTGGTCTGGAAACGCTTGCGGCCAGTGACCCAGCCGCCAAACTGCTCGGTGATCGGCTCGAGCGGTTCGGTCTTGCGGATATGGCAGCAGGAATCCGGATCGGTCTCCCACAGATCGCCCTTCGGATCGAAACGCTGGAGATCGCGCGGGTCCGGCTGGATCGCGTGGACGTTGAGCAGGCCGAGATGCTTCCGGAGCGTCTCGACATAGTCCAGCGTCTCGGCGAAATGCTTGCCGGTTTCGAGGAAATAGACCGGCATTGACGGGTCCACCTGCGCCACGAGGTGCAGCAGGACCGATGAATCCGCCCCAAAGGAGCTGACGATCGCCAGATCGCCCGGCAGCACATCGCTGACGGCATAGCGGAGGACGCCAACGGCATCCATTTCGTCAAACATGCCATTGAGCGCCAGGATGCCGAGCGCGCGCAGCTTGTCGTGGGCGGGCTGGACGGGAGCCAGGTCAGGCATTGCCATAAAGGGCCTCCTTGAACGGTGCCTCGCCCAGGCGGCGATAGGCCTGGATGAAGCTCTCCTCGGGGCTGCTGCGCCGCGCGATATAGGTATCGACCAGCGTCTCGATGGCGCCGGGCACATTCCCGGCCTCGAAGCCCGGGCCGATGATCTTGCCAACGGACGCCTGCTCGGTCGCGTCGCCCCCCAGGGTGATCTGGTAGAGCTCGCCGCCCTTCTTCTCGACGCCAAGGATGCCGATATGGCCGACATGATGGTGGCCGCAGGCATTGATGCAGCCGGAAATCTTGATCTTGAGATCGCCGATCTCCGCCTGCCGCGCCGGCGCAGCGAAGGTCTTGCTGATTTCCTGCGCGATCGGGATCGAGCGGGCATTGGCCAGTGCACAGAAATCGAGGCCAGGGCAGCAGATCATGTCGGTGATCTGCCCGGTATTACCCTCGGCCAGGTCCGCCGCGACCAGCGCGTCATAGACCGTCCGAAGGTCGGCAATGGCGACATGGGGCAGGACGAGGTTCTGCTCATGGGTGACGCGCAATTCGTCGAATGAATAGCGCTCAGCAAGATCGGCAACCACGTCCATCTGCACATCGGTCGCATCGCCGGGCGCGCCGCCGATGGGCTTAAGCGAAATGGTGACCGAGGCATAACCCGGCTGGCGGTGGGAGTTGATGTTGTTGTCGAGCCAGCGGCCATAGGCCGGATCGATGATGGATTCGTAGGCCACATCGATATGGGTGGCGCCCTGGGTCTTGAACTCGGGCGGCGCGAAATAGGTGGTGATGCGGTCCACCTCTTCCTGCGGCAGGGTCAGAACGCCGCCACGCAGCTGGGCGAACTCGTTCTCCACCTGCCCCTTGATGGTCTCAAGCCCCTCTTCATGCACCAGGATCTTGATGCGGGCCTTGAACTTGTTGTCGCGCCGGCCATAGCGGTTGTAAACGCGCATGATGCTCTCGAGATAGGCCAGCAGATGCTCGTTGGGCACGAAGCTGTTGATGAGCTTGGCCACGATGGGCGTGCGACCCAGGCCGCCGCCGACCCAGACTTCCCAGCCGATGTCACCGGCTGCATTGGTGGCTGCCTGCAGACCGATATCATGGAAACGAATGGCAGCCCGGTCGTTGGGCGAGCCGGTCATCGCGATCTTGAACTTGCGCGGCAGGTAGCTGAATTCGGGATGCAGGCTCGACCATTGGCGGATGATCTCGGCCACCGGCCGGGGATCGATGATCTCGTCGGCGGCCGCGCCGGCAAACTGGTCGGTCGTCGTGTTGCGGATGCAATTGCCCGAGGTCTGGATCGAGTGCATTTCCACCGAGCCCAGCTCGCGCAGAATTGCCGGCACGTCCTTGAGCCGGGGCCAGTTGAACTGGATGTTCTGGCGGGTGGTGAAGTGGCCATAGCCGCGGTCATAGGTGCGGGCAATATGGGCCAGCTTGCGCAACTGCCGGCTGGAGAGGGTGCCATAGGGTACGGCAATCCTCAGCATATAGGCGTGCAGCTGCAGATAGAGCCCGTTCATCAGGCGGAGCGGACGGAACTGATCCTCGCTCATCTCGCCCGAGAGGCGGCGGTTTATCTGGTCGGTAAACTGGTCGGTACGCCCGGCTACGAAAGCGGCGTCGAATTCGTCATATCGATACATGACCATCCTCATCCAGATGCTGGCGGGCATAGATCGCGCCATGCAATGTCAAAGGGGCTGTGGGCCCCGCGGCGCGGATGCGTTCGCGCAGGCGCCGAGGAACGATCACGCCCTGTTCCTGGGTCACTTCCTCGATTTCGAGGCTGATGATGCGCGCTGTTGCCTTGGTGGCTGCCAGCGCCGCATCGCGCTCCCCGGCCTCTTCCTTGGTGAAAAGGCGAGCGGCCTGCAGGTCCTCGACCCAGACTCCTCTTGGATCGAGATAGACCGTCGCGCCGGACGTCAGTTCGTTGCCTGTCAGAATTTCCATGCTGCTACGCTACCTTGAAGCGCGCGCCGGCAAGCGGGACAGCGTCTGCCCAGTCCCCGGCCGCAACGGCTTCGCCTACGAAAATGATTGCCGGACCCGCGCTGAATGCCACCTGACCGGAGGCAAGCGCCGCAAGAGTGCCGGAATAGGTGGACTTGTCGGCGCGGCCCGCATTGACCACGATGCCAACGGGCAGGCTTGGCGCCCCGCCATGGGCGATGAGCCGCGCCGCAACTTCGGCCGAATTGGATTTGCCCATGTAGAGCCCCAGGGTCAGCCCCGACTGTGCGAGAGCAGCCCAATGGGTGAGATCGCTGTCGTCGGCACCATGGGCCGTGGCCATGATGAAGCCGCTCGACACCTTGCGCAGGGTGACCGGCGTCGCCGTATCGGCAGCAGCCGCCAGCGCTGCGCTGACGCCGGGGACGATGGAATAGGCAATGCCGGCCTTGCGCAGAGCAGCCACTTCCTCGCCGGCGCGGCCGAACACCATCGGATCGCCCGACTTGAGGCGGGCAACCCGCTTGCCCTGGCTGGCGAGCCGGACAATCAGCGTATTGATCTGCGCCTGGGAAAAACTGTGGTGACCCTTGGCCTTGCCGACGGAAATGCGCTCTGCATCGCGGCGGCCCATATCGACAACGACGGAGGGGACAAGCTGGTCATGCACGATGACATCGGCTTCCTGCAGCAGGCGCTGGGCACGCAATGTCAGAAGGTCTTCCGAACCCGGGCCGGCGCCGATCAGCCAGACCACGCCCGCAGCCCCGGCGCCCGCATGGGCCGCGAGCAGTGCTTCGGCAGCAAGCTGCCCCTCTCCGCGCTGCTCGGCAGCTTCGACCTGGGGTGAGGTCACCAGCGCCTCGTAGAAACGACGGCGGGCAGCGCCATCGGCAATCAGGTTCTCGGCAGCCTTGCGCAGGCCGCCGGCGAGGCTGGCTATCCTGCCCAGGCGCGGCGACAGCATGGCCTCGATCTGCGCGCGGACCAGACGGGCCAGCACGGGCGCATCGCCTTCGGTCGAGATGGCGACCGTCAGGGGCGCGCGATCAACGATGGACGGGGTGTAGAAATCGCACTCGGCGGGCACGTCGACGACATTGAGCGGGACGCCACGCAGGCGCGCCTCGACCTTGGCACTTTCGGCGTCCTCCCCCTCTTCGGCCACGAAGAGCAAGGCAGCATTATCGAGATCGGAAGAGGTGAAAGGCCGCTCAAGAACCTCAACCGCAAAGCCGCTGAAATCGGCCTCGATATGACGGGAGATAATGACGACTTGCGCAGTAGTCTTAGTTACCAGCCGGGTCTTGTTGAGGGCTTCTTCTCCACCGCCGACGATGACGATGCGCTGACCCTGTACCTTGTAGCTCAACGGAAATGTGTTGAGTTGACCCATTGGAACCCTGATGTGACTTGGCAGGAAAATAATCCAAACCACTCAGTCGCAGCAAGGCATTGAAATTCAATAGCTTTTATATTTCCCTGCACGGCACGCTCGTGGAACGCTGCACGTGGCTTGGGCTCATAACCGCCAAATGAATCTGTGCGGGGGGTGCGGAGAGCAAATTTTGCTCTCGGGCTGGCAGTCGACACCTCCCCGTTTGGGAGACGCCGAGGCTAGCCCTGCCGGGACGGCACGTGCACGACGAGCCCGTCCAGTTCGTCGCGAACCTTGATCTGGCAGGAAAGGCGGCTCTGCTCCTTCACGTCGAAGGCGAAGTCCAGCATGTCCTCTTCCATGTTGGACGGGCCGCCGACCGTTTCGGTCCAGGCGTCATCGACATAGACATGGCAGGTGGCACAGGTGCAGGCGCCGCCGCATTCCGCGATAATGCCGGGAATGCCGTTCATGATGGCGGTTTCCATTACCGTGGCGCCATTCTGGCCTTCGGTCTCGATGCGGGTGCCGTCCTGCTGGACGTAGGTGATCTTGGTCATGGGTCTCGGCGCTTGCTGTGTCGCACCGGATATAGGTGATGGGGCCGCGGTTTGGAACCACCCATGCCGCCATAGTCATCGCGAGCGGATGTTGCGGGCTAGAGTCCCAGCAGGTCTTCCAGGTAATGCCGCTCGATGCCGAACATGGCCTTGGTCTCGGCGATCTGGCCGAGCACCGCATCGCGATCCCGCCCGGCCCGTCCGTCCCTTTCGGCGACGATCAGATTGTTCTTGGGCGTGTGGGCGTCCGAGACGAACTCGAAGACCTTGACCCGGTAGCCGCTGAGTTCGAGCAGCAGGGCGCGCAGCGTGTCGGTGACCATTTCGGCCTGGCGCTCAAGGAAGATGCCGTGGCGCAGCAGGACGTCGAGTGGCGCGGCGGGCTTGCCGGCCTCCATCTGCCGGCGGATCTGCTTGTGACAGCAAGGGGCGACCGCGATGAGCGATGCGCCGGCAGCGATGCCCTTGAAGATCGCATCGTCCGTGGCGGTGTCGCAGGCATGCAGCGCGATGACCGCATCGGCCCCCGCCGCATCATAGTCGAGGATCGTACCCGGCACGAAGCCGAGGCCCGAAAAACCCGATTGGGTGGCGGTGGCATTGCCATCGGCAACCAGCTTGTCGCGCAGCTCGACACCGACGATCTCGACCGGCCGACCAACCGTGTTTGCCAGATAGTCGTAGAGCGCGAAATCGAGATAGCCTTTGCCGGCGCCCATATCGACGATGCGCGACCTGTCGGCCTTGATCGCCTGAATCAAGGGCGCAAAGATCTCGACCATCTTGTTGATTTGCCTGAACTTGTCCTGCGCATCACTGCGCACGACGCCATCCTTGCCGGTAATGCCCAGGGCGTGCAGGTAGGGCTTGCCGGTCTCGGCCAGCGGGCGGTTCTTGGCGCGGTTATGCTCGGTCGAGGGCGCCTCGCGACCGGCGACTTCGGTCCGCTTGAGGCGCACCTTGTCGCCATTGCGCTCAAAGCCCAGGTCGAATTCGGTGGTGGCGAGTTGGGCGCTGCGGAACTCGTCCTTGAGCGCCGTGCGCAGTGTAGCCAGCGCTTCGGGCTGGATCTGGTTCTTGATGATGTCGCGCGTCTTGTAGTGGAAGGTGAAGCTGAACTTGTCGGTGCCCTTGGCGACGATCTTCTTGACGTCGACATTCTTGAGCTCGGGCTCGCTGCCGTGATAGCCGCCAAGCCGCAGCCGAACGAGCGTATTGGCGGCAAAGGCCGACTTCACCGCGGACAGGAACTCCTCGATGCGTTCCGCGCTCAATGCCGTTCCTTCGTGGTGAGGAAGCGGATGTTGGGGAAATCCTGCTTGGCGCGATCCGCCCACCAGGCGTTCTGCGCGAGGAAGACCGGGGCGCCGGTGCGATCCTCGGCGATGTTCATCTTCTGGGCGGCAATGAAGCGGTCGATCTCCTTGGGATCGTCGCTCTCGATCCAGCGCGCCACTTCGTAGTTAAGGCTCTCGAAGGTGATCGGCACGCCATATTCCTTGGCGACACGGCTGGACAGCACTTCGAGCTGGAGCTGGCCGACCACGCCCACGATCCAGTCGGCACCGACAACACGGCGGAACACCTGGGTGACGCCCTCCTCGGAGAGGTCGGTGAGCGCCTTGGCCATCTGCTTGGACTTCATGTGATCGGTGAGGCGGACACGGCGGATGATTTCGGGCGCAAAATTGGGAATGCCGGTGACATTGATCGTGGCGCCCTCGGTCAGCGTATCGCCTACCGACAGCGTGCCGTGATTGGGAATGCCGACGATGTCGCCGGCCACGGCCTGTTCAGCCAGCTCGCGGTCATTGCCGAAGAAGAACATCGGGTTGCTCACGGCCATGTCCTTGCCGGAGCGGACATTCTTGAGGCGCATGCCGCGGGTGAAGGTGCCCGAGCACAGGCGCACGAAGGCGATGCGGTCGCGGTGGTTGGCGTCCATGTTCGCCTGCACCTTGAAGACGAAGCCGGTGACCTTCTTTTCCGCCGGATCGATGGGCGAGGGGATGGCCGGCTGCGGGCGCGGCTCGGGACCCCATTCGCCCAGCGTGCGCAGCAGTTCGGCAACGCCGATCCCCTTGAGCGCCGAACCGAAAAGGACCGGGCTCAGGTGGCCGGCATGGAAGGTCTCGAGGTCGAAGGGCGGCAGCATGGAGGTGGCCATTTCGAGCGTTTCGAGCGCGGTCATGAAGACCGGGTCATCGACGAGGCTCTCGTTGTCGAGCAGGTCCTCGATGGCCTCGTACTCGGCGATCGGCTTGCCCTGGGGCGAGACGACGCGCTTTTCGAGCAGGTCGAGATAGCCGTGGAAGTCGACGCCCTGCCCGATCGGCCAGAGCACAGGGGTGAGGTCGAGCGCCAGCTTGCCCTGAATTTCGTCGATCAGGTCGAGCGGCGACAGGCCCTCGCGGTCCACCTTGTTGATGAAGGTGATGATGGGGATGTCGCGCAGGCGGCAGACTTCGAAGAGCTTGAGCGTCTGGCTCTCGATGCCCTTGGCGGCGTCGATCACCATGATGGCGGCATCGACGGCGGTCAGGGTGCGATAGGTATCTTCGGAGAAGTCCGAGTGGCCGGGCGTGTCGAGCAGGTTCAGCGTCAACCCGTCATAGTCGAAGGTCATCACCGACGAGGTGATGGAAATGCCGCGCTGCTGCTCCATCTCCATCCAGTCCGAACGGGTCGCGCGCACGCCGGACTTGCCGCGCACGAGGCCCGCGGACTGGATCGCACCGGCGGCGGCCAGCAGCCGCTCGGTCAGCGTGGTCTTGCCGGCGTCGGGATGCGAGATGATGGCAAAGGTGCGCCTGGTGCGAAACGGCTCGGCATTGGGCCGGGGCGTGGCCGCGGCGGCGGACGATGGGGTCATGGAATCTGCTGGACTGTTGGGGCGCAAGCCAGGGGCGCCGCGCGTCAATTGTTGGCCGCTCTATAAAGGAGAGTGGGTGTTTGCGTCAAACCGGCGGTTGAGGCGAAGCCGGGCGGGGTGGCCCCTGCCCGGCTCCTGGTGCGCCTACTGGCTGCCTGCACCCTTGGCTGCATCCTCGATCACCGACGCGACCGCATCGGGCTGGGTGTAGAACAC
>JADKLW010000619.1_pt1 | contig 13057 bp, 7 predicted proteins | sample 8641881 | NCBI WGS metagenome assembly JADKLW01 (sample SAMN16272185, study PRJNA661076) | feces metagenome | isolation source: fecal sample from diarrhoea affected cattle B | host: Bos taurus | place: South Africa: Lokaleng Village, Mahikeng | collected 2019-09 | reverse complement strand
TCAAGAAAATGGCTAAAGAAGTTGCCGGACAACTAAAATTACAAATCAAAGGAGGAGCTGCAAATCCATCTCCCCCGGTAGGACCCGCGCTGGGTTCCAAAGGGATCAACATCATGGAGTTTTGCAAGCAATTCAATGCCAGAACTCAAGACAAAGCCGGAAAAGTATTACCAGTGGTAATCACTTACTACGTCGATAAGTCTTTTGATTTTATTGTTAAAACACCACCGGTTGCGATTCAGTTATTAGAAGCCAGTAAGCTTAAAGGCGGTTCACCAGAACCTAATCGTAAGAAAGTAGCTGAGGTTACCTGGGAACAGGTGAAAACCATTGCTGAAGAAAAAATGACCGATTTAAACTGCTTCACTATTGAATCTGCAATGAGAATGGTAGCCGGAACGGCTCGGAGCATGGGTATCACAGTAAAAGGGGATTTTCCTGAAATTATTAATAATTAAAACTTCAATTAAGAAATGAGTAAACTGACAAAAAATCAGAAGTTGGCTTTAAGCAAGATTGAAGTGGATAAAACCTACACACTGAAAGAAGCGTCTGCATTGGTTAAAGAAATCTCTACGACCAAATTTGACGCCTCTGTTGATATCGATGTACGCCTCGGCGTAGATCCGCGTAAAGCTAACCAGATGGTAAGGGGCGTAGTGTCTCTGCCACACGGAACAGGAAAACAAGTAAGAGTTCTTGTATTGTGTTCTCCAGAAGCTGAAGCCGACGCAAAAGAAGCCGGCGCAGACTATGTGGGACTCGATGAATATATCGAAAAAATTAAAGGAGGTTGGACCGATGTGGATGTCATCATCACACAACCGCAAATCATGGGTAAAATTGGTGCTCTCGGCCGTATTTTAGGGCCGCGTGGATTAATGCCAAACCCAAAGAGCGGAACTGTTACTCCCGACGTGGCGAAGGCTGTGCAGGAAGTAAAACAGGGGAAAATCGACTTTAAAGTAGACAAAGCTGGTATTATTCACACCTCTATTGGAAAAGTATCTTTCACGCCGGAACAGATTCGAGACAACGCAAAAGAATTTATTCAAACGTTGATCAAATTAAAACCGACAGCAGCAAAAGGTACCTATATTAAGAGTATTTATCTTTCCAGTACGATGAGTCCAGGTATTAAAGTGGACAGTAAGTCGGCAGAAGAATCTAATTAACAAAGAAGAAGTCTATGAAAAAGGAAGATAAACAACGAATAATAAAGCAGATAGCAACAACACTTCAGGAGTACGACAACTTCTACCTTACTGATATCTCTACACTCAGTGCAGTGAAAACAAGTAAGTTGAGAAGAGAATGTTCGAAAGAAGATATTAAGTTGCTGGTGGTAAAAAACACCTTGTTGCACAAAGCATTTGAGTCGCTCGAAAGAGATTATGAAGAGATGTATCCCATCTTAAAAGGGAATACAGCCATCATGTTCTCCAACGTGGCGAATGCTCCTGCAAAGCTTATTGATAAATACAAAGCTGAAAAAATACCCTCTTTTAAAGGAGCGTATGTTCAGGAAAGTTTCTATATCGGCGCTGATGCGTTGAAAGACCTTGTAAATATCAAGAGCAAAACGGAGCTTATTGGAGAAGTTATCGCACTCTTACAGTCACCTGCAAAGAATGTTATTTCCGCACTCCAATCCGGCGGTACAATACTCCACGGTGTATTGCAGACGTTGTCGGAAAAAGAATCATCCAATTAAGCAGGAGCAAAACAGATCTGGCTCCTCCCTGGCTAAAAACAGGTTTTGTATCGTTTTGACAGGCTGGATAAAGAGGAAGAGGGATCGTTGTTTTGCAGTGCGAAGAGATGTTCGAAAGCATTCAGAATTCATTTACAATCAACAAACAGAATTAGTAATCAATTTTAATAAATACAAAAAATGGCAGACTTAAAAAAATTTGCAGAAGAATTAGTTAACTTGACAGTGAAAGAAGTTAACGAACTGGCTGAAATTTTAAAAACGGAGTACGGTATCGAACCGGCTGCTGCGGCTGTTGCTGTAGCTGCAGGTCCTGCTGCAGGCGGTGAAGCAGCGGTGGAAGAAAAATCTTCTTTCGATGTGATTCTTAAAAGTGCCGGATCAGCTAAGTTGGCTGTGGTAAAGGCAGTGAAAGAACTTACCGGACTCGGACTGAAAGAAGCAAAAGATTTAGTGGACGGAGCTCCCAGCGAATTGAAAAAAGGTGTAACAAAAGACGAAGCAGACGCTTTGAAAAAACAACTTGAAGAGGCTGGAGCAGAAGTTGAACTTAAATAGCATTTACCTAAATTAGGTTAATATGGTTAGGAATCTTCTTCCTGAAGATTCTTAACCTTTTGTGTCAATATATATTAGGTTCATAAACTCATTTCCATGTCTTCAAATAACGCCAATCAAAGAATCAATTTTGCGTCGATTACAAATCCGCTCGATTTTCCGGATTTTCTGGAAGTACAGTTAAAATCGTTTCAGGATTTCATTCAGCTTGACGCCCCCCCTGAGAGTAGAAAAAATGAAGGATTGTACAAGGTTTTTACGGAAAACTTCCCTATCACTGACACCCGGAATAATTTTGTACTTGAATTTTTAGATTACTACGTCGATCCTCCGCGCTATACGATTGAGGAGTGTGTTGACAGAGGTCTCACCTATAGTGTTCCGCTAAAGGCAAAGCTTTATTTGTATTGTACCGACCCTGATCATGAAGACTTCACCCCTGTAATTCAGGATGTCTACCTGGGTACGATCCCCTATATGACAGAAAAGGGAACATTCGTGATCAACGGAGCTGAGCGCGTTATTGTTTCACAACTACACCGCTCTCCCGGTGTATTCTTTGGTCAGAGCCTCCATGCCAACGGAACTGTTCTTTACTCCGCCCGCATCATTCCGTTCAAAGGGTCCTGGATTGAGTTTGCTACTGACATCAACAGTGTGATGTACGCGTATATCGACCGTAAAAAGAAATTACCCGTCACCACGCTGCTACGTGCCATCGGTTTCGAGAGCGACAAAGATATCCTTGAAATCTTTGATCTGGCAGAAGAGGTGAAAGTGAACAAGACAAACCTGAAGAAGGTTGCCGGACGCAAGCTTGCCGCCCGTGTACTGAAATCATGGATGGAAGATTTCGTGGATGAAGACACCGGCGAGGTGACCTCCATCGAAAGAAACGAAGTGATCATTGAGCGTGAGACGATACTTGAACCGGATCATATGGAGAGTATCCTCGAGTCAGGCGTATCCTATATTCTGCTGCACAAGGAGACGACGAACGCATCTGATTACTCCATCATTTACAATACACTACAGAAAGATCCGAGCAACTCGGAGATTGATGCCATACGCCATATCTATCGCCAGCTGCGTAGTGCCGAGCCGGCAGACGATACCAGTGCCCGTGAGGTGATCAACAATCTTTTCTTTTCTGAGAAGAGATATGACCTTGGCGATGTGGGCCGTTACAGGATAAACAAAAAACTCAATCTCGATATAGATGTCAACGTGAGTGTACTCACCAAGGAAGACATCATCGAGATCATCAAATACCTTATCGAGCTAATCAACTCCAAGACGGTGGTGGACGATATTGACCACCTCAGCAACAGGCGTGTACGCACGGTAGGGGAACAATTATACACCCAGTTCGGCGTGGGATTGAACCGTATGGCACGTATCATTCGTGAAAGGATGAACGTACGTGACAATGAGGTCTTCACCCCTATCGACCTGATCAATGCGAAGACCATCTCGTCGGTGATCAACACCTTCTTTGGTACCAATGCGCTTTCGCAATTCATGGATCAGACGAACCCACTGGCTGAGATCACACACAAACGCCGTCTCTCTGCGCTCGGGCCGGGCGGGCTCTCACGTGAGCGTGCAGGATTTGAAGTACGTGACGTTCACTTCACCCACTATGGTCGTCTTTGTCCCATCGAAACACCGGAAGGACCGAACATCGGACTTATCTCCTCGCTTTGCGTTTATGCCAAGATCAACGACCTTGGCTTCATTGAAACACCTTACCGTAAGGTAGAGAACAGTGTGGTAAACATTAAAAACGAGGAAATCATCTATCTTGCTGCCGAGGAAGAAGAGAACAAGCTCATAGCGCAGGGTAATGCCCCACTCGATGAGAAGGGTAACTTTATCAACTCGCGTGTGAAAGCCAGACAAGATGCCGACTATCCTGTGATTGCACCGGAGGATGTGGAGCTGATGGACGTATCGCCCATGCAGATAGCCTCCATTGCAGCATCACTCATCCCCTTCCTTGAGCATGATGATGCCAACCGTGCATTGATGGGATCGAACATGATGCGCCAGGCTGTACCACTGATGAGAACCGAATCACCCGTGGTGGGCACCGGACTGGAGAATCAGCTTATCCAGGACTCCCGTTCTCAGATCATGGCTGAGGGCAACGGTGAGATTGTCTACATGGATGCCACGACCATCAAGATAAAGTATGAACGTAGCGAAGATCAGGATTTCACCAGTTTCGACGCTCCGGAGAAAACGTATTACATTCCAAAATTCCGCAAGACCAACCAGAATACCACCATCGATCTGCGACCTATATGTAAAGTGGGACAGAAGGTGAAGAAGGGTGAGATCCTTACCGAAGGATATGCCACTGAGAATGGTGAGCTGGCAATAGGCAAGAACCTGAAAGTGGCATTCATGCCATGGAAAGGGTATAACTTCGAGGATGCCATCGTGCTGAACGAACGTATGGTGAGCGATGATGTCTTCACCTCCATCCATGTGGAAGAATTTTCACTTGAGGTACGTGAGACAAAGCGGGGGCTGGAAGAACTCACCTCCGACATTCCTAATGTGAGTGAAGAGGCAACGAAAGACCTTGATGAAAAAGGTATCGTACGTATAGGTGCCCGTATCAAGCCGGGAGACATCCTTATCGGAAAGATTACCCCCAAGGGGGAATCAGACCCCTCACCCGAAGAAAAGCTCCTTCGTGCCATCTTTGGTGACAAGGCAGGCGACGTGAAAGATGCATCAATGAAAGCGTCTCCCTCACTCAAGGGTGTGGTTATCAACACCAATCTTTTCTCTAAAGCTTCCAAGAAAGGAAAAACGAAACTCTCCAATAAAGCGCTACTTCCCAAACTCGATGAAGAGTATGAAAACAAAATGGAAGAGTTGAGAAAAGTGCTTATCGACAAGCTGCTGATGCTTACCGACGGGAAATCGTCGGCAGGTGTGAAGGACTACACCAACATGGATATTGTTCCCAAGGGTGCGAAATTTACACTAAAGGTTCTCTCAGACATCGATTTCCAGTCTGTACAGCTTAACAAGTGGACCACCGATGCCCATAAGAACGAATTGATCCGCTCAACAGTGATCAACTACCTGCGCCGTCACAAGGAGCTCGATTCTGAAGTAAAACGGAAACGTTTTGATTTCACCATTGGAGATGAACTACCTTCGGGAATCATGCAGATTGCCAAAGTGTACGTGGCAAAAAAACGGAAGATACAGGTGGGAGACAAAATGGCTGGACGTCACGGAAATAAAGGGATTGTTTCCAGAATCGTACGTAAGGAGGATATGCCTTTCCTTGCCGACGGAACAACCGTAGACATCGTATTGAACCCCCTGGGTGTGCCATCACGTATGAACCTTGGACAGATCTTCGAGACTGTGCTGGGATGGGCTGGAAAAGAACTGGGAGTGAAATTTGCGACACCCATTTTCGACGGAGCCTCGCTCGATGACCTCACTGTCTGGACAGACAAGGCCAAATTACCGGCATTCGGGAAAACCTATCTCTACGATGGAGGTACAGGAGAACGTTTCGACCAACCGGCAACGGTAGGTATCATCTACATGCTCAAACTCGGCCACATGGTGGAAGATAAGATGCATGCCCGTTCCATTGGTCCCTACTCACTCATCACCCAACAACCCCTGGGTGGTAAGGCACAGTTTGGGGGACAGCGTTTCGGAGAGATGGAGGTTTGGGCACTCGAAGCATTCGGTGCCGCTCATATCCTTCAGGAAATCCTTACCGTTAAATCGGACGACGTAGTAGGACGCTCTAAAGCATACGAAGCAATCGTGAAAGGAGAGGCTATGCCTTCTGCGGGCATACCCGAATCACTGAACGTACTGCTTCACGAGCTCAAGGGACTGGGGCTTAACATCACCCTCGATTAAGATATTCCGAATCAGACCTGTGTGTCATACTTAGTGACACCCGGGCTCGGAATAATGATTTAAAAAATTCCGATAACTCTTTATACTCATAACATATATGGCATTTAGAAAAGACAATAAAATAAAGAGTAGCTTTTCAAAAATTACTATTGGGCTGGCTTCGCCCGAACAAATTCTGGAAAACTCTTTTGGCGAAGTGCTGAAACCCGAAACGATTAACTATCGTACGTACAAGCCCGAACGCGACGGTTTGTTTTGCGAACGTATCTTCGGGCCGGTAAAGGACTATGAATGTCACTGCGGTAAGTACAAACGCATTCGCTATAAAGGCATTGTATGTGATCGTTGCGGTGTGGAAGTGACTGAGAAGAAAGTACGACGTGAACGTACGGGACATATCCATCTGGTGGTTCCTGTGGCACACATCTGGTACTTCCGCTCACTGCCCAACAAAATAGGTTATCTGCTGGGTATACCCACCAAGAAGCTTGATACCATTATCTATTACGAACGATATGTGGTTATTCAGGCGGGACTACTGGAAGAGAAGGTCAGCAAAAGAGACCTCCTCACTGAAGAGGAGTACCTCGATCTGCTGGAAACACTCCCCAAAGAGAACCAGATGCTCGAGGATAGTGATCCCAACAAATTCATAGCGAAGATGGGCGCCGAAGCCATTCTCGATCTGCTGGAAAGATTGAATCTGGACAAGCTGGCCAACCAGCTACGCCACCGTGCCAGCACCGACACATCGCAACAACGTAAGAACGAAGCGCTGAAACAACTGCAGGTCGTAGAGGCCTTCCGTGGATCGAAGAACATCAACAAGCCGGAATGGATGATCATGAAAGTGGTCCCCGTGATACCACCCGATCTGCGCCCACTGGTACCACTGGACGGGGGTCGTTTTGCCACCTCCGACCTGAATGATTTGTATCGTCGTGTCATCATCCGTAATAACCGTCTGAAAAGACTGATCGATATTAAGGCTCCCGATGTGATCCTGCGTAATGAAAAGCGCATGCTTCAGGAATCTGTGGACTCACTCTTCGACAACTCACGTAAATCAAGCGCCATCAAAACCGAATCGAACCGTCCGCTGAAATCCCTCTCCGACAGTTTGAAAGGTAAACAGGGGCGTTTCCGTCAGAACCTGCTTGGTAAACGTGTGGATTACTCTGCCCGTTCGGTGATCGTGGTTGGTCCGGAACTGAAGATGCATGAATGCGGTATACCTAAAGATATGGCCGCCGAGCTCTATAAGCCGTTTATCATCCGTAAACTGATTGAAAGAGGAATAGTGAAGACGGTGAAATCAGCCAAGAAGATCGTGGACAGAAAAGAGCCCGTGGTATATGATATCCTGGAATATGTGATGAAAGGGCATCCGGTGCTACTCAACCGTGCCCCTACCCTTCACCGTCTGGGTATTCAGGCATTCCAGCCGAAGCTCATTGAAGGTAAAGCCATTCAGTTGCACCCGTTGGCCTGTACGGCGTTCAACGCTGACTTCGACGGTGACCAGATGGCCGTCCACCTGCCTCTTGGCAACGAGGCGGTGCTGGAAGCACAGCTGCTGATGCTCGCCTCACACAATATCCTCAACCCCGCCAACGGAGCACCTATCACCGTTCCTTCACAGGACATGGTGCTCGGACTCTATTACATAACGAAAATCCGTCCTGGAGCAAAAGGTGAAGGCATGACCTTCTATGGTGAAGAGGAAGCGATTATTGCATACAACGAAAAGAGAGTAGATGTACACGCCCTGGTGAAAGTGATCGTGGATGATATCGACGAGAATGGCGACCCCATCCGCAAGATGCATGAAACCACCGTTGGACGTGTGATCACCAACGAAGCCATACCCAAAGAGGTAGGATACATCAATGAGCTTCTTTCCAAGAAGTCACTACGTGATATCATCGGCAAGGTGATCAAGACCTGTGGTGTAGCACGTACGGCACAATATCTCGACGATATCAAAGACCTGGGTTACACCATGGCTTTCAAGGGTGGTTTATCGTTCAACCTGGATGATGTGATCATTCCGGTAGAAAAAGAAACCCTGATTCAGGAGGGATATGCCGAAGTGGAGCAGATAATGGAGAACTACAACATGGGTTTCATCACCTATAACGAACGTTATAATCAGATCATTGACACATGGACTCATATCAACTCCAAGTTGTCTAACATTCTGATGAAGCAGATATCGGAAGACGATCAGGGCTTCAACTCTGTATATATGATGCTTGATTCCGGTGCCCGTGGTTCACGCGAGCAGATCCGTCAGTTGTCGGGTATGCGTGGATTGATGGCCAAACCGCAGAAGAGCGGTGCTGAAGGTGCACAGATTATCGAGAACCCGATCCTTGCAAACTTTAAAGAGGGATTGTCGGTGCTTGAGTACTTTATCTCTACCCACGGTGCACGTAAAGGTCTTGCCGATACAGCCCTGAAAACAGCCGATGCGGGTTACCTTACACGACGTCTGGTTGATGTTTCACAGGATGTCATCATCAATGAAGAGGATTGTGGCACACTGCGCGGACTAGCTGCGACCACCATAAAGAACAACGATGAGGTGATTGCCTCTCTCTACGAGCGCATCCTGGGTCGTGTTTCGGTACATGATGTACAGCATCCCAACACCGGTGAAGTCCTCATCACCTCCGGAGAAGAGATCACTGAAGATGTAGCTAAAAAAATTGACGAGTCACCTATAGAACGTGTGGAGATCCGCTCGGTGCTTACCTGCGAATCACATCACGGTGTATGTGCAAAATGTTACGGCAGAAACCTTGCCACCGGTCAGATGGTGCAAAAGGGAGAAGCTGTGGGCGTGATCGCAGCACAATCCATCGGTGAACCGGGTACACAGCTTACACTGCGTACGTTCCACGTGGGTGGTATTGCCTCCAATATAGCTACAGAAAACAGTATCATCACCAAATATGACGGTATCGTTGAATTCGACGAGCTGCGCTTTGTGGAGACAACCGATGCAGACGGCAAATCATATAAAGTGGTTGTCAGCCGTCTGGTGGAGATGCGCATCATCGATCCCAACACTAAAATAGTGCTGATATCTCACAACATACCATACGGTTCTAAACTCTACGTTAGTGAGGGGGATAAGATCGAGAAGGGCAATCTGATATGCGAATGGGACCCCTTCAATGCTGTGATTGTTTCGGAAGCAAGCGGAAAAATCCGTTTCGAGAACTTCACCGAAAACATGACCTACAAGGTTGAATCGGATGAACAGACCGGTTTGAAGGAAAAAGTGATCATTGAATCACGCGATAAGACAAGAGCACCTTCGGCGCATATCGTGAACAAGAATGACGATATATTACGTACCTATACCCTGCCGCTCGGATCGCATATTGTGAAGAACGAGAACGACGAAATCAAAGCAGGAGAGACACTGGTGAAGATACCACGTGCAATAGGTAAAGCAGGTGATATCACGGGAGGTCTCCCGCGTGTGACCGAACTCTTTGAAGCACGTAATCCCTCCAACCCGGCAGTTGTTGCCGAGATAGACGGAGAGATCTCTTTCGGGAAGATCAAACGAGGTAACCAGGAGATATCAGTCACCTCCAAGACAGGAGAGACCAAGAAATACATGGTTCCGCTTTCCAAGCAGATCCTTGTACAGGAGAATGACTATATCCGTGCCGGCATGGCACTTTCTGAAGGTGCTACCACACCATCCGATATCCTGGCAATCATGGGGCCGACAGCCGTGCAGGAGTACATTGTGAACGAGGTGCAGGATGTATACCGTCTGCAGGGTGTGAAGATCAACGACAAGCACTTTGAGGTGATTGTTCGTCAGATGATGCGCAAGGTGGAAGTGGTTGATCCGGGTGATACCCGTTTCCTCGAGCAACAACTGGTCGACAAGCATGTCATGATGGAAGAGAATGACCGCATCTGGGGCAAGAAAGTAATCATGGACGCCGGTGACTCACAGATATTCGAGCCGGGCCAGATCGTCACCGTGCGCAAGCTGCGTGATGAGAACAGCTCGCTGAAACGTCGTGACATGAAACCTGTGGAGGCACGTGATGCCATACCTGCTACAGCCAACCAGGTATTGCAGGGAATCACACGTGCTGCACTGCAGACAACCAGCTTCATGTCAGCCGCTTCATTCCAGGAGACCACCAAGGTGCTGAACGATGCCGCCATCAACGGTAAGACTGACCTTCTGGAAGGCTTGAAAGAGAACGTGATCTGCGGACATCTTATCCCCGCGGGAACGGGACAGAGAGATTTCGACAAGCTGGTGGTAGGCTCACGCGACGATTTCGAGAAGCTGAACGCCAACAAGCGCTCCAACCTGTTCCAGGAAGCAGCGGTAGAGGAATAAACGCTAATAAAATTTTTTTTTAAAACCCGTGTCGGATCACCGATGCGGGTTTTTTATTGTTCTATGTTCGTTTCATGCATCCATAAACCTGTAATTTCGTTGTACATGATAAAACAAAGTACAACTTTAGATATTCATGATAAAACAAAGTGAAACTTTAGATATTCATGTAAAATACATATCTTTGTAAGGTTAAAAACAAATATTCACGAAAAATGAATGATTATGTTATCACGCAAAATAGTTCTTCAGGATGCTGAAAGAGACAGCATTTTCCTTTGGGGTGCACGGCAAACCGGTAAAAGCACGTTGCTGAAAATGCAATTTCCCGACAATCACTATATCGACTTGCTGAAATCGGATGAATTCGAGCGATACAACCGTCGTCCGGCGCTGTTACGCGAAGAACTAAGTTTACTTCCCACAAACGAATTGATTATTATCGACGAAATACAAAAAGTTCCCGCATTGCTCGACGAAGTACATTGGCTCATGAGCAATCGCAACCTTCTTTTCATCCTGAGCGGCTCCAGTGCACGCAAGTTGCGGAGAAGCGGTGTAAACCTGCTTGGTGGCAGAGCTATCCGAAAGCATCTCTATCCATTAGTGAGTGCTGAGATTCCTGATTTTGATCTGATGAAAGCATGCAACAACGGTATGCTGCCTCGACATTATCTTGTGGAAGATGCAGGTAAACGACTGCAGGCATACGTGGGCGATTACCTCCAACAAGAAATCAAAGCCGAAGCGCTTACCCGCAACCTCAACACTTTTTCACGGTTTATGGAAGTGGCTGCTCTTAGTAACGGTGAAATGGTAAATTACAACAACATTGCCACGGAATGCGGAATCAGTGCTCCGACGGTGAAGGAATATTTTTCCATACTGGAAGAGACACTCATCGGATACATGATTCCGGCATTTACCCAAAAAGTAAAGCGCAGGGTGATCCAGTCACCCAGGTTTTATTATTTCGATGTGGGTATCGCCAACTTCCTGCTCCAAAGAACTGCGCTAAATCAGGGTTCACCGGAATTTGGGCACGCTTTCGAACACTTTATCTTACAGGAAATCATTGCCTACATCGGGTATTTCAAGCCGTTGTTAAGTTTGGCGTATTGGCGTACCACATCGGGTTACGAAGTGGATGCCATCATAGGCAATGCCGATTTAGCCATCGAAGTTAAATCTTCCACCGAAGTACAATCACACCATACGAAAGGATTAAAAGCATTCTCAGAAGAATTTCCCGACGCCCGGCTCATTATCGTTTCATTGGATAAATACCCGCGACGGACAAACAATGTGGAGATCTATCCTGCCACACAATTCCTTTCAAAGATGTGGAACGGCGATTTCTTTTGATATTCCAACCGATGATGCTTCGGCATATTTTTGTCATATCCGCATTTTAAACTAACTGAAGTTTCGCATGCTCAAAAAATTGGACTGAAACAGCTAAAGATGAGACTACAAATGTTTTGTGGGGCCCCATTGACCTCAAGGAACGTAAAAAGAGCAGCTGTTTGAAGCGAAGCAAGTTCTGCTCTTTTAGTGAATATTTGCGATAAGCCAAATGGGTAGAAGACAAGTTTACTTGTATTATACCATGGCGAGCAAATATCTACGTCAGTGAATGAGGTCAAGCATGGGTCACAAAATATTGTCAGTCGATTATTTAGCTGTATTCAGAGCATGCGAAACTTAAATAACTAATTTAGCACCAAATATCAGTTGACGAATCAAATTTATGAACCATAATATTATGAATGACTACGGCTTACTGCTGATTTCTTTGGTGATTATCATCGATTGTTTGGCTATCTGGGATATAATAAAACGGAAACATCTTTCGGGTAGTATGAAGTTCTTATGGATAGCAGTCATAATTCTGTTCCCTATTCTAGGTATTACCCTTTACTACTTTGGGGTTTCACTCTCTCACAGGAACAGGAAACTAAAGTAGATTGTTGCAAAACATATATGAGCGATATGAAAAATAAACTCTCCGGTGAGAAACAGGAGATCAGAGAAAAACAGAGTTTTACAACAAAACCATAAAGTTCAATCTATCTAAATGTGGAAAATATAATTTTTGTAACTGTTGTTTTAACCTACTGTCCGGTCGATTTCTTCAGGTAGTCGTAGATCGCCTGCTGCGCCCGTACAGGGGGTTCGTCCTGTGAAGTAAGCTCTCCTTTGAACAGGTTATTCAGGTTCTCGTCTACCCATACTGCACTCTGGTTATCTTCCAACTGAATCTTCAGGATATCGATGATCTGTCGCTTGAGTGATTCTTTATATATGGGGAAAGCCACCTCAATACGACGGTGCAGGTTGCGCTCCATCCAGTCGGCAGAGGTGAGATAGACCTTTTCATCACCCCCGTTAAGGAAGTACCATACCCGTGCATGTTCCAGATAGGCATCCACGATACGGGTCAGCGTGATATTCCTGCTGTAGGGCTGGTTGGGTATCAGGCAACAGATGCC
>JADKLW010000618.1_pt1 | contig 13061 bp, 13 predicted proteins | sample 8641881 | NCBI WGS metagenome assembly JADKLW01 (sample SAMN16272185, study PRJNA661076) | feces metagenome | isolation source: fecal sample from diarrhoea affected cattle B | host: Bos taurus | place: South Africa: Lokaleng Village, Mahikeng | collected 2019-09 | reverse complement strand
GATCATGCGGCCAAGCTTTACCATGGGAGGCACAGGCGGCGGCGTAGCATATAACCGTGACGAGTTTATCCATTATGTCAAATCATCGCTGGAAGCCTCTCCAACCAATGAAGTTCTGATCGATGAATCGCTGATTGGCTGGAAAGAATATGAGATGGAGGTTGTCCGCGACAAGGCGGATAACTGCATCATCATCTGTTCGATTGAAAATATTGACCCGATGGGCGTGCATACAGGGGACTCGATAACCGTTGCCCCGGCGCTGACCTTAAGCGACAAAGAATATCAGATCATGCGGAACGCCTCTTTGGCGGTGCTGCGGGAAATCGGTGTTGAAACAGGTGGTTCCAACGTCCAGTTCGCAGTGAATCCGAAGGACGGGCGGCTTGTTGTCATCGAAATGAACCCGCGTGTGTCGCGCAGTTCTGCTCTGGCTTCCAAGGCTACCGGCTTCCCGATTGCGAAAGTCGCGGCGAAACTGGCAGTTGGTTATACGCTCGACGAAATCGACAATGATATTACTGGCGCTACGCCTGCGTCATTTGAACCGACGATAGATTATGTCGTCACCAAAATCCCGCGATTTGCGTTTGAAAAGTTCAAGGGTGCGGAGCCTTTGCTCTCAACCGCAATGAAATCCGTCGGTGAAGTCATGGCGATTGGCCGTAACATTCATGAATCCCTGCAAAAGGCACTGCGCGGGCTTGAAACCGGACTCGATGGTTTTAACCGTGTGCAGGATCTTATCGGTGCGTCGCGAGACAAGATTGCGGCGGCTCTGGCACAGACTACACCTGACCGGATACTTGTCGCGGCCCAGGCGATGCGTGAAGGGTTCTCCGTCGCGGAAGTCAATGAAATCGCGCATTATGATCCGTGGTTTCTGGAGCGGATTAAAGAAATACTGGATGCCGAGCAGAATATTCTCGACAATGGTTTGCCCAATGACGCGCAGGCGCTCCGCAAGCTGAAATCCATGGGGTTTTCGGACGAGCGGCTTGCCAAGCTGGCCGTTGATGCGGTGCATGTTGCAGGCGGGGCAGGGCGCACGGTCGCCGGAAGTCACGGCCTTGTCCATGATGCCGTTGCCGCTATGGCCGGTGCAGTCACCGAGAAAGAAGTCCGGGCGCTGCGTCATAAACTGAATGTGCGGCCTGTCTTCAAACGGATTGATACCTGTGCGGGCGAGTTTGAAGCCAAGACGCCTTACATGTATTCGACCTATGAATCGCCGATTTTCGGGGAACCGGAAAACGAAGCGCAGCCTTCGGATCGTAAGAAAATAGTCATTCTGGGCGGCGGACCGAACCGGATCGGGCAGGGTATCGAGTTTGATTATTGCTGCTGCCATGCCTGTTTCGCTCTGGCCGATGCCGGATATGAAACGATCATGATCAACTGTAACCCCGAAACCGTCTCGACCGATTATGATACGTCGGACCGGCTGTATTTCGAGCCGTTGACGGCGGAAGATGTGCTGGAAATCCTGCATGTGGAACAGAGCAAGGGTGAGCTGGTTGGCGTTATTGTGCAATTTGGCGGTCAAACGCCGCTGAAACTTGCTTCTGCACTGGAAGATGCCGGAATACCGATTTTGGGCACGACGCCGGATGCGATTGATCTGGCTGAAGACCGCGAGCGGTTTGCGAAGCTGGTGAATAATCTGAAGTTGAAACAGCCGGAAAACGGTATGGCACGGACCGAAGAAGAAGCGGTGAAGATCGCGGAACGCATCGGCTATCCTGTTCTGATTCGGCCAAGTTTCGTGCTCGGTGGCCGTGCGATGGAAATCGTCGATGGTCCGGCGCAGTTGGAAGATTATATCAACACTGCGGTGCAAGTGTCTGGAGACAGCCCGGTTTTGGTGGATCAATATCTGCGTGATGCGGTTGAGGTCGATGTTGATGCCATTTGCGACGGTGATGAAGTCGTCGTTTGCGGTGTGCTTCAGCATATCGAGGAAGCGGGCGTCCATAGCGGCGACAGCGGCTGCACCATCCCGCCTTATAATCTGAGCGATGATATTATCGCCGAGATGGAGCGTCAGACAGAAGCGCTGGCTTTTGGACTGAAGGTGCGCGGGCTGATGAACATCCAGTTCGCGGTGAAAGATGGCGAAGTCTATCTTATCGAAGTCAATCCGCGCGCAAGCCGGACCGTGCCTTTTGTCGCCAAGGCGATAGGCGTGCCGATTGCCAAGATCGCATCGCGCGTTATGGCCGGAGAGAAGCTGAAAGACTTGCCGGTAATTGACAGGCATATCGATTATATTGCTGTAAAAGAAGCAGTATTCCCGTTTAACCGCTTTGCCGGTGTTGACCCCGCTTTGTCGCCGGAAATGAAATCGACCGGCGAAGTGATGGGCATAGACAAAAGCTTTGCGATTGCTTTTGCGAAGGCACAATTGGGCGCGGGCAGCATATTGCCGGATGGCGGAACACTGTTTGTTTCGGTCAAGGATACCGACAAGAAGGTGGTTGAACCGGCGATCAGGCTGGCGGAAAAACTGGGCTTTAATATTATTGCGACCAGCGGCACTGCCGAATATCTCTCCGCGCAAGGCATAAAGGTCGAAAAGGTCAACAAAGTCGCCGAAGGGCGGCCGCATATTGTGGACCGGATGATCGATCAGGACATTGACCTGATTTTTAACACTACTGAGGGTTGGCAGTCGCTAAAAGACTCCAAGTCTATCAGAGCCGGTGCGTTGTCGGGGAAAATCCCTTATTTCACAACAGCAACGGCTAGTGTCGCGGCTATGCAAGCAATTGCGGCCTTGCGAGAGGAGACTCTTGAAGTTCGTGCGCTTCAGTCTTATTATAAGGCATCGCAGGAATAATTCTCCGACATTCTGTCTTACTGCGGGCGTCACCATAAAGGAGCGCGCCGGGAATATAGTTTTTTTGACGCAGCGGGGTAAAATCCGCTGCGAATTTACGAAGGAACGCCAAGATGGCTGTGGAAAAAGTACCTATGCTGGCCGAAGGTCATGCAAAGCTTGAAGCTGAACTGAGGGTGCTGAAAGAAGAGCGTCCGCGGATTGTGGACGCCATTGAAGAAGCGCGCGCGCATGGTGACTTGTCGGAAAATGCCGAATATCACGCTGCGAAAGAGCGCCAGGGGCAGGTCGAAGCGACCATCAGCGACATCGAAGACAAGCTGAGCCGTGCGCAGGTGATCGATCCCACGACTTTATCCGGTGACAAGGCAGTCTTCGGTGCGACTCTGACTCTACTCGACGAAGATGACAAAGTTGTGAAATACCAGCTTGTCGGTCAGGCCGAAGCAGATGTGAAGCAGGGCAAGATCAGCTATAACAGCCCGATCGGCCGTGCCTTTATCGGTCGCAGCGTCGGTGACGAAATTGAAGTCACCGTTCCGTCTGGCGAGAAATATTACCTGCTCGAAAAGATCGAATTCATTTGATCTGACATGAACATGCAGGATGGAAAGCTGACCAACGGGCTGGTCATCGCGAATGTGGTGATCTTCCTGTTGCTCTGGATTTCCGGATGGCAATATGACGCGGTTCTGCGCGGCGGGTTCTTCCCGATACGGTGGAGCGGCGAGGGCTATCCTGCGCTGGAGTCATTTGGCGCATTGGTCCCTGCGTGGCTGACCCCGATTTCATCGGCATTTCTGCACGCAGGGTTCCTGCATATCGCGTTCAATATGCTGATGCTGATATTCTGCGGACGCCTTGTCGAGCAGGTGCTGGGCGCCAAATTGCTGGCTTTTCTCTATGTGCTGGGCGCTTATTCGGCGGCGGTGGCGGAATATCTGTTTAACAGCCAGTCCGTTAACCCGGTCATCGGTGCCAGCGGAGCAATATCAGCCATATTGGCGGCCTATGCGCTTTTGTCTGCCCGAAACGAGGTTAAGCCGATTGGCCCTGTTCCGGGCTATGTCGTGCGGATCGTCTGGCTGACCGCTGCGTGGATCGGTATCCAGTTCATGATCGGGATTGCGACTTATGGCGGCGTGACCAGGATCGCGATCTTCGCCCATATCGGCGGCTTTGTAGCCGGATTGATCGCAACCCGACCACTGTTATTATGGCGTTTTAAGGGCGCCTGATTTTCAGCTTGGGACTTGCTTCAATCGGCAGCAGGTAATTCCGGTTCCAGCAACCTGTGTAAATGCACGATGACATATTTCATCTCTGCATCATCCACCGTGCGCTGGGCGTTGGAGCGCCAGACTTCTTCGGCTTCTTCGTAATTGGGGTAGACGCCGACAAGATCCACCTGGTCCAGATTTTCGAAATCCAAACCGCGCGGATCCTTTACCCGCCCTCCCATGACCAGATGAATTTTGCTGTTAGTGCTCATGGGTTTTCCTGTTCGTTAGATTATTTGGCCGACCTATCGGTTTTGATAGCATCGCTTGCAGCTTCGGCGGCGCTCTTAACAGTTTCGATCACTTTTCCAAGCAGATCTTTGAGTTGATTTTGAACCGTATCCTTACCAAGGCCCAGCGTTTCAATCTGCTGCTGCCCGGCATCTTTGGCGGCAACATAGGCTTTTTTGGCGGTTTCGTTGATCTTTCTGCCCGTACCACCGACATATTTTGTTTCGGCTTTGCTTTTGGGAAGAAGAGCGCCAACCAGCACACCTAGCACCAATCCGCCAGCCACGACGGCGAGGGGGTTTTTGGTAACTGTTTCTTCCGACTTGCTGACCGCGGTTTTTGCCATCTCCCTGGTAGTGGCAACACCTTCAGCAGCTTTTGCCTTGCCATCGCCCAGAAGAGCCGCAGCACGCTGTTTGCTCTCGGACATTTTTTCAAGGGCGACACCGGCGCCGTCGCCTGCTTTTTCCTTGGCGCTGTCAAACCGTTCACGCGACGCAGTGCGGGCTTTTTCAATATTCTCGGATAATTTACTCATGGTTCATTCCTCGGCATCACTCTGCTCATCGGCACTATTGGCCGACTTGCGATTGTTATAATGTTTGGCCAGCGGTTTACGAAGCGCCACTAATGCAGCAACCGCAGCAACAGAGGCCACCTTACCGGGATGATCTTTCATCCCCTGAATTGCTCCTTCACCGGTTTTGTGAACCTGATCCAGCGTTTTGTTCTTGGCTTCCTGAATCAGATTTGAAGGGCGTAGCCGCTCCTTTGCATCAGACAGGTCCTCACGCAGCGTATTGCGTGCCTGCTGCTTTTCTATGGCCAGTGAGCGCAACCGGAATATATCGTCATTTTTTTGGGTCATTGGTCATTTTCATCCAGAGGTAATTTGCGAGCCCGCGTGAGAGCCATGTTCGTCAGAACCGTTGCGATGAGCAGGGCCGCGCCGGTCAACAGGCAGGTCGCCGCCACTGGCCCCCAGTAATGCGTCAGGATCAACAAGATACCAAGGATCAGTGCAATCGCACCGATAACAGCAATAATGGCAGCCGCGCTGAACAGAAGCACAACGGTCTTGGTCGCGGCCATATTGACGGACAATTTAATCCGGTAATATTCAAGCTCTGCTTCAGCCAGTTTGCGGACATCATCGACAAGATCGGTCATCTGCATCTTGATCGATTTATCGTCCGAAGCGGCTTCATGGGCTCGATCGTCCTGCTCTCCCGTTTCGGAAGGATGCGGGCTTTCTACGTCCACGTTTTTATTGTCCAACATCTATAATCCATCTTTATCAAAACGGAGCTGGTGAGACACAATATGTGCGCCGTGCGAATTACGCGCGATCATCCATTCCCGACTTGATGAGACGCGATACGAGCAAGCCAACCACAGCGGCTGCACCAATAGCAATAGCAGGTTTCTTGCGGACAAATTCGCGTGCGTCTTCGACCATTTCATCAACATCCTTGCTGTTGACCTTGTTAGCAAAGGAAGACACGGAATCTGCAGCAGAGCGAGCATAATTGCCATATTTCTCGCCCAGATTTTCATCAATGGTCTTGGCGCTGTTCTCAAGCATATTGCCGAGGCTACCTATGGCCTCGCCAGCCATGCTCTTGCCTTCGTTTGCCGCAGTGCGCACCGTATTGGCGGCACGGCCCTTAAGGTCAGTGTCATCGCCGCTATTGGAAGTGGCAGCGCGCGTTGCGCCTGTCTTCAAGGGAGCAGAAGGTTTTGACGTAGCGGACTGGCTGACATCAATACCTTTGGCAGGCGTTGATTTGGTAGCTGATTTAGCCTGGGTAGTGCGTGTGGACTGAGGCTTTTTTGCAGCAGGTTTTGCCGCTGCTTTTTTAGCGGTCGGCGTGGTATCAGGGGTAATATTCGGGGTGGTGTTGTTTTCGTCGTCGGTGGCCATTTTCAAAATCCCTTCCTTAAAAAAAATATCGCATATTCTGGACGGTATTATGTAATCGATCTTCTATTCCCTAGCATTAAAATGGTGCATGTTCACTATGAATCAAGTGCTTGGTTCATGGGTTGGATAGCGCGTTTTTGAAAATATTTATGGAAGATTCGATAATCCATGCTTCGCGCATTGCCTTGTTCATGTGGGCGCGATAAGGGCAGCGCAACGACAATCTTCGCAGGAGCAACGCGCTATGACCGCCATTTTAGATATTCACGCCCGCCAGATTTTGGACAGCCGCGGCAACCCGACGGTTGAAGTGGATGTCCTGTTGGAAGATGGCAGCTTTGGCCGTGCAGCAGTCCCGTCAGGTGCGTCCACCGGTGCATATGAAGCGGTAGAATTGCGCGATGGCGACAAGAGCAAGTATCTTGGCAAAGGTGTTCTGAAAGCTGTTGAAGCTGTTAATGGCGAACTGACCGAAGCATTGCTTGGCTATGATGCAGAGGATCAGGAAGAAATCGATTCTGTTATGATCGCGCTGGATGGCACGGAAAATAAGAGCCGGCTTGGTGCCAATGCTTTGCTGGGTGTCAGCCTTGCCACCGCAAAGGCAGCAGCCGATGCGCGTGGTTTGCCGCTCTATCGTTATATCGGCGGCGTTTCCGCTCGCGTCATGCCGGTTCCGATGATGAACATCATCAACGGCGGCGAGCATGCGGACAATCCTATCGACTTTCAGGAATTCATGATCATGCCAGTGGGCGCTGGCAGCATTGCCGAGGCTGTGCGTTGGGGGGCAGAGATTTTTCATACGCTGAAATCCGGTCTTGCTGAAAAAGGTCTGGCCACTGCGGTTGGCGATGAAGGCGGCTTTGCCCCTAATCTAGGTTCGACACGCGATGCGCTTGATTTTGTCATGGCCTCTATCGGTAAAGCCGGTTTTAAAGCCGGAGACGAAGTTGTCCTGGCGCTGGATTGTGCTGCGACCGAGTTTTTCAAGGACGGCAAATATCACATTTCGGGTGAAGGCAAGATTTTGTCGCCTGCTGAAATGTCCGATTACCTGGCTGAACTTTGCAAGGATTATCCCATCAAGTCGATCGAGGACGGCATGTCCGAAGATGACTTTGAGGGCTGGAAACTATTGACCGACGCCGTGGGTGACAATGTGCAACTGGTCGGTGACGATTTGTTTGTCACAAACCCTGCGCGCCTGTCCCAAGGCATTAAAGACGGACTGGCCAACAGCCTGCTGGTAAAGGTCAACCAGATCGGCACACTGTCTGAAACACTGGAAGCTGTCCGGATGGCGCAGAACGCATCCTATACAGCGGTTATGTCGCATCGTTCTGGTGAAACAGAAGATGCAACCATTGCTGACCTTGCCGTTGCAACCAATTGCGGCCAGATCAAAACGGGTAGCCTTGCACGCTCGGACCGGCTTGCAAAATATAACCAGCTCATCCGTATCGAGGAAGAATTGGAAGGCGTTGCCCATTATGCGGGACGTTCAATTTTTTCCTGAACCGTATTTTCTGCGATAAAACTGTCTGGCGGTGATCTTCCTTTACTAAAGTAGGTCATCGCCAGTTGGTCTTTCCAATATGCCGTTTTGACGCGCGGGCCCCAGTTTTTACTGGGTTTTACCGGTTAAAAAGTGTTAATCTGCTTGCCAGTAGATAGATATTCTGATTCAAGAGAGATATGGCGCGTAAAGGGAAAACTGGTGGTTTAATCAAAGCGGCAATCGGACCCGGATTTGCGCTATTGGTTCTGCTCGCCATTGCGGGCTATGCCGTCCTTGGTCCTACAGGTGTTCTGGCCTGGGGTGAATATCGTGCCGCATTAGATAACCGCAGCAAGCAGCTTGCGAAGCTGGAAAAGCAGCGCGCAGCATTAAAGAACCGGGTGAATCTGCTGGACCCTGCTGGTGCAGACCCTGATCTGGTTGGCGAATTGCTCCGTAAAGAGGGCAATTTTGTCCACCCTGACGAGATTATCGTTCCTCTTAAATAGTTCGCCTGATGAACGGCATTTTTGTCTCTATTCCAAGCGTATAGGGCTTGGGAAATTCATCCTATATGTTATGGTAGGAAAATAATTAAATAAGACAGGAAATTGCAAGCGTGGCTAAATCTCCCCAGAAAGCTTCATCAACCGCAAATGCCCCCGCCAAACGAGCGCCCGCTAAAACGCCGGCTGCATCTAAAAAAGCTCCGGCGCGGGCATCTAGCCGTTTACCGACGTTAAAAACACCGATCTACAAGGCCGATAAGGCTGAACTCATGCAATTTTACGAGCAGATGCTGCTCATCCGCCGCTTTGAGGAGAAAGCAGGGCAGCTTTATGGCCTCGGTCTTATAGGCGGTTTTTGCCATCTCTATATCGGGCAGGAAGCGGTGGTTACCGGGCTGCAATCGGCTATCGAGCCGGGCAAAGACAGCGTGATTACCGGTTACCGCGACCATGGACACATGCTGGCCTGCGGAATTGATCCCAATATCGTCATGTCGGAGCTTACGGGCCGGGCATCGGGCATATCAAAGGGCAAAGGCGGATCGATGCACATGTTCTCTGTCGAGCATGGCTTTTACGGCGGGCACGGAATTGTAGCCGCACAGGTGTCCTTGGGAACGGGTCTGGCCTTCGGGCATAAATATAAAGAAGATGGCGGCGTATGCCTCACCTATTTTGGTGACGGTGCATCAAACCAGGGTCAGGTTTACGAGAGCTTCAATATGGCGGAACTCTGGAAGCTGCCAGTCGTTTACGTGATCGAAAATAACCAATATGCGATGGGCACCAGCGTTAATCGCTCCTCTGCTGAGGACCAGCTTTACCGGCGAGGCGAAAGTTTCCGTATTCCCGGTGTGCAGGTTGATGGGATGGACGTTCTTGCTGTTCGCGGAGCGGCTGAAGAAGCATTGAAATTTGTGCGCAGCGGCAAAGGGCCAGTGTTGCTCGAACTCAAGACCTATCGCTATCGCGGCCACTCCATGTCCGACCCGGCAAAATATCGCAGTCGTGATGAAGTGCAGGATGTGCGCGAAAAATCTGACCCGATCGAAGGGTTGAAAGCCATATTGTTGAAACAAGGGGTCAAGGAAGAAGATTTGAAAGCTCTGGACAAAAAAGTACGCAAGACGGTGATGGAGGCGGCGGATTTTGCCGAGGAATCGCCCGAACCAGAACTGGCTGAACTTTATACTGACGTTTTGGTGGAGCAATATTGATGGCTATTGAAATTAAAATGCCCGCACTGTCGCCCACTATGGAAGAAGGCACGCTTGCCAAATGGCTGGTTAAAGAAGGCGATGAGGTCAGCTCCGGCGACATTCTCGCGGAGATTGAAACCGACAAGGCAACGATGGAATTCGAAGCGGTTGACGAGGGCACGATTACCAAGATCACCGTCGCAGAAGGCACGGATGGCGTGAAGGTCGGAACGGTTATCGCGGAAATGTCGAGCGAAGACGAAAGTGACGCCGAAAGTTCGGACTCTGATTCCAGCAAAGAGACGGAACAGGCATCGGACGAAGAACCGGAAGAAAAATCAGAATCGGAAACTGAGTCCGAGCCGGAAGATGCTCCCGAAATCACTAAAGAGGCTCCTGCGGCCAAGGTTTCCCGCGCGGATGATCCGGATGTTCCGGAAGGCACTGCGATGGTCACAATCACGGTTCGTGAAGCCTTGCGCGATGCAATGGCCGAAGAAATGCGTGCAGATGATACTGTTTTCGTGATGGGCGAAGAGGTCGCTGAATATCAGGGCGCTTATAAGGTCACGCAAGGACTACTTGAGGAATTTGGCGGCAAGCGCGTGATCGATACACCGATTACCGAGCATGGTTTTGCCGGAATTGGTGTCGGTGCCGCCATGAGCGGTCTGAAACCCATTGTCGAGTTCATGACTTTCAACTTTGCCATGCAGGCCATTGACCAGATTATCAACTCTGCGGGCAAAACCAATTATATGTCGGGTGGCCAGATGCGCTGTCCGATGGTTTTCCGCGGCCCCAATGGCGCGGCATCGCGCGTGGCAGCGCAGCATAGCCAAAACTATGCTTCATGGTATGCCCACGTTCCGGGCCTGATCGTGATTGCACCTTATGATGCAGCGGATGCAAAAGGCTTGCTGAAAGCGGCGATCCGTTCACCCGATCCGGTCATATTCCTTGAGAATGAGCTGCTTTACGGGCGTTCTTTCGAGATCCCCGACATGGACGATTATGTCCTGCCCATCGGCAAAGCGCGGATCGTGAGAGAAGGCGCTGATGTCACGATCGTGAGCTATTCGATTGGCGTCGGTCTGGCACTTGAAGCAGCGGATGTGCTGGCAGATGAGGGGATAGACGCAGAGGTTGTCGATCTTCGCACCTTGCGCCCCTTGGACACCGAAACCGTGCTCAAGAGCCTGGCGAAGACCAATCGTCTTGTGGTTGCCGAAGAAGGCTGGCCTACTTGCTCTATCTCCAGCGAGATTATCGCACTGTGCATGGAAAAAGGGTTCGACGATCTCGACGCACCGGTACTGCGTGTTACCAACGAAGATGTGCCGCTGCCTTATGCAGCCAATCTGGAGAAAGCAGCCCTGATCGACAGCGCCCGGATTATCGAGGCGGTGAAGAAGGTTTGCTATCGATAAGGTTTAGGCCGAAATAACCAGCCGGGGAGGATCAACTTCCCGGAGGGTTGTCAATCGTCGCATAAACGTCGCATGTCCAAAGCTGTGATGCCGGAATGCCGCTCGCATTGCGAAGCGCGTGGTCGTCGCGTTCGCGTGCGACAAATGCGCTTTGATAACGGATGACAACATCGCCAAAGAAGCGTTCGGATACCAGTGGTTTGTAGTCATAGATGACTTCGACGAAATTGACTCCGCTTGTACCCGACGCTGTCAATTTATTGCCCACCGGCCCGATTCCGTCTTCAAGATCGGGGTTGTAGTTTAACGATCCGCTGGCCCCATTTTCCGATGTGTCATTTTCCTCGCCAAAGCTGGAGCTATATTTGGTGTTCCCGCCATAGCAGCGCTGCCACCTGATCCAATAGCCCTCCCTGGAACCGGACTTTCCGTTATGTTCAAAGTTGGACAGAATGACCCGAGCGTTTTCAGAGAAAATAATGCTGTCGCCGGTCATGTCGAGCCCGGTGAAAATCTCGCGAATATCAGCTTCGTCGATACTTTCGCGTGCGCGCGAAGCGTTGTCGGCTGCCAGCATTGCGATCTGGCTTACCTGCATGTGCGATGTAGCCAGATGCGCTGTTTCCAACCCTGTCAGGCCTACAGTCAGCAGGATGGGCGCGGTAAATGCAAACTCGATCAGAGCCAATCCGCTAGTGTCTTTGACTAGACCAAGATTCCGAAACTTGCCGGAAAAGGCCATGACGCGTGTTCTTGCTGCTTTTAATATCATAACGCTGACTCACATGTTTCGACCAAATCGACCTGCGCGCCGTAAGGTTGATTGCGAACGGCGGTGCTGTTGGAGCTTGTCATGTTTTCGCTCCACCCGAACATTTTTGCCAAAGGAAACAGGCGCTTTGTTTCGATACCGATCTGATAGCTTACGATGTCATCAGGGCCGCCAGTTCCGGGGATGCCATAGTCTACGTCGAACACGCCGTTTTTATTATTGTCGATATAACAGTCGCCGGGATCAATTTCACCATTGCGGTTGGTATCCACAGTCAGCTTTTCCGGCTTACCGATATTGGTAAAATCAAAATAGCTTTTGACCGTGACAGTCACTTTCGCGTCTTTTAATGTGAGCGCATCCAGACCGTCCTCAATCGCCATCTCGATTTGCTCGACAGTCATCTCGCCAGTTGACGCATCACGCGCGACTTCGTGCAGTTTGGATTTGGCAAGCGTATCCAGATAGCTTTGATAGCCGAGGTCCATAATGCCAAGCAGGATCATCATCAACGGACCGACGACAAGACCAAATTCCATCAGCGTCGCGCCGTCTTCGTTTCGGACAATGCTCCGCTTTTGTTTGCTGAACCAGGTCATTTGGACAACCTCAGACCACCGATGGTTTTGGCAATATTACCAAAGGCGCTTTTGAGTGCTTCGTTACTCGTCGCTGCTGCTGCGTGTTTCGGACTGCTGGCACAGTTCCGCAGGTTTGCTCCTACTGTTGAAGAGGCGGTAAACTGGATTGTCCAAACGGTGATCCCCTTCGCCTTTGCCGCGCTACACATTAGCTGGAAACGTTGTGCCTGCCGTTTTTCATACTCAGTTTGCCCGATCCATGTGGGGCCCAGGCGACCGTCCAGTTCGTTATAACCATAAACATTATATCGATTGTGAAACACATTCAGATCGCCATCCGTCATGAAGACCAGATGACGGGAAATGTTAAAACCGTTTTTCGTTTTTGAATTCTCGGTTGCGAATAAGCCCGACCCGGACAGGAAGCGGGCTCCCCAGATCATTCCGATAGTATGGTTTGTATTACCGGCAGGACTTAAGCCATTAATGTAAGTCTGCAGATTGCCGGTAATTACATTGCCATCACTATCGGTACCGCTTGAATCATAGGTTGGATATGATGCAAGTCGCCTGCCGGGAGCAGGACATTCTGAGGATGATACAAGGCTACCGCTGCGACGATATTCGACACCTTGCCAATAAGGACGCCAGCGTGTTGCCTTGCTGGAAGGAATAAGGTCAATATCCAGATCATAAGCATTGGCCGGTATGGCATTGGTTGTTGCTTCAATGCTGGAATATGTATCGCGTTCCTCGATGCAGCCGTTCCATCTGTCGTTGGGGCCATGCGTAGCA
>JADKLW010000617.1_pt1 | contig 13094 bp, 13 predicted proteins | sample 8641881 | NCBI WGS metagenome assembly JADKLW01 (sample SAMN16272185, study PRJNA661076) | feces metagenome | isolation source: fecal sample from diarrhoea affected cattle B | host: Bos taurus | place: South Africa: Lokaleng Village, Mahikeng | collected 2019-09 | reverse complement strand
GCAGCCCCACCGGGCCGAGCACCGGGCTGAAGCCGTCGGGCAGCACGTCGTCGATCTCGGGCACGGTCGTGCCGAGGCCGTCGGGGTACTGCTCGGTCACGAGGACCGGGATCCCGAGCGCGCGGGCGCCCTGGACCATCCGGGCGCTGCGGGCGGCGATCCGCGCGAAGTCGTCGATCGCCGGCCGGAAGGCAGTCTGCACGTCGATCACGACGAGCACCGCCCGGTCCGGGCGCAGGGCGGTCAGGGCGGAGGAATCGGTCATCGATGCGGAGGCGACGATCGGGCTCACGCGGCGTGCACCGCGAAGGTCCGCTCGCGGAAGGCGACCGTGCCGTCGGCGACGGTCATCAGCACCTTCCCGTGGAAGCGGCGGCCGTGGAAGCAGCAGTTCGACGAACGGCTCTCGTAGCCGTGCTCGCCGACCGTCCACTCGCGGTCGAGGTCGACCAGGCAGAGGTTGGCGCGCTCGCCGACCCGGACCGCGGGCGTCGGCAGGTCCATCAGCGCCGCGCCGCCGACCAACCGGTCGACGACCAGGCCGAGCGGCAGGATCCCCGGGCGGACCAGCTCGCTGTAGACCGCGGCGAAGGCGCTCTCCAGGCCGGTGCTGCCCATCGGCGCCTGCTCGAACGGGACGTCCTTCTCGTCCGGGGCGTGCGGCGCGTGGTCGGTCGCGATCGTCTCGAGGGTACCGTCGCGCAGGCCCTCGATCAGCGCCTGGCGATCCTCCTCGAAGCCGAGCGGCGGATTCATCTTCTTCGCCGTGTCGAGCTCGCGGACCGCTTCGTCGGTGAGGCAGAGGTGGTGCGGCGAGGCCTCGCCGCTGACCCGGAACCCCTGGGCCTTGGCGGCGCGCACCGCGTCGACCGAGGCGACGCAGGAGAGGTGCTGGAAGTGCAGGCGTCCGCCCTCGTAGCCGCCGATCGCGGCGTCGCGGGCGACCATGGTCGACTCCGACAGCCACGGGATCCCCGCGATCCCGAGCCGCGCCGAGACGCTGCCCTCGCGCATCGCGCCGCCGGCCGAGAGCGACGGATCCTCCTCGTGCAGGGCGATCACGCCGCCGCAGAGCCGCTGGTACTGGATCGCCTTGCGCAGCACGCCAGCGTCGGTGACCGGCAGCCCGTCGTCGGTGAAGGCGACCGCGCCGGCCTTGCGCAGGTCGGCCATCTCGGTCAGCTCCTTGCCGCCGAAGCCGACCGTGATCGCGGCGGTGAACCCGACCGGGATCCGCGCCATCCGCGACGCCAGGTCGCGCAGCGAGCCGAGCAGCGAGCTGGAGTCGATCACCGGGCTGGTGTTCGGCATCGCGACGACGGCGCAGTACCCGCCGGCCGCGGCGGAGCGGGTCCCGGACTCGAGATCCTCCTTGTGCTCCTGACCCGGGGTCCGGAGATGCACGTGCGGATCGACGAACCCGGGGAAGAGATGCAGCCCGGCGCCGTCGATCGTCTCGACGTCCGCGTCGGCCGTCAGCGATCCCGGCGCCGCGATCTCGGCGATCACGCCGGCCCGCACCCGTACATCGTGCGGTGCGTCGATGCCCGTGCGGGGATCGAGCACGTGCACGTGGTGCACGAGCAGTTCGGCGTCGGGCGCCGGAGCGCGGACGAGCAGGTCGAGGGTCATGCGGAGTGCAGCTCCGAGGTCGGGGCGAACGAGTCCGAGCCGCCCGAGGGCGCCGGACCGGAAGACGATTCTGCGGGCGGGTCGGGGGCCGCGGTCGGTCCGCCGCGCGACGCGAGGACCTCGTAGAGCACGGCCATCCGGACGAGCACGCCGGCCCGCACCTGGTCGAGGATCAGCGACTGGGGGCCGTCGACGACGTCGCCGGCCAGCTCGACGCCGCGGTTGACCGGACCCGGGTGCATCAGAAGCTGGTGGCGTCCCAGCCGGCGAGCGTCGATCTGGTAGGTCGCGGCGTACTCGCGCAGCGACGGCACGTAGGCCTGCTGCATCCGCTCGTGCTGCATCCGCAGCGTGTAGACGACGTCGGCGTCCGCCAGGCCGTCGAGGGTGTAGCGGACCTGGCAGCCGAGCACCGCGAGCTCCTGCGGGACCAGCGTCGGCGGACCGCTCAGGGTGACCGTCGCCCCCATCGTCTGCAGCGCCAGCACCAGCGAGCGCGCGACCCGGCTGTGCCGCACGTCGCCGACGATCCAGACGTTCAGTCCGTCGAGGCTGCCGAGTCGCGCCCGCAGCGTGTAGACGTCCAGCAGCGCCTGGGTCGGGTGCTCGTTCTGCCCGTCGCCGGCGTTGACGATCGCCGCGTCGGTCCAACGCGTGATCAGCTTCGACGCGCCGGCCCACGGGGTCCGGATCACGATCGCGTGCGGCCGGTGGGCGGCGAGCGTCTGGACGGTGTCGCGCAGCGACTCGCCCTTCTCGACCGACGAGCCGCTCGCCGCGAAGTTGACGACGTCGGCGCTGAGCCGCTTGGCGGCCAGCTCGAAGCTCGAGCGGGTGCGCGTCGACGACTCGTAGAACAGGTTGAGCACCGTGCGACCGCGCAGCGCGGGAACCTTCTTGATCGGGCGGTCGGCGACCTCGGCGAAGCTCTCCGCCCGGTCGCAGAGCTGCTCGATCGCGGCGCGGTCGAGATCGTCGATCGACAGCAGGTGCCTCATGCCGCGGGCCTCCGTCGGGGGGCGTCGTCGGTCGGTTCGGTGGGGCGCGGCGCGGGACGCCGTTCGATCGCGACCTCGTCGCGGTCGTCGAGCTCGCTGACCCGGACGTTGACCCGCTCGGCGACGGACGTCGGCAGGTTCTTGCCGACGTAGTCCGCCCGGATCGGCAGCTCGCGGTGGCCGCGATCGATCAGCACGGCGAGCTGGACGCGGCCGGGACGCCCGTAGTCGAAGATCGCCTCGATCGCGGCGCGGATCGTCCGCCCGGTGAACAGCACGTCGTCGATCAGCACCACGGAGCGGCCCTCGAGCGGGATCCCGTCGAGGTGGGTGCCGTGGATCACCGGATCGGCCGCGGTCCCCCGGGTCTCGAGGTCGTCGCGGTAGAAGGCGATGTCGATGTCGCCGAGTGGGACCGGATGGTCGAGCAGGGCGCTCAGCCGCTCCTGCAACCGGCGGGCGAGCACCGCGCCGCGGGTGTGGATCCCCACCAGGACCAGGGTCGATGGATCCGGATGGCCCTCGACGATCTCGTGGGCGATACGCGCCAGGGTGCGCGTCATGTCGGAACCGTCGAGGACGGTGGTCTCAAAGCTCATGGGTGGAGATCGTGCCGGTCTCTCGGTACCGGCTTAACGAACGTCCTAGACGTTATCAACCGGCTCGGCGACGACCTCGCCGGACGGATCGTCGGCCTCCGGGTCGTCCAGGGACGTCGTACTCGGCTCGGCCCCCGCGGGGCCCCGCTTCGGACGGCCGGCGCCCGGCGCGTGGACGGGGTCGCCACGCTCGGGGAACGGCACGTGGACCATGTCGAAGTCGCGGGGCATCACCGTGTCGGCGAAGATCCCGCGCGCCTCGGCCAGCGCCTCCGACGGACGGTGGCGCGCGGAGAGGTGGGTCAGCGCCAGCAGACCGACGTCGGCCTCCTCGGCGAGCGTCGCCGCCTGGGCCGCCGTGCTGTGCCCGGTCAGCCGCGCGCGGTCGACATGCTCCGCGGTGAAGGTCGCCTCGTGGACCAGCACGTCGGCCCGCCACGCGGCCTCGCGCACCGCGTCGCACGGCCGCGTGTCGCCCGAGAGCACGATCTTGCGCCCGAACCGCGTGGGTCCGAGCACCTGGTCCGGGGTCACCGCGCCGACCGTCTCGCCGCGCTGCAGGCGACCGAAGTCGTGGACGTCCGTGATCCCCAGCTCTCGCGCTCGATCGGGGTCGAAGCGACCGGGCCGGTTGTGCTCCTCGACGACGTAGCCGAGCGCGCTGCCGCGGTGCTGGACCGGGATCGCGTCGACCGCCCAGCCGTCCCGGTCGATCTGGTCGTAGGGCTCGAGCTCGCGGACCTCGACCCGGTAGCGGACCGGTCCGGCGAGCTTCCAGATCAGCGCGACGGTGGCCGCGAGCCCGACCGGTCCGGCGACCGTCAGCGGCGCGTCGCGCTCGCGCAGGTCGAGCGTCTTCAGCAGACCCGGCAGGCCCAGCCAGTGGTCGGTGTGCAGGTGGGTGATCAACACCAGGTCGAGCTCGACGAGGCCGCTCGAGCGCATGAGCTGCCGCTGGGTGCCCTCACCGCAGTCGACCAGGACGTGCTCTCCCCCGCGCTGCAGCAGCGTCGCGGGCAGCCCGCGACGCGCGGTCGGCGCGGAGCCGCCGGTTCCGACGAAGAGCAGGTCGAGGTTCACGCAGCAGGTCCGTTCGGGGTGGGCGGTGCTCGAAAACACGAGGAGCCCCAGTCGGCGACTGGGGCTCCTCTCTGACGCGCCCGGGAAGATTCGAACTTCCGACTTCCTGCTCCGGAGGCAGGCGCTCTATCCACTGAGCTACGGGCGCCGACGCGGACCATTCTGGCACGACTGACGGCGGCACGCCACGTCGTGCCGCCGACGCGCCCTCGGACCGCCACCGAACGGCCGAGGCGCGCGCCGGTCCCTGCCGGGTCTAGCGACGCCGCACGCGGATCTTGATCGACGGGCTGTAGTGCCCCGTCAGGTTGCCCGCGACGGGCGCGACCCACACGCGGTAGGTGCCGGAGCGGGTGATCCGCGCCCGCGTGGCGTACCGCGAGAAGTTGACCGAGTCCTTGCGGGTCTTGGATCCCTTCACGGTGAGCCAGCGCTTGCCGGTCGACGAGAGCCGCTGGACCGCGATGCCGGTGCCGACCTGGGCCGGGCGGACGATGCCGGAGAACCGTAGCCGCGACCCCCGGTTGACGGTCCGCGTGCGGGTCTTCGCCGACACGTCGAGCCGAACGTCGGCGGTCAGCACCGCGCTCGCCGTCGGGTTGCTGCCGGTCGTCACGACCCGGAAGCGCGAGTTGTCCGCCAGGCCGAGCAGCGGGAAGCTGAAGTTGCCGTTGGCGTCCGTGACCAGCGCGTTGCCGTTCGGGGTCCACGGACCGGTGTACGGCCACGGCTGCTGCTGGAGCTGGACGGGGCGGTTGGCGCTGCCGGTGCCGCCGAGCGTGCCGACGACCAAGGTCGGCGCGCCGTAGACGAACGGATTGGGGTTGAGCGCGACCGAGAAGCCGAGCGGCTGCTTGGGGGTCTTGAAGGTGCGGTTGGCGCCCCGGACCGTGCCCTCGGCGTTGGTGGCGACCAGGCGGTAGTGGTATGTCGTGTTCGACCGCAGGCCCGCGATCCCGGCGGTGGCGGCCCGGGGCGTGGCTCCCGCTCCGGCGTTCTGCCGGGCGGTCCGGAAGCCGTACTTCTTGCTCGTGCCGTAGTCGAAGAAGTAGCGCGTGCGAAGGCCGTTGGCGTTCACGGTGCCGACCACGGACGCGCTCTGCGGCGTCAGGCTGCCCGCCAGGCCGGTCTTGACCGCGGGCGGTCCGTCGGCGTGGGCCAGGGAGGGGGCCAGAGCCAGCAGCGCGCTGGCGGTCGCCACGATCGGGGAGATCTGTCGCATGCCCTCCCCTACCCACAACGCGCGTCGTGGATACCCGTCGCCGCTTCAGGGCGTCATGAAGCTGCGCCGAGCGCCCGTCCGCCGGAGCAGACCGACCGCGTAGTCGTGCCGTTCGCCGATCCGCCGGAGCAGCGCGTCGACGTCGCAGCCCAGCGGGTGGCGACCGTGGTCGGCGTCGGCGCAGCGCATCAGCGCGACGGCGGTCAGGTCGTCGACCGCGTCGCTCAGGCGGATCAGCGCGCCGTCCACCCGCGGGCGGTGCCGGCGACGTACCGGCACGGCTCCGGCGGTCAACGCCGCGCCGCGCCGCTGGAGGTCGAGCGCCTGCGTCGTGAGGTTGCGCCGCGCCGTCGGATCGCGGTCGGGAGCGGCAAGCGCCGCGCCGAGCCGACGCGCCCGTTCGAACAGGTCGGTGACGAGCCAGCTCGGGTCCGGGGACGTCATCACTCCCATGGCGCGACGCTAGGCGGTGCGTCGGACGGAGCCACAACGCGTAGCGCTTCGCCGTCGGCGTCGACCACGTCGCCATCGTGGAGCTGGCGTCCGCGACGGGTCTCCTCCTCGCCGTTGACGGTCACCAGCCCCGCGGCGAGCATCGCCTTGGCGTCGCCGCCCGAGCCGACCACGCTCGCCAGCTTGAGGAGCTGCCCGAGTCGGATCATGTCGCCACGGATGCTGATCTCTTGCACGCCGGCATCGTCGCAGCTCGTGCGGAGGCCCGGCACGGCCCGGGTTTTATAGACCATTAACGGTGCTCTGCGACCGTTTCGCGCTCTCGTGGCGACATCGGCCGTTCCCTTTTCCCGTTCGACCGAGCGGCGTCGCCTCGACGCGCTCGACGGCATGCGTGGCGCCGCCGCGTTCGGGATCGTGATCCTGCACGTCTGGCTGTTCCATCAGGGGGACCACGGGTCGCCGGACCGCACCACGCTCGACGTGGCGATCAGCCAGCTCCGGCTCGGCATGCCGATGTTCTTCGTGCTGTCCGGGTTCCTGATCTTCCGTCCGTTCGCGGCGGCGGCGATCGACGGCCGCGACAATCCCGACACCACCAAGTACGCGATCCGGCGGATCGCGCGGATCGTGCCGGCCTACTGGCCGGCGATCCTGATCCCGGCCGTCGGGCTCGCGCTGCTCGACCACGGCCAGGCGCGTCCGGTCGAGCAGTTGCCGATCTACCTGCTGTTCGCGCAGAACTACGTTCCGGCGACCTCTCAGGGCCTGAATCCGCCGACCTGGACGATCGTGGTCGAGGTCTCGTTCTACGTCGCCGTGCCGATCGCGGCGTTCCTCCTCGCCTGGCTGACGGCGCGCTTCACGCGGCTCGAGATGCGCCGGACGGTGCTCGCGGTGGTCTGCCTGCTGTTGCTGCTGCTCGGCGCCTACGTGCTCGGCCAGTGCGCGATCAACGGCCCCAACCACTCGGCGCTGAAGGATTCGCTGCTCGGCCGACTCAACTCGTTCGCCGCGGGCATGCTCGCCGCGGTGCTCGTGCACGGCCGGCCGAGCCGGCCCGGGATCGCGTACGCGCTGGTCCTCGGCGGCACCGTGCTGGTGCTGTTCGAAGCGGTCGTCCGCGGCTACAGCCTGCTCGATCCGCTGCTGCGCGACATCATCGTCGACACCCCGGCGAGCGTCGGGGTGGCGATGATCATCGGCGGTTTCGCGCTCTCGCGGATCCCGGGCGAGGTGATCTTCTCCCGCGGTCCGCTCCAGTTCTACGGCAAGCTCTCGTACGGGCTGTACCTGTGGCACTTCCCGGTGATCTACCTGCTGCGCTCGCTCGACCTCTGGCCGTCCTCGCTGCTCGGCGCGTGCGTCGCGGTGATGGTCCCGTCGACGCTGCTGGCGATGGTGAGCTGGAGCCTGCTCGAGAAGCCCGCGATGGAGTGGGCGCGGCGAAAGACCTCGTCGTCGGCGCGGACGCCGGAGCCGCAGGACGATCCGGGCGCCGCGAACGAGGCGTGGCCGCCGGAGCGGCGACCCGCGACGGCGGGCTCCGAGCGACCGTAGGCCGGCCCGGAGCTCCGCCCGCGTCGGCTCAGCGCCCGCCGGCGACGGCCGGCAGGATCTGCAGCTCCTGGCGATCGGCGACCGGGGTGGCGACGCCCTCGCCGTAGCGGATGTCCTCGCCGTCCAGGTAGACGTTGACGAAGCGACGCAGGTCGCCGTTGTCGTCGGTCAGGCTCGATCGCAGCTCGGGGTGCGCGGCGAACAGCGCTTCGAGGGCGGTGCCGACGGTGGTGGCCTCGAGCTTGATCGTGCCCTCGCCTCCGGTGGCGTCACGCAGCTGCGTCGGGATCTTGATCGTGACTGCGGCCATCAGACCGTCACCTCCGTACGGGTTTCAACGTTGGTCTCGAACTGCGAGAAGCTGGGGTCGATCTCGTTGCACTCGAAGGTGCCGCGAACCGCGTCGAGGGTCTTCAGGCCCTCGCCGGTGATGACGAGCACGACGCGCTCGTCGGGACCGATCGCTCCCGCCTCGGCGAGCTTCTTCAGCGTCGCCGTGGTCACGCCGCCGGCGGTCTCGGTGAAGATCCCCGTCGTCTCGGCGAGCAGGCGGATCCCGTCCTTGATCTCGGCGTCGGTGACGTCGGTGATCGTCCCCTCGGTCTGGCGGGCGAGCTCGATCGCGTAGGGGCCGTCGGCCGGGTTGCCGATCGCCAGCGACTTGGCGATCGTGTCCGGCTTGACTGGGCGGCAGACGTCCTGGCCCGCCTGGAACGCGGCGGCGACGGGGTTGCAGCCGGTCGCCTGGGCGCCGCTCATCACGGGCAGGGCGCTGTCATCGGTCAGCAGGCCGAGATCGATCCACTCCTGGAAGCCCTTGCCGATCTTCGTGAACAGCGAGCCGGACGCGATCGGAGCGACGATCCGGTCCGGTGTCTGCCAGCCGAGCTGCTCGGCGATCTCGTACGCCAGGGTCTTGGAGCCCTCGGCGTAGTACGGACGCATGTTGACGTTCACGAACGCCCAGTCGGGCCGCTCGCCGGCGACCTCCGTGCAGAGCCGGTTGACGTCGTCGTAGTTGCCGCGAACGGTCACGACGTTGGCCCCGTAGATCCCGGTCGCGAGGATCTTCTGCTCCTCGAGGTCCGCGGGGATGAAGACGTAGACGGGCATCCCGAGCGCCGCTCCGGCGGCCGCCACGGCGTTGGCCAGGTTGCCGGTCGAGGCGCACGCGAGGGTGGTGAAGCCGAGCTCCTTGGCCCGGGCGGCGGCGACGGCGACCACGCGGTCCTTGAACGAGTGCGTCGGGTTGGCGGCGTCGTTCTTGACCCAGACCTCATGCAGGCCCAGTCGCTCGGCCAGGCGGTCGGCGCGGACCAGCGGCGTGCTGCCGGCGGGCAGGCCCTCGAGGCCGGCGCTGCCGCCGGGGCCCGACGGCGCCAGGGCGGGGATCCGGTCGACGGGCAGGAAGTCGGCGTAGCGCCAGATGTTCCGCGGCCCCGCCTGGATCCGGCGCTTGATCGCGTCGGGGTCTCCCGCGGAGCGGTGCGCGGCGTACTTGACCTCCAGCGGACCGAAGCACTTCGAGCAGACGAAGTGGGCTTCGAGCGGGTACTGGCTGCCGCATTCGCGGCACGACAGGGCGGTGGCAGACATGGGGTGAACTCCGGTTGGGCCTTCGCCGAAAAGGGGTGTGGCGAAGGTCCGGTACGGGTTCAGCCACACATCTCTCTGGAATTGGCACCTCTTCGCGTCGGCGTGCTCGCGATGGTTGCCGGGGGTTCAACGGGCCAGTCCCTCCCCCCCTCTGGATGTGTTGATCAGTTGTCCGTCGGCAACGATAGCACCTGCACTTCGAGGTACACTCCATCCATCGTGCTGGCCACCCTTGACGAACCCCTCAGTCCGTATGCCGGCGTTTCCCCGTCCCCGGTTCGGCTTCGGCCCCCGATCGCCTGAACCCTCTCCGGTCCGGGCCGACGAGCCCACGACCCCCCAGATCGACGTCGTCGAGGCGCACGGCCTGCGCTGGATCAACGTGCAGCGCCCGGGCCGTTTGGAGTTCGCCTGGCTGCGGGAGAACTTCGACTTCCACGCCCTCGACTACGAGGACGTCGCGTCGCGCAACCAGCGGCCCAAGGTCGACGTCTACGACGACTACATCTTCGTCGTCCTGCACTTCCCGGACTACGACAAGAAGGTCGGGCGGCTGAACGCCGCCGAGCTGGACGTGTTCATCGGCCCGGACTACGTGATCACGATCCCGAACCGTCCCTCGCGGACGATCGAGTACCTGTTCAGCCGGGTCGAGCAGCGCGACGACGAGCGCGAGAAGCACTTCGCCAAGGGGCCTGGCTACCTCGTCTACCGGATCGTCGACGAGTGCGTCGACGCGTCGTTCCCGATGCTGCGCAAGATCGGCAACAAGCTGGAGCAGCTCGAGGAGGACATCTTCGAGGGCCGTTCGAAGGAGATCGTCCGCGACATCTCCAACGCCAAGCAGGAGATCATCAACTTCCGCAAGATCGTCCGTCCGCAGCGGACCGCATTGCAGGAGCTGAACGCGGCCGGACGCTACCTGGTCGAGGACCAGGAGCTGTACTTCGACGACATCAAGGACGCGTCCGAGCGGATCTGGGACATGCTGGAGAACTTCAAGGAGGTCTCCGAGGCGCTGGAGAGCTCCAACGAGTCGGTGCTGGCGCACCAGCAGTCGGACGCCTTGAACGTGCTGACCGCGATGTCGGTGATCGTGCTGCCGCTGACCTTCATCGCGTCGCTCTGGGGCATGAACGTCCAGGTCCCCGGCCAGGACAGCATGGTCTGGTTCTTCGGCCTGGTCGTCGCGATGATCGCGCTGTTCGCCGGCATGGCGTTTTGGTTCCGCCGCAGCGGACTGCTCTGAGCGGCGACCGACGGCGTCGCTAGGGACGCCGGGCGAGCACCACGCAGCGTCCGGTCTCGGATCCCGCGATCCGCTCGATCTCGAGGCCCGACTGGTGGGCCACGGCGGCGACCGTCTCCAGGTCCGCCGGCCGTCCCTGCCAGATCGGGTGGCGGGCGACGTGCGGCGGCACCGGCTGCTCGCCGGGCAACCGCAGCGGCTCCGGCGCCAACCGCAGGTCGAAGATCACCGCGCCGCCCGAGACGACGGCCCCGGCCGCCTGCTCGAGCGCCACGACCAGATCCTCCGGCTCGGGCAGATGGGTCAGCACCCCGATCAGCAGCGCCGCGTCGACCGCGCCCTCGGGTTCCCCCGCCAGGTCGCCGGCGTGGCCCTGGCGCCAGACGACGTTGGTCAGCTCGGGCAGGCGATCGCGCGCCGCCGCGAGCATCGTGCGCGAGATGTCGTACGCGATCACCCGGGACACGCGCGCCGCGAGCGCCGCGCTGATCCGGCCCGCGCCGCAACCGACCTCGACCACCGTCGCGTCGGGATCCGGCGTCCAGCCGAGCAGCTCGCCGAGCGCCTCGACCAGCGCCGCGCCGGACGCCGCGAAGCGGGCCTCGTCGATCGGCGCTCCGCCGGGCACCGAGTAGCGGCGGGCGTCCTCCCGGCCGCGCGCGTCCCAGAAGCGAGCGATGCGATGGAGCACGGGGTCGGCGGTGATCGACACGACGAACGATGGTATCTCCCGCGGGTTGGCGTAACGTCCTGGTGATCTTGGTGTCTGAAAGGTCCGTGCCCGCCCCCACGCCGTCCCCCGACGCTGCGGCCCTGATCGCGCCGCAGCGCCGCCGCGCCGCGGTGATCGTCAATCCCCACGCCACGACGACCAGTCCGCAGCTACGTAGCCTGGTCGTCCACGCGCTGGCGCACCGGTTCGACGTGGAGCCCGTCGACACCGAGGCGCCGCGGCACGCCAGCGAGCTCGCTCGGGACGCCGCGGCGTCCGGGGTCGACGTGGTGATCGCGCTGGGCGGCGACGGCACCGTCAACGAGGCCGCCAACGGCCTGGCCGGTACCGGCGTGCCACTGATCCCGCTGCCTGGAGGCGCGACCAACGTCTACCACCGGCTGATCGGGATCCCCAAGAACATCATCGACGCGACCGAGCACGTGCTGCGGCTCGCGGACCACTGGCAGCCGCGGACGGTCGACCTGGGGCGGATCGGCGACCGCTACTTCACCTTCGCCGCTGGTGTCGGGCTCGACGCCAGCGTGGTCGACCAGGTCGACCGCCGGCCGCTGCTCAAGGCGCGACTCGGTCCCTGGTACTACGCGAGCGCCGCGGTCGGCACGTTCATGAGCCGCTACATGGTCAACGGTCCGCGGTTCGTGCTCGAGGTCGATGGCGGACCGACGATCGAGGGCGCGACCGCGATCTTCCAGAACGCCGAGGCGTTCACGTTCTTCATGGCCCGACCGATCCGGTTGATCAACGGCGAGGGCCTGCACACGGGAGCGATCAGCGGCGCCGTGCTCCGCCACACCCGGCCGACGATCATGCCGGGGATCACGCGGCGGGCGATCTCGGGAACGCGCGATCTCCCGGGTCACCGCGCGGTGGACCCGACCGGTCCGCTCGTCACGGGTCGGATCCGCAGCGCGGACGGCCGCCCGCTGCCGGTCCAGGTCGACGGCGACTTCATCGGCGAGCACTCCGAGCTGGAGCTGAGCGTGCTCCCCGACGGCTTGACGGTCGTCAGCTAGACCGAGGGCGTAATGCGGAACGCGTCGAAGACGCTCTCGATGTTGCGCAGGCGGTTGATCGTCGTGCGAAGCACCTTGGTGTCACCGACCTCGACCACGAACCGGTTGCGGACCATCGGCGGCGTGGTCGAGCAGACGGCGCTGACGATGTTGACACCGCCCTCGGCGAAGACCCGGGTCAGGTCCTCGAGCAGTCGGTGCCGGTCGTAGCCGTCGACCTGGAGCTCGACCTTGAACGACTGCTGGTGCTGCCCGGCCCAGTCGACCGGCACGAACCGCTCGGGGTCCTTACGGAGCTGCTGGGCGTTCTTGCAGTCGTCGCGGTGGATCGTGATCCCGCGGCCGAGCGAGACGTAGCCGACGATCGGATCGCCGGGGACCGGCCGGCAGCACTTGGCCATCCGCAGCATGACGTCGTCCACGCCGTCGACGGTGACGCCGTAGCTCTTGGCGGTCCCGGTCGGCTGGCGGCGGGCGACGTCGGGACGGAGCAGGGCCTCGACGGGCCCGGACGGCTCGTCGTCGGCGGCCTCGCCTTCCTTGAGGTGCTTGAGGACCTTGTTGACGACGGTCCGCGGCGAGACCTTGCCGCCGCCGACGGCGATGTAGAAGTCGTCGCCCTTCTTGTAGCCCATCTCGCGGATCACGTCCGCGAGCAGCGGCGAGCCGACGAGGCGCTGGGCGGGCAGTCCGGCCTTGCGGAGCTGCTCCTGCAGCAGCTCGCGGCCGAGGTGCTCGGAGTCCTCGCGTCCGACGGCCTTGAACCAGGCCTTGATCTTGCTGCGGGCCCGGCTGGTCTGGGCGACGTTGAGCCAGTCGCGTGACGGGCCCCGCTCGCGGTTGGCGGTGAGGATGTCGACGATGTCGCCGGAGCGCAGCGTGTAGGTCAGCGGCACGATCTTGCCGTTGACCTTGGCGCCGACGCAGCGGTGGCCGACGTCCGTATGGACCTCGTA
>JADKLW010000616.1_pt1 | contig 13114 bp, 6 predicted proteins | sample 8641881 | NCBI WGS metagenome assembly JADKLW01 (sample SAMN16272185, study PRJNA661076) | feces metagenome | isolation source: fecal sample from diarrhoea affected cattle B | host: Bos taurus | place: South Africa: Lokaleng Village, Mahikeng | collected 2019-09 | reverse complement strand
GATGGAACCTGCTCACTGAAAACATCAGCACTCATCCTATCAGCAACAATTTCACCGTTACAGATCCTCAGGAGGTCAGATATATCATTATCAGGACCACCGAGGTGCATGGCGGTCCTGCGTCAGGTAGTGGCGCGTATGTTATTCTGAGGGAGGTGACGCTCTTTGCTGATAGCATTGTCCCTGTTGAGTAGGTGTTGATGGGATCTTAAATACTCCGGCGTAGCAATATGCCGGAGTATATTCTTTCACCATCGGAGAAGATAAATCATAATTTGGACTGGAAAGATTATTTTTATGCTGAAATTGCAAGTTTATTTTTAATAACATGATAAAATCAATAATCCTGAGTACTGGGACCATATGCTACAGCACCTTTTGGAATGATCCAGCTGGGTCCGGACAATCAAGGTAGTGTTTGGATGGGAGGCTATGAATATGCTATTAATAGTATCTCATGATTCAGCCATATTCATGCCTGGACCATGACTGGATTGAGAATGATGCCTGCCACAACTGATTTAGTGATTGAAGATAGGGCGGTGGATGCTCAACTTGCCATATAGATGGGAGCGACTGGAACGTTTACACCCTCAATTTTGTGCTGGAATTCAGCAAGCCTTTTAGCAGTTTCAATACATGGAATGAAGGCAAAGTAATGAATGATAATACAAGAAATAAAGGAAAAAAATGAATAGAAAGATAATTTTGTTAGTGACTAATGTTTTTTTGTTGTCAATCTTTGTGACAAAAGGACAATCGTACAGTTTCACTCCTGTCTGGGAGATAGGAAAAAAGAATAACAGTGCAAGTGAGTTCGCGCTCTACAGCGATTCTTACACAGCTTATCCTCAATTATTCAAGGAGGGTGTCGCGATATATACAATTGGAAAGAGCAAAGAGAAAGAGATCCCCTACTTCCTTCACGGCAGCGATGATGCCTGGGCAGGTAACGTCTCAGGCAGGCTGATGATCCGGTTTGGTGTGGATCAGTTCCGGCCTGATGCCATACTAAGGCTAAAGATCAACCTTGTGGAAACGCATCCCACGTCAAGCCCTTTACTGAAAATCATGTTGAATGATCATACAATTGAGATAAAGACACCCGTAGGCTATAACCGGGATTTCCTGAGCGATAAGCAGACACGTTCCGAAGGATTGTCTGTTGAGGTGGAGTTTCCCGCAGGCACGCCGCAGAAGGGAGATAATCTGCTCATCATCGAAAACGTCAAAGGAAGCTGGCTCGCTTTCGATAACATTGTGCTTTTAGCCGATAAACCGTTGACCATGGCTGAAACAAAACATGCAATTGATTTTTTAAACGCCTATGCCATTCCCGCGCTGAAGTATGGGAAAGGGGAAGAACTGGAGATACCGGTGAAGATAGAGGTGGCAAACTGGAGTGATAAGGTGCAGTATGTGGAAGTGAAAGCTGGTAACAATACCGGGCAATTCGCTGTCAACAGCGGTATTCAAACCGTTGACTTCTCACTCCCCGAGGTGAAGAGTGAGCAAGAGGTTGATATGCAGCTGATCAGCAATCAGAAGGTTGTTGGGGGGAAGAGTGTGAAGCTCTCACCGGTAAAAAAATGGATGGTCTATCTGATACAGCATACCCACACAGACATTGGTTATACAAGACCACAGACAGAAATACTGAGGGAACATCTGCGCTATATTGATTATGCGATTGAGTATTGTGAGTTGACCGAAGATCTCCCCGATGATGCCCGGTTTCGGTGGACCTGTGAAGCCTCCTGGACGGTCAACGAATATCTGAAGAACAGACCTCAGGAGCAGATCAACAAATTAAAGAGATATGTGGATAACGGACAGATAGAGATCACCGGCATGTTTTTTAATATGTCTGAGATTGTGGATGAAAACTCGTTGAAGACTTTTCTTCAACCGCTGGCGCTCCTTAAGAAGTATGACATCCCCGTTACTACCGCCATGCAGAACGATGTCAACGGGATCGCATGGTGCCTTGCCGATTATTTCCCTGACCTGGGTGTGGAATATCTCTGGATGGGTCAACATGGTCATCGTGCGTTGATCCCCTTTGATAAACCCACCCTATTCAAATGGGAGTCACCCTCCGGAAAGCAGATGCTTGCTTTCCGTGCCGATCATTATATGACGGGTAACTCTCTGGGTGTGGATCAGGGCAGTCTCACCACCCTGGAACCTCGTCTCTTCAACTACCTGGAGGGTTTAAACAGGAAAGCGTATCCTTTCGACGCTATTGCCATTCAGTATTCGGGCTACAGTACAGACAACTCACCCCCCTCCTTCAGCACCAGCAAGCTGGTGGAAGAGTGGAACAAGACCTATGCCTACCCAAAATTAAGAAATGGACTGCCGCATGAGTTTATGGATGATGTGGCTGCTCATCATCTGGATAACTTAAAGAGCTATCGTGTTGCCTATCCCGACTGGTGGACCGACGGTTTCGGATCGGCAGCAAGAGAGACGGGGGCATCAAGGAGATCACATGCCGACATGGTGACCATCGAGAGCCTGCTCTCCATAGCCGCCGTCAAGGGAAAAAACCTGCCTTCACATATCAGTAATGAGATCACCCATATCCATGAAAACCTGCTCTTCTACGACGAGCATACTTTCGGTGCGTCAGAGAGCCTTCGTGATCCATTGGCTGAGAACAGCCAGGAACAGTGGAGCCAGAAGTCATCGTTTGTATGGGAGGGGCTGAAGAGCGCACAGCTCCTCTATGAGACTGCCGGAGGCCTGTTGCAGGGCGAGCTGAAGAGAGGGGAGCATCCGACGATCACGTTTTTCAACCCCAACGGTCATCCGCGCACCAACCTGGTGACCACCTATATCGATTACGAGGTGATACCGGAGAATAGCCTCTTTGCCATTACAGATGCCGAGGGGAACAGGCTGAAGGTACAGCAGCTACACTCACGCAGAGAGGGCCGGTTCTACGCGATCTTAGCAGAGGAGATTCCGGCGATGGGTTATAAAACGTTCGACATCGTCATTGAAGATGAAGAACGAGCCTCTCCTCGGCGGACAAGCATGGTGGACAACGTGATAGAGAACAGTCACTATCGGATCACCCTGAATCCCGAGACAGGAGGGATCAGCAGTATCTTCGATAAAGAGCTGCGCAGGGAGATGGTGGATGCGGACTCCCCCTGGGATATGGGTGCATTTATCTATGAGAAGCTTGATAACAGGCATCAGATGGAGCAATACAGAACCGATGATTATACGCGAACAGGACTGTCGGAGGTGCGGCTAACCTCCGGCGTGAACGGTGAGATCTATCAGAGCGTACATGTCCTCGGAAAAGCTCCCGGTGTGGATGAGGGTTATGGTGTAAGAGTGGAGATTAAACTCTTTAACAACGAGAAAAGGATTGAGCTCTCTTATGCCTTGAAACGACTGCCCGAGCTGGACCCTACCGCTATCTATGTGGCTTTTCCCTTTCTGCTCAATGACTCCCGGCTTGCATTTGATGTTCATGGAGGAGTGGTATACCCCGGAGAAAACCAGCTTGAGGGAACAGCCAGTGACTGGAACACGGTACAAAACTTCGTTGCTGCACGGAACGATCAGGTTCAGTATATCCTCGGCTCTGATGCCGTTCCCCTGGTGCAGCTGGGTGACCTGCTGGATGGACCTTTCCAATACAGAAAGAGCTATGAGAAGCCTCATCTGTTCTCCTGGGTGATGAACAACTACTGGGTTACCAACTTCCGTGCTTCACAGGAGGGCGAATTCAGGTGGAACTACTGCATCACTTCAACCGATGACCTGTCGAACGTGGCAGCTATCAACTTCACAAGGAACAGCAGGATACCTGTTTATGCCCGTATCATGCCTGTGGGCAAAGAGAACAATATGCCTGTGGATTTTTCTGCTTTCGCTATTGACAAGAGTAACCTGCTGATGACATCCTGCACACTCTCTGAAGATCCCGGCTGGCTGCTCCTTAATGTAAGAGAAACAGATGGCAAAGATACAGCACTTACGATTAGTGACAGGAGTGGTAAGCCATTCATGTTTCAGATCGTGAATGCCATTGAGGAGCCACTGTCGGATCTGGTTACCTCCGACAGATTCAAGGCTGACGAGAATAAATTTATCAAGTTAAAAATAGAACAATGAGAAGAAAACATGCGATCCTGCTTATTCTGCTTTTAATCACATTAGCGGGTTACGGTAATCCCAAGTCATACATAATATGGCAGATAGGCAATGAGGACAGGAGCGCTGCTGAATTTGCTTTGGCACCCGATCAGTATGCAATGTTCCTGGATAACGATTTTGGATGGGAGGACCGGTACTATCTGGTGGGGAAATCTAATCCCAAAGAGCATTTTCCCTATGTACTTCCCGGTCCGGCCGACAGATGGGGTGGTACCAGCGGCACCGCAGGTATCAGAACACATGTGTTGAATATCCTTTTCAGAATGAAACAGGTGTCTGATAACGGAGAGATGAAGTTAATTATCAACATTCTTGATGCTCATCATACTACTCCGCCTTATTTTAAAGTGACTGTGAATGGTCGTTCGTGGAAGTATATACTCCCAAAGGGTGGGGGTGAAGGTTCTCTCTCAGGTGATTACGGGAATTGCACCCATCACACCATTGAGATCCCCCTCGAGAAAGGGTTGATCAAAGAGGGAGGCAATGAAATCGCTCTCACAAGCCTGGAAGGATCATGGCTTATCTTCGATGCGATACGCCTCGAAGGGGCTACAGGTGCGGTGACAGAAGAGAAGATAGGGCAAGCATATCTCCGCGGTGTGGAGGTGGCACAATACCAGACAGTTGATCCTCCGGCGCAACCGCTGCTGATCGACCTGGAGCATCTGGAGGGATCACCGCTGGTGGAGGTGTCGCTCGATGGAGAGCGCATCCTCTCTGAGCGACTGGAGCAGGGGAGGTATTTGCTGGAGGCACCCATGCCGGTGGTTGCTGCACCGCAGCAGAGCAGCTATGAAGTGATGATCGATGGTCGCTCAGTAGAGAAAGGAAAAGTGAACAGGTCGCCACAGAAGACCGTTACCCCTGCCGACTATGTGGATACACGGATGGGTACGGCACATTCACGATGGATGATCGCACCCGGTCCATGGATGCCGATGAGCATGGTGAAGCTGAGCCCCGACAACCAGAATCCGGGATGGCAGGCGGGATACGACCCGAGCTTCGAGAGCATCGGCACGTTTAGCCATATCCATGAATGGACGATGGCCGGACTGGGAATTATGCCGGTGAATGGTCCGCTAAAGACAAAGATAGGTGATCAGTCGGTCTTTAAAAGAGATGATCGCTCATACCGTTCGTCGATTGACAAGGCAAGTGAGGAGGCGGGCATCGGTTATTATAAAGTGGATCTCACCGACTATCAAATCACCGCAGAACTCACCTCCACAACACGCTGCGGCTTTCAGCGATATAGTTATCCCGCTGACTCCTCCTCGCGCGTGATGATCGATTTGAAGATACCGGCGGAGTACGGGTATAATATTCTCGCTGCAGAGATAAGAAAGGTGGGGGAGAGACGTATTGAAGGATTCAGCACGCAGCAGTCGAAAAACATCTGGTCGCACGACAGCGACCAGGACTATACCATCTACTTCGTGATTGAGTTCGACAGGGATATCGACAATTTCGGGGGGTGGCTGGATGATGAGATCCATGCAGCGGAGGAGATAGCGGTAGATAATCCCGGTCGTATAGGTTGTTTTGCCGAGTTCGACACACGTCTCAATCCTGTCGTGCAGGTGCGGTCAGGGATCTCCTACGTCGACCTGGAGGGTGCAGCGAGGAACCTGGAGGGTGAGATAGCAACACCTTTTGGATGGGATTTTGAGGCGGTGCGGTCCCATCACAGCGAGACGTGGAATGAGATCCTCACCCGGATAACGGTGAAGAGCAATGACCGGCGGGAGAAAGGACGTTTCTATACCAATCTCTACCGCTCTTACTGCCGTAACAGCTTCAGTGACATTGACGGACGCTGGGTGGATGCCACCGAGGAGGTACGTCAGCTTAATAATCCGGACGATGTAGCATTGGGTTGTGATGCTTTCTGGAATACATTCTGGAACCTGAACCAGCTGTGGAACCTGGTCACACCCGAGTGGAGCGCACGGTGGGTGAGATCACAGCTGGCCATGTACGATGCCAATGGCTGGCTGGCGAAAGGTCCGGCAGGGATGGAGTATGTGCCGGTGATGGTTGCCGAGCACGAGATACCGCTGCTGGTGAGTGCTTATCAGATGGGGATACGTGATTATGATGCAGAGAAGCTCTTCGAGGCGGTACATAAGATGCAGACTACCCCGGCACAACGTGTGGGAAAAGGGCTGGCAGGGAACAGGGATCTGGAAGCTTACCTGAAATACCACTATGTGCCGGCAGATCTGGGTCGTTTCTCCAACTCTCTTGAGTATGCATACGATGACTGGACCGTGTCGCAGCTGGCCAAAGCACTCGGCAAAGAGGCAGAATACAGTATCTTCTCGGAAAGAGGTGACTGGTGGCAGAATGCCATAGATAAGGAGACGGGCTTTGCCCGTATGCGGAACAGCGATGGTGAGTGGGAGAAGGAGTTCGATCCTTTTACCTCCGGTGCCAATCACCACTATGTGGAGGGTAACGCCTGGCAGCTGACATTCTTCGTGCCCCAGGATATGCCGGCACTGGTCAGTATGATAGGCAGAAAGGAGTTTATCGACCGGCTGACATGGGGATTCGAGGCAAGTGAACCCCTGCGTTATAATGCGCCGGGCGATCAATACTGGGATTATCCCGTGGTGCAGGGCAACCAGCAGTCGATGCATTTCGCCTTTCTGTTCAACTGGGCCGGTGAGCCGTGGCAGACACAGAAGTGGAGCCGCTCCATCCTTGATCGTTATTACGGACACGAACTGGCGAATGCTTACTTGGGTGATGAGGATCAGGGGCAGATGAGCGGCTGGTTTGTGATGGCTGCGCTGGGACTCTTTCAGACGGACGGCGGCTGTCGTGTCGACCCGGTATATGAGATTGCCAGTCCACTTTTCGAAAAGACAGTGATTGACCTGGGTGAACAGTACGGCAGGGGCGGGACGTTTGAGATCATCGCCACAGGTGCCTCACGGAGAAACAAATATGTGCAGTCGGCCCTGCTCAACGGCAAACCGCTGCATACGTTCACTTTTCCGGCAGAGGAGCTGCTCAGGGGAGGATCACTTATATTGGAGATGGGACCTCACCCAAACACCCAATGGGGTGTGTCCATCCCATAGAGAATGGAATCATTCAACGGCTAACTGAATAATTTATAATGAAAAAGCATTCAATTCTTTTGTGCTGCGTGTTGACCACTTTGGTTTCCTGTTCAAAGAGTAGTACCCTCACTCAATGGGTTGATCCGATGATCGGTACTGCCCACAGTCGCTGGTTCTTTTTTACCCCGGCTGCGGTACCCTTTGGTATGGCCAAGCCGGCTCCTTCCACCGATGGACACCTGGGAAGTCCAGGCGGCTGGCAAGCCGTGGGTTACGATTACCGGCACACATCGATTGAAGGATTTGCCAACTTCCACGAGTTCCAGATCGGAGGAGTGGTAGTGATGCCGACGGTTGGGCCACTGGTGACCGTTCCGGGCGATCCTGACAAGGTGGAGAGCGGTTACCGTTCCCGCTTCGATAAAGAAGATGAAACAGCGATCCCTGGTTACTACTCCGTTATGCTGAAGGATTACCGGGTCAAAGCGGAACTTACCGCAACCCGGCGTGTCGCCTTCCATCGCTATACCTTCCCCCAGGCCGGTGAGTCGCACATCCTGTTCGATATCGGCAACCAGCAAGGCGAAAGCGGTCCCGTGAGAGATGCCCTCGTAAACTATACAGACGATGGTCGCATTGAGGGATTTGTCACCACCTATCCTGTCTATATCCGTAACTACCAGGAAGATGCCGATCTCACAATGTACTTCAGTGCGGAGATCGATCAGCAACCCGAATCATGGGGCACTTTTGTCAAAGAGTCCCTCCACCCGGGCTCACGCTCAGAGACGGGCCCGGGGGCCGGGCTCTATCTTACCTACAACACACGAGAGGGAGAACAAGTGAACATAAAAATTGGCCTCTCCTACACCTCTGTCGATCATGCCCGTCAGAACCTGGAAGCGGAAGCGGAGGAGCTCTCCTTCGATCAAGCCCGCAAATCAGCCGTTTCTATGTGGGACGACTACCTGGGACGTATTAAGGTGGAAGGGGGTACCGACGAGGATAGAACCAAGTTTTACACCGGTCTGTATCACGCTTTGCTGGGTCGTGGTTTGGCCAGTGACATCAATGGCTCCTACCCGAAAAACGACGGTACCGTGGGTCAAATACCTCTCGACAACAACGGGAAGCCTCTCCATAACCACTACAATACCGACGCCATCTGGGGCGCTTTCTGGAATTTAACGCAGCTCTGGAGCCTTGCTTACCCGGAATATTATGCCGACTGGATACAGAGTCAGCTGTTGGTTTATAAAGATGCGGGATGGCTGGGTGACGGGATCGCCAACAGCAGGTATGTGTCGGGAGTGGGTACCAACTTCGTGAGTCTTGCTATTGCTGCAGCCTATAACTGCGGCATTCGTAATTTCGATGTGGCGACCGGCTATGAAGCTGCTCTTAAGAACGAGATTAGTTCCGAAGATCGCCCCGCAGGTGCCGGCAAGCTCGATGTGGGACTCTTTGTGGAGTACGGATACTCCCCCTACAGCGAACATCTTTATATGCAAAATACTCCGGAGGGATCGGGCTTCTCCGCCTCGCATACTATGGAGTACTCTTTCAGTAGTTTCGCAGTTGCTCAATTCGCGAGGCATCTCGGCAAAAGTGAGGATTACGAAAAGTTGATGCGTTTATCCGAAGGGTGGAAACAGCTGTTCGATACCGAGACCAAACTGATCCGTCCAAAAGACAAAGAGGGGGTGTTCCTCGGGGAATTCGACCCGTTGGCCCCATGGATCGGCTTTCAGGAGGGGAATGCTGTGCAGTATACCTACTACGTACCACACCAGATTGAGGAACTGATCGCTCTCGTGGGAAGAGAGGACTTCAATCAAAGACTCGACAAATCGTTCGAAATCTCCCGTGAGAGCATCTTTGGCGGAGGAGAAACCGTTGATGCTTTTTCCGGGCTGCATACACTCTATAACCACGGCAACCAACCCAACCTCCATATCTCATGGCTCTTCAATTTTTCGGGGAAGCCCTGGCTGACACAGAAGTGGGTACGGGCCATTTGTGATGAATTTTACGGAACAGAGGGTGTTCATGGGTATGGTTACGGACAAGACGAAGACCAGGGGCAGCTAGGTGCCTGGTATGTGATGGCTGCCATGGGGCTGTTCGATGTGAAGGGACTCACAGAGATCAACCCCTCCTTCCAGCTGGGGAGTCCCCTTTTTGATAAAATAACCATTCAACTCAACAGGGATTATTACCATGGTGATCAATTCGTGATTGAAACGCGGAATAACTCCAAAGAGAACATCTATATCGAATCGCTGGAACTTAATGGTGAAGAACATCCCACCATCCACCTCGATTTCTCTGAGGTGGTGAAGGGTGGTAAAATGGTCGTCGCCCTTTCAGATCAACCTGTATGTGACTGACACATTCTGCCAGCTATGATTCGCAGCACCACAACCATAAAAGAGTACGATCCTTTCCTGGTATCCATCTGCATAGTCGAAGATATAATTTTATTTTACACATAGCAATACACGATGCAACTATTCCTGCTGCCACATGTTATAGCTGGTGGAAGGTAGTGACAACTGCCTGCACAACTGAATGACCATACATCTCAAAGGAGCGTATACCGAAAAGCTTTAACAGTAGGTGGAAGAATAAAGAAAAGATGAAATTTAAAATTATTATAAAGAACGTTGCAACGATCGAGGAAATTACGAACTATTGGCAAAATAAGGATTACATCAACCTGTTAGAGCAATTTGATTTTCCTGATGCAGACAGTGTCAAGCCGGAGAATCTAAAGGATATGCTCAACATGGCCATTACCGATTTTGAACCGAATGAAGCTGCCGCGATACTGTTATCCTACAAGCTTTCTGAAAGATTAAACGAAGGGCAGATAGGTCAGATCTCTAATGATATGTTGCTTGATAAGGTCTCTGAAGAGTATCCGGAGATTGATCTTCATTACGATCTGTTCAATATCAACCAATTGTTGTTTAAAGCATACAATGGTAAGTTCCCAAATGCAAAAGCAACTGTGGTCGATTTCTCAATGATCTCGGAAGAGGGCTATGAGAAAGAGATAACAAGGGAAATGGTCTTAAAATCTTTTTGCAACGCGCTCTCGGGCGGGAATGTGATTAAAAGATTGTTTGAAGAGAAAATGACGACTGACCTGGCATTTGAGGAAGCCGAAGCGGTTGTCTGGGAATTGAATAAGAAAGATGAAACCAATTTTACCTTGATAACCTCTGAGTACTGGCTGAAAAAAGAGGAACTTGTGCTTTCTGAGTTTGAAGGGAGCTGTTTGTTGTCGGAAAGTGAGGAAGATGAGAAACAATAAAAAGATACAGTTATGACCTGAAATTATTGATGACCTCGGACTGGAAGCGGTGCTGCCGGCTACCTCACCAAGGATACTGGGTGATTGCCGGAGACCTGCTGGATGAATGGTTTGTGCCGGCACCCATTGACACCTATCAGGGGAAAGTAGAGCTTGTTCATTATATCGGACTGCATCCCAAAACAGGAAAATTCAAAACCATTCGACCCTATCGCTGGGAATGATTATACACCAACAAATGATGAACAATACCCACAGACAAAATATGGCAGCATCGGTAATTATTTTTCGGAAGGCTTGGACATAACGGTCGACCGGCAGGCTGCCTTGCTGGATTCATACCTTACGAAACAACTGAACAATTATAGGAGTAAACGTTCCTTTAAACCGGACTTCTTTCTTAAATACGGAAAATAATTATGTGAATGATGCACGAAAATACGGAGAATCAGGTAATTTTGTGAAAAACTACCCATAAAAAAATGATCATTCTTATAGCCTATTTATTACTTGCCCTGGTTGTCTCATTCATCTGCTCTATAATGGAATCAGTGCTTCTCTCCACATCACACTCTTTTCTGATTGTGAAGCAGGAGAGAGGACACCTCTGGGCCAAATCATTTATTGATTTGAAAGCGAATATTGACAAACCGTTGTCGGCAATATTGTCGTTGAATACCGTAGCGCATACCATTGGCGCTGCCGGCGTGGGAGCACAGGCTGTAAAGGTATTTGGAGATGCCTATTTTGGAATCGTCTCTGTTGTGCTAACCATTCTTATTTTGGTGTTGACGGAGATCATTCCTAAAACGATCGGAGCCAGATATTGGAAAAAATTAACCAGGGTCTCCAACTATACGATAAGAATAATGATCATTATAACTTATCCCCTGGTGCTATTGTCTTCTCTTATTACCAAAGGTTTTTCGAATAAGAGGGGAGAAATAACGACCAGTAGAGATGAAATTGCAGCTTTGACCAGCATCGGCCTGCATGAAGGTCTCTTTTCCGATAAAGAGAATAAAATCATTCAGAATATACTGAGACTGAAAAACATTAAAGTAACCGAGATAATGACACCCAGAGTTGTGCTTGCCGCAGCTGATGAGTGTTTGACCTTACAGGAATTTCTGAAGAATAAAGATTACCTGAAATTTTCAAGAATACCCGTGTACGCGGAGAATGTTGAAAACATCACAGGGTACGTATTCAGACAAATGGTGTTTGAGCATCTGGCTGAAGACAGGCATACCCTGACATTGAAAGATATCAAACGGGATATCGTTGTGGCACCTGACAATATCGTGTTGTTCTCATTGTGGGAGAATCTGCTGGAGAAAAAAGAGCATATCGCACTGATCGTCGATGAATATGGTGGCATAGGAGGGATCGTAACAATGGAGGATATTATTGAAACACTCCTTGGCCTGGAAATTATTGACGAAAAAGATACGATAACCGATATGCAGAAATTTGGCAAAGAGAGATGGGAAACAAGGCAGGCATAATATAACCTGATTGATAAACTGAACAAGTACGACAATTAAGAATGTCGCAGCCGTGCCCCCCCTTCACCACTGACAGATACTTCCTTACGGCGTTGATCTCTGAGAAATCGGTGCCGCTCGTCACCAGCAGTTTAACACGCTTCCACTTTCTCATGCTTCTTCCTTTGGTATCTATTCACCTGCCTGATATCTAAATGTTAAAAGTCTGTTGAAATAAACATACGTCCATATCGGTTGTTTTAATGATACATAGTATAATTGAAAGAGGTTGTAAATCATTAAAAAATTTCATCTGATGGAAAAGACAATAAACAGTATGTCAAAGATAGAAGCGTATCTGGGTCACGAAGCAGAGAATCTATTAAGCTACAATGCCACATCTATTCCCAAAAAGCGATTGACTTTACCGGGACCCTCGGTGATAGACAATGTTTTTGGTATCTCCGACAGAAACGTGCCGGTTCTGAAGAACTTGTCTTCTATATATCAACACGGGAGACTGTCGGGCAGTGGTTATCTCTCCATACTGCCCGTGGACCAGGGCATCGAGCATACCGCCGGCAGTTCGTTTGCACCCAACCCTGATTATTTTGATCCGGAGAACATTATCAAACTGGCTATTGAGGGTGGATGTAACGGGGTTGTAACAACCTTTGGCGGATTGTCGCTGCATGCCCGCAGATATGCGCACAAAATTCCGTTTATCGTGAAGATCAACCACAATGAGCTGTTGACCTATCCCAACAAGTATGACCAGGTGATGTTCGGAACAGTGGAAGAGGCCTGGAACCTGGGAGCGGCAGCCGTCGGCGCCACAATCTATTTCGGATCACAGGAGTCGAACAGGCAGATCGTCGAGGTGGCAGAAGCGTTCGAGCTGGCACATGAGCTGGGCATGGCAACGGTCTTGTGGTGCTATTTGCGTAATAACAGCTTTAAATCAGGGGGAAAAGATTACCACACCGCTGCCGACCTTACCGGTCAGGCCAACCATCTCGGCGTGACCATCAAGGCTGATCTGATTAAACAGA
>JADKLW010000615.1_pt1 | contig 13124 bp, 12 predicted proteins | sample 8641881 | NCBI WGS metagenome assembly JADKLW01 (sample SAMN16272185, study PRJNA661076) | feces metagenome | isolation source: fecal sample from diarrhoea affected cattle B | host: Bos taurus | place: South Africa: Lokaleng Village, Mahikeng | collected 2019-09 | reverse complement strand
AGCTGCTGGACGTGCTTGGGGGCCGAGCCGCCGGCGCCGGTCTCGAACAGGCCGCCGCCCTGCATCAGCGGGACGATCGAGAGCATCTTCGCGCTGGTGCCCAGCTCGAGGATCGGGAACAGGTCGGTCAGGTAATCACGCAAGACGTTGCCGGTGACCGAGATCGTGTTCTCGCCGTTCTTGGCCCGCTCCAGCGTGTAGCGGGTCGCGTCGGCGACGTCCTTGATCTCGATCGTCAGGCCGTCGGTGTCGAGCTGCTCCAGCTCGCGACGGACCTTGACCAGGACCTGGGCGTCGTGCGCGCGGGTCTCGTCGAGCCAGAAGACGGCCGGCCAGCCGGTCGCCCGGGCACGGGCGACCGCCAGGCGGACCCAGTCCGCGACCGGGGCGTCCTTGGTCTGGCACGCGCGCCAGACATCGCCAGCCTCGACGTCGTGTTCGATCAGCACGTTGCCGGAGCGGTCGACGACGCGGATCGCGCCCGCCGCGGCGGCCTCGAAGGTCTTGTCGTGCGAGCCGTACTCCTCGGCCTTCTGCGCCATCAGCCCGACGTTGGGCGTGGTGCCCATCGTGGCCGGGTCGAACGCGCCGTGCTCGCGGCAGAAGTCGATCGTCTCGGCGTAGAGCGGCGCGTAGGACGAGTCGGGGATCACGTACTTCGTGTCCTGCGACTCGCCGGCGGCGTTCCACATCTGACCGGAGGTGCGGATCGCGGCGGGCATCGACGCGTCGATGATCACGTCGCTGGGCACGTGGAGGTTGGTGATGCCGCGGTCGGAGTCGACCATGGCGACGGCCGGCCCGGACGCGTAGGCGGCGTCGATCGCGGCGTTGACCTCGTCGCGCTTGGCGGCGGGGAGCTGCTCGATCGCGGTCAGCACGCTGGCCAGGCCGTCGTTCGGGTCGGCGCCGACCGACGCCAGGTCGTCGCCGAAGCGATCGAACACGTCGGCGAAGAACGCGCGCACCGCGTGGCCGAAGATGATCGGGTCGGAGACCTTCATCATCGTCGCCTTCAGGTGGACCGAGAACAGCACGCCCTCGGCCTTGGCCGCGGCGACCTGCTCGCGCAGGAACGCGTCGAGCGCCGCCTTGCGCATCACGGTGCCGTCGACGATCTCGCCCGCCAGCACCGGGGTCGAGGCCTTCAACACGGTCACGCTGCCGTCAGCCGCGACGTGCTCGATCCGCAGGTCGTCGTCCTGCGCGATCGTCACCGACTGCTCGTTGGACCGGAAATCGTCCTGGCCCATCGTCACCACGCGCGACTTGGAGTCCTTCGACCACGCGCCCATCCGGTGCGGGTGCTTCTGGGCGTAGCGCTTGACCGACGCGGGGGCGCGGCGGTCGGAGTTGCCCTCGCGCAGCACCGGGTTGACGGCGCTGCCCTTGACGGCGTCGTAGGCGGCCCGCGCGGCGCGCTCGTCGTCGGTCTGCGGATCTTCGGGGTAGTCCGGGATCGCGTAGCCGTCGTCCTGCAGCTCCTTGATCGCCGCCTTGAGCTGCGGGATCGAGGCGCTGATGTTCGGCAGCTTGATGATGTTGGCGTCCGGCGTCTTGGCCAGGTCGCCGAGCTCGGAGAGCGCGTCGGGAACGCGCTGCTCGGCGGTCAGCAGGTCCGGGAACTGGGCGAGGATCCGCCCCGCGAGGGAGATGTCGCGGGTCTCGACCTCGACGCCCGCGGCGCCGGCGAACGCCTCGATGATCGGGAGGAACGAGTGCGTGGCGAGGGCGGGGGCCTCGTCGGTGTAGGTGTAGATGACCTTCATGGCTGGTGGCCTGCTTCGCTGGTGGTCGCGGGGGCGGCGAGGTTCCGGCTGGCCGTGCGGGCCGACGGTCCGCACGCATCAGGGGAACCAGCGACGGGCGGAGGTCGTCCGTCCACGTACACGCTAGCGCGATTGGGAAGCGAACGGGTGGTACGGGTGGTGAGGTCCCGGTGACCGGCCGTCCCCACTAGGGTCGGGATATGCAGATCGAGGAGCGCCACGGCCTTCGCGTGCACCGCCTCGAGACGACCGGCGAGCCGTGGACGACGAACGACGCCACGGCCGACCTGATCGGGACCGCGATGTACGACCGTGTCGACCTGATCGTCGTGCCGATCGAGCGCGTCGACCCTGCGTTCTTTGAGCTTTCGTCGGGGATCGCCGGCGAGCTGCTGCAGAAGGCGACGAACTACCGCCTGCGGCTGGCGATCGTCGGCGACGTCACGGCGCGGACCGCGGACAGCTCGTCGCTGCGCGCGTTCGTGGACGAGGCCCAGCGGGGCGGGGGCCTGTGGTTTGTGCCGGACGACGCGGCGCTGGAAGCGCGGCTCGTGGCCGCGGCGGTCTAACCGGCGGGACCTCGGCTACCGACCTGTCGAGGTTCTGCCAGCAGTACGAGCACAACCTCGACAGGTCGGTGGTGCGGTCTGCGCCACCGACCCCGCCGAGGCGTCGTTCGTCAGGCGCCGTAGCCGGCGGCGCGGCCCTGGCCCGCGATCCGCTCGGCCATCTTGCGGTTGGCCTCGTCGACCATCTCGCCCTCGAAGATCGCGGCGCCGGCGCCGGCCGCGGTCGCCTCGTCGTAGGCGGCGAGCATCGCCTCCGCCTTCTCCCACTGCTCCTGCGTGGGGGTGAAGATCTCGTTGATCGTCTCGATCTGGCCGGGGTGGATCGTCCACTTGCCGTCCAGGCCGAGCGCGCGCACCAGCCGGGTGCGCTCGCGCAGCCCGTCGAGGTCCTTGAAGGCGGCGTAGGGGCCATCGATCGCCTGGATGCCGGCGGCACGGGCGGCGACGACCAGCCGCGTGTAGAGGTAGTTGAGGTGGTCGCCCGGGTAGCCCTCGGGCGCGCCGCCGATCTGGGTGATCGGGATCCCGATCGCGGCCGAGTAGTCGCCGGGGCCGAAGATCAGCGTCTCCATCCGCGGCGACGCGATCGCGATCTGCTCGACGTTGACCAGGCCGACGGCGTCCTCGATCTGCGCCTCGATCCCGATCCGGCCGACCTCGTAGCCCTTCGCCAGCTCGATCTGGCGCAGCAGCTTGTCGGTCAGCTCGATGTCGCCGGGGGTCTGGACCTTCGGCAGCATCACCGCGTGGATCTTGTCGCCCACGGCTTCGACGACGTCGATCAGGTCGCGGTAGAAGTACGGCGTGTCGGTGCCGTTGACGCGGTAGACGACGGTCTTGTCCTCGGGGAACTCCAGCGTCCGCAGCGCCTCGATCACGCGACCGCGGGCGGCGTCCTTCTCGCTTGGCGCGACCGAGTCCTCGAGATCGAGGAAGACCTGGTCGGCGGCCAACGTCGGGGCCTTGGCGAGGAACTTCTCGCTCGATCCGGGCACCGAGTGGCAGGTGCGGCGCGAGCGCAGAGGACAGGCGGTACCGGGAACCCTGAAGTGCGTCATGGCGGGAATCGTTTCACGTCCCCGCGCCGGGCGACCGCCGGTGGCACTCCGCCTCGCGGCGGCCGGGCGTGCGGTGTCCTCGCCCGCTCGCGCGCCCCGCCATAGCAGTCGGCCGTGGCGGCCGCGGGCCACGGCCGCGGCCCGTGATTTTGCGACGATGGTCCGATGGCCAACGTCACCAAGGTGCATCTCGTCGACGACATCAAGGACCTCGCCGCCACGGCCGGGTTCGGAGATCAGCTCGAGACGCGGTTCGCGCGGGCGGCGCTGGGCAGCAAGGAAGGCGCGCTGGGCTTCCAGCGGATCAAGCCCGGCCAGCGCCAGCCGTTCGGGCACAAGCACAAGGAGCAGGAGGAGATCCACGTGGTGATCGCCGGCTCCGGCCGCCTCAAGGTCGACCACGAGATCATCGAGGTCGGCTACCTCGACGCGATCCGGATCGCTCCCGACGTGATCCGCCAGTTCGAGGCGGGGCCCGACGGCATGGACCTGCTGATCTTCGGCTCGCCCGCCGGCGACCCGACCAAGGTCGGCGGCGGCGACAGCGTCACGTACTCGAAGTTCTGGTCGTAGCCCGCGGAACGCGCGTCCGGGCGCCCGGCGAGCCGTTCTACCCGCGGTAGCGGCGGCGTCGGGTCGACCCCGTAGTCTGCTGGCGGATGGACCTCTTCGATCGCCGCCTGCTCCTCGTCACCGGCAAGGGTGGAACGGGCAAGACGACGGTCGCTGCGGCGCTGGCGCTGCTCGCCGCCCGCTCCGGCAAACGCGTGCTGCTCGCCGAGATCGCCGGCGAGCGCCTGTCCGCGCTGTTCGCGCACCGGCCGGTCGGCCACCACGAGACGCCGGTCGGCGACGGGATCTCGCTGCTGTCGATCGACCCGATCGCGGCCGCCCACGAGTTCCTGCGCAGTCAGGTCGGCGGCGCGGTGCACCGGCTGATGTTCCAGAACCGGCTGTTCGACGTGACGATGACGGCGGCCCCCGGGCTGCGCGAGGTCTGCACGATGGACCGGATCTGGGACGCGGCCCGCGCGGACCGCGGCCGGCGCAAGCCGACCTACGACCTGGTGATCGTCGACGCGGCGGCGACCGGTCACGCGATGGCGATGCTGCGCTCGCCGACGACCTACGCCAACCTGGCCCGCGGCGGTCCGATCCGCAAGCGCGCCGACGAGATCGGCGCGTTGATCCGCGACGAGCGACGCACCGCGGTCGTGCTCGGCGCGTTGCCCGAGGAGACGCCGGTCAACGAGACGCTGGAGACGGCCGCGCAGCTCGACGAGCTCGGCGTGACGATCGGCCTGACCGTGGTCAACCAGGTCCGCGAGACGGCGCTCGACGATGCCTCCGCCGACACGCTCGCCGGCCTGGTCGACGGCGGCGCGCCGGACGACGGGGCGGTCGCCTCGCGGGTCGCGGCGCCGGTGGTGATCGCCCATCGCCGCGCCCGCCGCGAGGCCACGCAGAGCACGCGGCTGATCGACGGCCTCGGCGAGCGGGTGCCGCTGGTCGCGTTGCCGCGGATCGACAGCGACATCGGCCGCCCCGAGCTGGACGCGATCGCGGATCGGCTGGCGGTCGCATGAGCGCGCTGACGTCGACGCTCGACCTGGACGCGACGCTCGGCGACGCGCGGGTCGTGGTGCTCGCGGGCGGGGGAGGCGTCGGCAAGACCACGACGGCGGCCGGGATCGGGCTGGGCCTGGCGCGCCGCGGCCGCCGGGTCTGCGTGCTGACGATCGACCCGGCGCGCCGGCTGGCCGACGCGCTGGGCCTGGAGGCCGGCACGGCCGACGAGCCGGTGCGCGTGGACTTCGACGGCGGCGAACGTGGCGCCGACGAGGGCGGGGGCGAGCTCGGCGAGCTGTGGGTCGTGATGCTGGACGCCAAGGCGACCTGGGACAACCTGATCCGTCGCTACGCCGCGGACGAGGCGACCGCCGAGCGGATCCTCGCCAACCGCGTCTACCGGGAGTTCTCGGGCGCGGTCGCGGGATCGCAGGAGTACATGGCGGTCGAGCGGCTGCACGAGCTGCTGGAGTCCGGCCGCTGGGACACGGTGCTGCTCGACACGCCGCCGACCCGCAACGCCCTCGACTTCCTCGACGCGCCGCAGCGACTGCACAGCTTCATCGACTCGCGCGCGCTGCAGCTCCTGATGAAGCCTGCGGCCGGCGGGCTCGGACTGCTCGGTCGCGGGGCGAGCGTCTTCACCGGTTTGCTCAAGCGCGTGGCCGGGGTCGACCTGCTGAGCGACCTGATCGAGTTCTTCTCGGCGATCGGCGGCCTGAGCGCCGGCTTCGGGCAGCGGGCGAAGGCGGTCCAGGCGCTGCTCGCCGAGCCACGCACGGTCTTCCTGCTCGTGGCGGCGCCGCATCCCGAGTCACTGGCCGAGGCGGGCACGTTCCGCACCGCCCTGACCGGCCGCGCGATCCACTACGGCGGCCTGATCGTCAACCGGATGACGCGGGTCGACCAGACCGACCACGAGGACGCGGTGCGGCGGGTCCTGCGCGGCGCGTTGTCCGATCCCGATGCGGCCGAGCGCGCGGTGGCGATGCACGCCACGGTGCGCGCCCAGGCGATCCACGACGACCGCCTGGTCGAGCGCCACCTGCGCACGGGACGGGGCGACGAACCGGTGCTGCTGGTCCCGCAGCTCCCCGAGGACGTCCACGACGTCGCCGGGCTTGCCGCGCTGGAGGAGGCGCTGTTCGCCTCCGCTCAGAACCCGTAGGCGGCCTTCAGCTCGTCGTCGTCCGCGGCGAGCTGCTCGGCAAGCTCGACCAGCACCTTGGCCTGCTTCCACGACGCGTCGTCCTGCATCTTGCCGTCGATCATGTGGACGCCCTTGCCGTCGGGGATCGCCTCGATGATCTTCTTCGCGAACAGCACCTCGTCCGGCGCGGGCGAGAAGACCTTCTTGGCGATCGCGATCTGCGCCGGGTGCAGCGACCAGGTGCCGACGCAGCCGAGGATGAACGCCGCGCGGAACTGCGCCTCGCAGGCGACGACGTCCTTGATGTCGCCGAACGGGCCGTAGAACGGCAGGATTCCCGCAGAGGTGCAGGCGTCGACCATGCGGGCGACGGTGTAGTGCCACGGGTCCTGCTGGGCGCGGACGCGGCCGGCCTCGAGGTCGTCGGGCGACGTCGGGTCGCTGATCGAGACGTAGCCGGGGTGGCCGCCGCCGACGCGGGTCGTCTTCATCCGGCGCGACGCGGCCAGGTCGGCCGGCCCGAGCGAGATGCCCTGCATCCGCGGCGAGGCGTTGGCGATCTCCTCGACGTTCTTCATGCCGGACGCGGTCTCGAGGATCGCGTGGAAGAGGATCGGGCGACGGACGCCAGCCTTCGCCTCGAGCTGCGCGACGAGCCGGTCGGCGTAGTGGATGTCCTCCGCGCCCTCGACCTTCGGGATCATGATCACGTCGAGCTGGTCGCCGATCTCGGTGACCAGCGTCGTCAGGTCGTCGAGCACCCACGGGCTCTCGAGCGAGTTGATCCTCGTCCACAGCGGCGTGCCGCCCAGGTCGACCGTCTTGCCGACCTCGACCAGGCCGGCGCGGGCGGCGTCCTTGCGGTCGATCGGCACCGCGTCCTCGAGGTTGCCGAGCACGATGTCGGCCTTCGCCGCGATGTCGGGCAGCTTGGCCCGCATCTTCTCGTTGCTCGGGTCGAAGAAGTGGATCATCCGCGACGGCGGCACCGGGATCTCGCGCAGCGGCTCCGGTGCTCCGGCGGCGAGCGGCTTGAAGAAGTCACGAGGATGGCGCATGAGCCCGGATCCTACTTCCGGTCGCAGGTGAACGGCAGCAAGGTCGCATTCAAGCCTCCTACAGCGGAGGATCGCGCTCGATCACTAGAGAAAGATCCGCAGGTCGGGACTCGCTCGGGAACAGGCGGAACCCATGGCTAACGGTGTGGTTTGTCCGAAGCATATCCATGCACTTCGTCCCAATTATAATATCAGGCTTATCAATCGCGAACGCCTGCGGAGGGGGAACAGCCTTAAAGGAGCGTTCCGACCCCGACTCGAGAGCTGAAGAAAGCTCGTGGACCTCAAGGTCATCTGAGAATCCAGGCGTGATCTGCCACTGGGCTTCGGCGTCGGATCGAACCGACACGGCAACGTTAAGAGCGACGCCCCGCCCTACGTTTGTACACGTAAAAGCGACGTGATCAACACACCTATCGCTCCCCCAAGACACCGTGATCGACGATACAGAAACCACCGGGACGCTCTCGACGACGCGTCCCAAATATAGACTATCCTTCTCGATGGTAGCGTGCTCCTTGGCCACGTCAACCGATTTGCGTGATAGGTAAAGCGCTGCTGCGACCCCGATAATACCGATTGCTTGAGCGCCGTCGGAAGCAACAGAAAGCCAATCGACAGGCGGGGTCACGGCAGGCGATCCGCGGTGGTGAACACGTCGAAGTTGGCAAACAGATCGGGCCAGAAGCCTGAAAGGAAATGCTCTTGGAAGAACCCCTCGAAAAGGTCGACTCCGTTAAACGCCATGAAGTCATCGAAGTCGAATGCCGGGGACGTATCCTGTCGCTCGTGCTGTTCAGCCGACTCGAGTTCGGCGTCTTGGGCCGATGGCGACGTGCGTCTTTTGCTAGGTGTCTCACCGATGATGCTGTACTCGAGCCACAGACTGGAGTAGTCTCGATTGCCGGGCGCCTCGACGGTGTAAACCTCGCGGACGGGGCAGCCGGACTCGAGCTTTGACCACCTTGAGACGATAATATCGACTCGCCCCATGCCGTCGAGCCACTGCACGTCTTCTGTTGAGACGATGCGTCCCTGTTTGCCGGGAACGCCAGCCGCTAGGCGAGACATTAGTCGATAATTCTTGACAGAGTCGTCAGCTTCTACCTGATCGGTAGGAACAAAATCGTATGCAATCATGCGGAACAGCATCTGAGCCCGCAAGACCTTCAGTGATTTCCATTCAAATGCAGATTGAAGTTCGTCTAGAATGTCGCTGATGAGGCTTCTCATAAAGGGCACAAAACTCCGGTACCACGCTTCGAAGCCGTCGATCTTGCTTCCATGCCTCTCGAGCTGAATCTTACCCTCGAGAACCGACAAGGAAAAGCCTACGTCCGCGTCGGAGTAGTTGAGCCTAAAGCCACTATCGGTTACTTCTAGGCCGAGCTCCTGTTCGTTGTAAAACCCCGCCTCTTGCAGAACCTCGAGCACGTGCGAGTATGTCGCCTGCGCGACACGATGGGTTCGTTCGCGGTGTTGCGCTTGGAGAACTGGGGGAATCCAAGCGACAAAGACGAACCTTGTGAGGTTGAGTGTATTTCGTTCATTTTTCGGCACAGTAATTTCGCCTATTCTGCAGCAACATTCGCCGCCTCATAATTGCCTTCGAGATCCCAGGAATTTGTCACGTCGTCTGGTGTTACGACCAGTGGTTTGCCAATAAATGCGTCGTCCGAAGACCGGTTACCGACTACATTCGCGAGGACTCTAAACGCCACCTGCTGGAGTCCTCGGGCACCAAGGTTTAGTTCGTATGCTTCTTTAGCGATTTCATTGACGGTTTCTTTCGAAATGTCGAGTTCTACATCGTATGAAGCGAGATAGTTCCGCCAAACTGTAAGAGGAGAAACACGCTCATGGCCGACAATTGCCGCTAGATCGTCCACTGTCAGCCTTCTATATCTGACCAGAACAGGGAGTCGGGCAATCAATTCTGGCAGGAACCCATAGTGGACAATGTCCATTGGCAGGATGTGCTCGCGGATTCCGACCTTCTTCCGCACCGCAGCAGGGCGTTCTCTTTCCAGCTTCTCAATGTCGGTGAAGGCACCTGAAGCGATAAACAATATTCCGGACGTGTTGACTGTCTGCGCGGAACCGGATTGAGGGTGAGCTCGGACCTTGATGCCGACATCCGCTCCTTCACATACCTTGAGCAATCGGCGCTGTACCTGTGCCGCAAGTTCGCTGAAGTTTGATTGGCCACCTTGGTCTTCACCACCGCGGGTGTTGAGCTTGTCGAACTCGTCGAGAAGTACTATGCCGCGCTCGGCGAGACGGATGGCCGCAGCGTTTGACTCGATAGGGCTACGCCGACCCCGAAGGATTGTCTCGGCCTGACTGACGAGGTCGCCCATCACGTCTTCGATCTGAAGACCGACGATCCCCGAAGGTACTAGCGCTGTGGCATCAACGCTTACAAATGGGAGGCCGAACTCGCGGGCCGCGGTTTGGAGGGTGAACGTCTTGCCGGATCCCGTGGGCCCCAAAATGATTGCGTTTGGTGCCGTGTGCAGCGGGACCGGTTGAACTGCCCACTGAAAATGCATCGAAAGCAGAACGGAGATCTGTCGTATTTGCGCTCGTTGGCCATGTACCGTCTGGCGAAGTGTTCTTTCGATCGTTGATACTCGCGTGTCCTCGGGAAGGAGGCTATTAATGTCTAGCTTCGGCGGAGGCGCTATATCTGTGAGGCTTGGCGGCTCGTCCGTGCCGCGTTGGGCTTTTCTTTTTTGAAGCCATTGGTCAATGTAAGAGTCGTCGCCCATGCTGAGTCCGGTCGCTGTTATGACTTTAGAGTATACAGCGTGATTGTGGGCGTGCAAGTTCTCGGAAAGTTCATCAATGAACCTCTCCCGGAGGTATCTGCCGCGGGTCGGTTCCAGAAGGCATCGGGGGTTCCTCGTAGCTTTGGCTTGCGTTGTTCTTGCTGCGGCGCGCTCTCTTTTGTACGGAGCCCTGGAAATCCCGGCGAGACGCCGTCGATCGGCCGGGTCCGTAAGACTGCCGAGCACCCGTCCTTCTGACTTGGAGTAGCAATGTCCGACGATTCGTCCTTCACGCCCGGCACCGACGATCTGCCCGAGGTTCGTCACGCGTCCGGCGCGCACCAGTACGGCCGGTATTTCGAGGAGTTCGAGGAGGGCGCGGTCTACAAGCACTGGCCCGCCAAGACGGTCACCGAAGGGGACGACCACCTCTTCTGCCTGCTGACCATGAACCACCACCCGCTGCACCTCAACGACGTGTACGCGAAGCGGTCGCAGCAGGGCAAGAACGTCGTCGTCGGCCCGTACGTCTACTCGCTCGCGCTGGGGATCAGCGTGTCGGACATCTCCGGCCTGGCGATCGCCAACCTGGCCACCGACGAGCTCTCGCACCCCAACCCGGTCTTCCACGGCGACACCCTGTTCGTCGAGACCGAGGTGCTGTCGAAGAAGGCGTCGCGCTCGAAGCCCGACCGCGGCGTGGTGATCGTCCACACCCGCGTGCACAACCAGGACGGGCTGCTGGTCGCCGAGTTCAAGCGCCGCGTGCTCGTCCCGAAGAAGAACCCCGGGAGCTGAGCCGGGCCGCCATGCGCCGGGGCTCGACGCGACCATGAGCGCGCCGTCCGAGTCCCGCGCCGAGCGGGTCCTCGCCGGCGTCCGGGCGATCCCCGAGGGGCACGTCCGCACCTACGGCGACCTCGACCCCGGCGCGCCGCGCTTCCCCGGCCGGGTGCTCGCCACCCATCCCGACGCCGGCGACGTCCCGTGGCACCGGGTGGTCCGGGCCGACGGGTCGCTCGCGGGGGGAGAGCGTCAGCGCGAGCGGCTGGTCGCCGAGGGGGTGGCCTTCCGGGGGATGCGGGTCGACCTGCGGCTCGCGCGGCTGCCGCTCGACCCCGGCGAGCACCTCGAGGCGGACTGAGCGCTACCCGAAGATCTTCGGCATCCGGGCGAACAGGCGCAGCGAGCCCTTCGGACGCAGCCGCCGCGTCAGCAGCAGCTTGCGGGCGTCGGCGCGGTTGGCGACGACGTCGACCCAGTCGCGGTACGAGACCCGCAGGCGCAGGTCCGCGTCGCCGAGACCCTCGGCCGCCGTCACGTCGTCGCCGGCGATCCGCAGGTGCCAGGACGGCGCGTCGGTGAAGTCCCAGGCGATCGTCGTCGGCTGGTCGAGCCCGTGGTCGTGGTTGACGCCCCGCTTGACCATGTCGAAGAAGATCCGCATCGTCTCGGGATCGCTCTTCGGCGGCACGCGGCCGGGACCGAAGATGTTCGACTGCGCCATCGCCAGGCCCAGCCGGCTGCGCTCGACCGGCGACAGGTCGTACGGCATCACCGGCGGTCCCGGCAGCGACTCGATCGGCATCCCGGCGCTGCGCAGCTTGGTTTCGAGCGAGCTGATCGACTCCTCGCCGATCTTGTCGAACGACCAGCCGAAGGTCGTCAGGTACCGCTCGTCCCAGTTCGGCGGCGCGAAGACGTGGCCGAGCCAACGCGAGACCTCGCGCAGCATGTCGGCGACCGCCGCCTCGGCCTCGGGATTGCCGGGGGCCAGGTCGGCCAGCAGCTTGACGCCGAAGGCGATGTGTCGCAGCTCGTCGGCCGAGACGAACTCCATGCCCGTGCGGAAGCCGGGCATCACGTCGCGATCGGCCAGGTACGTCGTGATCATGTGCTGGCCCGGCTGGGCCATCGTCGCCTCGATGATCAGGTGGTACAGCGTGACCGCGCGGCACAGGTTGGGGATCGAGCGGTCGGCGCGTAGCTCGTCGGCCATCCGGTCGAGCCGGTCGAAGATCTGGTTGAAGCCCCAGCTCAGCAGCGGCCGGATCTCCTGCAGGCCGGAGCGGGCGTCGCCCTGGCCGATCCCGAGCGCCTCGTGCATGAAGCGCTTGAAGAAGACCGCGTGGCGGGCCTCGTCGACCTGCTGGGTGGTCAGGAAGTACTTCTGCTCCTCCAACGGCGCGGCGTCGATGTAGGGGGAGAGGTTGTCGGCGACCGCGTCCTCGCCCCAGAAGAACAGCGCGTAGTTGAACAGCGCGGCCTCGCGCTCGAACGGCGTGAACTTCTCCTGCCAGTCGATCGCGTCCTGGGTGAAGTCCAGGTCCATCGCGCTCCAGTTGCCCTTCTCCCAGCGCCGGTACAGATCGGTGTAGGAGAGGTTGTCGGTCGGGCGCTTCGCGCGGGGTGCTTGCGTGGTGGACACGGGATTTCCTCGAGTCGGTCGACGGCCTACGCAACTTCGATAATGGATGCTATCCGGATAACGCCCGTTCGGGGGACTTTCGCTGCTGCCCCGGCGTATGGGAGGATCGGACCGATGCCCGCCGTGCGCATGACCCGGGAGGAACGCCGGATCCAGACCCGCCGCCGCCTGCTCGACGCGGCGGGGGAGGTCTTCGCGCAACACGGGTACCACGCGGCGTCGGTCGACCAGGTCGCCGAGCGTGCCGGCTTCACCACGGGCGCGGTCTATTCGGCGTTCGGCTCCAAGCAGGAGCTGTTCCTCGGCGTGGTCGAGGACCACATGCGCGCGAGCGTGGCGACGATGGAGGCCGCCGTCGCGCAGCGGACGACCGTCGACGACCGGGTCCGCGTCGGCGCGGAGCACTGGATGGCCCTGATCCAGCGCACGCCCGAGATGATCCTGCTGCACACCGAGTTCTGGGCGTTCGCGGTCCGCGATCCGGACGTCCGACCGCGCGTCGCCGCCTACTACGCCGAGGTGCGCGCGTCGCTTTGCCGGCTGCTGAGCGCCGGCGCCCGGGAGCTGGGGCTGCGGTTGATGATGCCGGTCGAGGAGATCGCGGTCGCGGTCGAGGCGCTGGCCGACGGCGTCGCCCGGCAGCGGCTGTCGGACCCCGAGGTCGTCGCCGACGACCTCTTCGCCCGGCTGCTGTCGCAGCTCCTGCAGAGCGTGTCGGCGCCGGTCGACGAGCCGCTCGGCGGCGCCTGAGC
>JADKLW010000427.1_pt2 | contig 13130 bp, 10 predicted proteins | sample 8641881 | NCBI WGS metagenome assembly JADKLW01 (sample SAMN16272185, study PRJNA661076) | feces metagenome | isolation source: fecal sample from diarrhoea affected cattle B | host: Bos taurus | place: South Africa: Lokaleng Village, Mahikeng | collected 2019-09 | reverse complement strand
ACGTTAGTATGTTTGAACGTTTGTATGTTTGAACGTTTGTAAGTTAGTTCGTTCGTAAGTTTGTACGTTCCGGGTTACTGCTGAAAGCTAAACCCCGAACCGCTGTCCTTGCCAGGTTTCTACCTCCAGAGCTTATTGCTTATCGCTTATTGCTTACCGCTTATCACTAACTCCCGAAACGCTGTCCTTGCCAGGCTTCCACCTTCAGAGCTTATTGCTTATCGCTTATTGCTTATCGCTAACAGCTTACATCTTAAAACTATATCCCATACCGCAGCCCTAAACAAACTCCCACCTGAAAGCTGATCGCTGACAACTGACCACTGACCACTGACTACTGACCACTGACCACTGACAACTGACCACTGACAACTGACAACTATTATACAATCATCCCATCCTTCATATGAATGGTGCGGTCGGTGATGGAGGCCAGCTGCTCATCGTGGGTGACGATGATGAAGGTCTGGTTCAGCTTGTCGCGCAGCTCGAAGAAGAGGTTGTGCAGCTCGATCTTATTGTCGGTATCGAGACTACCCGACGGCTCATCGGCGAAGACCACCAACGGGTCGTTAATCAGCGCCCGGGCGACTGCCACCCTTTGCTTCTCTCCTCCCGATAACTCTGCAGGTTTGTGCTCCCTGCGCTCCGAGAGTCCCATCATATCGAGCAGTTCCCTGGCCTTCTTCTCGGCCCGGGTGTGATTCACGTTGCCTATCAGCGCGGGGATCATCACGTTCTCCAGCGCGGTGAACTCGGGCAGCAGCTGATGAAACTGAAAGACAAAACCGATATGCTTGTTGCGGAAGTCGGAAAGCTTCTTCTCATTCAGGAGACCCAACTCGTTGTCGTCGATGAAGATCCTGCCTGAATCGGCTTTCTCCAGCGTCCCCATGATCATCAGCAGTGTTGTTTTTCCCGCACCGCTGGGGCCGACAATGGAGACAATCTCCCCCTTACGCACCTCCAGATCGATCCCTTTAAGTACCTGAAGAGACCCGAAACTCTTTGTGATATTTTCCGCTTTAATCATCTGCTCTGTTGTCAATACTACTTTTATTGTGCGAAGATAAGAAAAAAGCTTTACATTTTACGCAATATTAACGGGTTAACGGTTGCAAAAAATGTGCTTCGAACGCTATATTTGCAAAAGAAAGTGTTTGGCCGGCATAAGCCATCTCATGACGAAAACAGATGTTTCTCTTCGGTCGTCTGCTAAAGGCAAAGGATTTCCCGTTCCCTGCCCGGCTTCTCTTTTTGTACAGGAGGTAGCATTAAGTAAAAAACGGGATTAATTACATTTATAAATTGATATGGATATCTTACACAATATGCGACGGGAATATGAAGCGGGTGAACTCAATGAGAAAGAGATGTCTTCAGACCCGTTAGTGATGTTCGGAAGATGGCTGCAGGAGGCTGTCAACGCCGGAGTGACCGAGCCCAACGCCATGACGCTCGCCACCGCCACAACAGAGGGGAGACCCTCCGCCAGGGTGGTGCTGCTGAAAGAGGTGAACAGTGAGGGTTTCGTCTTCTTCACCAACTACCTGAGTCGCAAGGGGCGTGAGCTGCTGGAGAACCCGCATGCAGCACTGGTGTTCGACTGGCATGAGATGGAGCGGCAGGTGCGGATTGAAGGTCGCACCGGGAAGCTGTCGGCAGGGGAGTCGGATGCCTACTTCAATTCCCGTCCCGAGAATGCGAAAATCGGGGCATGGACATCACCACAAAGCAAGATCGTGAGAGACCGCAATGAGCTGGATGAGTTACTGCAAGCGACAGAGATGAGATTCGCGCACAAGGAGATACATCGTCCCGATCATTGGGGCGGCTTCCTGATAAGACCGTCAGTGGTGGAGTTCTGGCAGGGGCGACCCAACCGGCTGCACGACCGCATCGCTTTTTACAAGACTGAAGAGGGGTGGAGCAGGCATCGCCTTGCCCCCTGAAAAGAGTTATTTAATTCTTCGAACGCAGCCTTACGAGGAGTGGCTTCGGTCAGGGAATAATTTTATTTTTTGGCACGGTGGCGACGAACTCTTTCAGGTAAAAAGGTTCGAAATAGGCACTGTCCACAAACTTCTTTTCGACAAATGCCTTCTCCGCCAGGGGGATCATGCCCGATGCCAGCGGATGGATATCTTCCAGAAAGGAAGCGTTGGGATGGGTGACCACAGCACGACACTTCTCCGCACCGTTACCGAAGAAAAGCACCTTATGCCTCTCCAGCAGATCGGCATAACTATCACCATCGATGATATCAGCTGCCGTAGGGCGCACGGTAAGTAGTGACTTATCGAAAAAAGTCGCGTAGACCTCCATCCTGCGTGCATCGATCATGGGACAGAGCAGCTCATCCTCTCCCACCCTCTCAGCAATCATCGACGCCATGATCAGTGATGTGGGCAGGGCGATCATCGGTATACCCAGCCCATAACTCAACCCTTTCGCTTCCGAGACGCCTATACGGAGACCGGTGTAAGATCCTGGTCCACTGCTTACGGCAACGGCATTGAGAGTGAGGCCCTGTTCTCTGACGTAGGTCATGATCTCATGGACATACTGACCCAGAAGGGTGGCGTGTGACTGCCCCCGGAAATCCTCCCTGTGCAGGACGATTACCCCGTCGCGCGAGAGCGTACAGGAACATACAGGTGTGGCTGTTTCAATGGAGAGTATGGTACACATGCAAATAATTTAAATTCACTTTTTCTTGTACAGGAGCAGAAATGTCTTACATCACGCTGATGCTCTGCAGACAATTTACTGATGAGCCTGCAAAGATAACACATTTTTTCATTTTCGACAGGGTCCGTAAAAGCGTAAAAACATAAATGCGCAGAAATCTGACAGGGTCCATAAAAGCAAAGCAGAGTCATTAAAAACACGGCAGGATCTACAAAAGCATATCTTCAAAAGCATATCTACAAAAGCATATCTTCAAAAGCACAGTGGAGTCAAAGAAAAACCAGCAGCGTCCATAAAAGCAAAGCAGGGTCATTAAAAAAACCAACAGAGTCCACAAAAGCACAGCCGGATCATTAAAAAAACCCAGAAGGGTTCACAAAAGCACAAAAAAAACTGCATCTTGTGGATGCAGTCTTTTCTATACCTTATAGGTTTTTCTTAGTACCTGTTGCTGTCACGATTGCCATAACCACCACCGCCACCGCGGTTGTTGTTTCTTGGGCGATCGCCTTCAGTACGAGGACGAGCTACGGATACAGACAATGTACGTCCGTCGTATTCGGCATCGTTGAGTTCTTCAATGGCATGCTGTCCTTCTTCGTCGTTGGACATTTCTACAAAACCATAGCCTTTTGAGCGATGGCTGTCACGGTCAGTAATAATTTTGGCTGAAGATACTTCACCATACTCTTCAAAAAGTTCTTTTAAATCGGCGTCAGTAATCTGATAACTTAAGCCAGCTACAAAAATGTTCATGTAAAATAATTAAAATAAATAAAAAAAATAAATTATGCAGAAGTGATTAAATGAGAGAGGTTAGTGAATGACTTAACATTTGGTGTGAAGTAACTAAATAACGGCCCGCAAAAATTACTTTTGCCTGACAAAGATAGGTATAAATTAATTGTGACAAAATATTTTACTGATTATTTTACGAAATAACCGAAAAAAAAGGGAGAAAAGCGTCTTTTCCCCCAAAAAACAGGATTTTTCACCCTTATTTTTACTTTTTCTTCCTGTGTCTATCAGCTTTAAGCAAATAAGCGATAAGCAATAAGCTATAAGTTTTAAGCTATAAGCAATAAGCAATAAGCTTTTAGGTTGATGCTTTAGATGGGCAGCGGTTGAGGTGATAGTAAGGAGCAAGCACATCAGTACATCAGCAAATCGGCAAATCAGCTCATCAGCAAATCAGTACATCAGCAAATCAGCACATCAGCACATCATCACATCAGCACATCAGCACATCAACTCATCAATCTATCCCGTTTCTCTTCAGCAGCGCCTCAATCGAGGGTTCCTGTCCCCGAAAACGCTTGTAAAGAACTGTCGGTTCTTCGGTGTTGCCCCGTTCAAGGATATTCTTCCTGAATGAAGCAGCTGTCGCCTTGTCGAAGATACCGTTCTCTTTGAAGAGCGAGAAAGCATCGGCATCCATCACCTCAGCCCACTTGTAGCTGTAGTAGCCGGCAGCGTATCCTCCCGAGAAGATATGTCCGAAGGATGTGGACATGCAGGCTTCGGGGACGATGGGCATCAGCTGTACGCGTGCCATCGCCTCCTGTTCAAACGTACGTACATTGCCGTCGAACGGTTGCTCCTGTGAGTGCCATGCCATATCGAGGTAGCCGAACGAGAGCTGGCGTAGCGTGGCATAGCCGGCGTTGTAGTTGGAGGCATCGACGATCTTCTGCAGCAGTGCATCGGGCATCTTCTCACCTGTCTCATAGTGGAAGGCGAACCGGTCGAGATACTCTTTCTCGGTCAGCCAGTTCTCCATGATGTGGGAGGGCAGCTCCACGAAATCACGGTAGACGCTTGTACCAGAGAGTGTCTCGTAGGTGCTCCTGGCCAGCATGCCGTGGAGGGCGTGGCCAAACTCGTGCAGGAACGTCTCCACCTCATCGAAGGTGAGCAGCGCCGGCTTGGTGTCGGTGGGACGGGTGAAGTTCATCACGATGGTGACGTGGGGGCGGCTGTCGACACCCTCCTTCACATATTGACTCTTGAAGGAGGACATCCATGCACCCGATCGTTTCCCGTCGCGGGGGTGAAAATCGGTATACAAGACCGAGAGGAAGTCACCGTTCTCATCGAGCACATCGAACGCTTCCACCTCAGGGTGATAGACATCTATATCAGGGTTCTTCACGAACTGCAGTCCGTAGAGGTCTGTTGCCAGCCCGAAGACACCCTTCTTCACGTTCTCCAGTTCGAAGTAGGGACGTGTCATCTCATCATTCAGGTCGAAGCGGTGATCCTTCAGTTTGTCGGCATAGAAGCTCCAGTCCCACGGTTGTATCTCTATGGGTGTTCCCTCCATTTGCATGGCGAACTGTTGCACCTCTTCTACCTCCCGGCGGGCGACGGGACCGAATGCTAAGGCGAGCTGATCGAGCAGCCCGAAGACAGCATCGGCGTTATTTGCCATTCGATGCTTTAACACATAGTCGGAATAGCTATCATATCCCAGCAGGTTGGCTATCTCGAGGCGTAGGTTGACGATCTGCTGCACATTCTTCTGATTGTCGTACTCTCCACCCTTCACACTCTTGGTGTTGTAAGCCATATAGAGTTTCTCCCGCAGGTCGCGGCGGGTAGCGTACTTCATAAATCCGATATAGCTGGGTGCGGAGAGGTCGAACATCCACCCTTCTTTTCCTTTTGCTTTCGCCCTGGCTGCAGCGGCATCGGTCAGGCTCTCAGGGAGTCCCGCCAGGTCGGCCTCGTCGGTGAGCAGCATCTCATAAGCGTTGGTCTCACGCAGGTTGTTCTGTCCGAAGTCGAGCGTAGCCTTGCTTAGCTCCATAGAGAGCGCACGGTATTTCTCCTTCCCCCCGGGCGACAGCGTAGCACCGCTGTTCTCAAAGCTTTCGAAGTATTTTTCTACAAGACGGATCTGTTCAGGTGTGAGCCCCGCACTGTTACGTGCATCATAGACCGCTTTCACCCTTTTAAAGAGCGCCTCATTGAGGTTGATATTGTTGGAGTGCTCCGACAGCTTAGGGCTGAGGCGTTGCGAGATCTCCATCATCTCGTCGTTGCTCTCCGAGCCCAGCAGGTTGAAGAAGACACTGCTTACACGGTTCAACATCTCTCCTGAGTGTTCCATTGCCTCAATGGTATTTTGGAACGTGGGAGCTTCGGTGTTGTTAGCAATCAGGTCTATCTCCGCCTGATTTTCTGCAATCGCTTTGTCAAAAGCCGGTTCGAAATGCTCAATCGTGATCTGGCTAAAGGGAGCTGTAGCGTGTGGTGTGGCATAGGGTTTTAAAAATGGATTATCCTGTGCCGGGGCAGTTGTCATCATCATTACAGAAAAAATTGTTAATAGGGTTTTCTTCATAAAATTTTCTTTACATTTGCGGTATACATTATGGGAACAAAGATACATTATTTTTACAATTCTCAAAAAAAACAGGAGCTACTCGCTAAAAGCTGACTGCTAAAGCCAATCAGCTGAAAGCATCATCAGCCCGGCTAAAAAGCTTACCGCATATAGCTTACGGTTTATGGCTTACTGCTCACTGCTGGTCGATGATCGCTGAAGGCACAAACAGCTGAATGCATCATCAACCCCAGCTAAAAAACTGATAACTGATAACTAAACTAAATAAAACATGACTACAACTGACAAGACGAGTGAAAAGACGAAAACTACCCGGACAAGAAGCAAAGCGAAAGCAAGTGCTGTAGGGGCCAAGAAAAACTTTATCCTCGATACCAACGTGATCCTGCATGATTACGACTGCCTCGAGAACTTCGAAGAGAACGATATCTACATACCGTTTATCGTGCTGGAGGAGCTGGATAAGTTTAAAAAGGGAAGCGATCAGATCAACTTCAACGCCCGTGCTTTCGTACGCGAGCTGGACCTGATCACCGATGATGACCTTTTCTCAAATGGTGCCGATCTGGGAGTAGGTAAGGGAAAACTTTACATCGTGAATGCATCGCAGCACAATAGTAAGATCGACGATGCATTTCCCGAAAAGATACCCGACAATCGTATCCTCGCCGTAGTTTCTGAAGTTGCCGACAAGCATCCTGAGATGAAAACTATTCTTGTATCGAAAGATATCAACCTGCGGATGAAGGCACGGTCGCTGGGCATGCTCGCAGAAGATTACATCAACGACAAGGTGACCAACATCGATATATTTGATCAGGGTGAGATGGTGATTGAGGGGATCAACCCCGACCTGATCGACAAGATCTATGCACAGCCCGCAGGGGTGGACATGGATGAGTTCTCTTTTGATGAACAGATTGATCCCAACCAGTGCTTCGTCCTCAAGAGCGAGCGTAACAGCGTGCTGGCACGATACAACCCCTTCACACTGAAGATCATAAAAGTGACCAAGGAGACCAACTTCGGCATTCAGCCACGCAATGCAGAGCAGACCTTCGCACTGGAGATACTGAACGATCCTGATATCAAACTGGTGGGCCTTACCGGTAAGGCGGGCACGGGCAAGACCCTGCTGGCACTGGCGGCAGCACTGAAGCAGCACAACATCTACAGTCAGATACTGCTGGCTCGCCCCATCGTTGCTCTCTCCAACAAGGACATGGGATTCCTGCCGGGGGACGAGAAGCAGAAGATCGCTCCCTATATGCAGCCGCTGTTCGACAACCTCAACGTGATCAAGTCGCAGCTGGGACAGAACAGTGGCGACCTGAAACTGCTGGATGACATGCAGAAGTCGGGACAGCTGGAGATCGAGGCACTTGCATTTATCCGCGGACGGAGTCTCACAGAGACCTACTGCATCATCGATGAAGCGCAGAACCTCACCCCGCATGAGGTGAAGACGATCATCACCCGCGCAGGTGAAAAGACCAAGATGGTGTTCACGGGTGACCTGCAACAGATTGACTCACCCTACCTCGACAAGCAGTCGAACGGTTTGGCTTATATGATCGACAAGATGAAAGGACAGAATCTCTTCGGCCATGTGAACCTGGTGAAGGGCGAGCGAAGCGAGCTCTCCGAGCTGGCGAGCAACATCTTGTAGTACAGGGCCTGCACCTAACGGTGTAGGTGAACGATCAGGATATCATTGATATATTGCATGCTTAGCTGTCCGGATTCATTCCGGCAGCAAAGTGTGCAATCTTTTTTTTCATCACCTTTCCCTCTTTGCACATGAATCCCCCATCCCACATCCCACATCCCACATCCCAATTCCCACATCCCAATTCCCACATCCCACATCCCACATCCCACATCCCCCATCCCACATCCCAAATCCTACATCCCAAATCCCAAATCTCACATCCCACATCCCACATCCCAAATCCCAATTCCCACATCCCCCATCCCAAATCACAAATCCTACATCCTACATCCCAAATCACAAATCCCAAATCACAAATCCTACATCCATATTCCAAATCCTTTAACTTTTCATTATCTTTGCATCACAATAGAAAAATATTGAAGATGCAAAAACCTACCATACCCAAGGGAACGCGTGACTTCTCACCTGAAGAGATGGCGAAGCGCAACTATATTTTCGACACGATCAAGGATGTATTCCACCTTTACGGCTTCCGCCAGATTGAGACACCGGCGATGGAGAACCTCTCCACGCTGATGGGCAAGTATGGTGAAGAGGGAGATAAGCTGCTCTTCAAGATCCTTAACTCGGGGGATTTCCTCTCATCGATGAGTGGGGAGGATCTGAAGGAGGGCAACGCTGCCAGAACCGCTACCCGTATCTCGGAGAAAGGGCTGCGTTACGACCTCACTGTGCCCTTCGCACGCTATGTGGTGATGCATCGCAACGAGATCACCTTCCCCTTCAAGCGTTACCAGATACAGCCTGTATGGCGGGCGGACCGTCCACAAAAGGGTCGTTACCGCGAGTTCTTCCAGTGCGATGCCGATATCGTGGGGTCGGACTCACTGCTCAATGAGGTAGAGCTGGTGCAGATCATGGATGAAGTGTTCACACGTCTCGGCATACACGTCTCGGTGAAGCTGAACAACCGCAAGATCCTCTCGGGTATCGCAGAGATCATCGGTGAGGCGGACAAGATCACCGACATCACCGTGGCAATAGATAAGCTGGATAAGATAGGACTGGAGAAGGTGAACGAGGAGTTGGCAGCGAAAGGGATTGCCCGGGAAGCCATCGACAAGCTACAGCCGATTATCCTGCTGAACGGAACGACTGCGGAGAAGCTGGAGCGGTTAAGAACAGTGCTGGCATCCTCAGTGTCAGGAACGAAAGGTGTGGAGGAGATGGAATATATCTTCAGGAAAGCAGGTGCGCTCCCCCTGAAGAACGAGGTGACGCTCGATCTGACACTTGCAAGGGGTCTGAACTACTACACCGGCGCCATCATCGAGGTGAAAGCGCTGGATGCGGAGATGGGAAGCATCACAGGTGGTGGAAGGTACGATAACCTGACCGGCATCTTCGGACTGCCGGACGTATCGGGCGTGGGCATCTCGTTCGGTGCGGACCGCATCTACGATGTGCTGCATCAGCTGAATCTCTTCCCCGAAAGCTTTTCACACAGCACCGACCTGCTCTTCGTCAACTTCGGGGAGAGGGAGGCGGACTACCTGCTGCCCATCATTTCACAACTGAGGCAGAAAGGCATCTGCTGTGAGCTCTACCCCGATGCGGCGAAGATGAAGAAGCAGCTCTCCTATGCCGACAACAATCATATTCCCTTCGTGGCGATGGTGGGTGAGAACGAGATGAAAGAGGGTGTGATCACCCTCAAGAACATGCGTACAGGCGAGCAGAAGAGCGTCTCACTGCAGGCGTTGAAAGAAGATATTCAGCAGTTTCGGATCATCTGAAATTAAAAAGCGATATCACATCATGCAATATCGCTCCAATAGTATTTAGTCTTGTAACTGAATCATATGTTTATTATTGCTCCGGAACTTCCGGAGCATTTTTTTATCTTTTTATCCGGTCACCTCTAATCCCGTATCACCTTCACATCGACCGCGTTCATCCCCTTGGGACCGCGCTCCAGCCTGAAGGTAACCATATTGTCTTCTGCAATACCCTCTTCAGCGTTGCTCTTGTGGAAGAAAAACTTGTTCACACTGTTTTTCTCTTTGATAAATCCGAAACCACGCGTCTCATCGAAGAAGTCGACCCTGCCTGTAGGATCACCTTTTTCCTCTTTGAACTCCTGACGGGGTATAGATATCTCTATATCTTCCAGTTCGATCACCTCTTTTTTTGTGGTTTCCGGTGGAACATCGGTGATGACGCCGTTGGCATCGACATAAGCAATCATGTCCTCAAAAGAGCTGGGGGATTGCTGCTTGCGCTCCTCTTTGCGTTGTAACTTCTCTTTCTTCTTCTGTCTTTTATTCTTTTCGATCTCTTTTTTGTTGAATGAATTTGATCTTGCCATTTATACTTTTTCGATTTAATGTTTATTATTTTATATGTTAGTACGTTGAAACGCTTGAATGTTTGAACGTTGTTAAGTTAGTACGTTAGTACGTTCCAGTCTCCCACTTACAGCTTATAGCTCAATCCCAAACCGCTGCTCCTATAAAGCTTCCACTTCAAAAGCTTACGACTTACAGCTTACCACTTACAGCGCCTCACCCAAACCGCTGCCCCTGCCAATCTTCCACCTAAAAGCTTATAGCTTACGACTTACAGCTTATCGCTTAAAGCTTAATTCGCGATCGGAAGCACTCTGCCGGTGAGCTTCTGGATATCCTTCAGCATCACCTTCTCGTCCGTTGCGCAGAAAGTGAGTGCGGTACCTTTGTTGCCGGCCCTGCCGGTACGTCCGATACGATGTACATAGGTCTCCGCCACATCGGGCAGGTCGTAGTTGATCACTATGTCGAGCTGATCGATATCGATACCACGGGCGGCAATATCAGTGGCGATCAGTACCTGTGTGGTGTGCGACTTGAAGTTGGTGAGCGCACGCTGCCGTGCGTTCTGCGACTTGTTACCGTGGATGGCCTCACTGCCGATACCTGCCTTGCTCAGTGAGCGGGCAATCTTGTCGGCACCGTGCTTCGTGCGGGAGAAGACCAGCACCGATTTACGCCTGTCCTTCTTGAGCAGGTCGATCAGCAGCTCTTTCTTCTCAGGCTTCTCTACGAAGTAGATAAACTGCTCGATGGTGTCCACCACCGAGGAGGTGGGGTCGACCTCAACCCTAACCGGCTTATTCAGGATAGAACGTGAGAGCACGGTAATGGAAGAGGGCATGGTGGCCGAGAAGAACAGTGTCTGTCTCTCTCTTGGCAGGAGAGGCAGCAGCCGCTTGATATCGTGGATAAAGCCCATGTCGAGCATCCTGTCCGCCTCATCGAGCACGAAATGGCGGATGGCATGCAGACTGATATAACGCTGGTTGATCAGGTCGAGCAGACGTCCCGGCGTGGCGACCAATATGTCGACACCTGCCTTGAGCGCGTTCACCTGTGCCTGTTGTTTCACACCGCCATAGATCACAGTGTGACGTATGCCGGTATAAGTGGTGTACTCTCTGATGCTGTCGTTGATCTGGATGGCCAGCTCACGGGTAGGTGTGATGATCAATGCTTTAATCTCTCTTCTTTTGCCGTGGGTCTTGTCCAGATACAATTGCTGAATGATGGGAAGTGCGAAGGCGGCAGTCTTTCCTGTGCCTGTCTGTGCCAATCCGAGGATATCGCGGTTGTTAAGCGCCGGGATGATGGCTTGTTGCTGTATGGGTGTGGGAGTAGTATATCCTTTTTCTTCGAGAGCCCTCATGATAGGCTCAATTAACGCTAATTCTTTAAATGTCATCTAATGTGTTTAAGCCGCCAATCTGTGGGCAGCGGTTGTTTTAATTCTCGTAAGCCGGCCGTTTTCCTGCAATGGTATCAATTAGTATTGATAGGCAGGGACATGCCCTTTTTTAACAAATGGTGGGGGAAGAACTGTATGAGTAGAACCTACACACGAATTGTTACAGGGTACAAAGATAATCAAAAAAATTCATTCTACCGTGTTTCTCAGCTTTTTCCACGATTATGACACGCTCTACCACCCCGTTCGTCACAGTTTCAGGTGTCGCGGCGAATAAAAGTTCATCGGCACATCATCTCAAAATATATTTTTATAGTCCCTCAAAAAGCCGTTTCTTTGCAAAAAATTTATACTGATGCTCTCAATTGAAAATCTCACCGTTGAATTTGGCGGATTTACACTTCTCGACAAGATCTCGTTCGTACTGAACAAGAATGAACGGGTGGCGCTCGTGGGGAAGAACGGCGCCGGCAAGTCGACACTGCTGAAGATCATGGGGGGACTGCAGAAGCCGACGCAGGGGAATGTCTCCTACCCCAAAGAGGTCACCATCGGCTACCTGCCGCAACAGATGACACTGGATAACAGCCGCACCGTGCGTGAGGAGGCATCGATGGCTTTCGAGCACCTGCAGATGATGGAGCTGGAGTTGGAGCAGCTGCACCGGGAGATGGCGGAGCGCACCGACTATGAGTCGGAGGCGTACCACGCGGTGATTGAGCGGGCTACCGACCTGCAGGAGCTGCTGCAGATGTCAGGGATACACAATTTCGAGGCGGAGGTGGAGAAGACACTGATGGGGCTGGGCTTCATGCGGGAGGATTTCGACCGACCGACGAAGGAGTTCAGCGGCGGCTGGCGCATGCGCATCGAGCTGGCGAAGATCCTGTTGCAGGCACCCGACGTGCTGCTGCTGGATGAGCCGACCAACCACCTCGATATCGAGTCGATACAGTGGCTGGAGCACTTCCTCGCTACACACGCCAACGCGGTGATGCTGGTATCACACGACCGTGCTTTCCTCGATGCGGTCACCAATCGCACCATCGAGATACTGCTGGGTAACATCCACGACTATAAGGTGAGCTACACGAAGTATGTGGAGCTGCGCCAGGAGCGCCGCGAGCAGCAACAACGGGCATATGAGAATCAGCAGAAGCAGATAAAGGAGACGGAAGATTTCATTGAACGGTTTCGCTACAAGGCGACCAAGTCGAACCAGGTACAGTCGCGCATCAAGCAGCTCGACAAGATTGACCGCATTGAGGTGGATGAGGTGGACAACTCACGCCTCAGTCTCAGGTTCCCGCCTGCGCCACGCTCAGGCTCCTACCCCGTGATCATGGAGGAGATGTCGAAGCAGTACGGTGACCACCTGGTCTTTAAGGATGTGACGCTCACCATCGAAAGAGGTGAGAAGATCGCTTTCGTGGGCAAGAACGGGGAGGGTAAGTCCACCCTGGTGAAGTGCATCATGCAAGAGATTGAACATGGCGGCAAGCTGGAGCTGGGTCACAACGTGAAGATCGGTTACTTCGCCCAGAACCAGGCGCAGCTGCTGGATGAGAACCTGACGGTGTTCGAGACCATCGACTATGTGGCGGTGGGCGATATACGCTCCAGGATAAGGGATATACTGGGTGCCTTCATGTTCGG
>JADKLW010000614.1_pt1 | contig 13136 bp, 13 predicted proteins | sample 8641881 | NCBI WGS metagenome assembly JADKLW01 (sample SAMN16272185, study PRJNA661076) | feces metagenome | isolation source: fecal sample from diarrhoea affected cattle B | host: Bos taurus | place: South Africa: Lokaleng Village, Mahikeng | collected 2019-09 | reverse complement strand
GGGCGGTACGATCGTTATTCCGCATTTGCGGCGCGCTTATGAATTTTGGGAAGCATTGGAGAATCACAATTTGGAAATTTGATAATTTAATGCAAAACGAAAGAATTCCCGGAGTAATAACATTTTGTTAAGTATTGAATATTCTTATATATATTCTTTTAATTTGGACCGAAATGAAAATCAGGTCGTAAAGCCGTAACTATTTCCAAATTTTCACCCAAGGCCGAAAGGCCAAACGAACAGCAGCTAAATTTCACATTTTCAAATTCCCATGGTTTTAAGAGCAGAAAAATTAGTCAAGACCTACAAAGGCCGCAGTGTTGTCAAAGGCGTTTCGGTTGAAGTGAATCAAGGTGAAATCGTTGGTTTGCTCGGTCCGAATGGCGCCGGGAAAACCACGTCATTCTATATGATTGTCGGCTTGGTCAAACCAAACAGCGGCCACATATATCTGGACAATACCGACATTACTGATTATCCGATGTACAAGCGCGCGCAGAATGGCATTGGCTACCTGGCTCAGGAAGCATCGGTTTTTCGAAAACTCAGTATCGAGGACAATATCCTCAGTGTTCTGCAACTGACGAAACTCTCAAAAGCCGAACAAATCGCAAAAATGGAATCGCTGATCGATGAGTTTAGTTTGCAGCATATCCGTACAAACCGTGGCGATCTTTTATCGGGTGGCGAACGGCGGCGTACCGAAATAGCGCGCGCACTCGCAACCGATCCTAAATTTATTTTGCTTGACGAACCTTTCGCGGGTGTCGACCCGGTCGCCGTTGAAGATATCCAGCGAATCGTGGCACAGCTGAAAAATAAAAACATCGGGATACTCATAACCGATCACAACGTTCAGGAAACACTCGCCATCACCGACAAAACCTATCTTATGTTTGAAGGTGGCATCCTAAAAGCCGGAGTTCCCGAAGAACTCGTTCAGGACGAAATGGTGAGAAGAGTTTATTTGGGTCAGAATTTCGAGTTGAGAAAGAAAAAACTCGACTTTACTCAGCATTAATTATCGTCAGGTAACCCAGCATTTTAGGAGTTCCGTTATAGAGGTTCACATCCACCGGACCCTGAATTCCCGGCACGCTTCCCTTTTCGGTAAATTGCCAAAACGTCCAACCCGGCTTGATGCTTTCAACAAAAAAGTTGTAGTTGGCAATCCAGAAAACATAATCTTTAAATTCTTCCTGCAGGAAATCGGTGTAATAACGCTCGCCACTGTAAATTATTGGCCGAACATTATAATGCTTTTCCACCGCGACAAGCCATTTTCGCAAACCGCGTTTCAAACTGTCGACACTCTGCACTTTTGAAATTTGCTCGATATCCAGCACCGGCGGCAAATCGCCATTTTTAAGTTTAACCGCTGTTATAAAATTCTGCGCCTGCTCCAGCGAATTTTCATCCGGCCGATAGTAGTGGTACGCGCCCCGAAGCATATTGGCTTGCTTGGCACTTTCCCAATTCCGGTTAAATCGGCGGTCGATTTTATCGCGTCCGGCAGTTGCGCGAATGAATGCAAATCCGATTGGCCTGCCTGCAATGCTGTCAACATCGGTCCAATTAATGGTTCCCTGATATTCCGACACATCGATTCCAACTACCAATGCCGGATGACTGTGAATGACTTCAAGATTGCGGATATCGGCCAAACGCTTCTCTTCCCGCAAAATTTTATCGCTTTTAAAACTGAAATAATAAGCAAGCCCGTTGCGATAGTGATACCCGATTCCGAACAAAAACAGTATTGCAATTGCGATCCACAATGGTTTCCGATACTTGAAACCGGCTGACGGTTTTGATTTACGAACCAGTTTCCTCTTACGCTTTTGCATCGGCACGCCGCAGTTTATTGGTGATTACCGATAGTAAAACGTACAGTAAAATAACAATCGGCACACCTGAATATCTGAACGCGATCAACAGTACAACAGACATTAGCAAAAAGATAATCTGCAGCGAATTTTCCCGAAACGAAAACTTTTTGATTTTTAACGAAAACAACGGTATTTCGGCATTGAGCAGGTAGGCGCTTAATAAAGTAATTCCCAGGAGCAGCCAGCGGTCGGTCAGCAATCCGAGAACGAGCAGCGAATCAGATTGTTGCAAAACCAGCGGCAGACTAATGATAAACAGCGCATTGGCCGGCGTTGGGAGTCCGATGAAAGAGTTGGTTTGCCGCGTATCGATATTGAATTTCGCCAATCGGTAGCACGACGCAAGTGTAATTATGAATCCGAGATAAGGAAACAGGCCAACCCAGCCCTCGCCATCGGAACCCGAACTGTTCGACATCATCAGGAACATCACTACGCCGGGGACGGTGCCGCTGGTGACCATATCTGCCAATGAATCGAGCTGCACGCCAAGCGGACCGGAGACCTGAAACATCCTTGCGAAAAAACCGTCAAAAAAATCGAGGAAAATACCAAGTGCGACGAAATAGAATGCGAACAGATAATTCTGTTGAAACGCGAAATGCAGCGCGATACATCCCGAAAACAGATTCAATAATGTAATGGTATTGGGAACATACGGCCTTAGATTCATTCTGTACGATTTATGTGATGGTTGACAAATTTAGCACAATAACTTAACTGCAAGCGCGTTTTTAAAGAGATTTTAGCCAAAGGATCACCGACTGAATGAGGTTTAATCCATTGGCACCATAATCGCCGATAAATTTATACTTTTGCCGCTGTGCTATTGTGCAAAGCGAAAAAATATCATACTTGAAAAAAATTGCCGTCCTATTTCTATTCGCCAGTTCCCTGTCTTACGGCCAGGCGGTAAGAAAATATTCCAACGAATTTATGAATATCGGTGTCGATGCTGCCGCGCTTGGCATGTCGAATGCTGTGACGGCCAGTTCCAACGACGTGAATTCAGGTTACTGGAATCCCGCAGGTCTGATTGGGGTTGAGGACAAACAGGTCGCTTTGATGCATGCGAGTTATTTCGCCAATATCGCTCAATATGATTATGCGGGTTTTGCCATGCCTATCGATGACCGATGTGCCTGGGGCGTATCGGTGATTCGTTTTGGGGTGGATGACATCCTGAATACAACGCAATTAATCGACGATCAGGGAAATATAGATTACAACCGAATCAGTTTGTTTTCAACAGCTGATTACGGCGTAACATTTTCATATGCACGCAAGCTTCCGGTTCAGGGATTCCAATATGGCGTAAATGCCAAAGTCATCCGAAGGGTAATTGGAAAATTCGCCAGTTCATGGGGATTCGGTTTTGACCTCGGATTCCAATTTGAGCGCGGTGACTGGAAAGTTGGCTTGATGCTTCGCGATATCACCACAACCTACAACATCTGGACGATCGACGAAGACGAATACGCGACTGTTCAGCAGGCAATTGAAGGTCAAAATCAGGAACTTCCGGAAACTTCGGAGATCACTTTGCCGAAAGCGCAATTTGGTGTCTCGCGAAAATTCGAATTCCACAACGAAATGAATCTGCTTGCAGCGGCGAATCTCAATATGCGGTTCGAACAAACCAACGACATCATTTCTACCGAAGTCGTAAGTGTGGATCCGGCCGTCGGTTTTCAACTCGATTACATCAATCTGGTGTTTGTTCGTGCAGGTGTTGGGAATTTCCAGAATGTCATGCAAATTGACGGCACTGAGAAGATTGGATTTCAGCCTAATATCGGACTTGGATTTCAGTATAAAGGCATTCAGATCGATTATGCGCTGACCGATATTGGCGACCAAAGTGCGGCACTGTATTCCAATATTTTTTCAGTAAAAGTTGATTTGGGCATTTTCCGATAATTGGACCTAAAACTTTATCTTGCATCCTTTAATTCCGACTGATGCGTTCCTTAAAACATCTATTTAAAGTACTATTTTTACTGTCGTTTACTTCATCGTTTTCCCAAACGGTTACATTGTCGGAAAACGCAGAAGTAAGCGTTCTGACCTGCGGCAATGGCAACGAAATGTACTCGCTATTTGGCCATACTGCCATCAGGATCAATGATCCGGAAAATGGCATCGACCAGGTTTATAATTATGGCGCATTCGACTTTGATACGCCCAATTTCGTAGTGCGATTCTCGAAAGGTGACCTTCAGTACTTTGTGACGGCCGGTCGCTTCGCCGATTTTTTATATTCCTATAATTACGAACAGCGCTCGGTTTACGAACAAACATTGAACATAAGCCAACAACAAAAACAGCAACTTTTCGATCGGTTGACTGCTACGCTTATTTCCGACGAACGTTTTTATACCTACAAATTCATCGACCGGAACTGTACCACGATGGTGGTCGAACTCCTGAACGACATTTTGGACGGACCCGTTCTGAAAAAAGTAGATGCGACCGATGTTACCTATCGCGAAATTCTATATCCGTACTTTGACAATCATTTTTACGAGCAATTGGGTACCAGTATTATATTCGGATCAAAAGTGGATCAGCTTGGCGAAAAGATCTTTTTGCCCATCGAACTTTTCAATAGTATCGAATTGGCCACCTACCGCGGAAATCAATTGAAAAAGTCGCAAAAGACCTGGCTTGAATTTGATCGGGCTGATAGTAAAATGTCCTGGTGGAACAATCCGATTACGTATGTTTTGTTATTATTACTGGTAGTGGTGGCAAACAATGATCGGCTTAATATGATTTACTTTTTGATTGCCGGACTTATCGGGACGTTTTTTACCATTGCAGGTTGGTATTCGTATCACGGCGAACTTGCCAATAACTACAATGCGTTGCTGTTAAATCCGGCTTTATTGCTGCTGATTTATTTCCACTATCGCCGCAACCGGATTTGGTTTAATCGCCTTGCGTGGTTTTGCATCGCGTCGATTTTGATCTATTTAGTGATTATGATCGGGAAGATCCATCTGTTGATTGTGCTTCCAATCGTACTAAGTTTGCTGATAATCTTATCGCGCTACATTTACTCCTACCATAAAAGCATCAAAACGTAAAACAGTTTATAATCAAATGACACGTATCCTTCTCACCATCGGATTACTGGTAGTATCGAATATCTTCATGACATTGGCATGGTACGGCCATTTGAAGTTTAAGGACATCGGATGGCTCAATAGCCTCGGACTGGTGAGCATTATCCTTATCAGCTGGGGAATTGCGCTTTTTGAGTATTCCTTTCAGGTTCCGGCGAATCGCATTGGTTACAGCGAGAACGGCGGCCCTTTCAATCTGTGGCAACTGAAAGTTTTGCAGGAAGTAATTACGCTGGTGGTGTTTACAGTTTTCACGGTGGTATTCTTCAAAAACGAATCTTTTCGGCTAAACCACTTTATCGGGTTCGTATTTTTGATCCTGGCCGTTTACTTTATTTTCAAGAAGTAAGTTACTGACCGCGGTAGAATAAAATGGTACTCAATGTCTTCACCATAATATTCACATCCAAAAACAGGCTGCGATGTTTGATGTAATATAAATCGTACTGAAGTTTCATCAGACTGTCATCGATGGTTTCACCGTATGAATAATTGACCTGCGCCCAACCTGTGAGGCCGGGTTTAACGACATGGCGGGTTTCATAGAATGGCATTTTCTCGGCGATTTCAGCAACGAAAACCGGGCGCTCAGGCCGCGGACCGATCACTGCCATTTCGCCTTTAAGTATATTCAGGAACTGCGGGAATTCGTCGATACGGGTTTTGCGCAGAAATTTGCCGAATTTTGTAATCCGTGCATCATTGGTCGTTGTAAACACCGCCCCACCCGATTCAGCGTTTTTGACCATTGTTCGAAATTTAATGATGGTGAACACGGTGCCGTTTTTGCCGACGCGCTGCTGGGTATAAAACAGTTTGCCGCGGTTACCGATGCTGTTGCCTATGAGTATTATTGGCAATAAAATCAATCCGACTGCCAGGCCCGCAATTGAAATCAGCACCTCGAATATCCTAACCGCCAGCAGGTACAATTGATTCTGGTTACTTCGGCTAAACGGAAAGAAACGATAAAAATCGCGCGCGACGTACTGCACCGGAATTCGTTGGGTTATGCTTTCGTAAACCTGTGTATATTCCCTTATTATAAAGCCGCTTTCCAAGAGATGTATCAGTTGGTTGTAGAGATTTATGGTTATTGCATCGGGTTTTTGAGAGGCAATGACGACTTCTGATGCCGAATTAGCCCTTACGAAAGCACTGAGCTCTTCGGCCAGTACATTTTGCACGGCATGGTTAACGGTAACATCTGAGGCGTGTTCGGTATTGATGTAACCAATAACTTTATAATGCGGATCGACGTTCTCAAGACCTGAGACGAGTTCGCGCACCTGTTCCCGATCGCATATCAAAACCACCTTTTTAGTAAACCGCTGCGATCCAAAAAAACGCACGTAAAGCATTCGCCAAAAGAAAAGCGCCAGCAATACGGCAAGGAAAAAGAATAGAATCTGAATACGATTTGACGGTAAGACAGGCGTAAATATTGGGGTAAGCAAATAAATCAGTACCGTACACGAAGCGGTGAGTATGATACTTTTTACTACTTGCAACTCATTGCTGGCCACCTGCAAATTGTACATTTCAAAAACTGTCCCTATCACGTTCAGGTACAGTCCGAGTACAATTGTCCAATAGAAGTTTGATGCCGAAATCTTAAAATATCCGAAGTTGAAGATTTCCCCAATTATAAACAATGCCAGCAGAACAAAAAGAACATCGAAAATCCGCAACAGGATTTTTCTTTCCGAAACTTCAAAATGTATCTTCTTACTTTGTTTCATCGAATCGCTTTGACAGGCTAATAATTAGCCGCAATTTAGTGAAATTAAAAGTCGTTTTGGAATTACTTTAAAATTTTGAGCCATTCGAACCTGACTTTGGCAGCGTCAAAATTTTGAACCAGTTCGAATGCGTTCTGTGTTAATTCGGAGTGCAGGTTATCATTGACCAGTAATTCTTTTATACAGTCGACCATTCCCTGAACGTCATCATCGGCAACCAGAAGTGCGGTTTTACGATTTTCCAGCAGAAATGGAATACCTCCAACATTAGTCGATACTACCGATAATCCCAAAGCCATGGCTTCGATCACGCTTACGGGTGTATTGTCAAAATGAGTGGTGTTTATAAAGATATCGTATTGCGTTGCCAAATTTGTCCATTCTGTTTTTGCCAGCTTGCCGGTGAAATCAATATGGACATCAAGGCTTTCCGCCAATGATTTTACCCTATTTAAAATTCCGCCATCGGGTCCGACCATACAGAATTTTGCATCTGGATATTCGCTTTTCAACACTGCAAATGCATACACTGCCATTTCCGGATTGTAGATCGGCGAGAATGAGCGTACCCATAAAACATGGGGCCTGACCGATGGGCGTTCCACAAATTTATAATTACAGAGTTCGATGACATTCGGCACATAAACAGTATTGCTGAAACCTGCTTCGACGAATGCCTGCAAAAGGTATCCTGAAGGCGCCACGTTTAAATAGGCATTGGCAAATATCATCCGGCATAGACGAGGATTTTTGGCCAGTCTTGCCGGGAGATTCCCGCCATGGAGTTTCATTATGTATTTCAATTGAAAAAACCGACAAATCTGGCTGATCAGGAAAGCATACCAGAAATTATAGGTGCTGTACGTATCGATCAATACATAATCCGCTTTCCCGGCATGCCTAATGGTAACCCAAATCATTTCGAGTAGCCGGAACGCCTTGTTCTTTCGCGAAGAGGCATACCAAACGCGGTAGCCTTCTTTCTCAAGTAATGGCCCGAGTGTTTCGATGCTGGTTTGATTCAGCCCGTGTTTAGACAGCGCATTGCCGATGTAGAGGATGTTTCGCATCTATTATCATTCTAACTCAATCGATTCAACGCCAAAATAATCCTCCCAAATTGAATTTGCCAATTGGTTATGAGGTTGTGGCCACCTAATTGGCATAATTAGTGGACGTTTAGCCAACTCTTTAACGTAGATTGTATCAGACGATGTGGATTTTAATTCATCATAGGTTCCCATAACTTGGTTATAATGAGAGGAAGCTTTTCCCGAGGTCAGATCGACGTATGCATTCATGACGTTGCAATTGTGTGAAAGGGTCACTATTAGAAGCATCTGCAGTATAGCTGAAGCTCTGAAGTCGCCGGATAGCAGCAGATTGATGCGTACTAGCGCTGGAAAATGTCGTAATATAGCAATCAACATCATAATAAACACCATTGTAAAAATGGCAAATATTGGCGTATATGCACGTTGTGGAATCCATTTGGTAGCATAAATACTCGGAAAAAAGCCCATCCATACTATCAATATCAAAGATGCAACAATGACAATGATCAGTGATCGTCGATTTGATAATTTTTCAAACAGAAATACATTTAAAGTTTTTATCTCCGAAAAGCCGCGTATTGACAAGAGTAAAATCATTAGCGCCGGAATCCAGAAAAACAAAACAAACATACCACGAGAAAGCGAATGAATACCAGACTTTAGTAAATGGAAAGATGGCTTTTCAAATAATCCCGCACGTGCGAAATTACCTTCAGCGAAAATCATAAAAAATGATAAAATCGCTGTCACAATCAGTAACGGAATAAACTTGATAAAACTACTTCTCGCAACTACAAGTAAATAAAGTGCAATTATCGAATTAAAAAAGCAGAGGTACACCACAAGTACTTCATTAGATCCCAAAATGATAGCTAAACAAATTATGGCGAGTAGTATATTTATGACATTCGACTTAATGGAAGCCTTATTGAAAATTCTAATCAGAAGTCCGGCATAAACGAAAAGAAAAATAACAGGCACCTGATAAGTGTAGGCACCCGCCATCCAGTAGAAACTCTCGCCTAAATCAGGCAGATAATTCAGATAGAAAAAAAGAATTATCCTGAGGGACAGGATTCTATTGATTGGCAACTTGAAATAATCTATCACCGTGTCAATCAGAAATTTTAAACTGATGACAGTCCCAAAGAATAGTGCCAAAGGATGCAAGAATCCCAAATTTAAATGCCCGTATGAAACCGGATTAAATGTTGAAATCAGGAACGTGGCCATGTATCGTCCCGACCATTCTTGATACCAGGATGTTTGGGCACCAATCATCCCATGATTTCTAAAGCCACTGGCATACCAAAAATCGTCGCCAAGAGGCACACTATAAATGCATAGAAGCAGAAATGGAAGTAATGTATAAATCAAGATTACCGTTGCAACAACTACCGATGGATCTAACTTAGAAAGAACACTATTTCTTACAGACATTTGCATTATTTGTTTGTATAGTAATCGTTCACAAAGTAAATAGGCCGCTTTTTGGTTTCTGAAAATATTATTCCGACATATTCACCGAGCACGCCAATAGATAGTAATTGAATCCCACCTAAAAATAGTACAGTACTCATTAATGAAGGATATCCTGCGACCGGATCACCATAGAAAAGTGCTTTAAAAATAATTTTCGCCAGAAAAATGAAAGATATCATTGATATAATTATTCCTGAAACCGAAATCATGCGCAGCGGCTTTGTGGAAAACGCGGTGATTCCACGTACGGCCAGATTTAGAAGTTGAAAATAATTCCATTTTGTTTTTCCGGCAAACCTTTCAGCCCGTTCATAGTAAATAGCCTTCTTTTTAAAGCCGATGAATGAAAAAAGTCCTTTCATGTTTCGTTCATTTTCCTTCAGATTCCTTAACGCGACGATTGCTTTTTGGCTTAACATCCTGAAATCGCCCGTATTTCGTTGAATCGGGACAGTAGACATAGCACCGAGCAACTTATAATACCAAAGTGATGAGGCTTTCTTAAACCAGGTTTCGCCCTTCCGGGATATTCTCTGGGCGTAGACATCGTCATAACCATTTTCTATTTCCGAGAGCATGACAGGTAATATAGCGGGATTATCCTGTAAATCAGCATCTATAATAACGAGAGCATCGCCTGATAAATAATCAAGCCCGGCAGCCATGGCGACCTCTTTCCCATAATTTCTTGACAGATCGACAATTGAAATCCGCTGATCGGCCACCTGTAGATTTTTGATCAGTGCCAAGGTATCATCCGTACTTCCGTCATTAACGAAAAGAATTTCACATTCACAACTAAGGTCGTTCAGGACTTCGGCAAGTTCAGTATAAAGCCCGCCAACGCATTCTTGTTCATTAAACACAGGGATCATGACTGTTAAAAGGCTGACTTTAGACATTTCGAGAAATATTACTTTAAATAAATATCATGGTTTGGCGAGCAAATATAATATAAGAATAACTAAAACCATCTCCACTTTATTTATTCGATTAATTCTCGGGGAAATTCTGAATTCTTTCGGGATCTGATTTGGCTAGGAAAAGCGGTGAAGTTAATACCGTAGCCACAAATAAGAATAAACCTGCCAGGCCAAATAGCGCCCTGTAGACGTAGAGGTGCTCGCCAAAAAACAACGTAACAAGCATCGATAGAATAAGGCCATGCAGCGTCGTTTCTAATACTCTTAGCCGACGCATTCTAACAAATAGGTAGAGTATCAGCCATCTCACATACATTATAACGCCAACAAGGCCAACTTCATAAATTAAACTTAAATACATGTTATGGGCTGAGGATCCGGTTAATATTCTGTTGTTAAACCCCCGCCCCAGCGGAAGAAAATAGTACTCCTCGGCTAATAAATTAGAATAGTACACAAGTAATCTGTTGCGGCCCGCCCCTAAATCTTCATAAAGCTGGTTTACGTTTGCATTTTTAAGATCTTCTTCATCGGAAATCTTTTTTTCTACCCGATTTTCATAAACTTCTATTGTTTTTTGAAGCAAACCGGGTTGGGTCACTGCAAGTAATGTTAAAAAAAAACCAAGACCGATTGAAGAGTAAACGATACTGAAAGGTTGTCTTATCGCAAAATATAAAAGAAATACACCCAGCCCCACGTAGGCGGTTCGTGATCCGCTGATCATTAACGCCAACAATGCCAAACAAAGATTAGTATAAATAATGCCGCGGCTTATAGTAACACCTTTCGTGTTGATTAAACCGATTGACAGAACACTCATAATCAGTGCACTCATTCCCGACACAATTTTATTAGGCCCAAAAGTACCCGACAGAAATGAATGATAAATCTTCTTGTAGGTTTCACCCCATAAAAACGGCACTATACCAAGATTCTGCAGAATGACGATTAGGAATGCAATAATCGATAGTACGAGGCTGACGGTAACAAATGTTTTGAGGTGTTTCGCACTCCTCATTAAAATCGAAAGAAATACCGCCGTTAAAAAAAAAACGTAAAAATGATATAAGTATAATATCCCGGAGAAAAAGTATAGATATCGTTCAAAGTAAATACTAAAAAACAGTGTGAAAAGTAAAGAAAAAAGACAGTATTTTAAGAATTGGTGAAGACCCACCAGAAACGGCTGCGTTTTAATAAAGTACTCAACGTAACTAAAATTCGTAAAATAGAAGTAAAATAGAAATAAACCTGCAAAGTCATAAATCCGTAGCTCGTTTGACCCGATAGCGCTGTAATTTAATACCGACAGATTGTAGAAATATGACAAAAGCATGGCCATTAGTGCCCAGTACATCGTCGGCTTATTGAACTTTAAGAATAAGGCATTTCTAAAATCGGCTACCGTCAAAGTTTTATTTTCCGGCGTCTTATACTTTTCGCTATTTGTCATCTAAAAAAAGTCTTAACTTATCATGCATCGCTCGCCAATTCCTTCGTCTTTCAATCATAGACTTTCGAATCCTTTCCATCCTGGAAGTTATCATTTTCAAAATCTGTCGCAATATAATCAATATAAAAACTGCAATCTTACAGTTCGACAAATAACACAATTATCTCAGCCCACTATCCTGATGTATTCGCTGATAACCGAAATCTCAGAATGATACTTAGCAATGTAATCTTTCAGCCGCTCGCCACTATTTTTCCGAAGGTTAATATTGGTTATCATCTCTTCGACATTTGTTGCAAACTCCCGTTCATCACCGGGTTCCGAGAGCAACCCTGAAATTCCATGCGATATAACATTAGGAATATCACCCACCCTGGTAGATATCACAGGCTTTCCATGATACCCCAACTCAAGCAATGACACGGGCAGTCCTTCGTAATCCGATGTGATTATTCCAATATCGCTCTGCTGGATAGCCTGATGAACATCATCCACTCGACCGTAAAGGAAAACAACATTTTCGAGTGACTTTTTTTTTATCAAACTGCGTACATCGTTCTCGTATTTATCACCAAATAAATTACCTACAAAGTGGAAAGACCAATTAGGAAATTTTGCGTGAATCAATGCCGCTGTCAGTACGGCCAACTTATGGTTTTTTGGTTTTCTTAAATTGGCTAACAGAAGTATCCGGAAACTTTTTTGCCCATAAAGTTTAACATTTGAGGACTTTTCCTCAAGAATAATGAAATTGGGCAAATACCATACGCTCTTGCAGAAAAGATATTTTTTGGACCATAATTCTAAATCCTTGTTTACTACAATAACATGTGAGAAAAGAAGTGAACACAAAATAACCATTAGATTTGCCGACCCTGCCGAGATACGTCCACCGTTATGATCATGCCAAATAATCTTAATTTTCGGCAGAAAAAACTTGGTTAAAACAGCGTCAAAATAACTCGAACCATGAGCATGGATATGAGTTATGCTATTTTTAACACAAAAGGATCGCAACCTAAAAATTGCTGATAAGTCGGCGCGTTGTTTCTTTCTGATAAAAAGGTAGCCAACACCCTCCTTTAGATTTTTTCGAAGCGGCCCTTCTTTACGCGTTGTTGCCATATACGAAGGTAATCCTGTATGTAAAATGGCGTTCGCATAGTTAACAGCCATTCGTTCCGCCCCGCCTGCATCCAGACTGTCTATTAATTGAAGTATTCTCATTCAGACAGTAATTTTTTGATTTCGGATTCGAATGACTCTTGCGTAAATTGCTGCGACCATAAAACTGCTTTAGACGACATTTCGCTGTACGCCGCTTCATTGGATATCAATTCTATTAATCGCTGTGTGTCGGTTGGAAGATCATTCCCTATCAAAATTCCGCGTTCACCATTTCCCAGCATATCCGGAACACAAGATACTGCCGTACTGACCGGAATACAGCCCCAGAACATT
>JADKLW010000612.1_pt1 | contig 13172 bp, 10 predicted proteins | sample 8641881 | NCBI WGS metagenome assembly JADKLW01 (sample SAMN16272185, study PRJNA661076) | feces metagenome | isolation source: fecal sample from diarrhoea affected cattle B | host: Bos taurus | place: South Africa: Lokaleng Village, Mahikeng | collected 2019-09 | reverse complement strand
GCGCCGCCGCGACTTCGGACTGGTCGCCCCGCAGCGCAAGTGGCTCTTCGTCGGGCTGATCGTCGCCGCGTTCTTCGCCTACCTGGTGCTCGCCGCCGGGCTCGGGGTGCTGCTCGGGATCGAGGGCGAGCAGGACGACCTGCCGGAGAAGCTCGGCGCGAAGGAGACGGCCGCCGCCGGCATCGCGATCGCGATCTGCGTGACGGTCTTCGCCCCGATCGGCGAGGAGTTCCTGCTTCGCGGGGTGCTCTTCCCCGGCCTGCGCAACAGCCTCAGCCGGATCTCGCCGATGTGGGTCGCCGTCCTGATCGCGGCGGTCGTCGACGGCCTGCTCTTCGGCGCGCTCCACGTTGCCGGCTCGAAGGCGATCTTCCTGCCGATCCTGGCGCTGTTCGGCGTGATCCTCTGCCTGCTCTACCAGTTCACCGGGTCGCTCTACGCGCCGATCGTGCTGCACGCGACCAACAACACGATCGCGATCACCAACGCGCTCGACTGGAAGTTCCACAGCGGCGTGATCCTCTGGGTCGGCGCGATCGCGGCGCTGGCGCTGATCGCCCTGATCGTGAAGCGGCTGGGGGGCTCGATCGGACCGCTGGGCCGGGACCGGCCGGAGCCGGAGCCCGCGGAGGCCTAGCGGTCTCGAGCAGACCGCGGCCGCGGGACGGCAGGCGACGGTCCACCCCCGATCGGCCCGTTCCGGTCGACGGGCGGGCGGGTATACGCTTCCCGCCATGATTCGTGCCGGAGCGCCCCGCCGCAGAGCCCTGATCGCCGTCGGTACGGGGTTGCTGCTGAGCGTGGCGGCCGCTTCCGGGGCCGCCGCGCAGGCGCCAGCCCCCGCACCGGCGCCCGCTCCCGCACCAGCCCCCGTCCCGGCGCCCGCACCAGCCCCCGCGCCCGTCCCGGCGAAGCTCCGGCTGTCGACGCAGGGCACCGGCGGCGGCGTGTTGAAGGGTGATCGCTGGCGCGCGATCGTGACGATGACGCCGGCGGTTCCGGGCACGAAGGCCACCGTCACCTTCACCGCCAAGGGCGGCAAGGTCCGGACCCGCACCGTGACACTGCGCAAGAGCAAGGGCGGCAAGCGTGCTGTCGCGCGGCTCGACTACAGCAACCGCGGGACCGGCCGGGTCGTGGTGCGCGCGTCCGTGGGCGAGGGCCAGCCCGCGGCCCCGGTGCGGGCGAAGACCGTCGCGATCAACCAGGCGACGCCGTCGCTGACGCCCGGCGAGCGGGGCGCTGCGGTGCGGATCCTGCAGAAGATGCTGCGCAAGAAGGGCTACGTGATCGGCAAGCCGGGCGTCTTCGACGCACGTACCCAGCGGGCCGTGATCGCGTTCCGCAAGGTCGCCGGAATGCGCTGGAGCTCGGTCGCCAACGAAGCGGTCTTCCGCGCCGCACGCGCGGGCAAGGGCACGTTCAAGGTCCGCTTCCCCAAGCACGGCCGGCACGTCGAGGGCGACATCTCGCGACAGGTGCTGGTGCTCGTCGGGGCCAACGGCAAGCCCGAGCGCATCTACCACACGTCCCCCGGCAAGCCGAGCTCCCCGACGATCCGCGGCAGCTTCCGGGTCTACCGGTTCGAGCCGGGCACGAACAACGTGGGCATGTACATGTCGTCCTACTTCATCCGGGGCTACGCGATCCACGGCTACCCGAAGGTCCCGCTCTACAACGCGAGCGCCGGCTGCTTCCGCGTCCCGATGGCCGACGCGGTCTCGATCTACAAGTGGATCACGATGGGGATGCGGGTCGACACGTACTGAGGTCCGGGCGGCGGCGGGGCCGGCAGGGCCCGGTGGGCGGGCGCGGTTCGGTGAGCGGGCGCGGTTCGGTGAGCGGGCGCGGTTCGGTGGGCGGGCACGTCGAGTTACGTACCTCGGCGGTACCGCCGGTGACGCGCGTCAGTTGAAGCCCGTGCGAGCGCGGCGCCGAGGGTCTCCCGCACCAAGCCACCACCGTCGTCCCGCACCTGGCGCCACGAGTAGGCCAGCACGGTCCATCCCGCGGCGACGAGCCGGGCGCGCTTCTCGTGGTCGTCCTCCCACTGGATCGCGCCCGAATGGAACGCGTAGCCGTCGAGCTCGACCGCGATCCCGTGGTCGAAGAAGACCGCGTCGACCTCCATCCCCAGCACCTCGGCGTTGATCGCCGGTCGGGGAAAGCCGAAGCGTGCGCAGAGCTCCGGAAACGTCTCCTCCTGGGGGCTGCGGACGCGTTCGGGTTCCTCCCAGGTCCGGAGCACGGCTTCCAGCGCCTTGCGACCGCGGTGGTGGCGATGGCGGACCAGGAGCGGCGCCACCGCGTGGCGATCGAACAGGCGGAGCACGTCGGCCTGGCCGACCGACCGGCGCAGTGCGGCCGGAGGAAGCACCGCCGCCAGATCGAGCAGGGTGCGGGCGACCGTGGTGACCCGGATTCCGTCGCGGTCCGTGAGCTCGTCCGGCTCGATCTGCGGGTGACAGTGAACTTTCACGTTGCGATGGTGGGGACGGCTGGTCCGCGCCACCACGATCTCGACGGTCGGACTCGACGTCGCTCGCAGGTTCCAGTGGGCCGCCGCAGCGCGGTATCCGAGCGCGGCGCCCGCCCCGCAGGCGAGCACGGCCGCGGCACGCTGACCCGACGCGGACAGCCGATCGTGACCGACGGCGAACACGCCGCGGTGCACGGCGTGAAGCCGGGACATGGCGGTCGCGCGCGTGATCTGGCGGTCGCTCAGGTCGCACCGGCGGAGCTGAACGCGCGAGACGACGCCGTGCTGTCGTGCGGCCAGTTCGGCGGCGCGGCGCCAGCGCACGGGGACCGGGACTGGGTCGAGTTGCGTACCCGGGCGGTACCGCCGGTGACTCGCTGTCTGCATCGGCCGAGCATCGCCGCATCGTCTGCTCCGGAACCAGTGCGGCTTCGGCCCAGGCCCACGTCAACTTCGCGCCGGGTCTGCGGACGCGAGCTGGCCGCGGGGTCAGCGCCCGGTGCACCGCTGCGGTACGGAAGTCGACGCGCGCGCCGCGACCGGCCGGCCGTCGGCCCTCGCCGCGCGCGTGGTGTACCGCTGCGGTACAGAAGTCGACGCGCGCCGCGACCTGCCTGCCGTCGGCCATCCGATCACCCCATCCCGCCGCCGCGTAGGATCGTCCGCGACCCATGAGCACGTCCGCCGATCCGAAGTCCACCCTGATCGCCGAGCTGCGGAAGCACGCGCTGGTGATCGGCGACGTCACGCTGACCAGCGGCAAGACGGCGTCCTACTACGTCGACGCGAAGCGAGCGATCCTGCTGCCAGCGGGGTTCGCCGCGCTCGGGGAGCTGGTGGCCGCCGAAGCGCAGCGGATGGGCGGCACCGCCATCGGCGGGATGACGATGGGCGCCGACCCGGTCGCCTGCGCGGGGCTGGCGGGCGGATTCGACGGCAAGGCGTTCTTCGTGCGGAAGGCGAGCAAGGCCCATGGCCTACAGCGCCGGGTCGAGGGCCCGTTCCTGACCGACGAGGACCGTTGCGTCGTCGTCGAGGACATCGTGACCACGGGTGGATCGACCGTGGAGGCGATCGAGGCGCTGCAGGCCGAGGGTCGCACGATCGTCGGTGTGATCTCGGTGCTCGACCGGCTGGCCGGTGGCGCCGAGCGGATCACCGACGCCTGCGGCGCGCCGTACGTCGCGCTGACCACGATCGACGACGTCTACCCGGGCCGTCCGACGAGCTGAGGCCGCGGCGACGACCGTGCCCACCCCGACGGTCCTGATCGCGCCCGACAGCTTCAAGGGGACGCACGCGGCGACGGTGGTTGCCCAAGCGATCGCCGACGGGATGCGGGGCATCGACGGCCGCGCGAGCGAGAGCGCCCTGCCCCTGCCGATCGCCGACGGCGGCGAGGGCACGGCCGACGTCCTCGTCGCCGCGCTCGACGGCGTCGTCGTCCCGCGGGCCGTCTCGGGACCGCTCGGCGACCCGGTGGAAGCGGGCTTCGCGTTGCTCGACCCGCGCACCGCTGTGGTCGAGATGGCCGCGGCGAGCGGCTTGACGCTGGTGCCGCCCGAGCGCCGCGACGCGTACGCCGCGTCGACGCGCGGCACCGGCGAGCTGATCGCCGCCGCCGTCGAGGCCGGCGCGGAGCACGTGATCGTCGCGGTCGGCGGCTCGGCCACGACCGACGGCGGGCTCGGCGCGCTCGAAGAACTCGACCGTCGGCGGACCACGGTCCGGCTCTCGGTGATCTGCGACGTCGACACCCCCTGGGAGGACGCTCCGCGCGTCTTCGGCCCGCAGAAGGGCGCCGATGCCGCCACCGTCCGGCGACTCGAGCAGCGCCTGGATACCCTGGCCGACCGGGCCCCTCGCGACCCGCGGGGCGTGCCGCGAACCGGCGCCGCCGGGGGTCTGGCCGGCGGGCTCTGGGCGTTCCACGACGCCAAGCTGCTGCCGGGTGCGGCCTACGTGCTCGACGCGATCGACTTCGACGCGCGGCTGGCGGGCGCGTCGGTCGTGGTCACCGGCGAGGGCGCGCTCGACGAGCAGAGCTTCGCCGGCAAGGCGGTCGGGGAGGTTGCGGGTCGCGCGGGCCGAGCGGGCGTCCCGTGCGTCGCCGTCGTCGGACGTTCGCGGCTCTCGGCGGCCCGCGCCGGCGCGCTGGGCCTCGATCGCGTGATCGAAGCCTCGACCCTCGAAGCGCTGCGTGCGGCGGGGCGCGAGATCGCGGCGAGCGCCGCGGTCGGCGGCGCCTGATGCCGATCCGGCGCGCGACGTCGCGAGCACCCTCGTGCTCCGGACCGGCGACGCCCCGGCCGCGCTCGGAAGCCATTAGGGTTTCGGTCCCCGGCCCCTGTAGCTCAGTGGATAGAGCATCGGTTTCCTAAACCGTGTGCGCAAGTTCGATTCTTGCCAGGGGCGCTGACGCCCGACGCTCGGGCGCCGGCCGATGATCCTGAGGCAGGCTCTCAGTCGATCGGGAAGAACTCGCCGATCGGCACGTCGAGGCCCTTGGCGAGCTTCTCGATCGTCCGCAACGTCGGGCTCAGCACGCAGCGCTCGATCTTGCTGACCGTCGCCGTCGGGATTCCGGCCGCGAACGCGACGTCCTCTTGCGTCCATCCACGCTCACCGCGAATGTGCGCAACGGAATCCGCAAGGAGGCGGGCGGCTGGTGTCGGTGGTCCGGGCACTCGCGGCATGCTGATCTTCAATGGCTCGCCTGACCAGGGCTTTTACGGCTCTTCGGCGTCATTCGCGCACAACGTACGCCGCGGATCGACCGAAATCGAGCCCGTCTCCACGGGGTCAGCGCGCCGGCAGCGCGACCGCGTCGAACGCCCGCTGCGCTTCCGCCGCTCCGAAGAACGGCGTCAGGCACTGGAGGGTCAGCGCGTGAAGCTGACCAGGCAGCTCGTCGGCCCGGCCTTCCTGGACGAAGCGCCGGACCACGGCCATCACGCCGTCGATCACGACCTGCAGGGCCTCGAGCGGCTGGGGCGCCTGCTGCTCGGCCGGGGCGACCTGGCCGGCGATCAGCTGGAAGAACAGCGACACGAACCGCGTCCGCATCTCGGAGATCGCCGGGACGAGATCGGGATCGTCCGTGACGGTCAGCGCGGTCATCGACGGCGTGCGCGCGGTGTACGCCAGCGTCGCGTCCAGGGCCCGGGACGCCGCCAGCGGCGGATCACCGGCGGCCGCGAGGAAGGCGCCCGCGGCGATCACGACGAGCTGGCTGCCCCACGCGTCGAGCGCCTGCGTCGCGCAGTCGATCTCGTCGACGAACAGGCTGCTGACGACGTCCAGCTCGACGCCGACGGTCTGCGCCACGTCCGACAACTTCGTGGCGCGGAGCCCCTGCTGCCCAACCGCGTCCGCGAACGCGGCGATCAGGCGCTCGCGCTCGTCCCCGGCCGGCTGGCGGCGACTCTCGGCCGCGTGCAGGGCCTCGACGGCCGGCGCGCCGATCGTGGGGGCCAGGATCAGACGGACCAGCGTCGGCGCGAGCGTCCCCAGCTCGCTGACGCGCCCGTCGGCCACCCACTCCGCCACCAGGCTGGCGATCCCCCCGACGACGGCCAACGGGACGACGGGCGGTAGCTCGCGCAGGTTCCCGCGCCCGGCGAGCAGCCGGTTGAACGCCTGCACGGCCTCGTCGATCGCCGGTTGACCGGGCCGTCCGGCCGACCGCGCGTCGATCAACAGCAGGCGAGCCCGATCGGGATCCGCTTCGAGGAAGCCGATGCAGGCCTCGACCGCCGCCGTGACCTGGTCCACCGGATCGGTGTGCGCGGCAACCGCGTACCACGCCGCGGCGAACAGCCCGACGAACCCCTCATCGAAGGCGGCCGACCACGCCTCGTCCTTCGTCGAGAAGTGCTGGTAGAAGGTCTGGTGGGAGAGCCCCGACGTCGCGATCAGGTCGCGCAGCGAGCTCGTCGCGAACCCGTCCTCGGCCGAGACCGCTCGCACCGCCTCGATGATCCGCCCGCGCTGGTGCCGCCGCACGAACGACGCCGGCAGCCCGTGGCGGCCCCGCGGCAGGCTGATGCGACTCAACGTGGTGGCCGGCGGCGGCAGCTCGTCCTGGGTCGTCCGCGGAGGCAGGGCCTCGGGCATCCGCGTCTCGTAGGTCGAGCCCCAGGCCGCCAGCGCGCCGACCGAGGCGCGGAGCGCGCGGTGCTTTCCGCTCCGCAGGTGCCGATCGATGACGAGCAGCGCTCCGCCGGCCATCACGGCGAGCGCCGCTTCCCCGATCACCCGCTGGTCGTCGCGGACCGCGGCCGACGTCAGCGTGGCCCGCACCGCCTTGAGCAACTTCCGGTGCCGCGCCAACCCCTCGGAACCGAGCTCCAGGACGTCGCTGGTGAGCAGTCGCGCGGCTCGCGGGGCGACGAGCATGCCGTCGACGAGCGCCGCGAAGGCCGCCTCGAGCGAGGTCTCGAGGCCGTTCCCGGGCGTCTCGGCCGGCTGGATCCGGTCCCGGAGCGCATCGAGCAGCGCGTCGCTCGTCTCGATGATCAGCGCATGCTTGCTGGGGTAGAGCGCGTAGAAGGTCGCCGTCGAGACCCCGGCAGCGGTCGCGATCCCCTCGACCGTGACCGCGGCGCAGCCGTGCTCGCCGATCAGCTCGACCGCGGCGCCGTGCAGCCGCGGGCGGTAGACCGCGGCCGCCTCCTGGGGCTCGAGCGCATGCGGCCCGCGCGGCAATCGGCTGGGCTGCGTGGATCGGGTCGAGTCCATCTTTTCGCAGCATACGTCACGTGCCCGCCCCCCAACGCGAACGATCTCGTGACCGCTCACTCGCGATGCCGGGCCCACTCGTACGGTCGCAGAAGCGTCTCGACCAGATACGGCGTCGCCGCCCCCAACGCCGCAAGGTCTCCGCGGATCAGGTGCCGCCAGATCACCGCATTGACCCCGCCGACCGCCATCTCCGCCAGCAAGCGGTAGGTCGACCCGTCGAACGGGAGATCCCACGGATGCACGGCGGTCGTCCGCGGCCCCGGCCCCCGACCCATCACCAGGCCGATCGCCCATTCGACGGTCTCCGCCCGGACGGCGTCGATCGCGATGCCACCGGCCGGACCGGCGACGAACAGCGCCTCGGCCCGGACCGGGTCGGCCTGCACGAAGCCGACCAGGGCGTCGACGCAGGCGAGCGCGCGCCCGGCCGGCCGGGCGTCGGGCACGTACGCGGCCTCGATCGTCGCCCGAAGGTCGGCGTGCAGCTCGAACGACGCCGTCAGGAACGCCGCGCGCGCGTCGCCGAAGTACCGATAGAAGGTGCGCGGCGTCAGCCCGGCCCTCTCGGACAGCCGGCGAACCGTCATGTCCCGCAGCCCGCCCTCGGCCGCGATCTGCACCGTCACGTCCAGCAGACGACCCCGGGCGTCGAAGTCGTCGTCCGTGCGGCGGCGCGGTTGGCGGGCGGGAGAGCTCATCGCCTCCGCGCCTCGGGAATCGTCGGTGGACATCCGTCACTCACGTCCGCTCGCGCCCGGTCCCTCGTCGATCGGCAGACCGAAGAACCACGCGTCCCGGATGCCCTCGAGCGCCATCCTCAGCAGCGCCTCGTCGACCGGCCGGCCGACGGCGCGACGGCGCTGGAGCGCGACGATCACCCGCCACAGGGTCGGGCCGTCGCGCCGCGCGGCCGCGGCGCGGACCAGCAACTCAAGCGTCCGCGCGACCTCTTCTCCCTGCTCGATCAACGCCTCGACCCGCTCGGGCCTGCGGCGGGGCGGCAGCGGCGGAAGATCGACGTCGCCCGGCGCGGCGCCGCCCGAGATCGCCGCCAGGACGAACTGCGTCAGCTCCCGCTGCCGGACCGCCAGGGGTTGCCCCGGACGGTGCCGAAGGCCGTCGATCGCGATCGCGTCGAGCGCGGAGATCACGTCGGCGCCGTCGACCGGGCCCGGGACGTCGCCGGTCGACAGGCGCCTGAACGCCTCGATGATCGGAGCGCGCAGGGTGTCGCGGGCGCGTCGCACCGGCTCGCCCGCCGCCGACGTCTCCTGGAGGCAGACGAGCGCCCACGCGTGGTCGCAGTCGAGGATCGCGAGGTACATCGCCAACGCCGACGCCGTGGCGTTCTGCCACCCGCCCGCGGACCGCATCGCCTCGAGGATCCGCGGAGCGGCGAACGCGATCGCCACGTCGTAGGCGTGGACGAGCGCCTCTTCCTTGCTCGCGAACTGCTCGTAGAACGCGGGGCGCGACAGACCGGCCCGGGTGGTGATCGACGCCACCGTCGCGCCGTCGTACCCGCGGTCGGCGATTTCCCGTACCGCGGCGTCGATCAGGTGAGCTCGCTGTCGGAAGGACTGGGCTTCGTCGGGCAGCGGAATGTCCGACGAGCAACGCGACGCGTTCTGATAGTCGTCGTTCGGCACGCCGCGAATCCTATACGTAGACGGCTTGTTTTACACCACGAATCTTTCACCCGAACGCGGGATGGCTCTCGGTGCGTGTCTTCACCCCGGCAAGCTGCGTACTCAGGTGGATACGCAACGCACGCGAGGGTAGGCTGGCCCGCCATGCTGGCGTCCCTTCCACCCGGCTGGAGCTTCGTTCCCGAGACAGAACGAGAGCGACTATTGGCAGCGTTCGCCGTGGCGGTCTACGCCGATGGATTCGGCGCCACGCGACTAGCGGACGTCTCACGGGCAATCGGGGTCGACCCGTCGGTCGCCGCGGCGTACTGGCCCGATGAGACCGCTTGCCTGCTCGACGCCGTGGAGACCGCCACGTCCCAGGCGTTCAGCCGGATGGCCCAGGTCTTCCTCGCCACCGACAGCGACTGCGCGACGGCCGCGCATCACGCGCTGGCCACGCTGCTGACCGATCTGGCGGCCTGTCCCGAGATGGTGTACCTGGCGGTGGTGGAGCTGCCCCGACTCGGCCCGGTCGGCCACGCCCAGCAGGCGCGGATCCTGGACCTGTTCTGCGAGTTCCTCGAACCCGGCTTCGCGACCACGGGTCACCCCGTGCCCGATCCCGAGATCGTTGCCGTCAGCCTGGGCGGCGGCGTCTGGGAGACCGTCCGGCGGCTCGCGATCGAGCGCCGACTGTCGTCGCTGCCGGACGAGCTTCCGGCGATCAGCTTCGTCTGCATCAGCACCTTCTTCGGGACCGACGAGGCGCTTCGGGTGAGCCGGATCCCGGTCCGGGTCACGCCGCGACGGCCCGTGATCGGCTGAAGCGCCCTGCGACCGGGAGCAATCGCCCGGCCACACGGCTCACCGCGGCCGGGTGGCGGGAGCGCTCCCGCCACCCGGTCGCCGAACGCTACTCGTCGTCGGTGGTCTCGAGCGTCACCGTCTTGGTGATCTTCTTGTCCTTGACCTTGCTGTCCTTCGCGGTCGGCTCGACCAGGACGGTCAGCTTGATCCGCATGCTCCGACCGGCGTCGAGCGCGCGACGGTTGGCGCCGCTCAGCCGTGGCGTGATCGTCGCGACGGTGTTGCGGCCGCTGATCGTCCGCGACTCCTTCACCACGCCGTTGCCGGACACGGTAATCCGCTTGCGATGCTCGTCCAGCCCGCCGATGGTCACCTTGACGTCCGACCCCGACGGCTCCGCCGCCACGATCGCCGTCGGGCAATCGACGTCCAGGATCGACGCCGAGCGGTTGATCCGACCGTTCTGACCGGTCATCAACTGCCCGACCTTCGGCGTGCGGGTGGTCTTGCAGACATCACCGTTGGTGACCGCCAGAATCCCGTTCTCGCCGCCGTTGATCTTCAAATCGAACCGCGAGATCGGCGCGTCCGGGAGGTTCTCGAACGTCGTCTGCAGCTTGTTGTCGACCACGTCGGAGTCGGCGTGGACGAAGATCGTCACACCCTGCCCCGACAGCGGCACGAACAGCTTCGGCAGCGTCCCCACCGTCCGACCCGTGGACGTCTTGCGCTCACCACGCACGAAGTACACGGGACCGCTCAGCGGCACGTCGAGGATCGACACCGCCGAGGCGGCACCGACGATCGAGTCCGCCGGACACTGGTTCCGGGCCGCCTGCGCCGGCTCGCACAGCGCCTTCGCGTTGTCCGGATCCAGCGCGAGGTTCAGCGGCAACGTGACCTGTGCGGTCTTCTGGTTGGCCTGACCGTCCTTGGGCTTCAGCGTCGCGTTGAGCTGCGGGTGGCCGCCGTTCTTCAGCTCGCTCGCCGGACCAGCCAACGCCATATCGAGTCGCGGTGAGTAATCGAGGTCCGCACAGCCGCCGACCTGGAACCGCTGATTGATCGGCGCCACCTGACCAAGTGCCGACGCCAGGATCCCCTCGATCGCCATCGGCTCGCAGTTGGTCGGATTGACCATGAACCCCGGCTTGTTGATGTTCACGTCCAGCCGCTGGATCCGGGTCGGAACGCCTTGCAGAATCGTCGGGATCGGATCCGAATGGACCGTCACCGAGGCATCGTGCGGATCGACGAACAACTCTTGCCGGACGACCACGTCACCGAGGTTGAACGGGCCGGCCTTCGCCGGAACGACCACCTTCAAACTGAACGGCGCTCCACCGTACGGCCCTTCCAGGTACACGGTGCCCGAGAGCTGGTACGGCGTCGCGCCCGAACCGGCGAACGCGGTCACCGCACCGACCGGCTTGCCGAGGTTGCCCTTCAGATTGGCCAGCAGGCCCTTGGGCAGCTTCATCGCCACGCCACTCAGCGGCACCTGGCCGTCGGGCTTGCCGATCGACAGCGCGAACGGCGAGGACGCGCCGGCGATCGGGGAGACCGCACCGGCGGTGAAGGCCGGCATGAACCCACCCTGCCCCGGCCGACAACCGATCTGGAACGAACTGCTCGAGGTCGTGGTCTGTCCCGCCCACGACTCCATCGTCGCCGTCGTCGTGTGGGTCCCGCAGGTCGCCGGATTGACCAGCGCGGCTCCCGGGCCGCCGTCCAGCTCGACGGTCATCGTCTCGAACGGCTGCTGCGGCGCGTTCTCGAACACCGCCTTCAACCGACCCGTGACCGGATCGGGGTAGATCTTGCCCTCCTGCTTGATGTCGACGCCCTTCGCCGACGCCTGCAGGAAGATCCGGAACATCTCGCCCGATTGCGAATCCTGCGACTTCGGCATCCCCAGGAACACGCCGCCCTTCAGCGGCACGTCGATCACCGGGGTGTCGATGTTCACCGAGCCGATCCGCGAAACCTCCGGACAATCCGGTGTCGCGTCGACGCCGGTCGCGGCCTGCTGATCGGTGCAGCCCCAGAGGCCGTTCGCGCCACCCGGCGAGATCGCCGTGCCGACGGGGAAGAGGATCTCCGCCCGCTTCAACGGTGGGGTGGCCGTGCTGTCCGGGGCCTGGCTCTGCGGGACGTCGAGCTTCACCCGGTAGCCCGACGGCGCGTCGGCGACCGACGAGGTCGGCCGCACGTCCATCGTCGGCGCGAACTGCAGACGCTCGCAGCCCGTCAGCGGCAGCATCGTCGGGCTCGTCTCGATCCAACGCGCAGGGTTCGCCCACGAATTGACCCGGATCTTGGCCGGCAACGCCTCGCCGCACTGCGACCCGAGCGTCAGGAGCGGCCGGTGCGGGCTGGTCGACCCGTTGCTGCGTGCGGGGACCCCGTAGATCGTCGTGGTCGAGCTGATCAGGTGCAGCACCTGCGACACGTTGCTGATCCGCGTGACGATCGCGTAGCTGCCGTCGGACTTCACCTTCATGTCGAGCACCACCGGAACGGGCAGCACCTTCATCCCGAAGCGCGCAACCACGCCTTCCGGTGGCTCCAGGTTGAACAGCGTCGTCGATTCCGTTCCGACGTCGCGTGTGCCCTTGTAGAACAGGTCGTGCCGGCCGACGACCGTCGCGGAGGGACATCCCTCGCGGTTGAAGGTGGTCATCGGGCACTTCGGCAACGCCTCGGGGTTCCCCTGGATCCCCTCGGGCAACGTGATCTCGATGTCCCTCACGAGCTCCATCGGCTCGCGACTGGTGGTCCCGGGTCGGGCCCCCGGGACTTCGTAGGTGTTGACCCCGAACTTGATCTCCAGCCGATCGGGATGGGCGCCGGCCTGTGTCACGTCGTCGCCGGCCACGTCGAGCGCCTTGACCCACACGTCCTCCGGTACGAACTCGAGCGCGTCGGCCTGCGCCGCCACGGGAGCACCCATCACCGCGCCAAGCGCGAGCGCCACGACTGCGACCCCCGTGCCGCGTCGGCGGATCGTCTGCACCATCGTCGCTCCCGTCCTACTCGTCGTCAGCTGTGTCAACGGCCGCATCAGCGACCACCCTTCTTCGTCGCCGTGAACCGGATCGACTTGCGCGCCTTCACCGACGACCCCGACTCGGGCGTCAACCGCACCGTCACCCGCGTCGCCAAGCGACCACGCTGACGCTGCTTGCGCAACCCGTAGGACGACAACCGCACCGTCACCCGGTACGTCCCCGCCTTCTTCACCGTCTTCGTCATCCGACGCAAACCGACACCGGAGACGCGAAGCTTGCCGGGACGCGACACCCGCACCCGCACCGTCGTCCGCGACCCGCGCACCGACTTCGACGCACTGATCGACGCCTCCGCATCCTCCGCATCCGACGACGGCTTCTCGTCCGTCGCCAACGGCGCCGGCACGTTGCCCCGACCGAGGAACGTGGGCGTACTCACGTTCGGCAGCCCCGGCACCGACGGTGCTGGCGCTTGGCAGTTCGCCGTGCACTCCACCGGCG
>JADKLW010000607.1_pt1 | contig 13283 bp, 12 predicted proteins | sample 8641881 | NCBI WGS metagenome assembly JADKLW01 (sample SAMN16272185, study PRJNA661076) | feces metagenome | isolation source: fecal sample from diarrhoea affected cattle B | host: Bos taurus | place: South Africa: Lokaleng Village, Mahikeng | collected 2019-09 | reverse complement strand
CGCGGCGGCGAATGGACCAAGGGCAAGTCGTGTGAGACCTTCAACCCGATGGGCCCCTGGCTGGTCACCCCCGACGAGGTCGAGGATCCGCAGGCGCTCGGGATGTGGCTCGACGTCAACGGCCAGCGGATGCAGACGAGCAACACCGGCAACATGATTTGGGGAGCGGCCTACGTGGTCTGGTACCTCAGCCAGTTCATGGTGCTCGAAGCCGGAGACCTGGTCGACAGTGGCACCCCCGGCGGCGTCGGCAACCTGCAGCAGCCGCCTCGGTACCTCGCGGCCGGCGACGTGATCGAGGTCGGGCTCGACGGACTCGGCGTGCAACGGTCGACGGTGATCGCTGCCGATGGCTGAGCCGTCGCTCGCCGGGTTGCCGGGAACCCCGGTCGTCGTGGGGCCCGGCGGCGTCGAGGCCTTGGGCGTCGAGGTCGTCGCCCGCGGCTTCGCCACCGTCCTGCTGGTGACCGACCGGGATGTGGCGGACGCCGGTGTCCCGGAGCGGGTGATGGCGGCCCTCGACGCGAGCGGCGTCGCGCACCGGCTGGTCCTGGCGCCGCCCGGCGAACCGACCGACGAGGGGCTCGAGGGGCTGGTCACCGAGTTGGGTCCGGCGGCGACCGTCGACGGCGTGATCGCGGTCGGTGGCGGCTCGGTGCTCGACTACGGCAAGCTCGTGAGCCTGCGGCTCGCGGGCGGGATCGTGACTGACCACCTCAACCGTCCGTACGGTCTCGGACGCCCGGTCGCGGTGCCGCCGGTTCCGGTGGTGGCGGTGCCGACCACGGCCGGCTCCGGCTCGGAGGTCAGTCCGGTGGCGGTGATCGAGATGCGGCAGCTCGGCGTGAAGTCGGCGCTGAGCAGCCCTCGGCTGCGTCCGGTGCTCGCGGTCGCCGACCCCACGACCACGCTCAGCCTGCCGCGGCGGCCGACGGCGGCCGCCGCGGTCGACGTCCTCGCCCACGCGGTCGAGTCGCTGACCGCCCGTCCGCGCGGCGGGCGGGCGGACGCGGCAGCGGTCCCGGCGCCCGGCGGCTATGTCGGGGCGAATCCGTACTCGGACGCGCTCTGTCGCGCCGGTCTGGAGCTGCTCGCGTCGGGGCTCGGCGGAGCCCTCGCCGACGGTCGATCGCTCGGCGACCGCGACGAGCTGATGCGCGCCTCGGTGCTCGTCAGCCTCGGCGCCTCGGTCGCTGGTCCTCACGTCGGGCACGCCGTCGGCTACGCGTTGGCCGGCACCGCGGCGTGCGCGCGGGTGCCCCACGGGTTCACGGTCGGGGCCGTGCTGCCGGCGATCGCCCGGCGCCTGGCCCCGAGTCATCCGGCCGCCCTGGCGACGATCTCGGCGGCGCTGGGCGCGGACCCGGCCGTCGCGGCGCACGACGTCGCCCAGCCGGCGAGCCGCCTGACCGCCTTCCTCCGGGTCGCCGGCGCCCCGGCATCGTTGCGCGAGCTGGGCATCGTCGCCGGCGACCTGCCCGAGCTGGCGCGAGCGGCGGTGGGCCAGCAGCGGCTGATGGCGGGCAGTGATCTGGACGAGGGCGGCGTGCTCGCGCTGCTCGAGGATGCGCTGTAGCGCAGTTGGAGCACGAGGCCCGCGCGCATCGCTTACTCCGCCACGAGCTTGGCGATCAGCGTGCGCCAGGCCGCGACGTCGGACGTGTCCCCGGGGCCGACGAGGTACTGCTCGGTCCAGGCCGTACTGCGGTCGTCGTCGGCCGCCCACGTGATCCCCTGCTCGGTCCCCACCGCGGGGAAGGTCGCGTCGGCGAACGCGCGGAACTCGTTGTCTCCCGAGCCCGATCCGGCGATCGCCAGGTAGCGGACCGTTTCACGGTGCTCGGGCTACCCGAGCCAGGCGGTCAGCTCGTCGATCGCGCCCGGCAGCACGTAGTAGTACGCCCACAGCCCGCGGCGCTCCGAGTCGACGATCCCGGCGTCGCGCAGCTTCTTCAGGTGGTGGCTGAGCGTCGACTGCGAGACGTCGAACAGCGGGATCAGCTCGTAGACGCAGACCTTGCCGGCGTGCTTGCGCAGCACGTCGACGATCTGCAGGCGGATCGGGTCGCCGAGCGCCTTCGCGACCTCGGCCATCCGTGTCGCGTGCGCGCGATCGACGTCGGGGTAGACCACCGGCTCGCAGCACGGCGCGCCCGCGGCGCGCTTCGTCTTCGGGGTCAGCTCCAGATCGACGGACATCGATCTACGAGACTACACAAAAGATTCACGTCTGTCGATTGCATCGACACTTGTCAATCGATACCGTTTCGGACGTGGCCGCCGACCCGCGCTCCGCAACCCCGCCGATCGCGCCGGCCGGATCGTCCCCGGGTGAAAGCGTCACGCCCGCGCCCGATGACGTCCCGGTCCTCCAGCGGCTCTCGACGCTCGACCGGTTCCTGCCGGTGTGGATCCTGCTCGCGATGGGGCTCGGACTCGGCCTGGGCGCGCTCGTGCCCTCGATCAACGACGCGCTGAGCGCGCTGAACGTCGGCACGATCTCGTTGCCGATCGCGCTCGGTCTGCTGCTGATGATGTACCCGGTGCTGGCGAAGGTCCGCTACGGCGAGGTCGTGCGCGACCGCAGCCCGCAGACCCGGCGCATGCTCGGCGCTTCACTGGTGCTGAACTGGATCGTCGGGCCGGCGCTGATGTTCGCGCTGGCCTGGATCTTCCTTGCCGACCAACCGGAGTTCCGCACCGGCCTGATCATCGTCGGCCTGGCGCGCTGCATCGCGATGGTGCTGATCTGGTCGGACCTGTCGTGCGCCGACCGCGAGGCGACCGCGCTGATGGTGGCCGTCAACTCGGTCTTCCAGATCGTCGCCTACAGCCTGCTCGGCTGGTTCTACCTGACCGCCCTTCCGGACCTGCTCGGCCTCGACACCCAGGGCTTCTCGATCGGGATCTGGGAGGTCGCCCGCACCGTGTTGATCTTCCTCGGCATTCCGCTGGTCGCGGGCGCGCTGACCCGCGTGATCGGCGTCCGCCGCCGCGGCGAGCAGTGGTACGAGCAGACGTTCCTGCCGCGGATCGGGCCGTTCGCGCTGTACGGCCTGCTGTTCACGATCGTGATGCTGTTCGCGATCCAGGGCGACGCGATCGTCGACCAGCCGCTCGACGTCGCGCGGATCGCGCTGCCGCTGCTCGTCTACTTCGCGGTGATGTTCGCCGCGGGCTGGGCCGCCGGACGGCTGATCGGCGCGGGCTACGCACGCACCGCGTCGCTCGCGTTCACCGCCGCGGGCAACAACTTCGAGCTCGCGATCGCCGTGGCGATCGGCGTCTTCGGCGCGACCTCCGGGCAGGCCCTCGCGGGCGTGGTCGGACCGTTGATCGAGGTGCCCGTGCTCGTCGGGTTGGTCTACGTCGCGCTCTGGGCGCGGCGCCGCTTCTACTCGGCCGAGGAGGCCACCACATGAGTGCAGTACGCGTCGGGATCAACGGCTTCGGGCGGATGGGGCGGCTGGCGCTGCGCGCCGGCTGGGGCCGCGAGGATCTCGAGTTCGTCCACGTCAACGAGACCGCCGGCGACGCCGCGGCCGCCGCCCACCTGCTCGAGTTCGACTCCGTCCACGGCCGCTGGGACCGTGAGATCGCCGCGGACGGCGACGCGCTCTCGATCGACGGCAGGACGCTGAGCTACAGCGCGCATTCGACCCCCGGCGACGTCCCGTGGGACGAGCTCGGCGTCGACGTCGTGCTCGAGGGGACCGGCAAGTTCAAGACCCGAGCGAAGCTCGACCCGTACTTCACGCGCGGCGTGCGCAAGGTGCTCGTCGCCGCGCCGGTCAAGGACGGCGGGGCGCTGAACGTCGTCGTCGGCGTCAACGACGACCGCTACGACCCGCAGGTCCACGACATCCTCACGGCCGCGTCATGCACCACCAACTGCCTGGCGCCGGTCGTGCAGGTGATCCACGAAGCGCTGGGGATCCTGCGCGGGTCGATCACCACGCTGCACGACCTGACCAACACGCAGACGATGGTCGACGCGCCGCACAAGGACCTGCGCCGGGCGCGCGCGGCGGGGATGTCGCTGATCCCGACCACGACCGGGTCGGCGACGGCAATCGGCCTGATCTTCCCGGACCTCCAGGGTCGACTCGACGGCCTGGCCGTCCGCGTCCCGCTGCTTAACGCCTCGCTCACCGACGCGGTCTTCGAGGTCGCGCGCGAGACCACCGTCGACGAGGTCAACGAGCTGCTGCGCGTGGCCGCCGAGGGCCCGTTGAACGGGATCCTCGGGTTCGAGACGCGGCCGTTGGTGTCGGTCGACTTCAAGGACGATCCGCGCTCGGGAATCGTCGACGCGCCGTCGACGATGGTCACCGACGGCACCCAGGTCAAGGTTCTCGCCTGGTACGACAACGAGTGGGGCTACGTCAACCGCTGGGTCGAGCTGGCCGGGATCGTGGCCGCGTCGCTGGAGCCGCGGCCGTGAGCACCGCGGGCGCGGCGGCCGTCAAGCGCGGGGGCGACCTGCGCAACTACATGGTGGTCACCGGCGCCTACTGGGCCGACACGATCGCCGACGGCGCGATCCGCGTCCTGGTGCTGTTCTACTTCTACGAGCTCGGCTACAGCCCGCTGCAGGTCGCGTCGCTGTTCCTCTTCTACGAGGTTTTCGGGATCATCACCAACCTGGTCGGCGGCTACATCGCCGCTCGCTGGGGTCTCAAGTCGACCCTGCTCGGCGGGCTGTCGTTCCAGCTCCTCGCGCTGGCGATGCTCGCGCTGGTGCCCGAGTCGTGGCTGGTCGTCGCCTACGTGATGGTCGCCCAGGCGCTGTCGGGGATCGCCAAGGACCTGACGAAGATGTCGTCGAAGTCGGCGGTCAAGCTCGTCGTCCCGCCGGACACCGCCGGCGCGCTCTACAAGTGGGTCGCGATTCTCACCGGGTCGAAGAATGCCCTGAAGGGCGTGGGCTTCTTCGTCGGCGGACTGCTGCTGACCCTGATCGGGTTCCAGGCCGCGCTCGGCTGCGTCGCCGGAATCGTCGCCACCGGCCTGGTCGGAACGCTGCTGCTGATGCGCGGCGATCTCGGCACCCCGGACGCGTCGGCGAAGTTCCGCCAGATGTTCTCCAACAACCGGTCGGTGAACCTGCTGGCCGGCGCCCGGATCTTCCTCTTCGCCTCGCGCGACGTCTGGTTCGTCGTCGGGCTGCCGGTCTACCTGCGCACCGTGATGGAGTGGTCGTTCTGGCAGGTCGGGATCTTCATGGCGGTCTGGACGATCGGCTACGGCATCGTCCAGGCTGCGGCCCCGCGGTTCGTCCGGGACCCCGACGGGCGCACCGCCGCCAAGCTGGCGTTCGTGCTCGCCGCCTTCCCGGCCGCGATCGCGATCGCGATGACCACCAGCATCGATCCCGGCGTGGTGATCGTCGCCGGGCTGATCGTCTTCGGCGTCGTCTTCGCGATGAACAGCGCCGTGCACTCGTACCTGATCCTCGCCTACGCCGACGGCGCGAAGGTCGCGATGAACGTCGGCTTCTACTACATGGCCAACGCCTTCGGCCGGCTCTCCGGCACGGTGCTGTCCGGCGCGCTCTACCAGTGGCAGGGCTTGGAGGCCTGCCTCTGGGGCTCCGCGATCATGGTGCTGGCCGCAGGGTTGCTGTCGCTACTGCTGCCCGGAAAGGCCGCGCAGTAGCGGCCAGGCGGCGACCGCGCCGACGAGCGCGACGGCGGCGGCGACCAGCACCACGTCGTTGAGTCCGTCGATGATCCCGGACGCGGTGGCTCCTGCTCCGGCGTGGTGGTGGAAAATCGCGCCGAGCCCGGCGATGCCGATCGCGATCCCGAGCTGGCGGAACGTGTTGTTGATGCCCGACGACAAGCCACCGCGCTCGACCGGCAGCACGCTGACCATCGCCGCCGCGAGCGCCGGGCTGATCATGCCCACGGCGATACCGCCGAGCAGCAGGCCCGGGAGCAGCCGGGTCCACGGATCGCCGACCGCGCCGCCGTGGATGGTCAGCAGCGCGACCCCGAACAGGCCGAGCCCCGCCACCAGCGGCACCCGCAGCGAGAGCCGATCGGTCAGCTTGCCGGAGAACGGCGCGACGAGCAGGATCAGGACGGTCATCGGCAGCATCCGCAGGCCGGCCTCGGTCGGCGTGAAGCCGAGCGTCTGCTGGAGGTAGATCGCCAGGAACAGCAGCAGCGGGTAGATCGCGACCGACTGCGCGAAGGCGACCAGCGCCGTGCCCGTGAACGCCGGAATCCGGAACAGCTCCAGCGGCAGCATCGGCGCGGCAGCTCGCCGCTCGACCGCGACGAACGCGCCCAGCAGGACCGCGGCGCCGAGCAGGGCGGCGACGATCGGGGCGCTGCCCCAACCGTCCTCGCTGCCGCGGATCAGCCCGAGGACGGCGAGGAACCCCGCCGAACCGAAGAGGACCATCCCCGCGACGTCCAGGCGACCCGGCGTGCGGTCCCGGGATTCCGGGAGCACCCGCAGGGTGGCGACGATCAGGACGATGCCGAGCGGGACGTTGACCAGGAAGATCCACCGCCAGCTCAGGCCGTCGACGACGAGTCCCCCGAGCAACGGTCCGATCGCCAGGGCCACGCCGGTGATGGCGCCCCAGACGCCGAACGCGAATCCGCGCTCGCGTCCGCGGAACTCGTGGGCCAGCAGCGCCAGCGACGCGGCGAACATCCCGGCGGCGCCGATGCCCTGCGCTCCGCGCGCGAGGTTCAGCACCAGCGCCGAATCGGCCAGGCCGCAGAGAGCCGAGCACGCGGTGAAGATCACCAGCCCCGTGACGAAGACCGCGCGGCGCCCGAGCCGGTCGGCGAGCACCCCGGCCGCCAGCAGTGTCGCGGCGAGGACCACCGTGTAGGCGTCGATCACCCACTGCATGTCGGTGAACCCCGCGTCCAGGTCCTGCTGAATCGTCGGGAGCGCGACGTAGACGATGGTCACGTCGAGCAGCAGCATGGCCGTGGCGACCGAGACGACGGCCAGGGTGATCCAGCGGGCGGGCGTCACGCCGCGACCGTCGCCTGATTGCGCGTCGCGGAACGCAGCGCGGCTACCACGTGGCGGGCGTCGCGGCCGCACCCCCGCAGGGTGTTGGACGAGAAGCTGCGCTGGAACTCGAGACCGACGTAGCCCAGGCCGGGGACCGTCGTGGAGAGGCCGCGGCGGTGCAGCGGCGAGCCGTCCGCGGCGAGCGCCCCGGTCCCCTCGAGGTAGGGCAGGTCCGGGCGGTAGCCGGTCGCGAGGATCACGGCGTCGAGGGGCTCGCGGCTGCCGTCGGCCCAGACGACGTCGCCGCCGTCGAGCCGATCGAAGATCGGGCGCCGGTCGGGTCGTTGCGCGTCGACGGCGGCGCGGTACGGGCCGTCGTCGATGACCGAGACCGGAAGGCGGTCCAGCCAGCGCCCCAGCGGTGCGGTGTCGAATCCGGTGGTGCGCAGCCACCAGTGGGCGTCGCGGCCCAGCGGTCGCTGCGCCGCCCAGGTGATCGGCGCTCGTGTGGTGAGCGTGGTTCGTGCGGTCCCGGCCAGCTCGACGGCGATCTGGATCGCGGAGTTCCCGGCGCCGACAACGGCGACCCGCTGCCCGGCGAAGCGGCCCGGCGCCTGGTACTCCGCGGCGTGCAGCACGGTGCCCGTGAAGCTCTCCAGGCCCGGAAGCGGGGGCCGATGCGGTGCTCCGAAGTGGCCGGAGGCGGCGATCACCGCTGCGGCCCGGAGCTCGTCGCCGGTTGCGGTCGTGACCGTGAACCCGAGGCCGGGTGTGCGGGAGACGGACTCCACGCGGGTGCCGAGCCGGACGGTGTCGCCGAACTGCGCGGCGTAGTCGGCGAGGTAGGCGACGACCTCGTCGCGCGTGGGGTAGCGGTCGGGGTCGTCGCCGGGAAAGGGCGTGCCCGGCAGGGACGAGTACCGCGCCGGGGAGAACAGGCGCAGCGAGTCGTAGTAGCGCGGCCACGATCCCGCGGGCGTGTCCGCCGCTTCGAGCACGACCGCCGACATCCCCGCGCGACGGGCCTCGAACGCCGCCGCGAGACCGGACTGCCCCGCGCCGACGATGATCAGGTCAACGCGGTCCATGCTGGTGGGCATCTACGCCGCCGCGCACGAGGACGCGCCGACCTGCTCGACCCGTGGCGGCGCGCAGCAGGCCGTACCGATTCCGTCGCCGTCGGGCAGCACCAGTTCGACCCGGCGGGCGGCGGTCCAGTCGCCGGCGAGGGCGGCGACGACCGAGCGGACCTGCTCGTAGCCCGTCCGCAGCAGGAAGGTCGGCGCGCGGCCGTAGCTCTTCATGCCGACCACGAACACGTCCTTCTCGGGGTGGCCGAGCTCGTCGACGCCGTGGGGCGGCACCGATCCGCAGGAGTGGAGGTTCGGGTCGATCAGCGGGGCCAGCTTGCGCGGGGCCTCGACGCGGTCGTCCAGGTCCAGCCGCAGCTCGCCGAGGATCGAGAGGTCCGGTCGGAATCCGGTCGTGGCGATCACTTCGTCGGCGGCCAGCTTGCGGTCACCGTCACGCAGGACGATCCGCTCGTTCTCGCCTTCCACGGCGAGGGTGTGGAAGTCGGTGACGAGCTCGATCGCGCCGTCGTCGATCAGGCGGCCGACGTGGCCCCCGATCGCTCCGCGCTCGGGGAGCGGGTCGTTGGCGCCGGGCTTCAGCGTGTTGCCCAACCGCGGGCGGCGGATCGCCCACACGATCTCGGTGTCCGGCTCGGTCTTGCAGAGCTCGGCGAGGTCGACGATCACGTTGAACGCGGAGTGTCCGGTCCCCAGGACGATGATCCGGCGGTTGGCGTAGCGGCCACGGTCGCGGGCCAGCACGTCGGGGATCCGGTAGGCGATCCGCTGGGCGTGCTCGCGTTCGCCGGCCGCGGGGACGCCGCCGGACCCCAGCGGGTTCGGGGTCTGCCAGGTGCCGGAGGCGTCAATCACCGCGCTGGCGAGGACGCGTTCGTGTCCGCGGGTGGTCTCGACGACGACCTCCAGCGGTGCATCGTCGCGACCGGCATCGTTGAGCTTGTCGACTCCGCGACGGGTGACGGCGCGAACCCGTGCGCCGTAGCGGATGCGGCTTCGCAAGGCGGGAAGCGCGGCCAGCGGTGAGACGTAGCGATCGGCGAGCTCCTGGCCGGTGGGGAACTCGTTCGGCGGCGGGGCGGTCCAGCCGTTGGCGGTCAGCAGCTCGGAGGCGACGGGATCGACCGAGAACTCCCACGGGGAGAACAGACGGACGTGCCCCCAGTCGCGGACGTTGGTTGCCGCCTGCTCGCCGGCTTCCAGGACGAGGGGCGTGATGCCCCGGCGGATGAGGTGGACGGCGGCGGTGAGGCCGACCGGGCCGGCGCCGATGACGACGGTCGGCAAGGACGCGGTGGTGGTCACGAGCACTCCAGATGGCATCGAAAGTTCTTGATGTCTTCACCGTAGCGGAAGATCCCCGACGCATCAAAATTCTTCGATACGATGGCCGTCATGCAGGAACTGCCCGTGATTCGTTGCTGCCCGCCGCTGACCGGTGCGGCGATGACCGAGGACGACGCGGTCCGCCTGGAGCGGGTGTTCAAGACCCTGGCCGACCGGCACCGGGTGCGGATCATCAACCGCCTGATCCTCGCCCGTGGCGAAGCCGTCTGCGTCTGCGACTTCGAGGACATGCTCGACCTGAAGCAGTCAAGCGTCAGCTACCACCTCAAGCAGCTCCTGACCGCCGGGATCGTCGAGCGCGAGAAGCGTGGATCGTTCGCGTACTACCGGCTCGCTCCGGGGGCGCTGGAGACCTTCGTCAGCGAGCTGAGCTCCCAGGTCTCGACCCGGGCGTAGGGCCGCGCCGCCGGAGCACGTCGGTCCGGTCTGACGGTGCCGCGACGTTCGTCGTATACCCAGGCCCACATCGCGACCCGCCCCACGCATACGTGCGACGATCCACCGACTGAATGACTGCTGCTCCGACACCGTTCTCGTCCCTCCGCCGGCTTGCGGCTTCACCGGTCTTCGGGGGCGTGGTGCTCCTGGTGGCGGTGCTCGCCGCGCTGTTCTGGGCCAACGTGCTCTCGGCCCAGGGGTACGAGTCGGTTTGGCACCAGGAGCTGACCGTCGGGATCGGGGATTTCGCGATCTCCGAGGACCTGCGGCACTGGATCAACGACGGCCTGATGGCGCTGTTCTTCCTGGTGCTCGGGCTCGAGGTCAAGCACGAGCTCGTCGCCGGCAGCCTCCAGCGCCCGAAGGCCGCGGCGGTCCCGATCGCGGCCGCGGTCGGCGGCGCCGTCCTGCCCGCGCTGATCTACCTGGCGCTGACCGTCGGCAGTGACGGGTCCAGCGGCTGGGGGATCCCGATGGCCACCGACGTCGCGTTCGCCGTCGGCGTGCTCGCGCTGCTCGGAGCCCGGATCGCTCCGGCGATCAAGACGTTCCTGCTGACCCTCGCCGTCGTCGACGACATCCTCGCGGTGCTCGTGATCGCGGTCTTCTACACCAACGCGATCGCGTTCGGCTGGCTGGCCGGCGCGGCGCTCGGCCTGGTGGTCATCCGCGGGATGCAGCGCGCCGGGATCGGCGCGATCCCCCCGTACATCGTGGTCGGCGCGATCGTCTGGCTCTGCATGCTGGAGTCCGGCGTGCACGCCACGATCGCCGGCGTCGTGCTCGGCCTGATCACGCCCGCCCGCGCGTTCAACGGCCGGGACGTGCTGCACACGCTCAAGGACCGGATCGAGCCGTGGACGATGCTGCTGATCGTGCCGCTGTTCGCGCTCGCCAACGCCGGCGTCGTCCTGACCGGGGGCGTGCTCGGCGACGCCGCGTCCAGCGGCGTCGCGCTCGGCGTGTTCCTCGGTCTGCTGCTCGGCAAGCCGATCGGGATCGCCGGCGCGGCCCTGCTCGTCAACCGACTCGGGATCGGCGATCTGCACCCGTCGATCCGTGCCCCGCAGATCCTCGGGATCGGAGCCCTGGCCGGGATCGGCTTCACCGTCTCGCTGTTCATCTCGGACCTGGCCTTCGACGCGCCGGAGCTCGCGCAGCTCGCCAAGATCGGGGTCTTCGCCGGGTCCCTGCTCAGCGGAATCCTCGGCGCCGTGCTGTTGCTCCGCGCCACGCGTCCCGGCGCGCGCGGAGCGGCGGACGGCGACGGGGTGCCCGCGGACGAGCAGCGCGTTCTGTCGTAGGGTCGAGGCCATGTACCACCGCATCCTCGTAGCGCACGACGGTTCCGACGCGGCCGAGGGGGCCTTCCGGCTGGCGAAGCACGTCGTCGCTCGGACCGGGGCGCGGCTGGTGGTCGCGCACGTGGTGAACGAGCTCGCCGACGACGGCGGCGGGTCGACCGATCCCCGGCTGCAACCGGTGCTCGACGAGCGGACCCAGCGCTGGGAGGAGCGACTCGACGGGCTCCCGGACCCCGCGGACGGGCCCGAGATCGAGCGCCGGGTGCTCGCCGGACCGGTCGCGGACACGCTGCTGGACCTGGCCGCCGAGATCGACGCGGACCTCGTGGTCGCAGGAACGCACGGGGTCGGGAGCCTGCGGCAGGTGCTGTTCGGCAGCGTCTCGCAGCGGCTGCTCGAGCGGGCCCCGTGCGACGTGCTGTTCGTCCGCCGGGCGCTTGCGCTCGACGGATCGCCGCCGGCGGTCCTGGTCGGCTTCGACGGGTCGGACGACGCGCGCCGTGCGCTGGCCGCCGGCGAGAACCTGGCCGACGCTCTCGGCGGTTCGCTGGTGCTCGCCCATGTCGCGGCGTTCGAGGCGCCGTTCTCGGACAGCGGGTTCCTCGGCGAGGACACCCGGCAGCAGATCCGGAAGCAGCTACACGATCACGGTCACGAGCTGCTCCAGCAGGCGCGGAGCAGCGTGTCGCTGGCCGACGAGCGGGTCGTCGAGGAGCGCTTGGAAGGTCACGCTCGCGAGGAGCTGCTCGCCGCGTGCGCCAAGCACGCGCCGGCGATCGCGGTCGTCGGGACGCGCGGTGCGCGCGGCTTCGCCGGCCTGCTGGTCGGCAGCGTGACCCGCGATCTTCTCGACTACTCGGCCGCGCCCGTGCTGGTCGTTCGCGGGTCGTCGACCGGGGACTGACGGCCGGCGCCCGGCAGCGCCTGGCCCGGCCAGCACGGGCGCCCGTCGCCGCCTACTGTTTCGTCGGTGTCGTCCGCTTCCCCCGCGCCGCGCCTGCGGCGGCCGTCGCTTCGCCTCCCTGATCGCCGCACCCTGCGGATCGAGCTGCTCGCCGGCCTGGTCGTCGCGCTGGCGCTGATTCCCGAGGCGATCTCGTTCTCGATCATCGCCGGGGTCGATCCGAAGGTCGGGCTCTACGCGTCGTTCACGATGGCCGTCGCGATCTCGATCGTCGGGGGACGACCGGCGATGATCTCGGCCGCGACCGGGGCGATGGCCTTGGTCGTCACGCCGCTGGTCGCCGAGCACGGCGTCGAGTACCTGCTCGCCGCGACGATCCTGGCGGGCCTGATCCAGGTGACGCTCGGGTTGCTGGGGGTGGCGAAGCTGATGCGGTTCGTGCCGCAGTCGGTGATGACCGGGTTCATCAACGCGCTGGCGATCCTGATCTTCCTCAGCCAGATCGACCACCTGACCGCGGGCGGTCTGGCGGGCTACGCGATCGTCGCGGCCGGCCTCGTGATCATCCTCGTGCTGCCCCGGTACGTGCCGGCGATCCCGTCGCCGATGGTCGCGATCGTGGTGCTGACGGTCGTCGCGGTCGCTGGCGGCCTGAGCATCCCGACCGTCGGCGACGAGGGCGAGCTGCCGAGCTCGATCCCGCTGCTGGGGATCCCGTCGGTGCCGTTCTCGCTCGACATGCTGCTGATCATCCTGCCCTACTCCGTGACCCTCGCCGCGGTTGGCCTGCTCGAGTCGCTGCTGACCGCACGGCTGGTCGACGACATCACCGACACCCCGTCGGACAAGACGCGCGAGTCGACGGGCCAGGGGATCGCCAACGTGGTCACCGGCTTCTTCGGCGGGATGGCGGGCTGCGCGATGATCGGCCAGACGATGATCAACGTGCGGGTCTCGGGCGCGCGCACGCGGATCTCGACCTTCACCGCGGGCGTCGCGCTGCTGATCCTGGTGGTCGGACTGGGATCGATCGTCGCCACGATCCCGATGACCGCGCTGGTGGCGGTGATGATCTTCGTCGCCTACGCGACCTTCGACTGGCACAGCGTCCGGCCGTCGACGCTGCGCCGGATGCCGATCGGCGAGACCGTCGTGATGGCGCTGACCGTGATCGCGACGGTCGCGACCCACAACCTGGCGATCGGCGTCGGCGTC
>JADKLW010000605.1_pt1 | contig 13318 bp, 17 predicted proteins | sample 8641881 | NCBI WGS metagenome assembly JADKLW01 (sample SAMN16272185, study PRJNA661076) | feces metagenome | isolation source: fecal sample from diarrhoea affected cattle B | host: Bos taurus | place: South Africa: Lokaleng Village, Mahikeng | collected 2019-09 | reverse complement strand
TTTAGGTATCCTATCCATAAATGCCATGAAGAAAATTTTACTGTCCGTGTTGATGCTCACAAATGTTCTTTACTCCCAAGAGGATTTCGACAAATGGGCTGTCAAACTTGACCTGGTGCAGTTAGTAGACAATACATCGTTCCCGAATGTTAACCTTCAAGCCGAATACCGGCTGACAAACAACTTCAGCGTCACATTTGCCACCGGAGTGCAATTGTACTCTATCCATCCTCCCGATACACTTCATGTGAAGTCCTGGGGTATCAAATTACAGGGGGAATTGCGGTATTACATAAATCGCGATCAGCGCAAGCATCCCGGATTTTTTACGGGCGTACAGTTGTTTTATAAGGCAAATGCCGGAAACCATGAAATCAGTTATCGCAAAGAGGATGAAAGCGGGATGGAGGATCCTTCGCTTACATTCACTGATAATTTTGGCGCTAAAAGGACATTGTTTGGTGCCATAGTTACCGTCGGATATCAAATAGCTTTACCAAAAAAATATAAACTTCCACTTGTCTTCGAACCTCATGCAGGAATTGGCGTGCAAAACCGGATTGTAAAAAATTACGATCTTCAATATAACTATCTGGTCGACGAAGACCTGGCAAATCACGATTTTGTGACCGATAATCATATCTCGTCGTATCGAACAACCTTTCTTCCGAGTTTTACCTTAGGTTTCCGTATTGGTTTACAGTTATAAATAAAAAAAGCCCTAAATCGGGCTTAGTATAATTTATTTCCGCAGTATTATGCAGCTGGAAGTCGGTGAACCACATCTGCCAGCGGCTCGTAGATGTCAAGATTGCACTCTTTGCACAGTTCAATTTTTAAATGGGACACCACTTGTTGCCTCTGGGCAGCTTCAAGATTTTCCAGACGTGTTTTAATTATCTGAGCAGTTGGGAATTTATACGGTGTCGACTTCAATCGGGTAATAATGTACTTTGAATCCATAGTTGGTTATTTTTAGTTAAACAAATATTTTAATCATATTCATCTTACGAAAATACAGTAGCAACCATTGGAATCGGTTATACTTTAACCATTGTCCTTTATATAATTCATAGAAAATCGATGATAAGCATAAAGAAGCAACCGCTAAAAATGTGTATTTTTCGTCGCAAAAACTCTGAATGAAAATTACCTTGATACGCATAACCCTATTTCTTGGGGTGGCATTTTTCTCAATTGTGCTGCTGATCGATAAAATGTTTCAGATAAATCTGGCCGACACCTATATAGTTATTACTTCAGAAATTTTCGCAGGACTAGTGCTCTTTCTGTTCATGCTGAGATTTGCCTTGTTTATAGCCTTAAAAAAGGATGTCGGCCGCATATTGTCGTACACGGACATCACATTGCTTGCACTGGCCATAGGCGGTTTGATTCTTTTCAACAGTCGTACGTTCGCGGCAACAGACTATATGCACAATGCAAAAGAATATAATTTTTGGCGGGTGTACCTTCCGCTATTGTCGTTGGCATTTTTGCTTCTTTCGCACATAATTTTCATCCTAAACGCGGGGATAGCTGTCTCTAAAAGACTTGGTAAAAAGTAATAAAAGGATTGGTCTCTCATAATGCCTATTTCCCTAGTAGGTCCAATATAGCAGGCAACCAACAGAAACGATTATGCGAGATTGTCAAGCACGCGTGCTCCGCACAAAATCGCCTTTATCATTAAAAATTTTAATGATTAGTTCACCGTCTATAAAAACACCCAACTCATAAGTCACTCCATTGTTGCGATCGGTAACTAGTAAGGCATCCATTATTCGTCGCTGCGGGAAGTTTTTCTCCATGTACTGCATCGCAGCATTTGGAATTTCAGATAATTCAACCGTTGCGGCAAAAGCAACCATTATACCATCAGTGTCGTATACTGCGGCAGAATATCTATTATCAAACATGAACCGCCCTTCGTACACTAGTTTTTGGTTATAACGACCTTGATATTTTGAATACCAGACCGGGTCGTGGCCAGGAAATTTATTCTGGAAAGCTTCCTCGACCAGCGCCGGAACATTACGCTCCGGTTTCAAGCCAATAAACTGCGCATGACAAACACTGCTGTAAAAACAGACTAGAAATAAAATCGATTTAAATAAATACTTCATAATTTCTTGTTTTCCTTAAAGTTAAAAAAAAAGAAAATCCAACAGAAAACCACTGCCAATCTTTTAGCATAACATTAGATGAATCACATATAAATTAGATTATTTTTAGAAAGAGAACTCATCCCGCAAAAACACCATGCTTACTTTCACTACAAAAGTTTCATTTAAAGAATACCGGAAACTACTATTTTCACTCACTTATAAAAAGCCCGTAATGCGTGCACTTCTGGGCCTTTCCCTATTACTGATTTTATGGATTGTATTTCATTATGTAGGTTTGCTCGATTTACCAGAGCCAACCATCTACCAATATATTACACTGGCACTTATCGTAGTGATACAACCGGCCGGCATTTTTACACTGATATATCGAAACTATCACTCCAGCAATCACCTGCGTGAAACACTCACCATGAACTTAAATGATGAAGCGATCGAGATTACAGGCGAATCCTTCCTAATGAAAGTGTATTGGGACCGCATGTATAAAATCGTGGAGCATGCAAAGTGGTTTCTTATTTATCAGAATAATTTTTCGGCCATAATAATCCCAAAAGCAAGCTTAACATCCGAGCAGGAAATAGAACTGCGGCAAATTCTACAAAATGTCACCAACGTACCTACCACTTTAAATAAAGTCAGTCGAATGTAGCTTTATAAATCCTCTTTCATATAGCTGATGTCGTTGTGAATGCTCCCGATATAACACAAACACAATCACATCGCCCACCTTGTGACAGTAAAGTAGAAATCCGGGGAAACCGAAATATTTTGTCAGCTCTTCGTAACGGCGGGAATTAAGAAATTCCTTCATCACCACCGCTTCCTCCAACGATTCGCTTTTGAACCGCACTTTCTGACCATCACCGTCCACTACAAAAGTTTCTGCGGCAAGTGCGTCTTCGTTTCCTTCAAACATCAACCGGAATTTTAGTGCCATAGTCCGTTTACGTTTCTCTTTATTGCATTCTGGTGGGTACGTCTTCCGATATAAAATCAAGGCGCAATTGTCCGATTCTGCTAAAACCTTGTCGCTAAATATTTTTTTACCTACAACAAACTTAATAAATATTGCGGTTGCGCCGACAATCGTGCTGACTTTCAGATATCTGTTTCCGATTCTTGTACAATTAACTACATTAGCTTTCAAATATTTGAAAATGGATGTAGTTAAGTACAACAGCACCGCATGGGATGGATATGTCGACAAACGGGATAAATGGACCATCCCCGTATCTGACCACCAAATCGCCGACGCCCGAAAGGGTGCCTGGAATGTAGTTTTAACTCCGCTCAAACCGGTTCCGCATGAGTGGTTTGGCGATTTGACAGGAAAAAAAATACTCGGACTCGCATCGGGCGGTGGACAACAAGGACCGATCCTCGCAGCGGCAGGTGCACATGTAACAATATTCGATAATTCTGCCAAGCAACTTCAGCAGGATAAAACACTCAGTGACCGGCACAGCCTTGAGATCGAAACCATACAGGGCGACATGCGCAACTTATCGGTTTTTGATAATGCATCGTTCGATATCATTTTTAATCCGTGTTCAATTCTCTTTGCTGAAAACGTGATTCCAATTTGGCGCGAGTGCTATCGGGTCTTGAAGCCGGGAGGAATTCTGATGACAGGTCTAATCAATCCAATTTCACTACAACTTGAAAAATCGCAGTCGGCTTTTAAATTGGAATATAAACAACCATACTCCGATCAGAGTTCGTTGCCAACAGAAAAGTTTCAAACACTACTCAATGAAAACGAACCTTTAATCTTCGGGCACAGCCTCACGGATCAGATTGGCGGCCAATTAAAAGCAGGATTTGCAGTTACCGACATGTTCGAAGATGTATCTGGCGACGACCCGCTGGATGACTTTTTCCCGTCATTCATCGCAACGCGCTCCGTGAAATTTTAAAATTCACTAAAATATATGGTTCTCACCGTCGTAATCATTTCAGAGCCAAACAATATCAACAACATTTTTAAACAAAAAAACAGCGCCTTAATTCAACCAAATTTGATTGCAGCAAAAACAAATCATACATTTGTCCCCTATTTAAAAATACCCACAATGAGAATACTCCTGACCTTCATCGCGCTAATGCTTTTCTCTCTTAGTTTTTCACAAACCAACGAAAAAGCGGTTATAAAAACTGCAATTTATTGCGATCATTGTAAAGAATGTGAAACCTGTGGCCAAAAATTCGCCACCTCCATGTATAAGATCAAAGGTGTGAAAATGTACGATCTCGATACAGAAAATAATACCATAACTGTATATTACAATCCCAAAAAAACCGACCTCACCTCAATCAAAAAAGGTATTGGCTTAATGGGCTACGATGCCGATGATGTTATAGCCGACCCCGAGGCTTATGCCGCGCTTGATGGCTGTTGCAAAAAGGAATAAATCAACACGGTTCACTTGTAACCTGCGTCTTTTTTAGACTGCGTGAAGTTGTCAAACACTGATTAAATCGCTAAATTAGCCGCTCATTTAATCGACTCTTCACACTTAGGAAAATATGCAAAATATAATTGATCGTTTCGTCAAATACGTAAAAATCGACACCGAATCGGATCCCAATTCCGATACTACACCCAGCACCAAAAAACAGTTCGACCTCGCCAATCTGCTTGCCGACGAATTAAAATCAATCGGCATGACAAATGTCTCCATTGATGAATTCGGTTATGTCATGGCTACATTATCTTCAAATGTTTCACAAAAGGTTCCGGTAATTGGGTTCGTTTCACATTTCGATACAAGCCCCGATTTCAGCGGAAAAAATGTGAATCCGCAGATCATTAAAAACTATGACGGTGGCGATATCGTGCTGAATAAGGAACAAAACATCATTTTATCGCCCAATTATTTCAGCGACCTTCTGCAATACAAAGGACAGACACTTATCACAACCGACGGCACTACACTTCTTGGCGCCGACGACAAAGCCGGTATCACTGAAATCATGACGGCTATGGAATACATGATTCAACATCCGGAGATCAAACATGGCGAAATTCGGGTGTGCTTTACTCCCGATGAAGAAATTGGCCGTGGCGCCGATAAATTCGATGTTCAGAAATTTGGCGCTGAGTGGGCATATACCATGGATGGGAGCCAGATTGGCGAACTTGAATACGAGAATTTCAATGCGGCCGGAGCCAAATTGGTTATCAAAGGAAAAAGCGTTCACCCGGGTTATGCCAAGGGAAAAATGATAAATTCAATGCTGATAGCCAATAAATTCATCAGCAAATTACCCAAGAAAGAAGTACCCGAAAGAACAAAAGATTATGAAGGCTTCTACCATGTGACCAATATTTCAGGAAGTATCGAGGAAACAAAAGTCGATTTGATAATTCGCGATCACGACGCCAGGAAATTCCATAAGAGAAAAGAGAATGTTACCAAAATTGTTGCAAAGATCAATTCGAAGTACGCCAAACAGTTCGGTGAAGACATTATATCATTGGAAATTAAAGACCAATATTATAACATGCGGCAAATGGTCGAACCAATGATGTTTATAGTAGATGTAGCTGAAAAAGCAATGCGCGAACTGGGAATCGAACCGCTGATCAAACCTATACGTGGCGGTACCGACGGCAGCCGACTTTCCTATATGGGTCTTCCCTGCCCGAACATATTTGCAGGCGGCCATAATTTCCACGGAAAGTACGAATATGTACCGGTGGAAAGTATGCAAAAAGCTGTGGAAGTCATCGTCCGGATTGCAGAACTGACGGCAACAACCGATTTCGACCAAATGAAATTGGATGCAACATCAGTCAAAGAATCAAATGAATAGTAATGGACAAAAAGTCAGATAAATCCAAATGGGATGAATCGATTGACGCACTCAAATCGATTCTGGCCAAGACAGAATTGGTGGAAACTACAAAATGGGGCGTGCCGACCTACACTTACGAAGGTAAAAACCTGATAGGAATCAATGCTTTTAAAGACTATGTGGGCATCTGGTTTTTTAACGGAGTGTTCCTGAAGGACGCCAAAAAGAAATTGGTCGATAATGCTACAACCGCCAAATCAATGCGCCAGTGGCGATTCACATCGATTGAGGAAATTGCAGATAGTGAAAAAACGATTTTGGAATATGTTCACGAATCGATCGAAAACCAAAAGTCCGGACTGGTTGTGAAACCGGAAAAGAAACAGACCGTCATTTCGGAGTATTTTCAGAGTTTACTCGACACCGACGCAGGTTTTGCCACTGCTTTCGCCAAATTGACACCGGGTAAACAACGCGAATTCACCGACTATATTGACAGTGCAAAACGTGAAGAGACAAAAAATGCCCGTGTCGAAAAAATCAAACCTATGGTTATGGAAGGCATTGGCCTGAATGACAAATACCGATAAAAAAAGCCTCCGTTCCAGGAGGCTTTTACTTTGAGTCAAGTATGAATTATTTTTTAACGACCGGAGTATTTTGCTTGGCGCTCAATTCCATTGAAATGGCTGAACGTTCCATCTTAAGTTTACCCGACATTGTTTCGATGACAACACTTGTTTCAGCGATTTCGGCGATGCGCCCGTGAATGCCACTTTTTGTGATGATTTTGTCGCCAACTTTCAAAGCGCTTTCGAATTCACGCTCTTTCTTTGCTCGTTTCTGCTGTGGCAGTATCATAAAAAAATACACCACGACAAACATTAATATAAACGGTAAAAAATTTTGAATCTGTTCCATAGTTGAATAATTATCCTGCCGGCGGTGCCGCAACAGTTGCTTTGATTGTTAATTTTTCAGTACCTGCAGCCGTGTTTGTGGTCAGAGTAACTGTTTTTTGCTGCTGGCCTTGCTGGCTTCCAGAGTTGTACGACACTTTGATTTTTCCAGATTCGCCCGGTTTGATCGGCTCTTTTGGATATTCCGGAACAGTACATCCGCATGATCCCTGTGCTTTGGTGATGATTAAATCGGCCTCGCCGGTATTTTTGAACGAAAAAGAATAATCAGCGCTGCCGCCACTTTTCAGATTACCAAAATCATGAACATCCTTCTCAAATTTCATCACAGGATATTTCCCATCAGCAGGAACGGCTGCAACAGGTTCAGCCGACACAGGTTCAGCCGGAGTCGCAGGCGTTGCTGGAACTGCCGCCACTGGTTGTACATCCTCTTTGATTTTCGACGTTGCGCTTTCTTTGCAAGATGTAGCCATCAGAGCGAACACTGCGAAAGCTACTACGAATTTTTTAGTCATAGTGAAATGATTTACATAAGGCCTCGGCCTGTTTTTAATAATTTATTATTTGTTTGAAACTCTTTTACAAGATTGTCCAGAATTCCGTTGATAAAAATACTGCTTTTTGGCGTGGAATATTCCTTCGCGATTTCAAGATATTCGTTAATTGTCACTTTTACCGGAATCGAAGGGAATTTCAGAAATTCACATATAGCCATTTTTAAGATTATAGTATCAATCTCGGCGATCCTTTCGGTGTCCCAATTCGGTGTCTTGTCGATATATTCTTTTGCCAACTCTGTCTCATTGAGCACCGTCTTCCTGAAGAGATTGGATACAAATTCCTTATCCTCGGTATCTTTAAAAAGCTTGGGAACCCTAAATGAATCCTGCGGTTCGAATGCTTTCAGCTGCTTGATGATTTGTGTGTTTACCAACGGAATGTCATCGACCCATGTCAACTTATGATCCTCCAGGTAATCATACAGCTTTTCATTCGGGGCAATCAATTCCATGAATATATCGACCACAAATTGTCTGTCTTCATCGAAAGTATTCGTGCTGTTACGCATGTATTTCGTGTATTGACTACTCTTTTTTATGGCATTCAGCAATAATAAAATATAATCATCATTCTGTGTCCAGTTGGTGATTTTTCGATTTTCCAATGCCACACTTAACGAATTGTTGTCGTCGAGCATTTGGATCACCTGATTATTGACAAACTTTCTGTTCGGATTGCGCTCCTGAGGAGTGGCAAGATGTTTTTTAGCCGATTTCTCCAGGTAAATCCTTTCAGACTTTACGATTTCGACCAATGACGAAAGCATGATAAGATATAAATCCTGAAGGCTGTCAATGCTATGGTGAAGAAACTTTTCTTCTTTCTCAATGCTATCCGATCCATTCTGATGCATCGCATAAATTGACTGCATTACTTTAACCCGGATATGTCGCCTGTTTAACACCTGAAAGAACTTTTTTAAATTAAAGGAGCGAAAGAAATCTTTCGCTCCGCAAAAATAATAATAATATTGAGACGCTACTTTATATACCGTTTTCTTTTTTTCGTTGGTCGATACGGTTCTGTGCCAATAATAACGCTGCCTGATATGTGGTCAGGTTGTTGGCATCGGCATAATGGAAAATTTCCAGTGTCGTATTGTAAATGTTTTCGGTTCGGCGCAATGCTTCGGCTTTGTCATATCCAACGATTTCAGCATATACATTGATAATTCCGCCGGCGTTGATCAAGAAATCAGGCGCGTATAAAATTCCCTTTTCACGCAAAATTTTTCCGTGTACTTCCTCAACTGCAAGTTGGTTGTTGGCCGCACCGGCAATAACTTTAGCCTTGATCTTATTGATCGTGTGATCGTTGACGGTTGCTCCCAATGCGCAAGGTGCGTAAATATCAACATCGGCACTATATAAATCGTCTTCGGCAAAAATTGCTGCGCCATACTTCGAACTGATCTCACGCAGGCGAGCTTCATTAATGTCGGCGATTTGAACGATAGCACCTTCTTTAGTCAGATAATCGACAAGAGTTTCACCTACATGGCCAATTCCCTGAACCAGGATCTTGCGACCGCTTAAATTTTCGCTTCCGAACTTATACTTAGCAGCCGCTTTCATACCCATATAAACGCCATAGGCAGTCACTGGAGATGGATTTCCCGAGCCGCCACGTGCTTCAGAGATTCCGGTTACATGCGGTGTAACATCACGAATCAAATCCATGTCGGGTGTAGTTGTTCCCACATCTTCAGCGGTGATATATTTGCCGCTTAACGAATGGACAAATTGGCCGAATTTAGTGATCATCGCCGGAGTCTTGTCGATTTTTGAATCGCCAATGATAACGGCTTTTCCACCACCCAGATTCAATCCGGTAATAGCCGATTTATAGGTCATTCCCCGGGATAGCCTCAAAACATCGTTTAAAGCTTCCCATTCGTTGTTGTAATTCCACATTCTTGTACCGCCCAAAGCTGGCCCCAAAACAGTATTATGGATTCCGATTATTGCTTTCAAACCAGTATCTTTGTCATGGCAGAAAACAATTTGCTCGTGATTGTCAAACGACGGCTGCCCGAAAACAGGGTCGATTTTATGAAGCTCGCTTGGAGTGGTGATTTCTGAAATCATAATAATCAAATTTAGTTTGCGACTTTATCAAAAAGACGCTGCAAAATTAAGACTTAATTCAATATATCGCACGATATTTATCGGTAAATAGTTATTCGATAATGATTCGTCCAAAGATTTAAATATTTTAAAATTAATTAATAAAATTTACTTTAACATAAAATAGCACGGTTTTGAACGGCATCGCCCCAAAAAAATGAGAGAACTACAATATTTAAACAAATATTTCGTAAAATATAAATACCGCTTTTTATTTGGGATCGTAACCACCGTCGCTGCCCAAATTTTTGCCTTATTTACGCCAAAGCTTATCAGTCAGTCTTTTAGCGCTATAGAAGATTTTGCAAAGGATCCCGATATTACTTCCGATATTATCCGCAACGAATTGCTGGAAAATATCCTGCTGATCATCCTGACCACTATTATCGCAGGATTTCTGACGTTCTTAATGCGGCAAACATTAATCGTTATGTCGCGGCACGTAGAATTCGACTTAAAAAACGAAGTGTTCCGCCAATATGAAAACTTATCACAAAGTTTTTACAAGCAAAACCGTACCGGGGATTTGATGAATCGCATCAGCGAAGACGTGGGCAAAGTGCGTATGTATGTTGGGCCCGCCGTTATGTATACCATCAACACCTTCATCCGGTTTGCCATCGTGATCGTTTACATGTACAACGTATCGCCGCGACTTACACTTTATACATTACTGCCGTTACCAATTTTATCCTACGTGATATTTAAACTGAGTACCGAAATCAATATCCGCAGCACCGTATTCCAGCAATACATGTCTAAAGTTTCGAGTTTTACACAGGAAATTTTCTCCGGAATACGCGTTGTTAAAGCCTATTCGCTGGAAGAACAACACCAGCAAAACATGGTCGATCTTTCGCATGAAAGCAAAGCGAAAAGTATGAGTCTGGCGAAAGTGCAATCGCTGTTCGGACCGTTAATGATCGCTTTGATTGGCGTTAGCAACCTGGTTGTGATTTATTTCGGCGGAATGATGTACATCGACGGGCGCATTGAAAATATCGGTATTATCGCCGAGTTCATCCTTTACGTCAACATGCTCACGTGGCCGGTTGCATCACTTGGATGGGTATCTTCAATGGTCCAGGAAGCCGAAGCATCACAAAAACGCGTCAACGAATTTCTTAAAATCGAACCCGAAATCAAAAACAACAATCCTGAAAAATCAATTATCCACGGGGCCATTTCTTTCAACAATGTCGATTTTCTATATGAAGACACCGGCATACAGGCGCTCACAAACGTTTCCTTCACCGTAAATAAAGGCGAAACATTGGCCATACTTGGTAAAACCGGATCGGGAAAATCCAGTATTTTGGCACTCATCAGCCGTCTTTACGACGTAACCGGCGGAAGCATCAAAATTGATGCAACGCCCATCCAGAAAGTCAACCTGAATAATTTACGCGATTGTATCGGTATTGTGCCGCAGGATGCATTCCTATTTTCGGACACCATTAAAAACAACATAAAATTTGGCGACGAAAACGCTACCGACGAACAAGTGATCAATGCCGCAAAAATGGCCGTTGTCCACGATAATATCACTGGGTTTGCATTGCAATACGAGACCGTTCTCGGCGAACGCGGAATTACCTTATCGGGCGGCCAAAAACAGCGGGTGTCGATTGCCCGTGCCCTCATCAAAAACCCGCAGATATTATTACTGGACGATTGTCTTTCGGCAGTCGACACCGAGACCGAGGAAGCAATACTGAACAACCTGTTGGAATTCTGCAAAGACAAAACGACAATTGTGGTTACGCATCGTATTTCCGCCGCACGCAACGCCGACAAAATTATTATTCTGGAAGAGGGAAGAATCATTCAGCAAGGAACTCACAATCAATTGGTAAATCAAAGCGGATATTACAAAGAATTGTATTTGAAGCAACTTTCCGAAAAAGATTTGTCATAGTTTTTGTTTTATTAATCATTTTTTCCCACTTTTGGCTGTAATTAAACATCATAATTGACCGATTGATCATGAGGGAAAACGATTTATTGGAAAAAGAAGAAATCTTTTCCAAGGTTTTAAGAGCAGGTCGGAGAACATATTTCTTCGATGTCAGAGCAACAAAAGCTGACGACTACTACATTACGATTACCGAAAGTAAAAAATTTACCGAGGAAGACGGATCCTTTCATTTCAAGAAACATAAAATTTACCTTTATAAAGAAGACTTCGCCGCTTTTTCTGAAATTCTTCACGACATGACGTCGTACGTCCTGAATCATAAAGGCGAGGAAGTAATCTCAGAACGCCATCAGAAGGATTTCAAAAAAGAATTTGCCGCAGCGATGAAGCCCTTAGAAGAAATTCCGGCGGTCAGTTCGTTTACCGATGTCGAATTCGACGATATATAATTTTCATAGATCCGGAGCCATTGGTTTCGGATTTTTTTTTATCCGATCCGCAATCCGTTTGGCACTGTAGCGTCGGTGTGAAGTAAGACAACATCACCGCCCTCGCCCATCGCTCCAAGAATCAGACACTGACTGATAAAATTCGCGATTTGTTTTTCGGGAAAATTTACTACAGCCACAATCTGCCGCCCGATCAGTTCCTCCTTAGCGTAGCGTTGCGTGATTTGTGCCGATGTTCTCAATACGCCGATGGCTTCGCCAAAATCAATTCTTAGTTTGAATGCCGGTTTCCGCGCTTCCGGAAAATCTTCTGCCGAAATTACCGTACCCACGCGCATTTCGACGTTTTCAAATTCATTCCACGAAATATTTCTATCCGATTCCATAACTTGCTTTAATTATCTGATTTCAAATTACGGAAATTTCTACCTACATTTAGTTACAAAACAAACAAACGAATGGCCGAAACCTCACACATGTCACCATTGAAAACCAAACCGCCTTCCTTCCGGCTTAAAGACACCAATTCGAATTTTTATTATTCGTTCGACGACCTGCGTGGAAGCAAAGGCACATTGGTCATTTTCATCTGCAATCATTGTCCGTATGTTCACCACGCGCTTCCGGAAATATTAATGATAGCCGCCGATTATCGGGTTCAGGGACTTGGCATTATTGCGATCAGCAGTAATGATGCTATTCAATATCCGCAGGACGGGCCCGAAATGATGACCGAATTTGCGTTTCGTTACAGCTTCGATTTTCCGTATCTGTACGATGAAACACAGGAAGTTGCCAAAGGTTTCGACGCCGCCTGCACGCCCGATTATTTTTTATACGATAACCAAAACCAACTGCAGTACCGCGGCCAACTTGACGATTCGCGTCCTGGGAATGGCATTCCGCTCAGCGGAAGCGACCTTCGCAATGCGATCGACGGCGTGATCTATAACCGAATTATCTCGTCAAACCAGAAACCGTCGATGGGTTGCGGAATCAAGTGGAAAAAATAACATGAAAATAGTCCATATAAGCGCCGAATGTTATCCACTGGCCAAGGTCGGGGGCCTGGCCGATGTCGTTGGCGCGTTACCAAAATACATCAACAAAACTTCTCACGAAGCGTGCGTCGTCCTGCCAAAATATGCAACGGCCGCAATCGAATCGGCTGAGACGCAACTTGTTTTTTCGGGTCGGATTACATTGGCTAAAAAGCACCACGATTATAAAATTCATCGCGTCAATGACTTCGGATTTCCCGCTTTTCTGATTTCGATTCCCGAACTTTTCGACCGTCCGAATGTGTATTCATACCCAGACGACACCGAGCGATTCACGGCTTTTCAGATCGCTTTTCTCGATTGGCTGACACAAACAGAACAACATCCGGATATCATCCACTGCCACGACCATC
>JADKLW010000271.1_pt2 | contig 13337 bp, 12 predicted proteins | sample 8641881 | NCBI WGS metagenome assembly JADKLW01 (sample SAMN16272185, study PRJNA661076) | feces metagenome | isolation source: fecal sample from diarrhoea affected cattle B | host: Bos taurus | place: South Africa: Lokaleng Village, Mahikeng | collected 2019-09 | reverse complement strand
CTTCGCCTCCTCACCAATGCTGCCTTCGAGAGCAATGTCGCGCTCTATCTCGGCACCGGCTACGCCATTACCGAGAGCGAGCCGTTCATGGGCGGCACGACGCTTCATATGCGGAAGCAGTTGGGGGCGGACTGACTTTACCCCGCCAGCACGATCCGCATCAGGTCGGCGGTGTTGCGGGCGCCCAGCTTTTCCATCACCCGGGCGCGGTGCACCTCGATGGTGCGCGGCGAGATGCCCAGCTCGCGCCCGGCCTCCTTGTTGGACTGACCATTGCTGATCAACTCGAGCACCTGCCGCTCGCGCGGGGTGAGCTGGGCAAAGTCGCGCATCTCGACCGGTCGGCGTCCCACCGGCACGGGTGCCCGCCGGCTATCAAGCCGCAACGCGTCGCGGATGGCGGTCAGCAGGTAGTCGCTGTCTATCGGGCGCGCGATGATGTCGCTCGCGCCCAGCTTCATGGCGGTGACGGCCGAGGCCACCTGCGCCTCGTCGGCCAGCATGAAGACCGGCGTGCCGGTGCGCGTGGCCTTGACGCTGCGCAGCAGGCTCAGCCCGCTCTCGGCGCCCACGACCATGTTGATGACGACGATATCGGGTCGCCGCTGCTCGAACTGGATGAGGAAATGTTCCGCGCTCAACGAGAACGAGGTCTGAAAGCCCTCCAGCCGGAACAGCACGCTCAAAGCCTCGCAACTGGCGGGATCGGCATCGACGATATGGATCAGCCGGTCCCGGTTGAGAAAGGAATGATAGTAGATACCGTCGCTCATACTGCCCGCTCCCGTTGGCAAGTTTCGCTCAAGTCACAACCATTCGCCCGGCAGGCCGACCGCAAAGGCCGCCAGCGTCATCTGCAGATGAATCGTCCCGGTAGTTTGCGCTAAGTGTTCTTGCCGTCCGACAAGGACAATACGTAGGATGAACCACCTAGGGAATAGGTGTATGTACCTACTCCCTGCGGTGTCAACGGATTTTCATCCTAGCCTGTCCAGCACCCCTGCCGGTCAGCGCGGATTGGCGCGCAGCGCGTCGCGGATTTCAGTGAGCAGGATTTCCTCCTTGGTGGGGGCGGGAGCCTCCTCGACCGGCTCCTTGGCCGCCTCGCGCTTCATCGAATTGATGGCCTTGACCACGAGGAACAGCACGAAGGCGATGATGGTGAACTTGACCACCGCATTGATGAACAGCCCGATATTGAGCGTGGCCACGCCCGCCGCCTGCGCCGCGGTGATCGAGGGAACCGGCACGTCGCCGGGATTGGACAGCACGATGAACAGGTTGGAAAAATCGATGCCGCCGATGACCAGCCCGATCAGCGGCATGAAGATGTCATCGACGATGGACGAGACGATGGCGCCGAAGGCGGCGCCGATGATCACGCCGATGGCGAGATCGATCATGTTGCCCTTGATGGCGAAATCCCGAAATTCCTTGAACATGGCATATCCCTCTCGCTTGCCGCTGCAGCATGCCAGCCTCCCCCAGCAGGCGGGCGAATGCAATGGGTCCAGACTGGGTCTTGCGCAGCTTTGTTGGCGGGCCGATAGTCCTCGGGCGCCCCGAACCGCCAGGACCGCCGGATATGCCCGCCCACTCCCATGAGGCCGCGATCAGCCTCAGGCACGCCATCGACCACATTCCGCAGGGCATTGCCGTATTCGACGCGAGCCTGCACCTCGTCACCTCGAACAGCCGCTATAACAGCCTGCTGGCGCTGCCCGAGGAACTGGTCAGGCCGGGCACGCCGCTATTCGACATCGCGCTCTTTCTCGGCGACCGCGGCGATCTGGGCAGCGGCGATGCGGCGCGGCTGGCCATCGAGCGCATCAACCTGCTCACTGCGGCGCCCACCACGGTGACCCAGCGGCTGGGCAATGCCGGCCAGACCCTCGAATTCCATTCCAGCCGCCTGCCCGATGGCGGGTTGGTGATCAGCTTCTCAGATGTCACCGACAAGGTGAAGGCGGAACAGGCGCTGGCGAGCGTCAACCAGTCGCTCGAGGGGCGCGTGGCCGAGCGCACGGCGGCGCTTACCCGGGTCAATGCCGAGCTCGAAGCCGCCCGCGCCAAGGCCGATGCGGCCAATCACGACAAGACGCGCTTCCTTGCGGCCGCCAGCCATGACCTGCTGCAACCGCTCAATGCCGCGCGGCTCTATACCTCGACGCTGATCGAGCGGGCCAAATCCACCGGCCTCGCCGATCTGGCCAATTCCATCGAGGCTTCGCTCACGGCCGTCGAGGACATCATGGGGGCCCTGCTCGATATTTCGCGCATCGACAGCGGCGCGCTCAAGCCCGCACCCGCGCCGGTGGCGGCACGCGACGTGCTCAAGAAGATCGAGGTGGAATTCGGCCCCATGGCGCGCGAGGGCAATATCGCGCTGCGCATCGTGGCGAGCGATGCCACCCTGATGGCCGACCGCCCGCTGATCGGGCGCATCGTGCAGAACCTGGTCTCCAATGCGATCAAGTACACCCCGCCGGGCGGCAAGGTGCTGGTCGGCTTCCGGCGCCGCGGCAGCCGCATGCGGCTCGACGTGATCGATACCGGCATCGGCTTCAACCGGGACCAGCACAAGCTGCTGTTTGCCGAATTCTCGCGGCTCGAGCGTGGCGCGCGCATGGCCCAGGGCCTCGGGCTAGGCCTGTCCATCGTGCAGCGCCTGGTCGCGGCCCTCGGGCTGACGCTGGAGCTCGACAGCCGCGAGGGACGCGGCTCGCGCTTCTCGCTGTTCCTGCCGGCCGGGCGCACGATCAGGGCAGCGCCGGAGGCCAATGCGGCCCCCGCCGAAACCAGCTTCGGCACGCAGGGGCTCAAGATCCTTTGCGTCGACAATGAAACCGCCATCATCGAGGCGATGGAAGGCCTTTTGCGCCACTGGGGCTGCGACGTGCGCAGCGCGCTTTCGCTCAAGCAGATCGACCGTGAACGGCTGCTGGAAGGCTGGTATCCCGATCTTGTGCTGATGGATTATCACCTCGACCAGACCTCGGGCCTCGATGCCATCGAGTGGCTGCGGCACAATCTGGGCGGCCACCTGCCGGCGGCGCTGGTCACTGCCGATCGCAGCCCCGCCGTGCGGGCGCTGGCCGAGGAGCGCGGCATTGCCGTGGTGACCAAGCCGGTCAAACCCGCGACCCTGCGCGCCGCCATCAGCGGCCTGGCCAACCAGGGCCGCAGCCCGGTCAAGCGGGTGGGCTGACCGCCGCCAGGACCATTTCGTGCCCCATGTCGAATCCGGGCTAGGCCCGTTCGACGCCATACGAGCAACACGCTCGGAGGGTCACACTCATGAAATATCTCTGCCTGGTCTGCTTTGACGGCGCCATCATCGACACGCTGCCACCCGGCGAATGGGACCAGCTGGTCAGGGACTCGGCGGATTATGACGCACAACTGCAGCGGCAGGGCCATTTCATCGCCGCCGAAGCGCTGATGCCCGCCGATACGGCCACCACGCTGCGCATGCGCCAGGGCCAGGCGATCGCCACGGACGGCCCGTTTGCCGAACTGAAGGAACAGATCGCCGGCTTCATCCTGATCGAGGCGGCAGACCTCGACGAAGCCAGGCGGATCGGCGCCAATATTCCGCTGGCGCGGATCGGCTGCGTCGAAGTGCGGGCCGTGATGTGAGCCTGGTCTGTTCCTAGGCCGCCGTCGCGAACAGCCCCGCCTTGCGCCGCTCCAGCGCCCACCAATAGATGGCGCCACGGGCGATGAACCAGGCATGCAGCGCCGCCCAGAGGCCCCAGTTGCCGAAGACGGGCTGCAGCGCCAGGGCGGCGGCGAGGAAAACCACCAGCGAGATCACCATGCCGTTGCGCATCGTGGTGTTGAGCGTGGTTCCGATCAGGATACCATCATAGACGAAGGCCGGCATGAAGGTGATGGTGCAGAGCGCGGCAATGGGCAGGTAGGTTGTGGCGTAGGCCTGCACTTCGGCATTGGTGGTCATCAGCCCGATGAAGAAGGGGCCGCCCAGATACCAGGCCAGGCCCAGCGTGAGCGTCAGGATCAATCCCCACAGGAAGCTCAGCCGATAGGCCTGGTCGAAGGCCGGCCGCCAGTTGGCGCCGACTGCCTTGCCGGTCAGCTGCTCGGCGGCCTGGGCGATGCCGTCGAGGAAGAAGCCGATCACCATGATCAGGTTCAGCAGCACGGCATTGGCCGACAGCACGACCTCGCCCATGCGCGAGCCCTGCGCGGCAAACCAGGCATAGGCGCCCATCAGCGCGGCCGAGCGGATCATCAGGTCGCGGCTGAGGCCGAGCATGCGCTGGATCGCCACGGCGTCCAGCAACTCGCCCGGCGCGATATGGCGCAGGATGGTGCCGATGCCGCCATAGTGGCGCAGCAGCAGGAACAGGCCGGCGAGCGCCGCCACAGCCTGGGCGATCACTGTGCCGATAGCCGCGCCCGGCACGCCCCAGCCCAGGCCATGCACGAACCAGATGGACAGCACGATGTCGATGCCATGCAGCAGCAATTGCAGCGCCATGCCGGTCTTGGCCGAGGCCCGGCCATAGAACCAGCCGAGCAGCGCATAGTTGATCAGCGAGAAGGGCGCGGACCAGATGCGATAATGGAAGTAGTCGGCCAGGGCGGCAGATGCGCCGGCCTCGGGCGCCAGCAGGCTGGTGGCCAGCCACAGGATCGGTCCGCTGAGCGCAATCATCAGTATGCCGATGCCGATGCCCAGCAGGATGGCACGGGTGACATGGAGCAGGCCATCGCGCGGATCGCGGGCGCCCACCGCCTGGGCCACCAGCCCGGCAGTGCCGATGCGCAGGAAATAGGCCAGCGAAAAGACGATGTCGAACAGCAGCGATCCCAGCACCAGCCCGCCGAGCAGTCCGGCATCGCCGAGCCGGCCGATGACCGCAATATCCACCAGCCCCACCATGGGCTCGGTGATGAAGGCGATCGATGCGGGCAGCGCGATCTTCCACACATCGACATGACGCACGGTGAAGGGATGCTGGGGACGAGGCTGGGAGGACATGGGAACCCGGGAATCGGCGAGGCAACCCGCTTTCCATACCTCTCCCACCCTCCCCCTGATAGAGGGAGGCTGACGAGGCGGCCTTTACCGCTCGACGTCCATCTCGATCACCACGTCGGCCCGGTCCTGCGACTGGACAACGAGGTCATAGTTCGGCAGGTCGTTGCGCTCGATATGGGCGCGGTTGCGCTCTTCGGTGAAGAGGCCCTCCTCGGCATGGCGCCGGAGCAGCCGGGCCTTGACCAGTTCGCGCGGCACATCGATGAAAACCGCGTAGTCGAGCGCCGGCTTGACCGCCGCCCACGGCCCCTCGGTGAGCAGCAGGTAATTGCCCTCGACGATAAGGATGCGCACCTCGGGCTGGACGGTGAAGGCGTCGTCGACCGTATCCTCGATCTTGCGCGAATAGCCGGGCCCGCTCACCGGCTCGCGCGCGCTCTTGAGGTGGTGGAGGAACGTAACGAAGTCGGCGCCCTCGAAGGTATGGGGTGCGCCTTTGTAGTCGACCTGCCCCATGGCCTCGAGCTTGGCGTGCCGCATATGGAAGCCATCCATCGGCACCAATGCCGCGATGCCGGGATGGGTGGCGTTGAGCATGGTCACGAGTTCATCGGCCAGCGTCGACTTGCCGGTGCCCGGCCCGCCGGCAAGACCGATGGCGATGCGCCGGCCCTGCGCGTGGCTGGCCATGTCGAGGATGTGCGGCAGCAGCCGCGACAGCGCCGCCTGTGGGGTCAGGTGCAGGCGCTCCGGTGCCATCAGCGGCTCCGCGACAGCCGCATCAGCAGCCAGATCGGCACGACCAGCGCCGCCCCGGTCAGGATGTAGCCACCAATGCTGCGGAACAGGCCGGCACTGTCGCGCAAGGCCTCGCGCAGCAGCTCGACCGTGCCGCGCACCACGCCCTCCACGTTGAGCCCGAAGACGCTCATGGCAAAGCCGACCAGCAGCGAGACAAAGGCGAGCTTGAGGATGACATTGAGCGGGTGGCCACCCAGCAGGCGCTCCAGCGGGGAACGCGGCATCTCGGTCTGGGGTTGTTCGGTCATGATGGCCTCCCTGTTATGCGCCTGGGGGATCATATAGGCTCGAATGTGATTTGAAGAAGGTGGAAGCGTTGCTTTTGTGTCCGAGAAAGACCCCCACCCGACCTCCCCCTGGTAGGGGGAGGGGTTGCATCGGGAATTGGGCAGCATCTCGTGCCCCCCACCGGCCGGATTCCTCCCCCTGTCAGGGGGAGGCTAGGTGGGGGTACCCCCGTGCAAATTCCCCGGTACGGGGTCGATATTGACTACCACGCTCCCTCCCATCATCGCCGAGTGGTTCACCGCCAAGGGCTGGGCGCCGCGCCAGCATCAGCTGGATGTGCTGGCCAGTTGGCAGGCAGGCGCTTCCGCACTGCTGATCGCGCCCACCGGGGCCGGCAAGACGCTGGCCGGCTTCCTGCCGACCCTGGTCGATCTGGCAGACGGCAAGCATGAGGGGCTGCATACGCTCTACATCTCTCCGCTCAAGGCACTGGCGGTGGACGTGCAGCGCAACCTCAATGCCCCAATCCTCGAAATGGGCCTCAAGATCACCGCCGAGACGCGCACCGGAGATACACCGGCATCCAAGCGCGCCCGGCAGCGGTCCAGGCCGCCCAATATCCTGCTGACTACGCCGGAACAGCTGTGCCTGCTCATCAGCCATCCCCATGCCGACCTGTTCTTCGGCTCGCTCCGCCGTATCGTGCTCGACGAGCTCCATGCGCTGGTGACGTCCAAGCGTGGGGAACTGCTGTCCTTGGCTCTGGCGCGGATCGCCCGGCTCACGCCCAACCTGCAGATCACCGCGCTCAGCGCCACGGTGGCGCGGCCGGACCTGCTGCGCGACTGGATCGCCCAGCCCCTGCCCGGGCTGGAAACGCAACTGCTCACGACCACGGGCGGGGCGGCGCCGGTGCTCGAAATCCTCGAAACCGAGGAGCGACTGCCCTGGGCCGGACATTCGGCCAACTACGCCCATCGCGACCTCTACGAGACCATCAGGAAGCACAGGACCACCCTGCTCTTCGTCAACACGCGCAGCCAGGCCGAAATGCTGTTCCAGGGCCTCTGGGCGGTCAATGACGACCTGCTGCCGATTGCCCTGCATCACGGCTCGCTGTCGGTCGAGCAGCGGCGCAAGGTAGAAAGCGCGATGGTGGCCGGCACGCTCCGGGCCGTGGTCTGCACCTCGACGCTCGACCTGGGCATCGACTGGGGCGATGTCGATCTCGTGGTGCAGGTGGGCGCGCCCAAGGGCAGCTCACGCATGCTGCAACGCATCGGCCGGGCCAATCACCGGCTCGATGAACCATCCAAGGCCATGCTCGTCCCGTCCAACCGTTTCGAGGTGCTCGAATGCGAAGCGGCCCTGGAAGCGGTCGCCGAGCGCCAGCAGGACAGCGAAGACCCGGTCAATGGCGGCTATGACGTGCTGGCCCAGCACGTGCTCGGCATGGCCTGCGCCGCGCCATTTGCGGCCGATGACCTCTATGACGAGGTTCGCCACGCCTGGCCCTATCGCGACCTGCCCCGCGGCCAGTTCGATCGCGTACTCGAATTCGTTGCCACGGGCGGCTATGCGCTCAAGGCCTATGAGCGCTATGCCCGGCTCAAGCGCACCGAGGACGGCAAGTGGCGGGTGGCCAATCCGCAGGTGGTCCAGCAATACCGGCTCAACATCGGCACCATCATCGAAGAGCCTATGGTCAAGGTCCGCCTTATACGCCAGCGCGGCCTCAAGAAGAACCAGAGCCAGAGGCCGGTCGGCCATGGCGGGCGCGTGCTGGGCGAGATGGAGGAGTATTTCTTCGGGACACTGCTGGTCGGCGACACCTTCATGTTCGGCGGCGAGATCGTCGCCTTCGAGGGCATGAAGGACAACGAGGCCTTCGTGTCGCGGGCGCAGTCGGCCAATCCCAAGATCCCGAGCTATATGGGCGGCAAGTTTCCGCTCTCGACCTATCTGGCCGAGCGGGTGCGCAACATGCTCGATGCGCCGGAAAGCTGGGGCGTGTTGCCGGACCAGGTCAGCGACTGGCTGCGCCTGCAGCGCGATGTTTCCGTGCTGCCCAAGCGCGATAGCCTCCTGGTCGAGACCTTTCCGCGCGGCACGCAGAACTATCTCATCTGCTATCCCTTCGAGGGACGGCTGGCGCATCAGACGCTGGGCATGCTGCTGACCCGGCGGCTGGAACGGGCACGCGCCCGCCCGCTTGGCTTCGTTGCTTCCGAATATGCGCTGGCCATCTGGGGGCTGGGCGACCTCTCGGCGCTGATCCGCACCGACAGGCTTTCGCTCGATGACCTCTTCTCCGAGGACATGCTGGGCGATGACCTCGAGGACTGGCTCGATGAATCGGCGCTGATGAAGCGTACCTTCCGCAACTGCGCCATCATTGCCGGGCTGATCGAGCGCCGCCATCCGGGCAAGGAAAAGACCGGGCGGCAGATCACCATGAGCAGCGACCTCATCTACGACGTGCTCTACCAGCACGAGCCCGACCACATCCTGATCCAGGCGACCCGGCGCGACGCCGCCCGGGGGCTGCTCGACATCGGTCGGCTGGGCGACATGCTCCGGCGCATCCGCAGCCATATCGTGCACAAGCCGCTCGAGCGCGTCTCCCCGCTCGCCGTGCCCATCCTGCTCGATATCGGCCGGGAGCCGATTTTCGGCGAGGGCCGCGAATCAGCTATGGCAGACGCTGCCGATGAATTGATGAAAGAGGCCCTCGGGCAGTCTTGAGCCAGCCACTATCTGTAGCCGAGATCACGGAGACGCCGATCTTGCGCTTTGCCGGACAGAATTTCGAACCGCTCCCCTCGGGTGGGCTCTATTGGCACGCCCAGCGCACGCTGCTGGTGGCCGATCTGCATTTCGAAAAGATGGCAAGCTTCGCCCGTCGCGGACAGATGCTGCCGCCCTATGATACTGGTCTGACCCTGGCCCGGCTCGAAGCAGACCTGCGACGCACCGGGGCGCAGCGGCTGGTGTCACTCGGTGACAGTTTCCATCGCGTCGATGCTAGCAGTCTGTTAACGAATTCCGACCGAATGCGCCTCGATATGCTGACCGATATGGTCGATTGCATCTGGCTTTCCGGCAACCACGATCCGGCGCCCCACGCCATCGGCGGCACCTGCCTGAACGAACTCGACCTGGCCGGATTGCGCCTCGCGCACGAGCCAAAGCGCGGCCACACGGGCGTTGTAGCCGGGCATCTCCACCCCGCGGCGCACATCTACCTGGCCGGCCGCTCCACCCGCCGCCCCTGCTTCGTGCATGACAATCGCCTGATGATCCTGCCGGCCTACGGCGCCTCGACCGGCTCCCTCAACATCCTGTCGCCAGCCTTTGCCGGCCTCTTCCACTGGCCGGGCCTCGAAGTCACGATGCTGGGCAAGGACCGCACTTATCCGGTCAGCCCCAAGAGGTTAGTCCGCAGCTAGCGCCGGAAAATCACCCCGCCCAGCCAGCCGGTGAACAGCGCCAGAACCACGCAGACCAGGCCATAGAGCAGCGGCTGCTGCACGGCCGAAAGCGCCAGGAACCGCTCGAAACCGATCTTGCGAACGGCAAAGCCTTCCGAGCGTCGCGCAATGATCTCGCCGTCCCGGAATACATAGGTGAGCGCCAGATAGGGACCGGGCGGGGCATTGCTGGGCAGCGTCAGGCGTGCCGAATAAATGTTGTCCGTCAGGAAGTTGACGCCGTTTTCCTGCACGCCGAACAGGCCTTGTTCCGTCATCAGCCGCACCAGTTGTCGGCCGAAGATCGCGCTCTGCCACCAGTCGCTGCTATTGGTGATCAGCGTATGGGCTTCGGGCAGGATGTAGTTGGTGGTGAGGGTCGTGATGTCGGTGATGTCGGCCAGCCGGCCGCTGGACAGCACATGGAAATAGCTCGGGAAATTGCGGAACTCGACCTGCCCGGTATTGATCCAGATCCCGAAATTGTTGGTCTTCTGCCGCGCCACGCGGTTCTGGGTCGGACCCAGGACGACCACGACGACCTGGAAGGGTCCATCCACATGGCGCTGCTCGGACCCCGCCTCCGGCACGATGGCGCCGAAGAAGTTCATGCGCTCGCCATCGAAGCTCGAGGTGATCTCGATCATGTCGTTGGACACCTGCGAGATCAGCCGCTCGGCATGGGCAGGCGCCAGCATGCTGCAGGCGAAAAGCAGGAAAGCTGCAAGAAACCTCACCGCATGCCTCCGATCACCGCCATGGAGAACGGGTCGGCGGGCGCGATGACCAGCGACAGGCCGAAGCGGATGGCAACGGCAAGGACCAGCAAGGCCAAGAGGCCCCTCAACTGTTCGCCACGCAGGTACTTGCCGGCCGAAGCGCCGAACTGGGCACCGGCCGTGCCACCCACCATCAGGCAGAAAGCCAGCAGGATATCGACGCTCTGGCTCTGCACGGCATGCAGAACCGTGGTCGCCGCCATCATCGCAACGACCTGAGCCAGCGAGGTGCCAATGACCACATTGCCGGGCACGCGCAGCAGATAGACCAGCGCCGGCACCATGATGAAGCCGCCGCCAATGCCCAGAAGCGAGCCGACGAAACCGATGAAAAGGCCAATGATTAGCACTGGCAGGACGCTGATATACAGCCGCGACTTCTTGAAACGGACGCGCAGCGGCAGGCCATGAATCCAGTTGTGCTGATTGGGCAGGCGCTCGCGCACCACCACGCCCTTGCGGCGCTTGAGAATGGCCTGGCTGGATTCTATCAGCATCAGCGTGCCCACCGATCCGAGCAGCACCAGAAAGCCGAGCGAGATGACCAGGTCGAGCTGGCCGGCATCGCGCAGCAGCGCGAACATGGCGACGCCCCCGAACGCTCCGATCACGCCCGAGAGCACAAGATAGAGCGCCAGATGCAGATCGATGGCGCCGCGCCGGTAGTGGGCGAGCGCGCCCGAAGTGGAGGCGGCGACTACCTGTCCGGTCACCGAGGCCACTGCGACTGGGGCAGGCACGCCGGAAAAGATCAGCAACGGCGTGAGCAGGAAACCGCCGCCGACGCCGAACAGCCCGGACAAAAAGCCGACCGCCCCTCCGATCCCGATGAGAAAGAAGAGGTTCACGGACATTTCTGCGATCGGCAGATAGACCTGCAAGACCCGATCCGTTCGAAAGTTGACTACGCCGCACGAGCTTACAAGACCGTACGTCAACAATAGGTCAAAGGCTCCCGCCGTTTGGCGAAAACCCCTTTATGCGATTAGGACCGTGGCGGGCGCGGTGTCAAACCACAGTTTGACGTCAGACGGGCTGGCTGCCCAGAACGGCCAGCAGGCGTGGATTGACGACGCCGCTCTGGCTCATGCCGGTGGCCTGCTCAAAGGCCTTGATTGCCTCGGCCGTCTTGGGACCGGCAAGGCCGTCGGGCGCGCCGATATCAAAGCCCAGCTTGGCAAGGGCATGCTGCACCTTGGACACGACATCCTTGGCCGCAATCGCGGCGCCCGGATCGAAATCGGACGACCACGTGCCGATCGGCGCAAAATTGGCCGCGAGGTCCAGCGGCTCGGCTTTCCACGCCGCAATTTCGTCGGTCAGGCGACGAACTGCCTCGGCGCTCAGGGACTTGGCGATGTCGTCGCGCGCCTGGCCAGCGTCGGAGTCGCCATTGCGCGCCGCAAGGGAAAACCACCTGTAGGACTGCTCGAAATCCTGCTCGACGCCCAGACCACGGGCATAGAGCATGCCCAGGTTGAACTGGCTGTCGGTCATGCCACGTGCGGCAGCCTGGGCAAACCACTCTGCAGCAGTCTCGAATTCCTGGTCGCCCAGAACGCCACCGGCATAGAGCGCGGCAAGGTTGTGCATGGCCATGCGGTTGCCGGCCTCGGCAGCGCGCTGGTACCAGAGCTTGGCGACCTCGATATCCTTGTCGAGGCCCTGGCCGGCCTCATAGAGATTGCCCAGCCGATACTGGGCGGGAGCAAAGCCCTGGGCCGCGGCGCGTTCATACCATTTGGCGGCCTCGGCATGGTCCTGATCGACAGCCCGGCCTTCGGCATAGATGGCGGCGACCTCGAACTGGGAGCGAGGGTCTCCATCAGCCGCAGCCTGGCGCAAAGCCAGGGGCCCAATGGCTTCGGGCGGCATTTCGAAGGTTTCGGGAGTAGCCGCATCCGCCAGCGGAATGCTGCCAGTGACTTCAGGTGCAACTTCGGCCGGCGCGCCTGTGGCTGGATTGCTGACCGGGAGCGCCTGCAGGGTTGCCGGCATCGCCGTTGCAGCCACCGGCTTGGTAAAGCTCATTGCCTCGCTGGGATTGATGGAAGCCGTCGTGGTGTTGTCGAGCATGTCGATCACGCGCGGCTCTGGCCGCGTCAACGACACCTCGTCAGTGACCGGGTCGAGCGATGGTGCGTCGACAGCGGCCTCGGGCGAAGCGACCTGTGGCTCCATGCGCTGGATGACCAGGTTGAGGGCCAGCATCGAAACGGCGATCAGGGTTGCGGCGAGCAGCAGCGGACGGCGGTGCCGGGTGAGAAAGCTCTCGCGGGCGGCGGGCGCTTCGGCATCGGGACCGAATACCGGTGCGACGTCTGGTGCTTCTGCACGGGCCGACGCCTTGTCTTTGGACTTGCCCACTTTGCTCGGGGCTTCTGCCACGGCCTCGGCGGCGGCTGATGCTGCTGCCTGACCCGGCAGGAAGCGGGCAAGGGCCCGGCCGATTGGCGAGTTGGCACCGGCGGGGACCGACTGTGCAGCTTCCTGGCGGGCGCGCTGGGCGCGGCGCGCGGCGGCGACAAAGGTGCTGGTCCCGTTCGGGCTTGGCGCAGGCGCCTCGGTTGCTGCCGCAGCAGTCGTGGGCGCCGCCTGGAATGGATCGGGTGCCGCCTTGGCAAAACTGGACTGCGGCTGAGGCGGACGCTCCGCCGTCGCCGGATCGAAGGCAGGTCGCAGGGGGGCCGCCGGCTCGTCGGCACTGATAGGTTTCGGCCGTTGGCCGACCTTGGCATCCAGTGCCGCGCGCACCGGACCGCTTTCCTTGAAACCGGGATCGATCAGCGGCACGTCATCGGCCGGATTGGCCGGCATGGCATCGCTCTTGGTCGACGCGCGGGGTTCCGAAAGGGCGGTCAGCACCGCATCAAATCGCGCGCGCTCGGTGCCCGAGGATTCCCCACCTGCCAATGGCAGCTTGGGCGCAGCGGGGCGAACGGCGATGGTGGCGTCGGAATGTTCTCGGTTGCCTGCCAGGGCAGCTTCGAGCCGCGTGAGGCGCTCGGCGGTATCGCGACCTGCCGTGTTGAACAGGGCGGCCATGCGCTG
>JADKLW010000236.1_pt2 | contig 13342 bp, 10 predicted proteins | sample 8641881 | NCBI WGS metagenome assembly JADKLW01 (sample SAMN16272185, study PRJNA661076) | feces metagenome | isolation source: fecal sample from diarrhoea affected cattle B | host: Bos taurus | place: South Africa: Lokaleng Village, Mahikeng | collected 2019-09 | reverse complement strand
CACCTTCCTCGCCGGCGCCTATCTGCTCGTCCTCATGGTGCTGCTCGGTGACCTGTTGCGCATCATTCCGATGCCTGCGCTGGTAGCGGTGATGATCATGGTGTCGATCGGCACCTTCGACTGGCGCTCGATCCGCAACCTGCGTGACCATCCCCGCTCCTCCTCCTTCGTCATGCTGGCAACCGTCGCCTTCGTCGTCGGCACGCATAACCTGGCCATCGGCGTCCTCGTCGGCGTACTGCTGTCGGGCGTCTTCTTCGCCTGGAAGATCGCCCAGATCTTCGAGGTTCGTACCGAACTCAGCGCCGACGGCGCCACGCGGGTCTATCACGTCACCGGCCAGCTCTTCTTTGCGTCGGCCGACCAGTTCATGGCCGCCTTCGATTTTGCCGAGCCCGTGCAGCGCGTCGTCATCGATCTCACCCATGCCCATATCTGGGACATTTCCAGCGTCGCCAGCATCGACAAGGCCGTGCTGAAATTCCGTCAGCAGGGGGTGGATGTGGTGCTGAGCGGCCTCAACAAGGCCAGTGCCACCATTGTCGACGATCTGGGCATGCATCAGCGCGCCGATGCCGACATCGTCCTGAACCACTGACCCCGTTTTGACGGGCCGCCGATTCACGCAGGCGGCCCGTCAACGATAACAGTCCGTGAACGTTTACTAACACTTCGCTAACCACATCCGGCCAATCCCCGATGATCCCGCTGCTCACACTGGACAGGAACAAACGGCGAACTTATAAGAACATTATAGCAACACGGGAGATGCAGATGCTCACTTTCATCAAGGACTTCGCCGCCTTCGTCACGCTTGGAGCCTTCACCATCGGCTCGCTGACCTGGATGGATGTGCTGGCCCGACTCGTGTGACGGTGCCTGTGGATTGCGGTCCGTTGCCGGTATGATCTGCGCAACGGGCCGGTCATAAAGGTCCATCATGAGCGGTCCCGGTTTTATCCATCTTCACGTCCATTCTGCCTATTCCTTGCTGGAAGGGGCGCTGCAGCTCGAGACCATTCTCAAGCTGGCCACAGAGGATAGCCAACCGGCTCTCGGCATCGCCGATACCGGTAACCTGTTCGGCGCACTGGAATTTTCCGAAAAGGCCAGCAAGAAGGGCATCCAGCCTCTGACCGGCGTTGAGCTGGCGATCGACTTCGCCGCCAGCGAGGAGCGCGTCAGTGAACGGGGGCACGTCGCCTGGGCCGGCAAGTCCAGCGTCGTGCTGCTGGCCCAGACGGAGGAGGGTTTTGCCAACCTCTCGCGTCTGGTGTCGCAATCCTATCTCGAGGGCGACGGCGGCATGGCCCGCGCCCAGCTCGACTGGCTGACTCGGGACCGGCTTGCGGGTCTCATCTGTCTCAGCGGCGGCCCTGAGGGCGCCATCGACATGGCCTTTGCCCAAGGCCAGGACGCCAATGCCCTGCGGCGCCTCGACCGCCTTGCCGATCTGTTCGGCGACCGATTCTACATTGAATTACAGCGCCATGGCCGGGTTCAGGAGGCCAATGTCGAACCCCGGCTGGTCGACTACGCCTACCGGAAGGGCATACCACTGGTCGCCACCAACGAGCCCTTCTTCAAATCCGCCGCCGAATTCGAAGCCCATGATGCGCTGCTGGCCATTGCCGGCGGCACCGTGCTGGCGCAGACCGAGCGGCGCAAGCTCAACGACCAGTATTACTTCAAGACCCGCGCCGAGATGACCGAGCTGTTCTCGGACTTGCCCGAGGCGCTGGATTCCACCGTCGAGATTGCCCGGCGCGTCGCCTATCGGCCGGTCACCCGCAGCCCCATCCTGCCCAAGTTCGCCGCCGCGCCCGATCTGAGCGATGCCGATGCCGTGGCCGCCGAGGCCGCCGCCCTGCGCGCCATGGCAGAGGAGGGCCTGCGCGCCCGGCTCGCCAGTTCCGGCCCTGCGCCCGGCAAGACGGAACAGCAGTATTGGGAGCGGCTGGAATTCGAACTGGACATCATCCAGTCGATGAAGTTCCCGGGCTATTTCCTTATTGTGGCGGACTTTATCCGGTGGTCGAAGTCTCAGGGGATTCCGGTCGGCCCGGGCCGTGGTTCGGGCGCGGGCTCGCTCGTGGCCTATGCCACTACCATTACCGACCTCGATCCGCTGGCCTATAATCTGCTGTTCGAACGCTTCCTCAATCCGGAACGCGTGTCGATGCCGGACTTTGATATCGACTTCTGCCAGGACCGCCGCGAAGAAGTCATTCGCTACGTCCAGCAGAAATACGGCTCCGACCAGGTGGCGCAGATCATCACCTTCGGAACCCTGCAGGCCCGCGCCGTGCTGCGCGACGTCGGCCGTGTGCTGCAGATGCCCTATGGCCAGGTGGACCGCATCTGCAAACTGGTGCCGGCCAACCCGGCCGATCCATGGTCGATCGAGCGCACCATGAAAGAGGTGCCGCAGTTCAAGCAGATGGCCGACGAAGACGAGACCGTCGCCGATCTTGTGGCAATAGCGCGCAATCTCGAGGGTCTCTTCCGCCACGCCTCGACCCACGCCGCCGGCATCATCATCGGTGACCGGCCGCTGCAGGACCTCGCCCCGCTCTATCGCGATCCGCGCTCCGACATGCCGGTCTGCCAGTACAACATGAAGTGGAGCGAGGCCGCGGGCCTGGTCAAGTTCGACTTCCTGGGCCTCAAGACGCTGACCACGGTCCAGTATGCGGTCAATATGGTCAATCTCGACGGCGGTAGCTTCCGCATCGAGGATATCCCGATCGACGACCGCCCGACCTATGATCTCTACAGCCGAGGCGACACGTTCGGCGTGTTCCAGGTGGAGGGCGCGGGCATGCGCCGGGCGCTGGTCGACATGAAGCCCGACCGCTTCGAGGATATCATCGCTCTCGTGGCGCTCTATCGCCCCGGCCCGATGGACAACATTCCTCTGTTCAACGACCGCAAGCATGGTCGAGAGGAGGTGGAATACCCCCATCCTGACCTCTCGCAGGTGCTGGACGAGACATACGGCATCATCGTCTACCAGGAGCAGGTGATGCAGATCGCCCAGCTCCTCTCGGGCTATTCGCTCGGTGAAGCCGATATGCTGCGCCGCGCCATGGGCAAGAAGATCAAGGCGGAGATGGACGCGCAGCGCGAACGTTTCCGCGAAGGTGCCATCAAGCATGGCCTCAAGCAAAACCAGGCCGACACCATTTTCGACCTGCTGGCCAAGTTCGCCAACTACGGCTTCAACAAGAGCCACGCCGCGACCTATGCGCTCGTCTCCTACCAGACGGCCTATCTCAAGGCACATTACCCGCACGAATTCCTCGCCGCGTCGATGACGCTGGACATGGGCAATACCGACAAGCTGGCTGAGTTCCGCAGCGAGGCCAAGCGGCACAATATCGAACTGGTGCCGCCCTGCGTTAACCGCTCCGAAGTGGTGTTCTCGGTCAAGGACAAGCGCATCCTTTATGGTCTCTGCGCGGTCAAGGGCGTTGGCCGGCAGGTGGCCGAGCATATCGTCGAGGCACGCGGCGGCTCCCCCTTCAAGGATCTGGGTGATTTTGCCCGACGGGTCGATCCGCGCATCCTCTCCAAGCGGACGCTGGAAACCCTGGTCAATGCAGGGGCGTTCGACGGTATCGTCCCGCAACGCGAAGTGGCTTTCGCCGCGATCGAGGCGGTGATGGGCATGGCCCAGTCACTCACCCATGAACGCAATGAAGGCCAGTGGAACATGTTTGATGTCGGCGAGCCCGAACCCGTGCGCCTGCCGGCCGGAGTGCCGGCCTGGACCACGACCGAGCGTGCAGACCGCGAACTTTCGGCAATCGGCTTTCACCTTTCGGCTCATCCGCTCGATGCCTATGTCGATATGTTCGACAAGCTGCGGGTGCAACGCTGGGGTGATTTCGAGCGGGCGGTCAAGGACGGTGCTTCGGCCGGGCGCCTGGCTGGCACAATCAGCGGTCGGCAGGACCGGCGTACTCGCAAGGGCACGCCAATGATGATCCTGACGCTCAGCGATCAGAGCGGCAGCTTCGAGGTCATCGCCTTTTCCGAGCAGATCAACGAGTTCGGCGCCATCCTGCAGCCGGGCAAGTCGGTGATCCTGCAAGTGGGTGCGGACGAGCGCGCCGAGGGCGTGAGCCTGCGGCTGCTGTCGGCTCAACCGCTTGATGGGATCGAGGACAGGATCGAACGGCGGCTGACCGTTTTCGCCGCCGACGCCAAGGCGCTTGGTCCGATCAGTGCGCAGCTCAAGCGGGGCGGGGAGGGGAGCGTGAACTTCATCGTCATCCGCGACGGCGGCGCGCGGGAATACGAGATCGAACTCCCGGGTAGCTACCGGCTGACAGCTGAAGTGGCGGGGGGGATCAAGGCCCTGGACGGCGTCACGGACGTGCGCTTCCACTGATCGTAGCGCGGGGGAGGCGAGCCAGAGCCCTTCCTCCCTCGCATTGGGGGCTTTCACCCCTTGTCCCCGCGAACCGCGCGCGGGTCCATGCCCGCACAATGCATGTCTCCCACGGCCGTTCCCTTACAAATGCGTGAGGGTGGCCAAAAGGGGCGCATGGCGCCAAAGTCGCCGGCAGGCGCGCTTCGGCGTGCCCTTGCTCTTTCTGCACGTTTCCCCTATATCGCCCCTGCGTATGACTGCGCGTCAGCGCGATTTCACACACGAGGCAGGCCTTTCGAGCAATCGAGAAGCCATCCGGTGGCGGGCAACCGCCGCAAGGCCCCGTGGCGGCATCAACCGGTAAACTAGGAGCAGCCATCATGGCACTGCCCGATTTCTCTATGCGTCAACTGCTCGAAGCAGGCGTCCACTTCGGTCACCAGAAGCACCGCTGGAACCCCAAGATGGAGCGCTACATCTTCGGCGTTCGCAATGACATCCACATTCTCGATCTCAGCCAGACCGTTCCGGCCCTGAGCCGCGCGCTGCAGCTCGTCAGCGACACCGTTGCCGATGGCGGCCGCGTCCTGTTCGTTGGCACCAAGCGCCAGGCGGCTCCGCTGGTCGCCGATGCTGCCAAGCAGTCGGCCCAGTACTACGTGAACTCCCGCTGGCTGGGCGGCACGCTCACCAACTGGCAGACCATCTCGAACTCGATCGCGCGCCTGCGCGAACTCGAATCGATGAGCGAGGACGCCCTTGCCCTGCGCACCAAGAAGGAGCGCCTGATGATGAGCCGCGAGCAGGAACGCCTTGAGCGAGACCTGGGCGGTATCAAGGACATGGGCAATCTGCCCTCGCTCCTGTTCGTCATCGACACCAACAAGGAAGCCAACGCAATCAAGGAAGCCCGTCGTCTGGGTATCCCGGTCGTCGCCATCGTCGACACCAATTGCGATCCCGACACGGTCGATTATGCGATCCCGGGCAACGACGACGCCTCGCGCGCCCTCGAGCTCTATGTTTCGCTGATCTCGCGTGCTGCCATCGACGGCATCGCCCGCTCGTCGTCGGCCCTCGGTAGCGATCTTGGTGCATCCGACAGCGCTCCCGCTGAAGAGCTGCCGACCGAAGAAGCGCCTGCTGCCGCTCCCGCCAACTAAGCACGCATCGCGTACTTCGTTCTGATTTGAATCAATGCGGCCCCTGCAATGGGGCCGCCAAGAGGTGAACCCATGGAAATCACTGCAGCAATGGTCAAGCAGCTCCGCGACTCGACCGGCGTCGGGATGATGGACTGCAAGAAGGCCCTGGCCGAAACCAATGGCGATATGGAAGCCGCAGTCGACTGGCTGCGCACGCGTGGCCTGGCCAAGGCCGCCAAGAAGGCTGATCGCGTGGCCGCCGAAGGTCTGGTGGGCGTTGCGACTGCCGGGACGCGGGCGTCCGTCGTCGAAGTGAACTCGGAAACCGACTTCGTTGCCCGCAACGAACAGTTCCAGGACATCGTCGGCAACGTCGCCAAGCTGGCGCTCGATGCTGACGGCGATGTCGTCAAGCTGGGCGAAATGCCGTTCCCCGGCTCGGGCCATTCGGTCTCGGCTGAACTGACGGAAGCCATCGCCAAGATCGGCGAGAACATGAACCTGCGCCGTACCGAGACCGTGTCGGTCTCCGATGGCGTCGTGGAAAGCTACATCCACAACGCGGTAAAGCCAGGCCTCGGCAAGATCGGCATTCTCGTCGCTCTTGAATCGACCGGTGACAAGGCCGCCCTCAGCAACCTCGGCAAGCAGCTTGCAATGCACATTGCTGCCGCCCAGCCGCAGGCCATTTCCCCTGAGGAACTGGATCAGGAAGTCGTTGCCCGCGAGCGTGCGATCATCCTCGAGCAGGTCAAGGAATCCGGCAAGCCGGCCGACATCGCCGAGAAGATGGTCGATGGCCGCATGCGCAAGTACTTCGAAGAAGTCACGCTGCTGGCGCAGACCTTCGTGATCGATGGCGAGACCAAGGTCCGCGATGCGATCAAGAATGCTGAAAAGGATGTCGGCGCGCCGATCACCCTGACCAGGTTCGTGCGCTATGCGCTCGGCGAAGGCATCGAGAAGGCCGAGAGCGACTTCGCCGCCGAAGTGGCTGCCACGGCCGGCGTAAAGTAGACGCCCTTCCAATTCTGGGTGGGCCCGCTGGGCCCGCCCACCGCTCTCCTGTCGAGGCCTTGATTTGGCCGGGATCGAGCGCAAAACCCTGCCATAGTCGTTTCTGCTGGCATGATGCCTTCTTTCGGAGGCGGATTTGCCATAGGTTCTGCCGGGTGTCGCCGGATTCGCGACCCCGCTGCATTTCAACAAAGGGGTTTGCCGATGGCGCCTGCGTATAGACGCATTCTCCTCAAGGTTTCGGGCGAGGCGCTGGCGGGAGACAACTCCTTCGGCATCGAACCTCCCTTTCTGCAGGCCGTGGCCAAGCAGATCGCCGATGTCGCCAACACGGGCGTGCAGATCGCCATCGTGGTCGGTGGCGGCAACATCTTCCGCGGCATGGCCGGCGCCGCCGACGGTACCGATCGCGTGACCGCGGACATGATGGGCATGCTCGGCACCATGATCAACGCCCTGGCCCTCAGCAATGCCATTTCCCGCCACGGCGCCAAGTCCAAGCCCTATAGCGCCGTCTCCATGCCCTCGGTTGCAGACACCTTCACTGCCCGTGATGCCAAGCTGGCGCTGGAAGACGGCTTTGTCGTTGTCCTGGGTGGCGGCATAGGCAATCCCTTCTTCACCACCGATACCGCCTCGACGCTGCGGGCGATCGAGCTGGAATGCGACGTCGTGCTCAAAGGCACCAAGGTGGACGGCGTCTATTCCGAGGATCCGGTGAAAAATCCCGACGCTACCCGCTATGAGACCGTCAGCTATGACGAAGTCATCGGCAAGAACCTGCGGGTGATGGATACTGCGGCATTTGCCCTTGCCCGGGACAATGCCATGCCGATAATCGTATATGCGCTTGATGACGCTGCGGGCCTGGCCGGGGTACTGGCCGGAACGACCCGCTCGACTCGCGTCGGCAAGCCGCTCTAGCCTAGAAGGACGACACCATGGCCTATGATCTCGCAGACCTGAAGACCCGCATGCAGAAGTCGATCACTTCGTTGCGCGACGAACTGGCCGGCTTGCGGACGGGCAGGGCGAGTGCCAGCCTGCTCGAGCCCGTGACTGTGGAAGCCTATGGTTCGCGCATGCCGCTGAACCAGGTGGCCACCGTGACCGTCCCGGAGCCGCGGATGCTGAGTGTCCAGGTGTGGGATCGCAGCATGGCCAACGCCGTAGAAAAAGCCATTCGCGACAGCGGCCTGGGCCTCAATCCGATGGGCGAGGGCCAGATTATCCGCGTGCCGCTGCCCGAACTCAACGAGCAGCGCCGCAAGGAACTGGCCAAGGTCGCCCACAACTATGCCGAAGCGGCGCGCGTGGCCGTGCGCCACATCCGCCGGGACGGCATGGATAGCCTGAAGAAGGCAGAAAAGGATGGCGATCTCAGCCAGGATGACGCTCGCGCCCAGGCCGACCTGGTGCAGAAGGCCACCGACGCTGCCGTCGCCGAGATCGACCAGGTCGTCGCGACCAAAGAAGCTGAAATCATGCAGGTCTAAGTCGGCTGCGCTGCGCCGGGAGGGCGTAGATGTCCATTGATCCAGCCACCGTCATCGATAATGCGCAGCGCCCGCGTCTGCGCATTCCGACCCATCTTGGCGTGATCATGGACGGCAATGGCCGCTGGGCGAAGTCCCGCGGCAAGCGCCGCACCGAGGGTCATATCGAGGGCGTGAAGGCCCTGCGCAATCTGGTGCAGCTCTGCATCGGCTATGGCGTGGCCCACCTGACGGTATTCAGTTTCTCCTCCGAGAACTGGACCCGGCCCAAGGACGAGATTTCCTTCATCTTCAGTCTGCTGCGGCGTTTCGTTGCGTCGGACTTGCAGAGCCTGATTCGCAACAATGTAAAGATCCGCATCATCGGCAGCAGGGTAGGACTCGAGCCCAGCCTCGTCCGGCTGATCGAGGATGTGGAAGCCAAGACGGCGGAGAATACGGGCCTGGTTCTGGTTGTTGCCTTCAACTATGGCGGCAAGGCCGAAATCGTCGAAGCCACCCGTGCAATTGCCGTGGAAGTGGCCGCAGGCAGGCTGTCCCCCGATGCGATCACCGAGGAAACGGTCGCCTCCTCCCTCTATACGGCGGGCCTGCCGGATCCGGACCTGATCATTCGCACCAGCGGCGAACAGCGGATTTCTAATTTCCTGCTCTGGCAGGCGGCCTATTCCGAATTCGTCTTCGTGGATGAATACTGGCCCGATTTCGACGAAAGCAGTTTCATCAGGGTGCTGGAGACCTTCGCACTGCGCGATCGTCGTTTTGGCGGTATCGGGGCGGAGCAATCTTGAGCGATCCAGGCTTTCCTGCCCCCGAGCCTGCCCCAACTCGCCGTCGCAGCTGGTCTGATCTCGGCCCGCGCCTTCTCTCCGCGGCAGTGCTGGTCGCACTGACTGCAAGCGCCCTTTATATCGGCGGCTATGTCTTCGCAGCCGTCGTCGGCGCGGTCTTTGCCGGAGCCTATCGCGAATGGGAGACCATGGTCACCCGCGCGCCCCTGACACCTGGCGGCATGGTGCTCATCGGGTTGGTCGCCCTGTCGGGGCTAATCTATCCGCTAACCGGGCCGCTCGGCACCAGTGCCGTGGTGGCTTTGGCCTGCCTGATCGCCATCGCCATGCGCGGCGAGGCAGCACCATGGCGCGTCATGGGCCTTGTGATCTATGGCGCGATCATCATCGCGGCTCTTGCCATGCGTGGCGAGACGATGGCTGGCGTCTGGGCCGGCGTCTATCTGGGCACCGTGGTGTGGATGACCGATTCTGCCGCCTTCTTCACCGGACGCCAGATCGGCGGCGAGAAACTGGCGCCCGACATTTCGCCGTCCAAGACCTGGTCAGGAGCCCTTGGCGGCCTGGCCCTGGGCACCGGGGCAGGGCTTCTGGTCTGGCTGTTCGTGACCGATTCACCCTGGTGGATCGGACTTGTCCTTTCCGCCAGCATCAGCGTTCTGGGTCAGTTGGGCGATCTCAGCGAGAGCGCCATCAAGCGCCATTTCCGGATCAAGGACAGCGGCGATATCATCCCGGGGCACGGCGGCCTGATGGATCGGCTCGACAGCCTTACATTCGGCATCTTGCTGGTATTGCTGGTGGGCGCGCTGCATGCCGGATACGGCTCGGTGGCCGAAGGCCTGCTATACTGGTAATGCCGCTGGCGCGCCAGGACGCGCCCGCTCAAGCAAGGGATACCATGTTCGAATTCATCTACTGGCTGCTGTCCTATGTCGTACCCTTCCTGGCGGTACTGACCGTGATCGTGTTCGTGCACGAAATGGGGCATTATCTGGTAGCGCGGTGGAATGGCGTCGCCATCCAGACGTTTTCCATCGGGTTCGGCCGTGAACTGATCGGCTGGGATGACCGCCAGGGCACCCGCTGGCGCATCTCGGCCATCCCCCTGGGCGGCTATGTCCGCTTCGTGGGCGATTCCAATGCGGCCAGTCTGCCCGATGCCGATGCCGTGGCCCATGCCGACCCGGAACTGGCGCCGAGGCTCTTTGCCAACAAGAACGTCTGGCAGCGCATCGCGGTGGTTGCGGCGGGCCCCATAGCCAACGTCATCCTGACCTTCCTCATCCTCTACGCGCTGTTGCTCGGCTACGGCCGCTACACCATTCCCCCTGTGGTCGGCGAGGTCATTGCCGGCTCGGTCGCCGAGGCTGCCGGTATCGAGCCGGGCGATGTCATCGTCTCCGTCGACGGTTATGACGTACGCGGCTTCGAGGACTTCCAGCGCCTGGTCGCCACCAGCCCCGCGCGCGCCGTTACCATCCAGCTCGATCGCGACACCAGCGCCCAGACTATCGTGCTGGTGCCTGAAGTGGTCGAGGTCGAGGACCGCTTTGGCAACATGCAGAAGATCGGGAGAATCGGCGTCAGCCGGGATGTCGCCGATACCGATGTGAGTCTCTACCGACCCGGTCCCGTCGAGGCGATTGGCATGACGGTGGAAGAGATTCGCTTCATCATCCAGCGCACCGCTGCATTTCTTGGGGACTTTTTCGTCGGACGCGGCGATGTCGAGCAACTGGGCGGCCCGGTCAAGGTAGCCAAGGTTTCCGGGGAGGTGGCCACGCTGGGGATCGTGGCGCTGATCAACCTCACGGCGCTACTGTCGCTAAATATCGGAATTTTCAACCTTTTACCCGTACCGATGCTCGACGGCGGCCACCTTCTGTACTATCTGTTCGAAGCTGTCAGGGGGCGTCCACTCAGCATGAAGGTGCAGGAAATAGGCTTTCGCTTCGGCTTTGCCCTGGTTCTTGTTCTCATGGTGTTTACGCTCTTCAATGATACTATCTTCGCGTATTTCGGAATCTTGCGTTAGCGTGTTGTTAACCTTGGTTCGCGAGGTGTTGCAGGAATACAAGGGCACCAAGCATTTGCTAACCGCGTCCGGCCTTACGGCTTGTCGTTGGTTAAAAAGGCGGTAAAACGGTGCAATGGAGTTAGCTTGGGGGAGCGCTGTGCATGGCGATTCTCCGGGCCTGGTCGCAGAAGGCAATAAGAATATGATCCATCCCACCAAGCTGATGCGCGGCGCTTTTCTGGCGCTTGCGATTCTGGGTGCAGCGCCGCTCGCCGGACCCAGCATCCCGCTTCTTGGCGCTGTGACTGCTCAGGCTCAGGAACAACTCGTCGGTTCCGTGCTCTTCGAGGGCAACCGGCGCTTCTCGGACTCGCAGCTCCTGGCCATGGTCGACGTGTCGGCCTCCGGCATCTACTCGCAGCAGCGTGTGGCGTCGGACGTCGAGAGCATCCGTCAGGCCTACGATCGCGACGGCTTCCTCTCCGTTTCCGTCACGTCCCGCACCGAGGCGACCACCGATGGTCGCGTGCGCGTCATCTTCACCGTCAATGAAGGCAATCGCGCCGGCATCGCGGCAATCAATTTCACCGGCAACAACGCTTTTGGCGGCAACAGCCTCAAGAGCACCATGCTGACCAAGGAAACGGGTCTGCTGAGCTGGCTGTTCAAGGACGATGGCTATGACGAGCAGAAGCTTGCCGTCGACCGCGAGCGTATCCGCCTCTACTACGCCAATCGCGGCTACCCAGACGCGCAGGTCACTTCGGTCGGCGAATATGACGCTGCCAAGAATGCCTACTTCATCAACTTCACCATCAATGAAGGTCAGAAGTACAAGTTCTCCGACGTCGGTATCGAGACCAGCATTTCCGGTCTCAACACCAATGCCCTGACCGGTACTGTGCGCACCAGCGGCGGCAGCAACTACTCGGTCACCGATCTGCAGGAAACCATCGAGGACATGGCCTACGAGGCCACCGTGCAGGGCTATTCCTTCGTGGATGTCCGTGCTCGCCTCGATCGCGATGTCACCAACGGCACGTTCAACGTAACCTATCTGGTCGATGAAGGTGCGCGCCTCTATGTCGAGCGCATCAACATCACCGGTAACACCAAGACCCGCGACTTCGTCATCCGCCGTGAGCTGGAATTCGCCGAAGGCGATGCTTTCAACCGCGCGCTCGTGGTTCGTGGCCGCAAGAATATCGATGCTCTTGGCTTCTTCTCCGCCGTCAATGTGACGACCGGCCCTGGTTCGGCACCTGACCGTGTCGTGGTCAACATCGCTGTCACAGAGCAGTCCACCGGTGAATACGGCGCCACTGCCGGTTACTCCACCGTCGACGGTATCCTGGGCGAAATCTCGCTTACCGAGCGGAATTTCCTCGGTCGTGGTCAGTATCTGCGTGCTGCCATCGGTGCCTCGCAGTCCGGCCGTACCTTTGATTTCTCGTTCACCGAGCCCCGCTTCATGGGTCTCAAGGTTGCGACCGGCGTGGACGTCTATCACCGCATCAACGACGAAAACAGCAACACGGTCTATGGCTCGCAGGCTACTGGTGGTCAGCTCCGTGCTGGCATCCCGCTGACCAGCGATCTTTCGGTGTCGCTGTTCACCGGCATGGAACGCAAGGTCATCAAGGACACCGATGCTCCGGCTTCTGTGCTGGTCGACGATGCCCAGGAGTTCTACAAGGGTTTCATCGGCTATACGCTGGCCTGGAACGGCGTGGATGATGTCAAGTCGCCCACCGAAGGCCTCTATGCCACCTTCACGCAGCAGTATATCGGCTGGGATCACAGCCTGATCCGCAGCGAAGCACGTGCCCGCTACTATGTCCCTGTGATCGAGGACAGCGGTATCGTTGCCAGCGTCCGCGGCCAGGCCGGTGTCATCAATGACCTCAGCGGCAATGGCGTGCATGCGATTGAAGCCTTCTCTCCCGGCTCGCAGTTGATCCGCGGCTTTGAAGGTCGTGGTCTCGGGCCGCGCCTGGCGAATGGCGAGTATCTCGGTGCTGTTGCCTATGCCGGTGCTTCGGCGGAAGTCGAGTTCCCCATTCCCGGTCTGCCGGAAAACTACGGCGTGTCCGGCGCCATCTGGGCGGATGCGGCTTGGGTTGATGGTGTCAATCTTCCGGCCACTGGTGGCAACGCGGTTGATCCGAACAGCATCGACGTGCCGTGGCGTACTTCCATCGGTGCCTCGTTGATCTGGGACAGCCCGTTTGGCCCGCTGCGTGGTGACTTTGCCCACGTGCTGAACAAGTCGACTACGGACCGCACGCAGGTCTTCCAGCTGACGATGTCGACCTTGTTCTAGCCGCTGTGGCATGAAACAGTTCATTGAGCCGCGGGGCGGTAGCGCCGCGGCTCAATCCTTTTAAGTGACACTGATGGTCGACACCCGTTTTCATCGCTTTGCCGGCCCATCCACGGTCGGCGGCATCCTGTCAGCGCTTGGCCGAGACGATCTCCTGGCCGGCCTGGACAAT
>JADKLW010000601.1_pt1 | contig 13423 bp, 9 predicted proteins | sample 8641881 | NCBI WGS metagenome assembly JADKLW01 (sample SAMN16272185, study PRJNA661076) | feces metagenome | isolation source: fecal sample from diarrhoea affected cattle B | host: Bos taurus | place: South Africa: Lokaleng Village, Mahikeng | collected 2019-09 | reverse complement strand
AACGCCAATCGATGCGGGAAGTCCGCGATATGCGTCCGATTTCGCCTATCTTTTATCGGAAACAACTTTCTATGATTACAGTTCGTTTGTTGACCGAAATTTCACCACGCCCAAATTTTCAATTGTCATTCCGCAGGAAGCCATCCAAAAGGATGATGAATTTTGGATGCAGAATAGGCCTTCGCCACTGGATTCCAGAAGTTTGCACACTTATGCTGCATTGGACAGCATAGCCCAGTCGGCAGGAGTAGAACGCAAATTACTTTTGGGCCGAAAAGTCATCAATGGTTATGTGCCGGTTGGGTTTTTCGATGTAGATCTTCGTTATTTAGCGAGTTTCAACAATTATGAAGGATTCCGGTTGGGATTCGGCGGCAAAACAAATGACCGGTTTTCTAAAAAATTCCGCCTGGAAGGTTACACCGCCTACGGAACCAAAGATGGGGAATTTAAATACCAGCTCGGCGGATCGGTACGGGTTGGCAACACTTCCGATACCTGGATCGGATTATCCTATACCGATGACATTCGCGAAATCGCCAGTACCAATTTTGCCGTTGACAAGCGAACATATAAAATTTATGACCCGCGGCCAATAAACGTCAGCACTTTTTATAATTATGTATCGTGGCGTGCATATGCCCAAACCCGGATTATTCCCGCTGCCGAAACAATTTGGCAATTTTCGCATAATCTGATCAGGCCGCAATTCAATTATGCCTACCTGCACGACGGACAGTATTATCGCAATTTCTCGCTAACGGCTGCCATGGTGTCGATTCAATGGAATCCGTTCAGTGATTTCATGCAAACACCCGACGGGATTATCGAATCTGAAAAGCGGTTTCCAAAATTTACCTTTCAGTTCACTCAGGCGATTCCAAATGTGATGGGCAACGATCTGGAATTCGGGAAAATCGAAATCCGTAGCGCATATGAAAAGAAATTTCTGAACCAGCAAAAGTTCTCGGCATTATTCGAAGCCGGCCGCGCGTACGGGAACTTGCCCATAACCCATGCTTACAACACTTCCCCGAACAATCTTGACAAGGATCGATTGCTTCAGCGCGTAACATTTGCCGGCAAAGACAGTTTTGAAACGATGTATTTCAATGAGTTCTTCTCCGATCGGTTTGCCTTCACGCAATTCAAGTATGCTTTTGGCCGCCTGATGATTTCCGATAAAATAAAACCGACGCCTGTTCTGGCAACCCGGATGGTTTGGGGCGCAATTGATAACCGCGACAAGCATATAGGCATCAACTTCAACACGCTCAACCACGGCTATTACGAATCGGGAATAGAATTAAATGGAATTTTCAAAGGTCTTGGCTTGTCGGCTTTTTATCGGTACGGCGCCTATCACCTGCCCGATTTAGAGGATAACATCGCGGTAAAATTGAGTTTTGTAATTAATATTGGATTCTAATCGGCCGATACCACTTTTAATCCGATAATCGAAACGATCAAAGTTGTGAGGAAGAATACGCGCCAGAAAGTTGCCGGTTCTTTAAAAACCATAATTCCCACCACAACTGTTCCCACCGCGCCAATGCCGGTCCACACACCGTATGCGGTTCCAATGGGAAGTGTCTGAATCGCTCGATACAGCAACAGCATGCTCATAGTGAGGCATATCAGAAATCCTAGTAGCCATAAGGTTGCGGCAGTTCCGGTTTCTTCCTTTGCTTTGCCCAGGCAAAAGGCAAATGCGACTTCGAAAAGTCCGGCAATGACAAGTATAATCCAGTTCATTTTATTGTTTAATTATCAGTACCGACGGCACATTGGCGAGCCACGAACTTTTCGCGTCCAGCAAATATTTGTAGCCCTCGGTGCTTATCATCATCAAATCCTGTCGCTGCAGAAACTCTTTTTTAATTACCCGCTCAGGTAATATTGAAAAATGACCGGGCGAAGCGGTTTCCAATTTGCCTATTTCCCGCAAAACATCAGTGTCGGGTTCGAGATTTTCTCCGGCGAAATAAATGATAACGCGCGACCCGTGATTTTGAACCAGCATATCAACAAATCTCAGCAGGTAACTGTCATCGCTTGTAAAAATAGGAATAAAAATATCATCGGGTGTGTTAAGGTTTTTATCGATGAGAATACCGACCGGCATTTTAGTTTTGGCCAACAGTTGACGGGTGCGTTCATCAAAAGGTGAATTGCCGAACATGGTCTCCCGGCCCGTGAATTTGTCGATAATGCGGTCGGGGTTGATAATTTGCGTTGTGTATCCCAAAACTTTCCCGAGCAACGTGCCTTCAAATATCGACTGGCCCAAACCAACCAGCAACAGGTCGTATTCACCCTGATTCGCTATTTCAACAATATCGCTGTCAATGTCGTACGAAATTTTGAACAATGTGAGCATCTTTTGGTTCAAAGCATCCGATTCGGCGATGACTGATCTAAACATTTTACGCTCGTGGTCCTCGACGTTGAAAGTAAGCACCTCATTGCTGGCTGCCAAGTGCAAGCCTGTGATCAAATTGCCATCGAGGTCTTTCTTCACAAGACAATGTGCCAGTCGTAGCATCGACTTGCCCCGCTCGGCGTTGCCGAATGAAAACAGGATTTTATACTTTGCGTTTGCCTTCAATTCATTTGAAACCGCGTCTTTACGAAAGATGATGTTGATAAGGTTCAGCGCCGGTCCAGTCATAAACGTTGTGACCAAAGCCATGATCACCATCATGGTAAAAATCTCGGCACTTAAAACACCAAGATCGTAACCAATATTCAACACCACAAGTTCCATGAGTCCGCGTGTATTCATCAATGCGCCAATTGTCAGGCTATCGCGCCAACTTTGGCCAACGAACTTGGCCGCCAGCGCACTGCCGAAAAACTTCCCGACCACGGCGACCGCGATAATCAACGCCGTAATCTTCCATTGATACGGATCGTTGAGCAACCCGATCTGCGTTCGCAATCCGGTGAAAACGAAAAATAAAGGCAACAATAATATTACGGCCACATCCTCTACTTTTTCGATGATGATATTCCGGAATCGCGCACTCTCGGGCATAATGGCGCCGGCCATAAAAGCTCCGAACAATGCGTGGATGCCGATCACCTCAGACGCATATGCAGAAATTATAAGCGTTAACAGGAATATCGCCACCACCGGTTTTGTGAGGCTTTCGCGGGATGTTTTCAGATCGCCGATGCGCTTCAAAAACGGTCGTACCACATGTAACATTACCAGCACATAAACGATGGCCAGTGCTATAATATAAATCGAACTGGTGATCGAGCCTGCTTTTACTATTGCAATTACGGCGGCCAGGATACACCAGGCAGTGATGTCGTCGGCGGCTGCGCAGGTGATGACGATGGTTCCCAAACGCGTTTTATGAATGCCGCGTTCCTGCACAATGCGCGCGAGCACCGGAAACGCGGTGATACTCATCGCAATTCCCAGGAAAAGAGCAAACGATAAAAACTCGATACCCGACGGCGCAAATTCATTGTAGATGTAATAAGCAAGCCCAATTCCGAGCGTAAACGGAAAAATGATGCTGGCGTGGCTGATCACTACCGCGTCGTTGGCTTTGTTTTTCAGCGCTTTCAAATCGAGTTCCATGCCTATCACAAACATAAAAAGTATCAAACCGATCTGGCTAAGGAAATGCAGGTTGCCTAAAGATTCCAACGGGAAGAGCATAGCCGAATATTGCGGGAAATAATATCCGAACAATGACGGACCCAGCACAATCCCGGCGATCATTTCGCCAATAACTGACGGCTGACCGATTTTGCGGAAAATCCATCCGAAGAAGCGCGCAACGAATATTATAGTTATGATCTGAATCAACAACATCGCCAGTGGATGCTGCAAATTATGAATAATGGACTGCGTGAAATCGGTCCAGGCACTGGTATTAGATGTTGGTGATCTGATTGCTTCGGTGTGCTCAAGCGACTTGCCTTTCCCAATAATAAAGTAAATCAGTACCGAGAAAACCGAGGTAACTCCAATGTAGAAAATCGAATTTTTATAGTTGCTCATCAATAGCAGGACCCTGTTTTAAACAACAGGTTTTCGGGGTCAAATATATAAATAAAAGCTGGGGGTTGACAGGGAATTAATCAATTGGGCGGCCTGCCTCAGCCCCGGTTGCGGCGGTATCCTTTTACTGCTTTCTTTAAGCAGTAAAAGATAAAGCCAAAAACGGGAAAAGCTGCATAAAAATCGGCTACACAGGCGCATTCCATACAATCTATTGATTTATATTTGCACTGCGGCCACAAAAGCTGGCCGGCCGAAAAAAACGATCAGAAAATGAAACATACAAAAGTCAAAGACTTGCTGAACAGCGCCAAGACGCTGCATGAAGTGAACGCTAAGGGTTGGGTAAGAACGTTCAGGAACAACCAGTTTATAGCCCTGAATGATGGCTCGACGATCAATAATATACAGTGCGTGGTCGATTTCGAAAATACTTCGGAAGAAACATTAAAACGCATTACCACCGGGGCGGCCATATCGGTGACGGGTGACTTGGTGGAAAGCAAAGGCGCCGGACAGCAATACGAAATCCAGGTTACGAAACTCGAAATTTTGGGTGATTCGGACGCTGAGAAATTCCCGATGCAGCCCAAAAAACATTCATTGGAATTTTTGCGGGAAAACGCACATTTACGCGTGCGGACCAACGCTTTCGGGGCGATCATGCGCGTGCGTTCGGTATTGTCATTTGCGGTACATCAGTATTTTCAGCAACGCGGATTTGTTTATGTGAACACACCTGTGATCACGGGTGCCGATGCCGAAGGTGCCGGAGAGATGTTTCAAGTAACGGCACTTCCATTGGACAAATTGCCCAAAAACGAATCGGGTGAAATCGATTATAAAGAAGATTTTTTCGGAAAACACACCAATCTCACGGTATCAGGCCAGCTGGAAGCTGAAACCTACGCGATGGCGTTGGGTCAGGTTTATACTTTCGGGCCGACCTTTCGTGCCGAGAATTCGAATACTTCAAGGCATTTGGCCGAATTCTGGATGATCGAACCTGAAGTGGCTTTCAACGATCTGGATGCCAATATGGATCTGGCCGAAGATTTCATTCAGTATGTTATTAAATATGCGCTGGACAATTGTACTGACGATTTGAAATTTCTGGAATCACGTCTTGCGGAAGAAGAAAAATCGAAGCCGCAGGCGGAGCGAAGTGAAATGGCGTTGCTGGAGAAACTCAATTTTGTACTCGACAATAATTTTAAGCGGGTATCATACACCGAAGCCATCGACATCCTTCGAAATTCCACGCCAAATAAAAAGAAGAAATTCTCTTATATCATCAATGAATGGGGCGCCGATCTACAGTCGGAGCACGAGCGCTTTTTGGTGGAGAAGCACTTTAAATGTCCGGTGATTTTATTTGATTATCCGGCCAACATTAAAGCGTTCTACATGCGTCTGAATGAAGACGGCAAGACAGTACGCGCCATGGATATATTGTTCCCCGGCATTGGCGAGATCGTTGGAGGTTCGCAGCGGGAAGAGCGCTACGACGTACTGGTAGAGAAAATGAGAGTTTTGGGAATCGACGAGGAAGAACTGTGGTGGTACCTGGATACACGCAAGTTCGGATCGGCTGTACACTCGGGCTTCGGTCTTGGTTTTGAGCGGCTTGTGCTGTTTGTGACGGGAATGAGCAACATACGCGATGTCATCCCATTTCCACGAACTCCGGGCAGTGCCGAGTTTTAAATGTTAAAGTTTCTGGCTGAATCCTTGCAAAAATGTGCAACAAAATCTAACTTTAAACATTGAAGTTTATAAACATCAGTTATGCTTAAGCAGTCCTTAAATCTTAAATTATCACAGAAGCTTTCACCGCAGCAGATTCAACTTATGAAGCTGATTCAACTGCCTACGCAGGCATTCGAACAGCGCCTCAAGGAGGAAATGAACGATAACCCGGCGTTGGAAACAGGTAAGGAAGAGGATGAAGAAGACGAAGATGAAGTTTTCGAAAACGAAGAATACGATGATTACGACGACTTCGAAGGCGATAGAATGGAGGCCGAAGACATCAATATCGACGAGTACCTCAACAGCGACGATACGCCGGATTACAAACTGAAAGCAAACAATTACAGTGATGATGATGAACAGCGGGAATCGCCATTGGCGGCACCGGTAAGTTTCCATCAGGACCTGATAAACCAGCTCAACACCTTTATACTGAATGACGACGAGCGCGAAATCGCCGAGTTCCTAGTCGGAAGCATCGACGACATGGGCTACATACGCCGCAGCATTCCCGATATTGTCGACGACATGGCGTTCACACAAGGCATCTACACCGATGAAAAGACGGTCGATCGCATATTGCACATTATACATGAACTGGAGCCGGCCGGCGTTGGCGCGCGTGACTTGCAGGAATGCCTGCTGCTTCAGCTGAAACACAAAACACCGACTGAATCGGTTGGCCTTGCCATTGATATCATCGAAAACCAGTTTGATGCTTTCACCAAAAAGCATTATGAGAAACTTCAGCAGCGCTACAATGTATCGTTGGAACAACTTAAAGATGCGATTGGCGAAATCGAAAAACTGAATCCGAAACCCGGAAATTCATTCACCGGAAGCAATAAAATCATCGAGCATGTGGTGCCCGACTTTGCGATTCGAATCGTCGAAGGCGAGTTGGAACTGACATTGAATGGAAGGAACGCGCCCACGTTGCATGTTTCGCGTGACTATCAGGAGATGATGCAGACCTATAAAGTTTCTAAAGATAAATCGACACAACAAAAAGAGGCCGTACAATTTATAAAACAAAAACTGGATTCGGCCAAATGGTTTATCGACGCCATCAAGCAGCGCCAGGAAACACTTTTCGTCACGATGAGCGCCATTATGCAATATCAGAGAGAATATTTCCTGGATGGCGACGAGACTAAGTTACGGCCGATGATTCTGAAGGACATTGCCGATATGGTAGGTTTGGATATTTCGACGATTTCGCGTGTAGCAAACAGTAAATATGTAGATACGCCGTACGGCACCAAACTGATCAAGGAATTCTTTTCTGAAGCGATGAAAAACGATCAGGGTGAAGACGTATCGACCCTGGAAATTAAAAAGATTCTTCAGAATATCATCGAGGAAGAAGACAAGAAAAAGCCGTTGCCGGATGATCAGCTGGCCGATTTACTCAAAGAGAAAGGATATCCTATCGCACGGCGTACTATTGCGAAGTATCGGGAACAACTCGACATTCCGGTTGCCAGGATGCGCAAAAAAATATAAGGTGAAAAAGGTTTTGCCTTTGTTCTCATGGTTATTGCATCCGGTTTTGATTCCGCTGCTGGCCACTGCCTTTTATTTTTTGATTTATGACTCCTATATGACCAAAGGCCAGCAATATCTGGTTTATCTTCAGGTGGCAATCATTACATTTTTTATTCCGGTCTCGTTTTTCTTCCTGTTGCGGTCATTAGGAAAGATCGATACCGTGATGGCCGGGAATGTTTCTCAACGCAAAATGCCATTGCTGATCCAATCGGTTCTGTTGTTTATTCTGATTACGAAAGGGATTACAATCGAACGGATTCCGGAATTATATTTTTTCCTCTTAAGTGCACTGGCCAGTACTTTGTGTGCGCTGCTTTTTTCACTTCTTAAAGTAAAAATCAGCCTGCATATGATGGGTATCGGCGCACTGACACTATTCGTTATTTTCCTGAGTATTTCTGCCCAATATAATGCCGTATACTACATAGCCGGACTGGTTTTGTTGAACGGAATGGTGGCCTCTTCCCGACTCGCCATGAAGGCACATTCGGGAACCGAACTCGTCCTGGGGTTCATTTGCGGTGTTTTGCCTCAAATTGCGATTGGTTATGCCTATTTATAAGATGTAAAAGATCAGGCCGATATTTAAAGTGTTGAGTCCCACCTTTTCGTCGCCAACCATTGCCGATGATTTAAATAGCGGGTTCAATCCATAATATCCGAAGAAATTCCATGTGTTATAACCGGCTGCGACATATACGCCATATCGGAAGGCATTCAAATCTTCAATTCCCGAGAGCTTGATTTCCTGCGGAACACCTTCATAAATCGACCTGCTATGCAAAAGATAGCTAAATTTCAAACCGGTGTAAATTCGCCAGAACTTGTGACTGTCGGGGGTTGATGTCCGCCATCGAAACTCAACCGGCACTTCCACAAAATGAAGCGAGAGTTTGTTCTTTCTGTGATACACATCGTCGGGGATAATGTTGTAATCGTACCCGTCGGCACTTTCGGAAATCACCAGGTTGTGATTATAATTCTGGAGTGCATAGCCAACGCCCACTGCGATAGCGACCGTCCTGTCATCATTAATAGGCATATCGCGAAGGAATCCGGCGTAGAGCCCGGCGGAAAATTTATTCTGTGTCATATCCTCAGGCATATTCTGAAGAATGTTGTACGTAAAACCCATATAAAACTGATCTTCGCGATAGAGCGAATCGACCGCCTGGAAGTCGGGATACGCACTGTCCTGAGCGCTTAGCATCAAAGAGAAAAATAATAAACCTATCGACAGAAATTTCATAACGGAATGTTCGCATTAAAAGTACAAAAAAAGACGTGTGATATCCTTTGCCATCGGCGCAATTTGATTCTTTTTTGTATGGATAAATTTCATCTGACGGATTTAAAATTCGGTATCATAATCTTTTACTAATAAAGGCGATACATCGTTTTATGATTGATATTTTTGTAATTGATAACCAATTAAATCCAGTAATTATGTTGATACAAATTAACACCGATAACAATATAGAAGGACGCGAACGCATGGAAGTTTATTTTCGATCGGTACTTGAGGAAAGCCTGCATCGATTTGAAGATCACATCACCCGGTTAGAAGTTCATTTAGGCGATGAGAACAGCGAGAAATTCGGCACTGACGACAAACGTTGCATGATAGAAGCGCGACTTGCGGGAAAACAGCCAATTGCGGTTATCAATCATTCGGATACTACAGAAAAATCGTTCAACGGCGCAATTGAAAAAATGAAGAAAGTGCTGGCGACTACATTTGACAAAATGAAAACCTATTAAGCTGACAGGACATTTTCAAAAATAAACTCAAAATAAAAATCCGCATGTAGACTTACACGCGGATTTTTTTATTCTGTCCATTGATGTTTAAAAAACGCCTATGAAATGGTTGCCCGGTTTATTTACCAATTTGGCTCCTTTAGTAACCGCCCCATTCAAGGTGTTAATAACGTAAATGTTTCCATCCTGTCCTACCGGCGCCAATGTCATATAGATATCATATCCATCCACTACGAAGCCCTGATACTGAAACTGGTAAAGGTCGGCATGATATGGCAAATCTAAAAGTTGAGCCGTGCGCGCATTCAGGTCGACCAGCGCCACAAAGCTTTGCTGCTGCCCGGAAAGTCCCGATACGGCCGCGCCATCGTGCGTATAATTTACGATTGCCTTACCGTTTCCGGCATATCGCCAATTTTCAATGTACGAATTAGTCACGCCAAGAGCTGCATCCAAACTGAACACATACGAATTGTCATAATTATTATCCTGACCGATTCGAAGGATATGTGACCCATTGACATCCCGCTGTGTTGCCTGATAAATCGTCCCATCATCGGCAACGAACCCGTTAAAGCTGCGATATCCGCTGGTGTCTCCAAAGCCAACAGTGGAAGTGATCACGACCGGATTCTGCAGCGACGGATAATCAACCACAACCGATTTAGATCCTAAACGGTCAAATTCAGTTACATTAGCACCTGTTGCCGGATCGGTTTTGCGCATCCATGTACCGATGATCACCTTGTCGCCGGCGTGGTTTAATATCGGCGCGTCGAGTCGGAAAATATGATGACCAGCAATTTCTTCTGACGGTGTCAGCGGAATTTCGTATGACCGCGTTTGTGAAATAAACGAATCCTGCAAATCGAGTGAAAGCACAGTGGCGACACCTCTGGTATGCTGGTAAACGCCATTGGCATCGGAAGTTACTTCAGGCGTGGTCACATTTACAGCGATTCCGGTTTGATCATCATCGAAAAGTTTTGACCATCGCGGATTCGTACCTGCATACTGTGAAATATTTACTGTTCCGCCTGTGGGTGTATAGGTTTGGCCGCCACCCACGATGTATTTCGTGAACTCGCCGCCATTCCCACCGCCGTAAGCAATGTTGAACAACGTCGAACCATCATTTGAAGATTGTAATCTGGCAGTCCGCGCCGACGGCACCAGATTCCCGTTTTCGAAGACATCATAAGTTTTATCCGGGTTTTTAGCATCTTCCTTACTAATCGAATAAACTATAGTGCCGCCGTTTCCATCGCCAGGTTCACCGCCATCGGCACCCATTACCGCACCGGCAACAGTAATCCAACGACCTTCGGTAATTGGCGGTTCGGTGGTGGCTTGACCTTCATCGTCGCTGCAACTTGTCAAGAGTGGGGTTGCGATCGCGATCGCCAGCAGTGTTCTGAAAACATTATTAATCATAATTATATATTTAGAGATTATTAAGTACGTAGTTTAATTTCAGGTAGAATGCGCGTCCCGGCTTCTGGACCGCGAAATTGTCGAATGCCGAATTGTTGTATATATTCTTTACATCGAAACTTGCAATGATTTTGCGATTAGGGAAAACATAACTCAGGCCGGCATCGTGAACGAACTGCTCTGGCAGATTAAACATCTCCGTACCCGAAGTATGGCTGTAAAACTGCGGCATATAGTTAAAATTGTCAACAAACAAAAAGTTATAGAACAGATTCAGGCGTGAACCTTTGGCAAATAAATCGCTGAAAGTATATTGTGCATTCGCTGTTATTGTAAAAGTTGGCTCATTGGCAACATTGATTTCGCGGTCAAACCGATTTAGTGTGGTCAATGTGAATCGCGAGGTGTTCAATCCGATGCGGAAATTATCCCTGAAAGAATAATTGAGCTCCACATCAAAGCCTCTCGACTTCACGTTTCCTTGATTTACCAAAGGGAGGACCTGCACATTGCTATTGATTACCGTGAGTAATTCCGGTCCGATCCTGTCAGTAATGTCGCGGATAAAACCGTTGGCGGCAGCAAAAATTTCATGGTTGCCCAACTTAAAATTGCCGAGGCGGAAACCCAAATTCCAATTGTAACTTGTCTCCGGCCGTATAGTTGGATTTTCGGTCAAGTTATCGCCCGGATCACCAAAAATCTCGCCCTCATTCGGTAGTCTCACGCCGCGCTCCGCCGAAGTCATCAAAACAACTTTTGGCCGTAGCGAATAAGAGATCGCCATTCCGTAGCCATTGACATTTTTCTCGTTGGCCACAACATCTTCTATACGCGTTGGCACTCCACCGACACTCGCCACTATCGGATTCATACGCTCGACCTGCTGCCAGTAGTTTTTGAAAAATGCAGTGACTTTTAGATCCTGGTCAAAGGCTGTTAGTTCGTAACTGAAGGTCGAAATACTTTTTTTGAGATCGCGCGTTCCGAAAAAGTTACGCTCGAGCACCGATCGGATCTCGTCGTCATCCTCGCGGTCTACAAAACTATATATATTATTAACTAAGATTTTATGATTATCGCTTATAGCATAGTCGATTCCGGTGCGAACCGATCCAAGTTTTCGCCTGATATTCGCAATTGTCGGCGCGCCTTGCTGCGCTCCGTCAGGTCTGATTATCGGATTTCCATTTAAGTCCAGGCTAAGTTCGCCCGACCAGTTGTAATTCCATCTTACGGTATCATTGACCACGCGGTTGCGCTCGCCGTATACGCCCAGCAAACTCACGTCGAGGCCTTTGGTAAAAAGATTTTTCTTTTTATAGGTGAGCTGTAGAAGATTAGCATCAGAATCAGTAAATCTTCCTTTATAGGGTGTGGTCATAAAAGTACCGTGCTGGATTTCTTTGTACATGGATGAACCATTGAAACCAATCGAAAAATCATCGGCCCATTTAACATCGGTATAGCCAAGCGATATATTGGTACCTATCGAACGGAACGCATCGTTGAACCTGCGCGCGGTAATGAATTGCCGAGTTCCGTTGGGAAGAATATTATACACACTGTTTCCCCACACTTTATAATCATTGTCAGAGTTGTTGAAGAATCCCGATGCACGGACAGTAAACCCCGATTTGAAACGGTACATCATATTGAAATTCATCTGTGTCGTATTGAATGAACCGTACGAAACACCAAAGTTCAGGTTGTTTTTTGCACCGGCTTTCATCACGATATTGATGGCACCACCCAGCGCGTCGTCCGAAAGATGGCCCGGCACGACTCCCTTATAAATTTCGATACGCTCGATCATTGATGGGGGAATGCTGTTAAGGTCAAACGAAGATCCGTAAGTCGTAATCGGGATTCCGTCAATGAAGATCCGAATCGAATTGCCCGACATGCCGTTGATGTTGTAAACCACCTCCGACCCGAATCCGCCATTTTGGCGAATGCGCACTCCCACCGAACGGTCGAGTAATTCATTCACCTGCAAGTTCCGAAGTCCGGCTTCTTTGGTTTCGATCACGTTTACGGCAAATCCCTTTTTTTCAATTTCTTTTGCAATGGTCGTGGCCTCGACCACTACTTCGTTAAGCTGATTCGCCTGTTTCGTTACGGTAATTACGATGGATGTTTTCGAACCCTTAATATCGATCGGATGGAAAGTCATGTCGCCATCCTGAGGCATTACTGTAAGCGTATACTGTCCGTATGGAATTGCTGCAATTTGAAAAGTTCCGGCGGCATCGGTTGTATAAACCTGGTCTGTGCCTTGCAAATTCACCATGATTCCCGAAAGCGGATTGCTGTTTTGATCCACTATGCTGCCCGTAACCGAACCGGATTGTGCAGAAGATATAAGAACATTGACAGTTAAAACAACGAGCAATAAATAGCTTTTCATGGAGGCGTTCAGGAATAATTCGCAGCAAATTTAATTCTTATTTAGATTAAGTACAAATAAACATAAGGCGATTTTTAAAAAATTATCGCGCAAAAAAGATTAGGTGAACAACCAATCTCCAACAACCTGAAAACTATTCAATTAAATATTTTGGGTAGAAAAATTCAGTCAGAATACCAGATCGATTTTTGAAGCAATTCCCGCTATTCGCTACAACCTCATTCGTTGCCGGGCCTGTTTTGTACGTACAAAAAAGAGCTTCTATTGTCGCTTTTTTTCCACGACAAAAGCAACGGCCCGCCGCAAATTCGGTTTTCACTGCTATCGGGGCTAGGCCGTTGACAATAAGGAATAATCTGCTTTCCATCACGTAATTTCCTGCAGTGTCAATTCACAACCGCGTCCGGCAAAATTTTGGGATTACGCGATTACCTGCGGTGATCCCGCAGGGGGGAACTGTCAAGCAATGCTGCTACTTGTTCCTTCGTATTTTC
>JADKLW010000410.1_pt3 | contig 13434 bp, 14 predicted proteins | sample 8641881 | NCBI WGS metagenome assembly JADKLW01 (sample SAMN16272185, study PRJNA661076) | feces metagenome | isolation source: fecal sample from diarrhoea affected cattle B | host: Bos taurus | place: South Africa: Lokaleng Village, Mahikeng | collected 2019-09 | reverse complement strand
ATGGCTGCCATACAACCGCTTCCGGCAGCTGTAACCGCTTGTCTGTAAATAGCATCCTGAACATCACCCGCCGCAAAAACGCCGGGAAAATTCGTACGGGTAGAACCTTTTTCAGTAACGATATATCCGTTCTGATCTGTAGTAATCTGATCTTTGAAAATATCCGTATTTGGCTGATGTCCGATGGCGATAAATATTCCATGTACAGAAATCTTAGACGTTGCTTTCGTCTGATTATTAATGACTACTGCTCTTTCAACCAAATTATTTTCACCTTCAATTCCGATGAGTTCATGATGAAATTTCACTTCAATATTGGGCGTATTTTCTACACGGTGGATCATCGCTTTGGAAGCACGGAATTCATTTTTCCGAACCAACATTGTCACTTTTGAACAGAGTTTGGCGAGGTAGGTTGCTTCTTCTGCAGCGGTATCGCCACCTCCGACTACAATTACTTCTTTTCCTTTGTAGAAAAATCCATCACATGTTGCACAGGCAGACACACCACCTCCCGCATATTTTTTCTCATCATCCAATCCTAAATATTTGGCCGTAGCTCCTGTAGAAATAATCACAGTTTTGGCGAGAATTTCTTTTTCTCCGGCCCAGAGTTGGTGAATACCGCCTCTTTCCTTGGAAAATATCGCTTTGGTAATCAGTTCATAATGTACTTTCGTATCAAAACGTTCTGCCTGTTTCTGAAGGTCCATCATCATTTCGGGACCTGTAACACCATTCGGATAACCCGGAAAATTGTCCACTTCTGTCGTGGTGGTCAGTTGTCCGCCTGGTTCGAGCCCGGTGTACAATTGAGGTTTCAGATCTGCACGTGCAGCATAAATAGCGGCCGTAAATCCGGAAGGCCCGGAACCGACGATAACGCAATCGTGAATATTTTCCATAGATACAATTTGATTGAAGCATCAGGCTTCAGATTCAGATGCCCAAAAGTCGGGATTTATTTTCTGTTATTCAATTATTTTACGATGAATTTTGTCAATCGGAAAGAAACTTTCTTTGAATAAAAAAACTCCGGAATTCCCGGAATTTAAGATACAATTTCACTGGTTAGTCCGCGTGAAATAAGTTTTTCATGCATGGGTTCCAGAAGTTCTAAACTGCCTGTTTTCACCGTGCATTTTCCTTTATAATGCACCAGAATAGTACATTGTTCTGCCTGTTCCAGCGTATGTTTGCAAATTTCTATTAATGAAGTAATGACGAAATCGAAGGTATTTACATCATCATTCCAAAGCACCAGTTTGTGACCCTGGTCTTCATCTTCCATCACCAGTACTTCTTCGTCGTATTTTCTTTTTGGGTTTTCGTAATTGTCGGAGTTAAAAATCCTGTTTATTTTCATATTTTAATTTCCTTTCGAAGAATTAAACTTCTCCCATTTCCTCGCTCAATTCGCTGATAATATCAGGTTCTTTAAACACAAGCTCCACCATTTCCACACTTTTATTATTCATCCTGAGGATTTTGAACTGGTAGCCGTTCATGTGGAATTCCTGGTTTTCTTCCGGGATATCTTCCAATTCATGCAGAATGTATCCGGCCAGCGTATTAAATTCTCCTTCTTCTGAAAGCGGGAAAATATGCGGCAAGAATTCATTAATCTCGTCCAGCGGTTGTGTCGCCTGAACCCAGAAAACATTTTCCCCTACTTTATCCACTACTTTTTCTTCATCATCTTCCTCATCCTGAATTTCACCCACCAGTTCTTCCAGAATATCCTCCAGCGTAATGATTCCTTCCGTTCCTCCAAACTCATCAATCACAATCGCAAGATGCTGTTTTTTAAGCTGAAAAGTTTTCATTAAATCAGAAATTTTCTTGCTCCCCACCACGAAAAAGGCTTCCCGCATTAGCCTCCGAAGGTCTTCATGAGTGATATCGCCTTTCCTTTTTACAAATTCACGAATAATTTCTTTGGTGTAAAAAATCCCGATAATATTATCAATAGAATCTTCAAAAACCGGAATTCGGGAATATCCGCTGTCCATGATTTGATTGATAATTTCTTCAATAGGATCTTCAATATCGATGGACAAAATGTTTTGTCTCGGCACCATAATCTGCTTGGCAGAATGATCCGTAAAATCAAAAGCATTTTTAATGATTTCATAATTTTCTTCCTGAATTTCACCTGAATCTGCCGACTGTTTTACAAGCAATTGCAGCTCTTCTGTTGAGTGAATTTCATGTTCGGAAGCGGGATGAATTTTCATCAGTCTCAAAAATGCATTCGACATCTGATTCATAGACCAGATAAAAGGCCTGAACACGGTGTAGAACACTCGTAATGGAACTGCAATCGCCATGGCCGTGGCTTCAGATTTCCTGATGGCGATCGACTTAGGAATCAATTCACCCAATACAATGTGCATAACAGTAATCAGCAAAAAACTGAGAATCAAAGAGATAGTAGTAATCGTAGCTGGATCTAATGCAATATTGAAATAAATAAAAATATTTCCAATGATGTGATGCATGGCACTTTCCCCAACCCAACCAAGAGCAAGAGAAGCCAGCGTAATACCGAGTTGTGTTGCAGAAAGATATTCGTCCAGACGTTTGATAATAAATTCCGTCTGTTTTGCCATAGCATTTCCTTCAGCTGCTTTCAGCTGAATCTGGGAGTACCGTACCTTAACAATTGAGAATTCGGCTGCTACGAAAAAGCCATTAAGTAATACTAAGAATAATGCTAATAAAAGCTTGACTATATCCGAGTCCATTTAAAAATTGAATAACAATATTATGCAAATATATAGATTTATTTTTTTGCAACATGATGCAGAAGATGAAGCCAATGCATAGGTGAAAAAATAAAAAAAGCACCCCACGTATGAGGTGCTTCAGTGATGATTGGAGATTTTTTTTAATTTCCTTTCAGTGCTTCTGCACCGGAAACAATCTCAAGAATTTCATTGGTAATAGCTGCCTGACGAGCTTTGTTGTAAGTGATCACCAGATCATTTTTCAGTGCACCGGCATTGTCGGTCGCTTTATGCATCGCTGTCATTCTGGCACCGTGTTCAGAAGCTACACTGTCGAGAACCGCCTTGTAAACCTGTGTTTTTATGGATTTTGGAATCAGATTTTCCAGAATTTCCTTTGCACTTGGTTCAAAAATATAATCAACAGCAACAGTTGACGTAACTTCCGGCATCGCAATCGGCAACACCTGTTCGGTAATCACCTGCTGTGTTGCGGCATTAATGAATTTATTGTAGATCACAAAAACCTGATCAAATTTCCCTTCTGTATAGTCCTTCATTACCTGTGCGGTAAATCTGGAAACTTTATCGAAACTGAGGTGATCAAAAATTGCACTTTGGTTATCGTACACTTTTCTGTTTTTCCAAACTGCATCATACACTTTCTTTCCGACGGTGAGTATTTCGTAACTCTGTGTTGTCTTCTTCAGTTGCAGATTGAGTTCCTTCACTACAGAAGAATTGAATGCACCGGCCAATCCTCTGTTGGACGTAATCACGATATACAGAACGTTCTTCACCTCTCTCTGCACCGTATACGTAGCTACCTGTTCCGGATCTGCATTTGCGCTAACATTTTCGATGAGCTCTGTCAGTTTTTCAGAATAAGGCCTCAGCATTACGATAGCATCCTGTGCTTTTTTCAGTTTCGCTGCTGCTACCATCTTCATTGCACTGGTAATCTGCATCGTAGAACTGATGGAGGTAATTCGTCCGCGTATTTCCTTTAAATTTGCCATTGAATAAGGTTCAAAGTCTAAGGGTTAATATTCAGGATACAGCTCATGAAGCGGTATCCTGATTGATTTTTATATTAATTGTACTTTACTGAAATATCAGCAGCAGCACTCTTCAATACTTCAGTAATGCTGTTATCTATTTTTCCTGCTTTGATAGCAGCCATGGTTTCCGGGTGTTTAGATTTCAGGAAATCCACATATTCTTTCATGAATTCTTTCACTCTTCTTACAGGAACATCTTTCAGAAGATTTTCTGTTCCCGCATATACCATCGCTACCTGATTTTCAACAGGAAGCGGAGAGTTCACAGGCTGCTTCAGAATTTCCACGTTCTTTTCTCCTTTAGAAATAACTGCTTGTGTAGAAGCATCTAAGTCTGAACCGAATTTAGCAAAAGCTTCCAATTCTTTGTATTGAGCCTGATCTAATTTTAATGTTCCGGAAACTTTCTTCATGGACTTGATCTGAGCATTTCCTCCTACTCTGGAAACGGAAATTCCTACGTTGATCGCCGGGCGAACACCGGAGTTAAAAAGATCTGACTCCAGGAAAATCTGTCCGTCAGTAATAGAAATTACGTTGGTAGGAATATAAGCTGATACGTCACCTGCCTGAGTTTCAATAATCGGAAGTGCAGTAAGCGATCCGCCACCTTTTACCATTGGTTTCAGGGCTTCAGGAAGGTCGTTCATCTGCTTTGCGATACTGTCATCAGCAATCACTTTCGCTGCTCTTTCCAATAATCTGGAGTGAAGATAGAACACGTCTCCCGGATATGCTTCGCGGCCCGGTGGCCTTCTTAAAAGCAAGGAAAGTTCACGATAAGCAACCGCTTGTTTAGAAAGATCATCATAAATAATCAAGGCTGGCCTTCCTGTATCACGGAAATATTCGCCGATAGAAGCTCCTGCCATGGGTGCATACACCTGCATTGGAGTTGGATCGGAAGCATTAGCAGCTACAATAACTGTATAAGCCATCGCTCCTTTATCTTCCAAAGTTTTTACAATCTGTGCAACAGTAGAACCTTTCTGGCCTATCGCAACATAGATACAATATACCGGTTCTCCGGCGTCATAAAATTCTTTTTGATTCAGAATGGTATCAATCGCCACGGTGGTTTTTCCGGTTTGACGGTCACCAATAATCAGCTCTCTTTGCCCTCTTCCTACGGGAATCATGGAGTCGATCGCGACGATACCTGTCTGAAGCGGCTCATTTACCGGTTGTCTGAAAATTACTCCCGGTGCTTTTCTTTCGATCGGCATTTCGTAAAGTTCTCCAGTGATAGGGCCTTTACCGTCGATCGGGTTTCCGAGGGTATCTACAACTCTTCCCAGCATTCCTTCTCCTACTTTAATAGATGAAATTCTGTTGGTTCGGTTTACAGTATCTCCTTCTTTTACCTTCTTGGATTCTCCTAAAAGCGCAACCCCAACATTGTCTTCTTCCAGGTTCAATACGATTCCTTCAATTCCGCCTTGGAATCTTACGAGTTCACCGTACTGTACATTTTCCAAACCGTAAACACGGGCGATCCCATCACCGATTTGAAGTACTGTTCCTACTTCTTCTACGTTGGAATGGGTATCAAAATTTGCTAACTGTTGCTTCAGTATCGCTGATACTTCTGCCGGATTTATTTCTGCCATTTTGGTTCTTTTTTCTTAATTTAATTGAAAATCTTTTCTTATTCGGTTGAGTTTGGACTTTACCGATGCATTGATTTGCTGATCGCCAACTCTTAAAATATATCCTCCTAAGATGTCAGGATTGATGATGGTATTCAGGTCGAAATTGCTTCCTTCCTTTACCAGACCCGATGATTTCAGGATTTCTGTAATATTGTTCTGAGACAATTCTGAAGCAGAAGTAAGAGTGATTCTCTGAATGCCTTGTTTATCTTCCACCTTGTTGATGAATTCCTGCGCAATATTTCTCATCTCCTTTTCTCTTCCCTGTCTGATGACAAGACTGATCATGTTTTGGGAAACCTTTGAGAAACTTTGGAATATCTCCGACGCTGCAGCCATTTTCTTTTTGGTATCGATGAAAGGAGTTGCAAAGAAAGCATTCAGTTCTTTACTTTCCTTCATGATTTTCACCACATCTTTCATTTCTGAAAAAACCGATGCCGTGTTGCCACTTTCCTCAGTGAAATCAAGCAAACCCTGTGCGTACCTTTTCGCTACTTTGGATGTCAGCATGATAATTAGTTCAGGTTAATGTTGTTCAAATAATTCTCTACCAGCGTATCCTGAGCTTCGTTGCTGTTCAGCTTTTGTTTCAGGATATTTTCCGCAATATTAACCGAAAGGGCACCAATCTGAGTTTTGATGTCGGCCATTGCAGCAGATTTCTCCGCCTGAATGGATTGTCTCGCCTGTTCAATGATTTTGTCGCCTTCCAATTTTGCAATATCTTTCGCTTCACCTACAATTCTGTCCTTGATTTCTCTGGCTTCTTTCAGGATTGAATCTCTTTCCGCTTTCGCTTCACGAATGATTCTCTCGTTGTCAGATTTCAGCTGCTCCATTTCTATCTTAGCCAGTTTTGCCTGATTGAGCGCGTCTACGATAGAAACTTCTCTGTCATTAACCGCTTTCATGATGGGTTTCCAAGCAAATTTGGTCAGTAAGAAAAGAAGGATCAAAAACGTGAGCGTCATCCAAAACAAAAGGCCTATTCCCGGTTCGATTATCATAGTATATAAACTTTATTAATTGTTGTTCTAAAAATTATGGAAGATAAAAAACCTTAGCAGCAGCCAACCGCTCGCTGCTAAGATTATTTGTTGTGCAGATTACTTGATGAAGGCACCAAAGATAATCGCGATAAGGCCAGCACCTTCGATAAGACCTGCTGCGATCAACATCGCTGCCTGAATCTTACCAGCTTGTTCCGGCTGTCTTGCGATAGCATCCATAGCGTGTCCACCGATTTTACCAATACCAAGGCCTACCCCTAATACTGCTAAACCGATTCCTACATAAATTAGTCCTGCTCCAGTTGTTAAATCCATAATAAAAATATTTAGGTTGTTATATTTTTTAAATTTTAATTAAGCGACAATGGTATCTTTTCCTGCACTGTCGTGGTCGTTATGCGCATGATCGTGATCATGATCTTCCACTGCCATTCCGATATACAATGCGGAAAGAACTGTGAAAATAAATGCCTGAAGTGCTGCCACCAGAAGTTCCAGAAGAAATACAAACAAAGCCAATGGAACTGCTGCCAATCCTAATGCTGCATTTTTGAAAATAAAGATCAGGGAAATAATGGCCAGAATCATAATGTGTCCTGCCGTTACGTTAGCAAAGAGACGCATCATCAGCGCAAAAGGCTTGGTGAAAATTCCGATAATTTCAATGGGCACCATAATCGGGTACAGCGCAGCAGGAACCGGCGGCATAAAAATATGCTTCCAGAAACTTTTATTGGCACTGAACAAAGTGATGATTAAAGTAATAATAGCCAACGCTGCCGTTACTGCAATGTTTCCTGTAAGGTTAGCACTTCCCGGAAAGAAAGGAATCAGTCCGAAAAGGTTGTTCAACCAAACAAAGAAAAATACGGTAAGTAAATAAGGAAGATATTTTTTGTATTTGGCTCCGATATTCGGGATCGCAACTTCGTCTCTGATAAAAAGCACCAAAGGTTCCAGCAGTTTCCCAGCTCCTTTCGGAACTGCGTTCGTCCTGTAATTTTTAGCCATACTGATAAAGATAAACAGCATAAAAATTACCGACAGGAACATCGAAAATACATTTTTCGTAATGGAAAAATCAAAAAAGGAATTGTCGGAAGTATGATTTCCTCCAATAAGATTGAATAAAGAAGCTTTATGTAAACCTTCGGTATTTTTTATTATACCGTGATCCATGGTATACCCGTTTACAATTTCCCCGTGCGCCACATCGCTCGACATAAAGAAATGCCATCCTGAGGGATCTTTAACAATCACTGGCAAAGGGATAGAAACATGTTTTTCGTCGGGAGTACCCTCATTCAATGTGAAAAGATGCCATTCGTTCGCATCACCAATGTGGTGCATAATCATCTCAACTGCATTGAATTCTTTTTCGCCTGATGCCGCATCAGTACTGCTCGCTGCGAAGGCTGAAGAACTGAATACCACAAATAAAAACACAAAAAATAAAGAGTAAATTCTCTGAATCATGATTTAATTTTATCGGTGTGCAAATATAGTTCTTTTATTTAATTTTATACGACCCACTAAATTGATTTTTATCAGTCAGAATTTAGGACTTGATAAAAATCACAAAATATTAAAAAATCAACAAAATAAGCTCCTGAAATTTAAATAAACATCTTATTATAAAGTAGATTAAGCTATGTTTCTTTGGCAAATCCTATTTAGAACCTCCTTTGCAAAAAACTGCAACGCCCCCCCCCGATTTTCCGCCAAATGCAGAATACCGCCAAATTCGGAGGCGTTTTTCCGCACTTTAGTACATTGGTCTCCTTCCGGATGCGCCCCGCCATCAAATCCGCCCGATCGTCTCGTGCTAATACCGTTCATTTTATAAAACGAAACCCGTCCAGACTTTCGATAAATTTTAAAACCTTTTGAAGTTCTGCCAAGTCACAGTGGCTTTAGGGATGAACTAAAGATAGTTTATTAATACATATAGCATGGATATAGCATGGATATAGTATGGATATAGTATGCTAAAAGGCAAGAATCGTAAGGGTTTCCTAAGGCCAAATCCGTGCAGAACTCACCGCCGGCAGCGCTCTCGAACGGTTCAACGGGCTTTATCAAGGATATGTTTGTTTCGATCCATTTGCGCACCAAGAAAAAATCTCAATGTCAGATTAAGTTTTGCTTGGAGCTTATGTAAATGTAATTGCTTGAATTCTTGTAATCATTTTTGATGAATTTCGCTTCCGGAGTTTGTAAATTTAGCTAATCTGAAAGAGTCAGCATAGATAATATCCTCAGCACGATGGTTTCTTTTCATTAAATTGAAAGAGGCTCTAAAAACTAAATATCGATGTCTTGCACTTGTTGTCATGTATTTACCCCATCAGGATTATCTTTCATTCAACAGGCGAATTACCTTATAATAAAGAATAAAAGATGCCGTTAAAAAAGTGAAAATTAAAACCAGAAAATGTTGCGTTGTTTTCTCCAGCCATTGTAAACTTATAATGAGCCAGGCAATATCTTTCAGAATATTGACAAAAAGAAATTTCATGCCCGCATTCGGAGTGTTAATCAATAACTTTGTGAAAATAAAAAAAACACCAACATTCGCTAAAACCAACAGTAAAATCACTCCTAAAATCGCTGTAAAATCCATGCTGCAAAATACAATTTTTAATAATTACATAAAATCCTTATTTTTGCACACCTTTACTTATATTAAAACAACACTATGTTCAACAGTTTACAGGATAAATTAGACAAGGCTTTACAGAATATCGCAGGACGCGGAAAAATTACCGAGATCAACGTAGCGGAAACCGTCAAAGAAATTCGCCGCGCACTCGTAGATGCCGACGTTAATTATAAAGTTGCGAAAGATCTGACGAAAAGAGTTCAGGACAAAGCTTTAGGACAAAATGTACTCACCAGCCTGACACCAGGACAACTGATGACCAAGATCGTTCACGATGAACTGGCCGAACTGATGGGCGGAACTCAGGAAGGCATCAACCTTTCCGGAAAACCAACCGTTATTTTAATTGCCGGGCTTCAGGGATCGGGTAAAACTACTTTTTCCGGAAAACTGGCCAATTATTTAAAACAGAAAAGAAGTAAAAAACCGTTGCTTGTAGCATGTGACGTTTATCGTCCTGCCGCAATTGAACAGCTGAAAGTGTTAGGCGGACAGATCAGTGTTCCTGTTTATACCGAAGAAGGTTCGGTAAACCCTTCTCTGATTGCAGAAAATGCCGTAAAATTTGCAAAAGACAATCATCACGACGTTGTGATCGTGGATACTGCCGGCCGGTTGGCGATTGATGAGCAGATGATGAACGAAATCAAATCGGTGCATTATTTCATCAAACCTCACGAAACCCTTTTTGTAGTCGATTCCATGACCGGCCAGGACGCAGTGAATACAGCAAAAGCTTTCAACGAAGCGTTGAATTTCGATGGTGTCGTACTTACCAAATTAGATGGAGATACCCGTGGAGGAGCTGCTTTAACGATTCGTTCCGTGGTGGAAAAACCGATTAAGTTCATTTCTACCGGCGAAAAAATGGAGGCTCTGGATCTTTTCTATCCCGAAAGGATGGCCGACAGAATTTTGGGAATGGGTGACGTAGTTTCCCTCGTGGAAAGAGCTCAGGAACAGTTTGATGAAGAAGAAGCCAAAAAACTTCACCGGAAAATTGCCAAAAATGAATTCGGGTTTGATGATTTCCTGAAGCAGATTCATCAGATCAAAAAAATGGGGAATATGAAAGACCTTATGGGCATGATTCCGGGCGTTGGAAAAGCGATAAAAGATGTGGAAATCAGCGATGATTCTTTTAAACATATTGAAGCCATCATTCATTCTATGACTCCCGAGGAACGCCGCAAACCTTCCATTATCAATACCCAGCGCAAAAACAGAATCGCCAGAGGTGCCGGAAGAAAGATAGAAGATGTAAACCAGCTGATGAAACAGTTTGACCAGATGGGAAAAATGATGAAAGTGATGCAGGGCCCTCAAGGCAAACAACTAATGCAAATGATGGGTAAAGGGATGCCGAATATGCCCGGAATGGGCGGCGGATTGTTCGGAAAGAAATAACAACCGACGATTGATATATAAAACATCATATCACGATATAACCCGGATTGCAATCCGGGTTATTATTTTATACTTTTCTGTGATATTTTATTTACTTTTATTCCATCATAAATTAAATATTTTATTATGGGAATTATTCAGGAATTTAAACAGTTTGCCTTCAAGGGCAATGTGATGGACCTCGCTGTGGGGGTGATTATTGGTGCTGCATTCGGGCAGATTGTTACCTCGCTTGTAGAAGATGTGATTACACCTCTCCTTCTGAACCCTGCTTTGAGTGCTGTAAATGCAGACAAAATCGCAGACCTTAGCTGGAATGGCGTGAAATACGGGAGTTTCCTGTCTGCAACGATTTCATTTCTGTGTATTGCGATGGTGTTGTTCTGGCTGATTAAAGGTGCCAACAGACTCACCCGAACCGCGCCGGAAGAAGCAGCCGCACCCGCTCCACCCTCTTCTACGGACATTCTGCTGATGGAAATCCGGGACGAACTGAAAAAAAGACATTCCTCCTGATTTGGATTATTTATTTTTACCTCTGCCTGAAAACAACAGGCAGATTTTTTTTGACTAATTTCAGATGAATGTGATCGAAAATATAGAAAATTATATTTGCTTCGTAAGTCGCAATGGTTAAAAACCCGACATAAAAAAACCGCCTCGGTGTGAGGCGGTTTCTGTTGTATCCTTTTAAGAAAGCTTATTTCTTGATGAATTTCTCTGAGGTAGTACCTTTTTCAGTCTGGATATTGATAATGTAGGTTCCTCTTTCAAGACTTGTTACATCCACGGTGTTATTCATTACTCTCGCCTCTATTTTTCTTCCTGTCATATCAAAGATAGAAGCACTCTGTACTTTTTCTTTGGTTCCAATATTTAAGATATCAGAAGTTGGGTTAGGATAGATAGAAATTGATTCAGTACGTTTCACAATCTCTGAAGTAGATAGTGCAGCTTCATTATTGATTGCAATTCTGTCAATATATGCGCTACCAGCATAATTGTCATGTACAAATCTCAACCCTGTAAATGCATAAGTTGTGTAAAACTGACCCGAAAAAATTTGTGTACCATTCAGATAATAATTCAGCCCTGTAGCAGTACCTTCAATTTTAACGCGATACCATGTATTGGGAACCCAAGTACCAGTAGTAGCTGCATATGAGGATGTGCCACCAACTGTTTGAACAGCATATATATCACCATCATTAGCAAATCTTAGTCTTATAACATACACTCCTCCGGTAGGTCCTTGTCCGGTAGTTTGAAATTCAAAGTCTGAAGAAGTCGTAAGTTGTTCCGTAATTCTGATGTCAAATGACAGTACAAAGTTATTATGAGGTATAGCTGACCCTATATCCTTAAATCCGCCTACAATAGGATTTTGTTGCCCTGGAAATGCAGCCTCTTTTGTTATTTTTAGTGAATTTGTACCTGCAACCGCTTGTTCAGCACTGACTAACTGATTAGCGACATTCGGCTGTCCTGCCCCAGTTCCCGTGGTAGTCCAACCTTGTTGTCCGTCAATATTGCCCGCAGTATAGCCTTCGCTGGTTTCAAATGAAATTAATTGCTGCGCAAACACAAACTGTGTTGCCACGACACACATACCTAATAAAACTTTTTTCATAATACTTAAATTTTTAAATGATGCGGTAAAGATACCGATAATTAGGTATTCCCGCAAAGGAAAGTGACAAATGAAGGTGTTAAAAAATCATAAAAAAATCCCGGCGCAAGACCGGGATTATTCACTAATTGCATTATTATTTTTTAATAAACTTTTCAGATATTCTTTCATTATCTGTTTCGATGTTAATGATATAGGTTCCACTATTTAAAGCCTTGACATCTACTATATTATCAATAATATTGACTCGTATGTTTTTTCCACTCATATCATAAACGGAAACTGATTTGATTTTGCCTATTCCGGACAGTGTGATAAAATCTGTTGCTGGGTTAGGCGTTAAGGATAACTTCGACTTTGAAACTTCCGCAGTTCCCATGGTGGATCTGGTTACAGAAAATGTATCAATTCCTATAATATCGGAGTTTGTTCCAGAAGGACCGGCATTCGTTACAAAATACCGGAAAGCAAATTTAGCAGCTACAGGTGTTGTTCCTACTCCTGTTACTGTAAACGAATATTGTGTCCAAGTTTTGGGGTAAACAAATCCGTCTAATAAATTAGGATTTACGCTAACCCCCAAATTCGTAAAACTTCCTACATCTGTTGGGCCTGTACTAGGAACCACTGTGGTTGCAGCTGTGCTATATCTTACTTCCAGTCTATCCGGGTAATCCGTTGTCCCGTCGGTTCCTTTGCGGGTATAAATAGAAACGACATCTCCGTCTTGAACATTCACCAGAGGAGTAATAAGCCAGTTGCTGATTGTACCTGTATTGGTACTCGTATAGTTGACGATAGCAAATGAATTGCCACCACCCGCCTGACCATTAGGAATTACTCCGGTAGTACTGCCAAAAATCGGCGTGGACGCTGTCGTATAGCTGGCTTTTGACCACAGAACGGGAGTCGCAGGTGGAGATGTACTTTGGTTGGTCATGATCCAGTCCGTAGAAAATGCTGAATCAAAGCCGTAACTGTACACGGTTGTCTGCGCGGTGAAAACTGCAGAGGCAAAAATACATGCAGAAAGTAAAAATTGTTTCATAATATTAAAATTTTGATTAATTACAGAGTAAAGATAGCAGATTCCTCCTTTCCCTGCAAGGAAAATTTTATAAATTATATTGAATACATTACAAAATCCCGACTTTGCACCGGGATTCCATATTAATATCAAAGCAAGATCTACATCTTCGCATCATTCTCAAAAAATAACGGGATACTTTCTATTCCTTTGTAGAACCTTCGCCTGGCAGTTCTTATTCTTTTATTCTGTT
>JADKLW010000600.1_pt1 | contig 13436 bp, 16 predicted proteins | sample 8641881 | NCBI WGS metagenome assembly JADKLW01 (sample SAMN16272185, study PRJNA661076) | feces metagenome | isolation source: fecal sample from diarrhoea affected cattle B | host: Bos taurus | place: South Africa: Lokaleng Village, Mahikeng | collected 2019-09 | reverse complement strand
TTTATCCGCATCCCCACCGGAGGCTAGTGGGTCACTTCTGGATGGAAATCAACATAGCGTAGCCTGTCAACGAATCTTGCCTATATGCCAGCAATGCAGCGTTTGCTGCCGTTCACATCTGCAAATCGAAGTACCGCTGTCTGCCAGGTAGCTGCCCTCCCAGTAGCACGACTGTCAATCCTCAATGCCTGTTTTGTAGTAAGTAACTGTCAGTGAGGTACAAGGCTAGCCAATCTGATGCTGAATGACTGCTATCAAAGGGAGATCTAGTGGTGCTATCAACCCTAAGCAGGCTTTCAAATTATCCAAAACGTTCATCTCAGACGGTGAAAAGCTACTTCGATTGAAAGACTGCCAGCAGCATGTGCTGAGGTTGAAGCGACGATATCATCGCGCTAGTGCCTGTTGGGCGAGACGCGCAACGGCTAACTCTACGGCGGCCTGAGTACGCAATCCATCCTCCAGAAACCAAGCTGCCGACAAAGCGGCGTGGGCCATAACCCATCTGAGCAAACGCTGAAGCTCTAGCCCTGCAACATCGACAACTACCTCCACTTGCCGAGCAAAGCGCACTGGGTCGGTGCAAGTTTTCAGGTCAGGGTTACAAAGCACGTTAACGTAGTCGTAATAGCGTTCACCAGTTACGCGCTTGGGATCTATCGCGAGCCATCCACGCCGATCGAAATCGAGGAAATTACTGTGGTGCGCATCTCCATGCAGGACGACCTGCTCACGCTGATCACGCAGCAACTCGCTTGCCACAACTGCGCATTCGGCCATAAGGCCCCCCTCTTGTTGGACCATAGGTGCTAGCGATCTGAAAAAATCCGTCAGTGAGAGCAGATCTGTAGGTGGGCTCGAAGGTCTGTTTGAATGGAGTTGGTGCAGAGCGTGGCAGATATAGGTAGTCGCTGCATCATCTTTCCCTTCTAAGGCCATGCGCAATAAGTGCTTGGAACCCGATGCACGCTCCATTAATAGAGCTCCTGAATCTGGGGCTCGGGCATAAACGCGAGCAGCACCAACACCATCCCACCATTGCATGACTTGTCCACCGATGCGCTCGTCAAGGTCTCTTGGGATTTTTATCATCGCCTGCAATCTTTCTGATTTCCCAGGTAGGCTCACTGGCAGAAGATCACTGCTAGGGGTGGCAAAGGGTTTGCCAGCAGCCTGTGCACTCCAGAGCTGGAGATAGGTATCGAATAGCTTGAGGTCGGACATCTACCGGATTTTCGTAGAAGTTCATATGCACCAAGGCGTTACGAGCACAGCAACCATGCAATTACTGCGCGCTACGCCAGCTTGCTACCAATGCAGAAACGCCGCCTAAATCATTGAGCGCCGTAATACCTTGTAGTGGCTTTTGGTAGAGACTGGCACAGGAGCCGCCCACCCAAATCCATGTTTGCCCAGGTAATGCTTGCCGCAGATCACTCAAGGAGCGATGCACCACAGCAGCGCTATGCACATTGGTGTAGCTCAGTGCCACTACATCTGCGTCACAAGCTGCAGCTGCACGCACGATATCGCTAAGCGGTGTCTGCGTACCCAATGAGATGCATGTGCACCCTTCTAAAGTCAGCAGCGACTCCACCATCAATAGCCCAAGGCCATGTAATTCCTGCGGCACGGTGGTAAGCAGCACCTTGGGCCTGGCATCACTGTCTGTACGGCGCACTGCTTCTAAGTTTCTACGCAGCACATTGGTCACCACCTCTGTGTAGAGGTGCTCTTCAAAGATTTCAAATCTCCCTTGCGCCCAAGCTTCACCGACAGCAGTGGTCAAAGGCGCTGCGATATCGTGCACAAATCCAGCCAAACCTGTGCGCATTAACTGAAGCTGCATCGTCTCGCGCAACTCAGCATCTCGGTGCGTCTCAATCAATTGGAGCATTGGCTCAAGCAGCTGTACAGAAGATGCAGGCATCACATCTGTCTTAGACAAATAATTAACACTGTCTAAGAAATCATCCAAAGCCACATCATCCAAATGGACAATCTTTCCTGGACGGTATCCCGCATCTAGCAAACGACGAATACGTTTTAAACGCTGCACTTGATCGAATGGATAGCGTCGATCATCACTGGCATCACGCAAGGGTTGTGGAAAACCATAGCGTTTCTCCCATACACGGAGCGTGTCTTTGGCAATTCCCGTCTCACGCTCGACGGCAGCTATAGACAAAGAAATTTCAGACTGCGTATGTGGTGTTGAAGTCATTTTGCGTACCCAGTAAAAAGCTGCGCCATGTAGTCAGCCACATCATTTTGCGTCGATTTATAAAATTGTCTAAGACAAAAAATATTTTGTCTAATACATTACGGACTCATCACGGCTAATTTTCGCCGTAACCGCATGTACAAAAAACAAAGCTATCTATGAAAGTTGCTGTTATTGGTTCTGGCATCTCTGGCTTGGCGGCAGCTTATCGTTTACGAGCACATGCCCAAGTGACCCTGTTTGAGGCTGCCTCGTACTTTGGTGGTCACACCAATACGTTGGATGTCACGCTGCCTAATGCACAAGGACAAGATGTTACGCATGGCGTAGATACCGGATTTTTGGTGTTCAACGAGCGCACCTATCCTGGGTTGATTGCACTATTTGAAGAGCTGTCGACGCCCACTAGCCGTTCAGACATGTCGTTTTCTGTGCAAGTACCACATGCTGGCGCACATGGCAGCACGCTGGAGTGGAGCGGTGCCAATTTAGCTACGGTGTTTGCCCAAAAACGCAATCTCTTGCGCCCGCAGTTTTGGAGCATGCTGCGCGAAGTGCTGCGCTTTAACCGCTTGTGCACAGCGATTGCACTCGCGAATGAAGAGTCAGCAATGGCTCAACCCCTGAGCGATTTTTTGCAGCATCACGCATTTAGCAATAGTTTTCGCGACTGGTATTTTTTACCCATGCTTGGCTGCATCTGGAGTTGCCCGACCGACCAGATGCTGCGCTTTCCAGTCGCCACCATGATCCGTTTTTGCCACAACCACGGCCTGATACAAGTCAATGATCGCCCACAGTGGTGGACAGTATCTGGCGGGGCACGCCAGTATGTAACGCGCATCATTGATGCACTGACAGATGTACGCCTTCATACCCCGGTGCTGCGTATTGAGCGTGATGCACAGGGCGTTAGTGTCTACAGCCACCAAGGATGCGAACGATTTGATGCGGTGGTCATCGCTACGCACAGCGATCAAGCACTGGGCATGTTGGCGCAGCCCACTACCCAAGAGCAAGCCCTCTTGGGTCAAATCCGCTACCAACCGAACTTGGCCATCTTGCACACCGATGCATCGGTGATGCCACAACGCACTTCAGCCTGGGCAGCGTGGAATTACGAGCGAGCCACTTCTTCTGAACGCGAGTCCTCCAATGTATGTCTGCATTACTGGCTCAATCGCTTGCAGCCCTTGCCTTTTGCCAAGCCTGTTTTTGTCTCGCTCAACCCAGCCCGCGATATCAACAAAGACCAAGTGCTAGCCACGATTCGCTACGAGCATCCAGTCTTTGATTTGGCAGCCATCCGTGCGCAATCGCATCTTGCGTCTATCCAAGGGCAACAGCGCACCTGGTTTTGTGGCGCTTGGACAGGGTATGGCTTTCACGAAGACGGCTTGCAATCGGGCTATGCCGCAGCCAAGGCCTTGCTCGCCACACCGTTTGCTGCACAAGCCACCGCATGACTGCACCCGCCACCTCCTCCATGCCAAGTTTGGCACCCATGATTGGTTTTGGGCATGTACACCACCAGCGCCTCAGACCCCGCGTTCATCGCTTTGTGTACCCCACCTTCCATCTTTTGCTCCCCATGCAAACCTTGCAGTCAAGCCCTGCCACTGCGGGCGTATTGGCACTCAACCAACCGGGCTTTCTGAGCTTTTGGGATGCCGATCATGGCGATGGACGCAGCCCAGCCCAAGGCGGCGCACTTGCTTGGCTGCAAGAGGTGCTGCAGTCGCAAAACATTACGGATGCTGATGGTGAAATCTGGTTGCAGTGCTTTCCCCGCGTCTGGGGCTACAGCTTCAAACCCGTGAGCTTTTGGTACTGCCAACGTAAAGATGGCAGCCTGCGCGCCATCGTCGCTGAGGTCAACAACACCTTCGGTGAGCGCCACAACTACGTGCTCGACCACCCCCAGTACGGCAGGGAGTTGCACGCTAGCAAAGCTTTTCATGTATCGCCATTTTGCCCCGTTGAAGGCGATTACCGCTTTGAATTTAAGCGCTCTGGAGATGATGCACTTGGCCGCATCCACGTTCGCGTTGACTACGCCGATTCGCAAGGCCCACTTTTGCTCACTGGCATCAACTCACACCTACAACCGCTAACAGCCACAACACGCCGCAAGGCGCTTTGGAAATATCCGCTGATGACTTTGGCAGTCATGGCGCGCATTCATTGGCATGCACTACTGCTGTGGATCAAGCGTGCGCCGTTCCATCCTAAACCGCAGCCCCCCGTACAACCCGTCTCCCGCAGTTCTACGAATCGTTGACCACCATGCATCCAACAGCTCCTTCTTCCGCTTCCATGGCTTTACCCACCGATGTACCAACTGTGGCCCGCACAGGCTTGCGATTGCTGCAAGGCATACGCACTGGCAGCCTTCTACTGGAACTGCCTGACGGCCGGCAATTGCGCTATGGCTCAGGTGAGCACTTCACTGCCTCGCTGTGCCTGAAAAACTGGAATGTCTTTTATGCCGTACTGCGCTCTGGAGATATTGGCTTGGCCGAAAGCTATATCCAAGAAGACTGGACAACGCCTAACCTGGCAGGCTTGCTGCGCTTACTCATTGCCAACAGACAAGCGTTGGAGTCTTTGGTCTATGGTTCATGGCTGGGGCGTTTGACTTACCGCATTCGGCATTTGCTGCGCCGCAATACCAAAGCCAACAGCCGCAAAAACATTCATGCGCACTATGACTTGGGCAATAGCTTTTATCAGCTGTGGCTAGACCCCAGCATGAATTACTCCTCTGCATGGTTTGAAGGCAATTTGCAAGGTGACTTCACCCAAGCCCAAAACGCCAAAGTGCGCAGAGCGCTTGACAGCAGCGGCGTGCAGCCAGGAGATCGCATCTTAGAAATTGGATGCGGATGGGGTGCATTGGCACAAATGGCTGCCAAAGACTACGCGGCCAATGTCGTAGGTGTCACTCTATCGAGCGAGCAACTCGCTTATGGCCAGCAACGTATGGCTGATGCCGGTGTAGCGCACCGCGTAGATTTGCGCTTGCAAGACTACCGTGATGTGCAAGACGGTCCATTTGATGCCATTTGCTCCATTGAAATGATTGAAGCTGTGGGCCAAGCGTACTGGCCCACTTACTTTAGCCATATACAGCGGCTGCTCAAACCCGGTGGCAAGGCGTGCATTCAAGCCATTGTGATTGATGACGCTCTGTTTGACCGATACGTGCAGGGCACTGACTTTATTCAGCAATACATCTTCCCGGGTGGGTGCCTGCCCAGCCCTGCGCGCATTCGTGAGGAAGCGGCACGCGCTGGTCTACGCGTCCAAGAAGAATTCGCTTTCGGCCAAGACTATGCAGAGACATTGCGCCGCTGGCACCACCGCTTTGTGCAGCAAAGAGAGCAAGTGCTGCTGCAAGGCTTTGACAAGCGTTTTTTGCATACCTGGGAGTTTTATTTAGCTTACTGCGAAGCCGCATTTTGCATGCACAACATCAGCGTGGTGCAGTACACCTTGGTCAAAGAGTGATGGCCTGCGTAACTCGTTTAAGCAGCATTGTCGTCGCTACGCATCAGTATGCACAGCAACTTCATCGGCCAATGGCCTAGAAAGACTTATGTTTTCTTCTCGAATCACCGTTGCAACCCGCTTATATGTTGGGTTTGGATTAATTGTGGCTTTGCTGGTGGTTGTGACAGCCGTGGCCGTTGTCAAGGTTGATCGCATTGAACGCGCCATGCGGGCCAATTTGGATATTTATGCCCAAGTTCAGCGCAATGCCATCAATTTCAGAGGCTCAGCCCATGACCGCTCAATTGCCGTAAGGGATTTGGTATTTAGCCCCACGACGGCAGAGCGCAATGCTGCATTGGAAACCATTGGTGTATTGGCAGATTTTTACGCCCAGTCCACACGCTCAATTGAGGCATTGTTTGCTTTGCCTGGCGTGAGCGCTGAGGTATTTCCGCTTTACGCTGATATTCAAAAAGCCGAACGCCAAGCAGTCGCTGCAACCGACATATTGCTAGAGCAAGTGCGCCGCAGTGACCCTGCGGCTGTTGACACGTTGTGGCGTCAAGTCAAACCCCTGTATGTGGAATGGCTGGCTGCGACCAATCGCTTGATTGACTTTAAAGAAAAGCACATCCAAGACACCAACCAAAGCGCCTTAGATGAAGCCAGTGGATTTTTGAATGTGATGTTCTCGGCTTTAACCTTGGCGCTCATTTTGAGTGGCCTCGTGGCATGGACCGTGGCACGAAGCATCGTTCGGCAGTTGGGCGCAGAGCCCAATGATTTAGCGCAGGTAGCGCGCCACGTTGCTACTGGCAATTTACAGCCCGTCGATGGCGCACAAGATGCATTGCCGGGCAGTGTTTTGGCCTCCTTGGGTGCCATGCAAGCCAGCTTGGCCCAAGTTGTCGGCAAAGTGCGTGATGCCTCCAACACCGTCACGCACGGTGCCGATGAAATTGCCACGGGCAATAGCGGCTTGCTGCAGCGCACTGAAGGGCAGGCCAGCAACTTGCAGCAAGCCACTGCGTCAATGCAAGAGATGACGGCCTCTGTCCAACAAAATGCAGATACCGCACACCAGGCAACACAACTGGCGGCCGCAGCCAGTGATGCCGCGCACCAAGGCGGGCAAGTCGTGGCGCAAGTGGTGCACACCATGAATGACATTCGAGCGAGCAGTCACCACATTGCAGACATCATTGGTGTGATTGATTCGATTGCTTTTCAGACCAATATCTTGGCGCTCAACGCTGCGGTCGAAGCTGCACGCGCAGGGGAACAAGGCAGGGGCTTTGCCGTGGTGGCCAGTGAGGTGCGTGCCTTGGCGCAGCGCAGTGCGGATGCGGCGCGACAAATTAAAGGACTGATTGAAACCAGTGTTGCCAAGGTAGAGCAAGGCAGCCTGCTGGCCAATGAGGCAGGCTCCACCATGACCAGCATCGTCGCTCAGGCACAGCATGTGGCAGGTCTGATTGCCAACATCAGCAGCGCCACCGCAGAGCAGCACCAAGGTATTGCGCAGGTCGGTAATGTGGTTGCGCACTTAGACCGCGCTACCCAACAAAACGCTGCAATGGTCGAGCAAAGTGCTGCCGCAGCACAAACCCTGAAATACCAAGCTGCGCAACTGGCTGCTGCCGTTCGCGTCTTCCATTTAAGCGAGTTGCATGAAAACCCATCTACTAACCAGCAGCAGATACACAGCCTGAGCACCGCAGCGCCATTCTTGGCGCCAGCATCTTTTACTAGTAACCATTCACGCCGGTCTTCGGCTGTTTCTCGCACCCATTTAGCGGTGCTGGATTCGTAATACATAGCAGTAAAGGCTTGATAGCTATGTGCAAACGCCAAATCTCTGCAATGCAATCTGCGGTACTTCAAATGGCCCTTGCGTGCATGTTGCTGGGGACATTGAGCACGGCCCACGCCATGACGGACATTGCAGCGCCCTTACCTATCCAGCAGCAATTTACCCAAAAGCTTCAAGCAGCCGGGCAAGGCCAAATGCGTTTTTTAGGCCTGCGTATCTATGATGCCCGCCTATGGGTGGGCCCTGGCTTTGAAGCCCAATCCTTTACCAATTACCCGCTGGCATTGGAGCTGACATACCACCGTAACTTTACGGGCAAGGCGATCGCAGAACGCTCTGTGCAAGAAATTGCAAGACAACGCACTGTACCTCCTGACCTGGCCCAGCGCTGGACAGATCAATTGACGCAGTGGCTTCCTGATGTCAAGCTTGGAGACCGATTAACAGGCATTTACATCCCCAGCCAAGGCATGCAATTGTGGCTGGGTGATAAAGCACTAAGCCCAATCAATGACACCGAATTAGCCCAGCGCTTTTTTGGCATTTGGCTCTCACCGCAAACGTCTGAGCCCCGTTTGCGCGAAGCATTACTGGCTGAAATCGGCAAGGCTTCCCCATGACTGCACCGGTGAATGCCATCGCATGGCGGTCTGGCTTGGCCTATGGGCTGCTAGGTTTTCCCTTGGCATTTGCAGCGCTACCTTTGTATGTGGTGCTGCCCAACTACTACGCGCGCAGCTTGGGGCTGTCACTTGCCACCGTGGGCGGTTTGTTGATGCTGGTGCGGCTGATAGACGCTGCCATAGAGCCTTGGCTGGGTAAAATCAGCGATGCCTTATTTGCCCGATCTGTGAGCGCCGTGTTATGGGTGGGGGCGATCTCTGCGCTGGTGCAGTGGTTCGGCATGGCGGGACTTTTTTTTCCCGCAGTGGATGGTCAAACCCCTTTGGCTGCATGGATGGTACTCGGCTTACTGCTGACCTGCACTGCGCACAGCTTGCTGGTCATTAGCCATCAAGCGTGGGGCGTGCGCCTTGGCGGCGATGATGTACTGCGCAGCCGCATTGTGGCTTGGCGTGAAGGCCTAGGGTTGGCTGGCGTCATTGCGGCATCTGCCCTTACAGTGGTCTGGGGGCCACAGGCCATGCTGGCAGTGTTTGGTGGCGCTTTGTTGATTGGCTGGAGCCTGTGGTGGCGTGCCCCCCAACCAGCTAGGGTGCAGTTACCACCGAGTGCAACGGCATCTTTGTGGGAACCACTGAAGCAACCCGCATTTCGCAAACTGTTGGCCGTTTTTATATGCAATGGCATTGCCAGTGCCATTCCTGCCGCATTAATGCTCTTTTTTGCGCAAGACCGTCTGCAAGCCAGTGAACAAGCTACTGCCGTTTTTTTAGTGCTGTATTTCGCCTGCGGAGCAGCCTCGATGCCGCTATGGCTGCAATGCGTCAGACGTTGTGGACTGGCTTGGAGTTGGCTGTTGGGCATGCTACTGGCGATTGTTTGCTTTGCATGGACATCCGCATTAGGCACTGGGCAAGTTCATGCATTTGCGTTCATTTGTGCTTTGACGGGAATTGCCTTAGGCGCTGATTTGGCACTGCCAGGAGCGCTGCTGGCACGTTTGATTGCACAGCATGGTGCACAAGGCAGCCACGACGGCACCTACTTAGGTTGGTGGAGTCTCGCCACCAAGCTCAATCTTGCATTGGCAGCAGGTGCTGCGCTGCCCTTACTGCAGTGGCTCGGTTATGCCCCGGGAAGCCGCAATGAATTGGCGTTAGTGCATTTGGCATGGGCGTACGCACTGGTGCCATGTCTGCTCAAGCTTCTTGCTGCTTTTTTGCTGTATGTGCTGCTTATCCGCCAGCAACCTGTTGCCATATTCACAAGCGAGAAAACATGATGAATCCACGTCGTACTTTTTTATGGGCTGGCATTGCTGGTACTGCACTATTGGCCGGCTGTGCAGGGCCACAAATCTCCGATTACGCCAAGCAGACGCCCACGCTTGAGTTAGATCACTATTTCAATGGCCGCATCATCGCCCATGGGGTTTTCCAAAAGCGCGATGGCACAGTCGCACGGCGCTTTACCGTGTTCATGGATTGCCACTGGGAAGGCAATCAGGGCGTGCTCGACGAGCACTTTACCTATTCCGATGGCAGCAAAGAACGCCGTATTTGGCGGCTGACCAAGCACGCTGATGGCCGCTATACCGGCCGTGCAGACGACGTAGTGGGCGAAGCGACAGGACAAACATCGGGCAATGCATTTCGCTGGAATTACACCTTGCGTTTACCCGTTGACGGCAGCGTCTATGAAGTGCAATTTGATGACTGGATGTTCTTGATGGACGAACGCGTCATGCTCAATCGCGCCACGATGAGTAAATTTGGCATTCGCTTAGGTGAGGTTTTGCTCTCGTTTAGCAAAGTGTAAGGAGTAACACGATGCCTTTGAACCCTCGCATTACCGAATGGCAAGGCCGACGTGTTTGGTTAATTGGAGCTTCAACAGGCATAGGGCGTGCAGTTGCGCATGCCTTGCATGCACGCGGTGCCCATGTGATTGTTTCCGCCAGAAATCAAGCGGCACTGGAGGAATTTGTGGCGCAGCACATTGGCAGCCAATCTGTGACTTTAGATGTTACCAATCGCGAGGCCGTGGCAGATACGGCCAAGTTGCTGCAAGCCGATGCACCTTTGGATTTGGTGTGCTTTTGTGCGGGGCACTACAAGCCCATGCGTGCAGATGCGATGGATTTAGATGAATTGTTGCGCCATCAACAAATTAATTATTCTGGCGCCCTGCATGTGGTTGCTGCTGTGGTTCCATCCATGCTGCAGGCAGCCACCTATGGCTATAGGCCACATATCAGCTTGGTGGCCAGCGTAGCTGGACTGCGTGGACTGCCGCAAAGCTTGGCTTACGGCCCGACCAAAGCAGCGCTGATTAATCTGGCAGAAACGTTGTTCTTGGACCTTCGCCGTAAAGGGGTTGCCGTTAGCATCGTCAATCCAGGTTTTGTGGACACTCCGCTCACAGCCCATAACAACTTTCACATGCCCGCATTGATTACCCCTGAGCAAGCGGCGCAAGCCATGATCCAAGGCTGGGCCAGCGGCGCATTTGAAATGCATTTCCCGCGCCGGTTCACAACGTGGCTCCAGTTGCTGCGCCTGCTGCCATACCGTTGGTATTTTGCCTTGGTGCACCGAATGACAGGACTGTGAGCCTTATGAGCAACATGCATGCAACCAGTGCACAGGTACAAGCCGGGGTGGATCGGCTCATACATTTTTATGAGCACCTCACCACCCAAAAATTGGATCTTATCCATACCTGTTATGCCCCCCAGGCGCGCTTTAAAGATCCATTCAATGATGTGCAGGGCGTGACTCACATTCGGCAAGTCTTCGCACACATGTTTACCACTGTGGACAACCCGCGCTTTGTCGTCACTGAACGCCTCGTTCAAGGGCAACGGGCTTTCTTAGCGTGGGAGTTTCATTTCAGCATGCGCCGCTGGCGCAAAGGCGTGCCGCAGTGCATTCAGGGAGGCACATTTTTGCGTCTGGATACCACCGGCATGGTGCTAGAGCACCGAGATTACTGGGACGCTGCCCAAGAGCTGTATGAAAAGCTCCCGATAGTGGGTGCCTTGATGCGTTGTATGCGCCGCGCTGGCGCTGCTAGGGCGTGTCATCAAATTGCAGGCCTGCTACGTTATACATAGCATGACTCGAAGATACGCTTTGACTGATAGCCAATGGGAGCAAATTAAAGACCTTCTTCCAGGAAGGTCTGGACATGTCGGTGCTCCCGCCAAGAACAATCGCCTGTTTGTGGACGCTGTGCTCTTTCGCTACCGCGCAGGCATCTCATGGCGTGATTTACCTGAGCGCTTCGGAGACTTCCGCGTCGTGCATCTGCGGCACATGCGCTGGAGCAGAGCGGGCGTTTGGCACAAAGTCTTCACTACTCTGAGCGCTCAGGCAGACAACGAGTACGCCATGATTGATTCCACCATCGTTCGCGCCCATCAACACAGCGCTGGTGCAAAAGGGGGCACATCACCAATGCAATCGGACGCAGCCGGGGTGGGTTAAGCACCAAGATTCACGCCACCGTCGATGCATTGGGCAATCCCACGAGATTTCACCTCACCGGTGGCCATGAGTCAGACCTAAAAGGTGCCGACGTATTGCTTGCATCCATTCCAGCTGCTGCAGTTCTTGCCGACAAAGGCTATGACGCGCAAGAGCGGGTCGTCGACCCGCTTTTGAAGCAAGGCAAGCAAGTAGTCATCCCAAGCCGTAGGCACTGCAAAGAAAAGCGCTACTACGACAAGCACTTGTACAAAGCGCGCCATCTCATCGAGAACTTCTTTGCTCGCTTGAAACAGTACCGTTGCATCGCAACGCGCTACGTCAAAACTGCAGAGGCGTTCTTGGGTGGTATTCACCTGGTTGCAACTGTCATCTGGCTTAATTGATGACGGGCCCTAAGCCCACTTCGTAAAAATTTTGAAGCAGTCATGAATGAAGTGCCATATTTATCGCTTGGGGGATACAACTTTGCCGGTGTATTTAAGTCATTCAAGTAATTGATGGGTATTTGAGCTGCACATTTATCTACGTTATGCATAGGCATCGTCAGCTTTGAGTCTTCGTTTGTGCGATTTAATCGCTCTTACACAATGAGCGCAGTCATCTCACTTTTATGTCTCTTTCCATTCAACCCTCATCTACAGCTCCTTGCAAAAAGTGCCATGACCGCGAGCCGCTAAATTTGGCATTTAGCATGGCATTTCAGCCCATTGTGGATGTGCGCACGCGCTCCGTTTTTGCCTATGAAGCTTTGGTCAGAGGACTCGATGGCAGTGGGGCTGGACAAATTCTCAGCCAAGTCACTACTGACAACCGCTATCAGTTTGACCAAGCTTGCCGCGTGCAAGCCATCATCTTGGCTGCGCAGCTTGGCATTGCATGCCATGTCAGCATCAATTTTTTACCGAATGCCGTATATGAACCGGCTGCATGCATCCGTAAAACTTTAGAAGCTGCGCACCACCACCAATTTCCAACCCAAAACCTCATTTTTGAAATTACTGAAAATGAGCGTGTGGTGGATAAAGACCACCTCAAGCGCATCATGCAAGAGTACCGGCGCAGGGGCTTTAAAACTGCCATTGATGATTTTGGCTCAGGTTACTCTGGCTTGAACTTGCTGGCAGAGTTTCAGCCTGACATCATCAAGTTAGATATGGAATTGCTGCGCAATATCGACAGTGACCCTGTGCGCCAAGCTATTACGCAAGGCATTGTGGGTGTGTGCAAAGCGTTATCGATTGAGGTGATCGCAGAAGGCATTGAGACGCAAGCGGAGTTCCAAACTTTGCATGCCATGGGCATTTACTACTTCCAAGGCTACTTGTTTGCCAAGCCTGCTTTTGAGCAGCTCGCATCAGTTTCGTGGCCTGAATTAGATTGATTTCAAGTCAACGCTTTGATAGGCGCCGCAAGCTGCTCATCGACCCGCAGCGCAGCTTTCGTAGGTTGGTAGTACGCCGTACGCCGGGGCAGCTCAAACCACCGGCACAACTGGCTCAAGCTGGCATCCATGCCTTCTTCAAGTAAGCCTTGCTGCACGCGAAGGATCATTTGCCGTCCTCATCCAGCAAGGCCTGCAGCTTTTTTCGGGCACGCAGCTCCAGCATTGCTTCGCCGTATGCTTCTTGCAAATCCCGTAGTTGGCGCTCGTAATGCTCACGCACATCATCAGGCTTAGCCCGCAGCGCGTTCTCCACACCGCGTTAGCCTTCGTCCACCCAGATCTCAATTAGATGTCAGGTCCCGGATGATTGGCTGCTTAAAAACAAGCGCCCTTTGCTCCATGGTC
>JADKLW010000413.1_pt2 | contig 13476 bp, 8 predicted proteins | sample 8641881 | NCBI WGS metagenome assembly JADKLW01 (sample SAMN16272185, study PRJNA661076) | feces metagenome | isolation source: fecal sample from diarrhoea affected cattle B | host: Bos taurus | place: South Africa: Lokaleng Village, Mahikeng | collected 2019-09 | reverse complement strand
CTATATCGCGCCGCTACAACCAAATACCCTTGCTTCGATCAAGACCTGGGGGATTCAATGGGAGCTGGCCGTATAGGACTTACCCAACTGCAAAGATAAGGTTATTTTTTCAAGTAGCAAAATGATGAAATTGATTTTTACTATTCAAGCCATTTTTTTATCTTTGTGGATATAACATCTCCTGAAAAAGGAAGAGAAATAATCATAATAATATAATCATGGATATCGTTGATCGATTTATTAAATACGCCCGAATTGATACACAGTCGGACGAAAACAGTACCCAGACTCCCAGTACACAGAAACAGTTCAACCTTGCCAAGGAGGTGGAAAAAGAGGCGCTGGAGATGGGCCTGAGTGACGTTAGTCTCGATAATAACTGCTATATGATGGCCACCTTGCCGGCGAACACGAAGAAGGAGGTGCCTGTGATTGGTTTTATAGCCCATTTCGACACCAGTCCCGATATGAGTGGTGAGAACGTCAACCCGCGTATTGTGAAAGCATATGACGGGAAGGATATCTTGCTGAACGAAGCCGGCGATGTGATCATGTCACCGGTCGATTTTCCGGAACTGCTCGATCATGTTGGGGAGGACCTTATCGTTACTGATGGTCACACGCTGCTGGGTGCTGACGACAAAGCAGGAATAGCGGAGATCATGTCAGCCATGCAATTTCTTATGGATCACCCTGAAATTGAGCACGGAATGATTCGTATCGGATTTACACCCGATGAAGAGATCGGTCGCGGAGCTGATAAGTTCGATGTGGCCAAATTCGGTGCAAAATGGGCATATACAATGGATGGAAGTGAAGTGGGAGAGCTGGAATTTGAAAATTTCAATGCTGCTGCCGCCAAAATTGAGATCCAGGGACGAAATGTGCATCCCGGTTATGCGAAGAACAAAATGATCAATGCGCTCCACGTGGCCAATGAGCTCATACAGCTACTTCCTGAAAATGAGCGACCTGAAACGACCGAAGGGTATGAAGGGTTCTACCATCTGATCTCATTGAACGGGTCGGTGGATGAAGCGAACGTTTCGTTTATCATTCGTGATCACAACAGAGAGAAGTTCGAAGAGCGGAAGCGTTTGATGGAAAGCTCTGTGGCGCAGTTGAACGAGAGATACGACAATCGTCTCAAACTGGAGTTGAAAGACCAGTATTATAATATGAAGGAAAAAGTAGCGCCTGAGAAGCATATTATTGATTATGCCTTTCGTGCGATGGAAGAGGTGGGTGTAAAGCCAAATGTGAAGCCTATTCGCGGAGGCACCGACGGAGCTCGTTTGTCGTTCATGGGACTTCCATGTCCCAATATCTTCGCGGGAGGAATGAATTTCCACGGTCGGTATGAATTTTTGCCGGTACCCTCACTGAAGAAAGCATCGGAGGTAATCGTAAAAATAGCTGAGCTGGTTGCCAGAGAAGCATAACCATTAAATCAAATAATGATGAAAAAGACTCCATTTACTGACCTGCATATTGCCCTCGGAGCAAAGATGCACGAATTTGCCGGATATAACATGCCCATAGAGTATACCGGGATCATTGATGAACATCTGACGGTGGTGAATGCAGCAGGTGTTTTTGATGTATCGCACATGGGTGAATTTTGGGTGAAAGGACCACATGCCCTCGCCTTCCTGCAGCGGGTGACAAGTAATGATGTTTCAAAGTTGCAGCCGGGGAAGGCACAGTATACCTGTTTTGTGAATGAAAACGGGGGTATTGTGGATGATTTCATCATTTATCAGTATGAACAGGAGAAATACCTGCTCGTTGTCAATGCCGCGAACATTGAGAAAGACTGGGAATGGTGCGTCAGGCACAACAGCATCGGTGCCGATCTGGAGAACGCTTCCGCGCATATGGCACAACTGGCCGTGCAGGGACCAAAAGCGGCTGTAACGATGCAGAAACTGACCGATGCTGATCTTTCAGCCATACCTTATTATTCTTTTGTTACCGGGACGTTCGCCGGAGTGGACAATGTGATCATCTCCAATACCGGGTATACGGGTGCCGGTGGATTTGAACTCTATTTTTATCCTGAGCGTGGGTTGAAAATATGGAATGCACTGTTTGAAGCTGGTAAGCCTTACGGAATAAAACCTGTTGGACTGGGTGCGCGTGATACCCTGCGTCTGGAGATGGGATTCTGTCTCTATGGGAACGACCTGGATGACACTACGACCCCTCTGCAGGCAGGACTGGGGTGGATCACCAGGTTTGCCGATGACAAGCCATTTGTGGGTCGTGAAGTGCTCGAAAAGGAGAAGACTGAGGGTGTCTCCCGCAGATTAGCCTGTTTTGAGATGAAAGAGAGGGGGATTCCTCGTCACGGTTACCTGATTGTGAATGCTGAGGATGAGCCTATTGGGAACGTCACCTCGGGCACGATCTCACCTATGATGAAGATCGGAATTGGCATGGGGTATTTGAAGCCGGAATATGCCGGGTCAGGTACTGAAATATTCATTCAGGTGCGTAATAAAAAGCTGAGAGCCAACGTGATTAAACCTCCTTTCCGGAAATAAATTGAATATTCTTCTCTTATTTAATTAAAAAAAACTAATTTTGTGGCCTGAAACAGCCTGTTTCAGGCCAATTGTTACGCTAGTATCTCCTTTATGGCAAAAAAAGCGAAGATAGCTCAGAACATATTTTTTCTTCTCGGTGTGCTTGCATTGGGGATAATGGTATACAAAACCGGGATCGACACGATATTTCGGGACATCAGACAAACAGGATGGTGGTTTGTACCCATCATTGGTCTCTGGGTGATTGTGTATCTTATCAACACTTACTCATTCTATCTCATCATTCAGGATGGCAGCCCTGAAGCGCAGGAGGTGGGCTTTTTACGACTCTTCAAGTTGGTGATTAGTGGCTTTGCCATTAACTACATCACTCCTTTCGGGCTGATGGGTGGCGAACCTTACAAGATCATTGAATTGCAGCAGACACTGGGTATTCAGAAAGCGACCTCATCAGTGTTACTCTCCACGATGATGCATTTTGTCTCGCACTTCATCTTCTGGATGGTCTCCATCCCACTGCTTCTTTTTTTGGTGCCTGTACTCTCCGATGTGGTTGAGCTGGGCATGATTCTTTCCAGCAGTACCTCCTTGCTGTTGCTGCTCTGGGCTTACAGGATCTACACAAGAGGGGGAGTGGACAGAGCTATCATTTTAGGCAGCAGGTTACCGTTTATCGGAAAAAGATTGAGAGCATACAGAAATCAAAACAGGGAGAAGATTGATCAGATGGATGAGCTGATAGCCGGTCTCTACAAAAACCGAAAGAAAGATTTCATTGCTTCGTTATTGCTTGAACTTTTCTCCCGTTTTTTTCTCTGTATTGAGGTGCTGCTGATGATGCAGGCTATTGGAAATCCGATCAATTTCGGGCAGAGTGTGCTGATTGAATCGATACAATCACTTGTTGGCAATCTGCTCTTCTTTATGCCGATGCAGATGGGGTCACGTGAGGGAGGTATTGTGATAGTGTATGGAATACTCTCGATCCCGCTTGCATATGGGGTGTTCGTGAGCCTCGGCAAACGTATCCGTGAATTTTTCTGGATCCTTGTGGGGGTCGTGTTGATAAAAACAAACCGAAGCAACAAATAAGGTGCAATAAGCTGAAGATGATCAGATATATATCATCTTCCTGGTCATCCCCCCATCAATGGTAAAATTTTGTCCTGTGATGAAACTGTTCTCCCGGTCCATCAGAAACAGCACCATGCGGGCAATATCGGCAGCATTTCCCACACGTCCCGCGGGATGCTGCAGGTGATCCTCTTCTGATAACAGCTCCTGTTTCGCTTTTGAACTTTTCTTTAATGCCGACACATCAATCCATCCAGGGCTGATGCTGTTGACCCGCACATATGGGGCCAGGCTCATCGACATCGCATGGGTGAGGGAGTATATTCCCCCTTTGCTTGCAGCATAGGATTCGGTATTTGGTTCAGATTGAAAAGCTCTTGTGGAACAGATGTTCACGATGGCACCTCTGGTCTCCCTGAGGTGAGGTGCAAGTTGTCTGCTGCAGAGAAAAGTGCCGGTAAGGTTTGTGGCAATAGCACGGTTCCACTCATCGAGAGAGAGTTCTTCCATCGGTTTAAAAACTTCGTAGACGGCGTTATTTACCAGTCCGTATGCCGGGTCGAACTTCCTGACCGCTGCCCTGACAGATGAACGCACGCTCACCTCATTAGAAACATCTGTAATAAAAAATGCACAACGACGTTTGTTGAGATCAGGTCGCAGCTCTTCCATTGCTTCACTGTCAATGTCGAAGATAGAAACGAAATAGTCATTATCCAGCAGCATCTGCGATATAATACGGCCGATACCCTGGGCACCGCCGGTAACGATGACATGCTGCCTCTCTTTGCGCATACTTAAAAATTTGGTTTTATTGGCTGTAAATCTCTTTCTTCCCTGCCAGCAAGGTGTTCTTTAACAGTGACACGATGGTCATTGGTCCCACACCACCCGGAACGGGTGTGATCCAGGCACATTTGGGTGCTACCTCATCAAACAGTACATCACCAGCCAGCCTGAAGCCCGATTTGGTCTTGTCACTCGGCAGACGTGTTGTCCCCACGTCAATCACCACCGCGCCCTCTTTCACCATGTCACCCTTCAGGAACCCGGGAACACCCAGTGCGGCGATGATGATGTCTGCCTGCAGGCAGATCTCACTGATGTTTTTTGTACGGCTGTGACAGACAGTGACGGTACAGTCGCCGGGATTGCCCTTTTGCATCATCAGCACCGAGACCGGCTTCCCGACGATATTACTTCGTCCCAGCACAACACAGTGCCTGCCTTTGGTCTCAATTTTGTATCTTTTGAACAACTCTACTATCCCTGCAGGTGTGGCCGATAAGAAACAGGGCATGCCGAGCGACATACGTCCAACATTCACCGGGTGAAAACCGTCCACATCTTTGCGGTAGTCAATCGCTTCGGTAATCTTCTCTTCTGAGATATGCTGTGGCAAAGGCAGCTGTACGATAAATCCATCTATATCAGGGTCGTCGTTAAGCCTGTTGACACATGCCAGCAGTTCCGCTTCTGTTACATCCTCCTCATATCGGATCAGTGTCGACTGAAAGCCCACTTCCTCACAGCTTCTCACTTTATTGGCAACATAAGTCTCACTACCCCCGTCGTGACCTACCAAAACTGCAGCCAGATGAGGCCTTTTTCCTCCGGAAGCGATGATCTGTGACACCTCTTCTGCAATCTCCTTTTTTATTTCCGCTGCTACTGCCTTACCGTCGATTAGTTTCATCTTCTCCGCATATTTCTCATTGCCTGTTTACCACCACCTGATGTCATCATGCGCATCATCTTACGGGTTTCATCGAACTGCTTGATCAGTTTGTTCACTTCCGGGACGTTGGTGCCGCTGCCTTTTGCAATGCGGGCACGACGACTACCGTTGAGTATCTCGGGGTTAGAGCGTTCAACGGGGGTCATCGACTGAATGATCGCTTCAATACCCTTGAAGGCATCATCATCAATATCCAGATCCTTGATCTGTTTACCTACACCTGGTATCATAGATGCCAGATCTTTCAGGTTCCCCATCTTCTTTATCTGCTGGATCTGGGAGATGAAATCGTTGAAATCAAACTGGTTCTTGGCAATCTTCTTCTGCAGACGGCGTGCTTCATCCTCGTCATACTGCTCCTGCGCCTTTTCCACCAGTGAAACGATGTCACCCATACCGAGGATACGATCGGCCATACGTTCGGGATGGAACACATCTATCGCGTCCAGTTTCTCGCCCGTACCGACGAACTTGATCGGTTTGTCCACGACTGAACGGATAGAGAGGGCTGCACCACCACGTGTATCACCATCGAGCTTGGTGAGGACCACACCGTTGAAATCAAGTCGCTGGTTGAACTCTTTGGCTGTGTTGACGGCATCCTGTCCGGTCATGGCATCCACCACGAAGAGGATCTCCTGTGGATTGACCGCCTTCTTGATCGCTTCGATCTCGTTCATCATCAGCTCATCGATCGCTAAACGACCGGCGGTGTCGATGATCACCAGATCATTGCCATGCTGACGTGCATATTGAATGGCATTTTGTGCGATCTTTACCGGGTTCTTGTTTTCTTCTTCCGAATAAACCGACACGCCTATCTGCTCGCCCAGCACCTTCAGCTGCTCAATGGCAGCGGGACGATAGACGTCACCGGCTACAAGCAGTGGGTTTTTGCCCCGTTTGGCCTTGAGCATGCCGGCCAGCTTACCCGAGAAGGTGGTTTTACCCGATCCCTGTAGCCCTGACATGAGGATGACCGCCGGGCTACCCTTGATGTTGATGTCGATGGCAGTACCACCCATGAGCGTCGCCAGCTCATCGTGTACGATTTTCACCATCATCTGATCCGGCTTCACGGCATTCAGCACATCCTGTCCCAGTGCTGTCTGTTTTACCGTCTCGGTAAACTCCTTGGCGGTTTTGTAGTTCACGTCGGCATCGAGCAATGCACGGCGCACCTCCTTGAGCGTTTCGGCAACATTTATTTCGGTAATCCTGCCCTGACCCTTCAGTATCTTAAACGACCGTTCCAGTCTGTCACTTAAATTTTCAAACATAGTTATTCTGCATGTTGATTATTGAGACACAAAGATAATGAAAAAAGCAATAACCTTGTGGGATGTGTTGTATGATGCTGATATGATACCGGTTAATGAGTGTTAATGGAGGCCCTGAACTGAGGTCACTTCTGTAGAAGAACGGCACAAAACAAGTTGATGATTTGATATATCGAATATCAAATCTCTTAGTCTTTATATCATTCAAATCATTAATTAAACAATAAAATATTTATTTTTGTAAATGAATCTATTAATGCTTCCTCTACCAGTGACGCTTTTGTAGATATACCTTTACTTTTTCCGGTGAAAAATGTAAAACAGGAGAATCGTAATATGAAACAAACAATCATTCCGTTTTTTTTGATGTTGTTTACATCTCTTTCCGTTTATGCCGATGACTCCGCCTCCATCAGACCGGTAAAACTACAGTGTGAATACCTTGTAAACCCTTCAGGATTAGATGTGAAACAACCCCGTCTCAGCTGGACGCTTGATGCCACGGATGTGAAAGGATATGGTCAGAAACAGACTGCTTATCGTATTCTGGTCAGTAGTACGCTGAAGGGATTGAAAAGAAACAGTGGTGACATGTGGGACTCAGGGTGGGTGATATCGGACAATATGCAACTGATAGACTATGAAGGGAACGCTCTTTCTTCTGACCGTAGCTATTACTGGAAGGTTATTGTTAAGGATGAAAATGGGAGGGAGACAGCTCACAGCGAAATAGCAACCTGGAGCACCGGTCTCTTCTCTCCCGCTGAATGGACTGCCGGATGGATCGGCAGTGCAGCGCTGTATGATTATGCGGCATCAAGAGATTTTTGTAATATAAGTGATCCCTGGCTCCGTAAAACGGTACTGCTGGATGAGAAACCCTCAAGGGCCACGCTGTTCGTCGCTTCGATAGGATATCACGAGCTCTATGTGAACGGTAAAAAGATCGGTGATGACCTGCTCTCACCGACAGTAACTGATCACACAAAACGTGCCAGATATATCGCATATGATATCGCCGGGGAGCTAAAGCCGGGAAAAAATGTGATTGGATTGTGGCTGGGCACCTCCTGGTCTGTTTTTGCACCCTATATCACACCCGATAAACCCCGTACACCCATTGTCATTGCTCAGGCAGACCTGTATGATAAACGTGGCAGGAAAATCCTCCGAATAGAAACAGATGAAACGTGGAGAACGCACCCCAGTCCCAACAGATTGTTGGGATCGTGGGAGATGCACAATTACGGGGGTGAAATATGGGATGCCAATAAGCAGATAGAACGCTGGAGCAATGCTACGCTTGATGACTCGAGCTGGGATAATGCAACCCGCTACTCCCCCGCAGTCACCCTGTCGGCACAACGTGTGGAGCCTAACCGGCTATTTGATGAGATTGTTCCTGTGGCCATTGAAGAAAGAACTGACGGCTCCTGGCGTGTGGATATGGGGGTGAATTTTGCAGGATGGACTAATATTCACGTGAAAGGGAACCCGGGTGATACCATCCACTTTCTGTTTTCTGAAAGGGAAAAGGATGATCTTACCTTTAATATCCGTAGTGCGTATGTCGTGGGAGTGTCGGGAGAAGGGACTTTCCGGAACAAATTCAACTACAGTTCCGGCAGATGGATCACCATAAAAGGTGCAAAAGCGGCTCCCGTGAAAGAAGATATCAAAGGGTGGATGGTGCGGACCAATTACCGGGATGCAAACCGTTTTGAAAGCAGTGACCCACTGCAGAATTGGATTTATCAGACGGTGAACCGGACCTTTGAGAATCTCTCGCTCGGGGGCTACATCGTTGATTGTCCACAACGGGAACGATTTGGATATGGTGGTGATGCCCATGCCACTTCAGAAACAGGACTACTCAACTATAAGCTGGGTGCCTTCTATACAAAGTGGCTGGAGGACTGGCGGGATGTGCAGGGGACAGAGCCGATGGTGGGGGATATGAACGACCCTGCGTGGGCAAGGCAAGCGGAGGGTAGTGGCAGGTATATGGACGGAGGTATCTTGCCGCAGACAGCACCCACCTATCATGGTGGTGGTGGTCCCGCATGGGGTGGTATAGTGGTTACATTACCCTGGTTTATATACCAGTATCAGGGCGACAGGAAGGTGCTGGAGGAGAATTTCGGTATGATCAAAGGGTGGCTCTCTTTTCTGGAAAATCATGTTGAAAACAATATGCTCAAACGCTATGGGGGCAGATGGGATTTTCTGGGCGACTGGCTCTGGCCCGGTGCGACCGCACAGGGGATGAATAACTACTCAGAGGAGAACCTCTTCTTCAACAATTGCTATTGGATCAACAATCTGAAAACTGCTGCACAGATTGCCGGGGTATTAGGCAAAACAGAAGAGGCAGTGCGTTGGGAACAGCAGGCTGCGTTGTCTGCAAAGACTCTTCATGACAAATATTATCACCCTGAAGACCAAAATTATTCCGACAAGACGATGCGGAGTCTCTCTGCCGCACTGTATGGAGATATCATGCCGGCAGAGTTGCGTGCCGCGGTAATGAAAAGTCTTGAGGAGGAGATCATTGTGAACCGGAACGGACATATTGATGTGGGTATCACCGGTGGTGCCATGCTCTTTAAAGTGCTGCGCGAGGAAGGGCGTGACGACCTGATCTACTCCATGACATCACAAACAACCTACCCCGGCTGGGGATTTATGCGTGAGAATGGTGCCACCACCATCTGGGAGATGTGGGAGAAGGATCTACCCGGACATTCTTTGTTGCATAGCTCCTATCTATATCCCGGTGCATGGTATATTGATGGAGTGGCGGGGATTAGAAACAGCTCCCCCGGATTCCGATCCTTTGACATTCGGATACCTCAGCTAACTGAATCTCAGATATCATGGGCTAGGGCCGATTTTGATTCACCTGCGGGTATGATACGGTCCAGGTGGAAACGCGAAAACGGGACTACGGAACTGGACATAACCATTCCGCCCAACTGCAGTGCGACAGTTTATTTCCCGGATGAAAAGGGCAGAGTCGTTATGGAAAGCAGTGGTCATGCCACACAGGTTGCAGTAAAGGAGGGATATATACTTTTTAAAGTCGCTGCGGGAAAATACAGATTTACCAATTAGTAGAATTATCAAACATTTAATATCAATAAAATGAAACAAACGCTCAGTATAATCCTGTTGATGATGCTCATGTTAGCGGCCGGATGCGAGAACGAGAAAATTGAACTAAGCGCTCTGAAAGTGGAGATGCAGGAGAACCCCGAAGGGATAGCTACAGCGCACCCCCGTTTCTCGTGGCAGATCACTTCCGGTACTCCCGATCTGATGCAACAATCCTATCAGATACAGGTCGCCCAAACAGAGGATAATTTGAAAAGAGAACGTAATTTGCTTTGGGATTCGGGAATAGTTGAGAGCGACCTGTCGGTGCTGATCCCATACGAGGGAGCTGATCTTCTGTCGAGAGGCGAATACTATTGGCGGGTGAAAGTGATCTGTAATCATGGTGAGACAGCATGGAGTGATATCCATCACTGGAGCATGGCCCTGCTGAATATATCGGAGTGGCAGGCAGCATGGATCGGTGAGGATGCACTTTCCAACCCGGGTGAGACAGCCAGTGAAAACACCCGGCTTGCAGCCCGTTATTTGAGAAAACCGTTCATTGCGAAGAAAAGAGTGACAAGAGCCATGCTCTATATCTCGGGACTCGGGTCATATGAAGCTTACATTAATGGGGAGCGTGTGTCGGAAGATGTTTTCGGTCCCATGGTCTCCTGGTACCCCGAACGGGTTTATTACAACGTATATGATGTGACTCCCCTTCTTCAGAAAAATGAGAACCTCCTGGGGGTGAAACTGGGCAACGGCCGTTTTTTCGGCATGCGGGGAGATGACACCCAGATGTTCGGTTTACCCCGTCTGCTGGCACAGCTGGAGATTGAATACAGTGACGGATCAACCGATATGATCGTGAGCGACAACTCCTGGAGGGTGACCTCCAGGGGGCCGATTATCGCGAACAATGAGTTTGATGGTGAGGAGTATGATGCCCGTCTGGAAATGGAGAGGTGGAACAGGTCAGATTTCGATGAGCGTAACTGGGTGGAGGCTGATATCATGGATGCACCGACAGGTGAGCTTACCGCACAGTCCAACCCCAATCTGCGGGTGATGGAAGAGATTAAACCTGTTCATATAACCCGACTTGAAGAGGGTAAATATATCCTGGATATGGGACAGAACATGGTGGGGTGGTTGCGTATCAACAACCTGAAGGGAAAGAAGGATCAGCCTGTCACATTCCGGTTTGCGGAGTTGCTTAATCCTGACAGCACCCTCTATCTGGCCAATATACGCGGAGCCAGAGTGACCGATGTTTACACGCCGGCGGAAGATGGGCCATTCAGCTGGGAGCCCTCGTTCGTCTACCATGGATTCCGGTTTGTGGAGATTTCGGGTGTGGATGAACAGCCTGTGCTGACGCACTTCACCGGCAGGGTGGTCTACGACAGGATGGAGACAACAGGTCAGTTCGAGACCTCCAGCGAGATTATCAACCAGACCTTTAAAAATGCCTACTGGGGTATCCGCGGGAACTACCGCGGTATGCCAACCGATTGTCCCCAGCGCGATGAACGTCAGGGATGGCTGGGTGACCGTGCCACGGGATGCTTCGGGGAAGCGTTCATCTTTGATAATGCCCTGCTGTACAGTAAGTGGGTGCAGGATATCGAGGACTCACAAAGCCCGGAAGGAAGCATCTCCGTTGTTTCTCCCCGTTACTGGACCATCTGGCACGACGATGTGACGTGGCCGGCAGCTTATTTCTACGCGATGAAGATGCTCAGTCATCAGTATGGTGACACCGCTCCGATCAACAAGCATTATCCATCCATGAAAAGATACCTTGAGCGTATAGAGCAGGTATCCATGCAGGATTATATAGTGACCAAAGATGCCTATGGCGACTGGTGCATGCCACCCGAGAGACAGGATCTTATACATTCGCAGGATCCGGCAAGGAAGACCGCCGGAGCGGTGCTAAGCACCACCATGTATTACAGCCTGCTGGAGCTGATGGTTGAATTTGCGGAGATTTCGGGAAATCAGGCCGATATCCCCGGATTTGTATCGCTGGCAGCAAAAATAAAAGAGGCTTACAATGCGAAATATTTCAATGCCGACTCAACCCTGTATGACAACAACACCGTTACCGCCAATATCCTTTCACTTCAGCTGGGACTGGTACCCGAGGGTAGTGAAGAGAAATTGTTTGAGAATATTGTTCAAAAAACAGAGGTGGATTTTGGAGGGCATGTAAGTACCGGTGTGCTGGGCATTCAGCAGCTAATGCGGGGACTCACACAACACGGGAATGTGGATCTGGCCTACAAGATCGCGACCAACACCACCTATCCCAGCTGGGGATATATGATTGAGAAAGGAGCGACCACCATCTGGGAGCTATGGAACGGTGACACTGCCGATCCGGCCATGAACTCGGCCAACCATGTGATGTTACTCGGTGACCTGATTATCTGGTACTACGAAGATCTGGCGGGGATTAAAAACAATCCGGGAAGTGTGGCATACAAAAGATTATTGATGGAGCCCAAATTTCCGGAGGGATTATCGCATGTGACAGCATCTTATCAATCTGTTTACGGTGAGATCAAAAGTGAGTGGAAGAAGGTGGATAATACCTTCAGCTGGGATATCACTATTCCTCCAAACACGTCGGCTATCGTGAAATTACCGAAGGAAATGCATATAGTCAGGCCTGAGGTTGCAGGAGTACGCGGGGTTAATGAAACGGATGCAGCTATAGAGATAGAGATCGGTTCGGGCAGTTACCACCTCACCAGTGAGTGATTAAACGCTTAAACAGAGTCTCTGCAGCTGTAAACTTTACACCGGGTGAAGTAAGGTGAATGGTAGAAAATGACTATTTTTGTGGTATGAAACAGAAATCACTCAAATATTTCATGTATCTCTCTATTGCAGCGGCAATAGTGACGATTCTGCTGAAATCATATGCCTACTATATCACCGGCTCCATGGGTCTTTTGTCCGATGCACTTGAATCGTTTGTGAATCTGTTCGCGGCGGTATTGGCCCTTGTGATGCTCACCATATCGCAAAAGCCCGCCGATGAGGAGCATCGATTCGGACATGGCAAAGCTGAATATTTCTCCAGTGCAATTGAAGGTGCTCTCATTCTGGTGGCGGCGTTCACGATCATCTGGGCAGCAATCCCACGTATTGTGAACCCTGCACCGCTTGAGAATGTGAACACCGGCCTCTTCTTTTCACTGCTGGCCTCACTGGTGAATCTTGCAGTGGGTATGACACTTATTCATCAGGGGAAAGAGAATAAATCAATCCTGCTCGAGGCTGATGGCAGGCATTTGATGACCGATGTCTATACAACGGTGGGCGTGATCGCCGGTATTGTGATGGTGATGATTACCGGCTGGCTGATCATTGACCCTATCATTGCCATACTGGTTGCATTGAATATTATCTATACCGGCTATAAGCTGATCAGCCGTTCTGCAAGTGGTTTGATGGATGCCACCATCCCGGAAGAGGATCTGCAGAAAATTACCACCTACCTCGATTCCATAAAGGAACAGCATATTGAGTACCATTCACTGTTGACCCGTATAGCAGGACAACGAAAATTTATCTCCCTGCACCTTCTTATTCCCGGGGAGTGGACAGTGAAAAAAGGGCATGATTATGCGGATGATGTGGAAGAGACGATTATCAGCCTTTTTGATGAACCGGTAACCGTTTCCACCCATATTGAGCCGGTAGAGGATCCGGCATCGATGAG
>JADKLW010000598.1_pt1 | contig 13486 bp, 10 predicted proteins | sample 8641881 | NCBI WGS metagenome assembly JADKLW01 (sample SAMN16272185, study PRJNA661076) | feces metagenome | isolation source: fecal sample from diarrhoea affected cattle B | host: Bos taurus | place: South Africa: Lokaleng Village, Mahikeng | collected 2019-09 | reverse complement strand
ATCATCACATCAGTTCATGCTTTTTTGAGATACCAGTTCCTGCAACTGCCTGTAATAATCATTGAACTTCTCTGATTTAAACTCAGCATAATTCATCTGCCTTCCTATATTGATCAGCTCCTTGAAATAGTCCGCCACCTTGTTGAAGTTATCAAACTCAAATTCGGTGCGACAGACCTCGGTCACCATATCCAGAATATGTTTCTGGCGTTCCATTGGGGTGACGGAGTCGATCTCGTCAAAAGCATCCTGTTGCAGCACGATGAAGTCGATCAGCTCAGACTTCCAGTAGGTGGTATGATACTCCACCGGAACACCGTCGTCACCCAGGATATTGATCTGCTCCGAGATCTCTTTCCCACGTAGTAACCGTGTCTTGGCCTCATTTACCTTCTCTGTCCAGTCGTCAGAGATCTGTTTCGAGATCTCCTCCTCAAATTCGGGATATTCAATATACTTGGAATAGGATTCAATGGGGTTGATGGCCGGATAACGTTTCTTGTCGGCACGATCCTGCTCCAGCGCATAAAAACAGCGGGCTACCTTCTTGGTGTTCTCTGTCACCGGCTCTTTCAGGTTACCACCGGCAGGTGATACCGTTCCTATGAAGGTGATCGATCCCTCTGCACCGTTGTTCAGCTTCACATGTCCCGCACGACCGTAGAAGTTGGAGATGATGGCCGAGAGGTCCATCGGGAACGCATCGGGACCTGGAAGCTCTTCCAGACGGTTGCTCATCTCACGCAGCGCCTGTGCCCAACGTGATGTGGAGTCGGCCATAAGCAGCACTTTCAATCCCATGGAGCGGTAATACTCACCAATTGACATCGCTGTATATACCGATGCCTCACGTGCCGCCACCGGCATATTGGAGGTGTTGGCCACGATGATCGTACGCTCCATCAGCTTACGCCCTGTATGGGGGTCGATCAGCTCGGGGAACTCGGTGAAGATCTCCACCACCTCGTTGGCACGCTCACCGCAGGCGGCAATGATCACAATATCAGCTTCAGCCTGCTTGGAGATGGCATGCTGCAACACTGTCTTGCCTGTACCGAAAGCACCCGGGATAAACCCTGTACCACCTTCCACTATCGGGTTCAGTGTGTCGATAGAACGTACTCCCGTTTCGAGCAGCTTGTAGGGCCTGGGCTTCTCTTTGTATGTGGTGAGCGGCATTTTCACGGGCCAGCGCTGAATCATATTGATCTCAGTCTCTTCCCCGTTTTGATCTTCCACGACAGCGACCGTCTTGTATATGTTGTACTCACCCTCTTCCACGATGCTTTTCAGCTTGTATTCCCCCTTCATGACAAAGGGCAGCATGATCTTGTGGGGTTGAAAGTTCTCATCCACCTCACCCAGCCATGATCCGCCCGTGACGGTATCACCCGGCACGGCCAACGGCTTAAAACGCCACAGCTTTTCCTCATCGAGAGGAAAGGTATATTCACCCCGTTTGAGGAAGACACCCTCCATCTTGTCGAGGTCGTTCTCAAGACCGTCGAGATTACGCTCCAGCAGTCCCGGCCCGAGCACCACCTCAAGCATATGACCCTGAAACTCCACCTCTGCATTAACCATGAGCCCCCTTGTACTCTCGAAAACCTGCACGTAGACATTTTTACCGACAACCTTGATCACCTCTGACATCAGTCTGGTACCTTCAAGGTTGATGTAGGCTATCTCATTCTGGGCAACGGGCCCATCCACTTCTACGATGACAAGGTTGGATATGATTCCTTTTACAATTCCTTTTGTTAACATATATGATTTTTGTTTTTTCTCAGTTAGCTCTCATCCGGCATCTCTATCCCGTTCTTGAGTCCGGTGATCAGATCACGGAAAACACGTTCACCCTCTACAGCGTTCAGACTTACCCATCGTTCCAGTATCTGTAGTTTACAGAGATAGGCAAAGATATATTCAATGTTGAAATAGTCCAGTGTCGTATTTTGTTCCAGCCACTCCCAGCGAAACTTGTCGAGCTTGCGTTCACGCTCGTAGATATCGCCCTCTTCCGATAGGCGCTGAATGGCATCGAAATAGTCCAGCTCGAGCGTGATGCCGAAATCACGTGCATTGGCATTCTCCCGGATGATCATTGCCAGTTTGTTGTTGCCGACGACCACTTTGGTGACATCCATATCATATTTACGGGCATAAATGGCCGAAAGGATGTTCCCGATGTTCAGGTTCAGCTCGAACCAACGGGATATAAGACTGTTTTTTGCCTCCAGCCCATAGTCCATGTAAAAAGAGGAGATCAGGTCCTCCAGCGTGCGGCTTTCATTCTGCACCTCATCGTCCAGCCACCTTTTTATTGTGGCTTCGAAAAAAGGAGGTATCAGTTTGTTCCCGATGGTGTCGCCCTCTTTTACCTCCTCTATGGCGTCCTGCAGCTCTTCGATTGAGAGGTTACCCTTGTTGTTCAATGCCACATCATTGCTTTTCAACAGGTTGAGGAGGTTGGCATTGTCAAATTGGAGAAAATAATTGCTAAGAAGCCTCTTGTCTTCCGGTCTCAGCTCCTCGTCGAGCAGCACCTTGAATTTTTCGACAGTGAGGGGGAGCTTCATGCTGTCGAAAGTGAAATCGGGCAGTCCGGAGACAAAATAGTAATATTGATTTTTGAAAAGCATAGGCAGAATCTGGCTGATAAAAGAGATTATTCAATCTCCCCGGTTAAAAGAGAAGGTTCTGTATCTGAGGACGTAAAAACTCCTTAAAGTATGCGATGAACTCATCCTCACCGAATCGTACTTTATAGGAGCCATCTTCGGGTGAAAGGGTGAATCCTGTTTTGATACCGTTCACAGATTCGATTTTCAATCCTTTATCAAGCAGCTCCTTGATGTTGGAAGCGATGTATGACTCCAGCTCTTTGGGGTTCTGAACACCTATGGATAGTGTTTCGTTCTTTGACCAGTCGCGCACCAGCTCAACGATAAGTTGCTGCATGAACGACTTCTCTTCCATCGCCGCCTTCACATTCAGCGTGGCCAGCTTGTCAGTCACCAGGTTGATGATTTCCGTTTTCAGCGCTTCGGCAGATTGTGCCGCGTAGAGCTTCAGTTCTGCTTCGGTATGACGTTTTAATTCTGCCTGTTGCTTCTGTGCAGATGAGATGATTTCACTGGCTCCGGCCTCTGCTTCGTTCACTATATGTTGCGCTCTGGCTTTGGCTTCTGTAATCACTTTTTCGGCTTCCTCCCTGCCTTTTTCTACTCCCTCGGAGTAGAGCTTTGAGGTGAGTTCCTGAATTTTGTCCATGTGGTATATCCTAAATGATGTTTTTGAGTTTCGATCTATTCTTTGTGACCGGTTTTTTTAATTTTTCCGTAATGCATACCGATACACAATTTTTCTTGTTAAGGAGATGAGACAAAGTTACAAAAAAATGGATAATCACTCTCCAATCCATTTGGAAAAAATGCATCATTTCTTTTTCACAGGGTACAATTTTATATTTTTAAGTGAAAAATCATTTTAAATAAGAGACATCTCCTCTTTTTGAACTATTTTTGCGCAAATGGACAGGAAGATCTTCAGGTTAGCTATTCCTAACATCATCACCAACATCACCGTCCCTCTATTGGGTATGATTGATATGGCTGTTGCCGGCCGTCTGGGATCGGCTGTCTTTATCGGTGCGATCGCTCTGGGAGCCAATATTTTCAATATGATCTACTGGAACTTCGGCTTTCTCCGCATGAGCACGAGTGGTTTTACTGCCCAGGCGTATGGTGCCAGGAATCTGTCTGAAGCGATGAACGTTTTTATTCGTTCGCTCGTGATAGGGCTGGGAATAGGTTTGCTCATTGTACTGTTGCAATATCCCATCGGCAGATTTGCCGTTGCTCTCATCCGGTCAGGTCCCGAGTCGGTCCATCACGTGGAGAACTATTTTCGAATTGTGATATGGGGTGCACCGGCAGTGTTGGGGATGTATGCTTTTAAAGGGTGGTTCATTGGGATGCAGAATGCCAGGATTCCCATGTTCATCGCCATCCTGAATAATGTGCTGAATATTATCCTGAGCGTACTGTTCGTTTTTGGGTTCGGAATGAAAATTGAGGGTATTGCACTGGGGACGGTGCTCTCCCAGGTTATATCGATCATGGTTGCTGCCGCTGTCTGGTGGAGATATTACCGTCGTCTGCGCAAATATGTCCGAAAGGAGACCATTTGGGATAAAGCATCTATACGATCATTCTTCAGGGTGAATGCCGATGTCTTCGTACGCACGTTCCTATTGACGCTGGTGACCACCTTCTTCACCTTTGTCTCATCAGGTATGGGGGAGATCACACTAGCCGTGAATGCTTTGTTGATGCAGTTTTTCATGCTTTTCTCCTATTTCATGGATGGTTTTGCCTATGCAGGAGAGGCTCTTACAGGAAGGTTCTTCGGTGCAGGGAACCGGTTAGCACTGAAGCTGATGGTGAAGCGGATCTTCTTCTGGGGATGGATAGTGAGTATCGCTGCAGTTGTGATTTACGCCATTTTCCCCAATCAGCTATTGCATATTCTTACGAACGATGCTCAGATAATTGAAAGCACCAAAGACTTCATGTTCTGGACGTTGCTGATCCCCCTCACCGGTTTTGCCGCTTTCCTGTGGGATGGTATTTTTATTGGTGCGACAGCATCCAGACAGATGCGCAATGCCATGATCATTTCATCGCTGCTCTTTTTTATAAGTTATTTTATCATGACGCCCCTCTGGGGTAACAACGGCCTCTGGCTCTCCTTCATCCTCTATCTGCTGGGAAGAGGTGTTTTACAAACTTTCTGGTCGAAGAAAGCGTTGAATATGTAATTGAACTTTCGCATGTTAATAATTTTGTGATAGATACAGCTAAAGATGAGGCCTACAAATGTTTTGTGGGAACCCATTGACCTCAAGGAATGTATAAAGAGCAGCTGTTTGAAGCGAAGCAAGTTCTGCTCTTTTAGTGAACGAGGTCAAGCATGGGTCACAAAACATTGTCAGCCGAGAATTTAGCTGTATACAGAGCATGCGAAACTTAAATAAGCTATAAGCTGTAAGCGTCTTGGGTGAAAGCAATGTAAGGACAGCGGTAGGGGGGGTGCTATCAGCTATAAGTGGTAAATGATCAACCATATGCATGCAACTAGCCGAAACTATACACTATAAAGATATATTGAATGAAACAATTTGATACAATTACTGAGCTTGCCGGTTTCCTGGATCGGTCATATATTGAGGAGATCGCGGTACAATCGCTGAACCTTGATGAGATCGGGGAGCAGATGCTCTCTGTCCGTTTTTCAAAATCTCTTTTTTTAGGATGCAGGATGTCAGACAAGCTTCTGCATCACCTGCTCCCCGAGAATTTTATCTTCCCTGTGCTGGATGTGCCCTTCAACACCTACCCGAGCACTCTCTACAATAAGGACACGCTCTATAACGGATTCGATTACCGGAAAAGAGAGACCTATGAAGGCACTACAGATAAGATTGTCTATGATTACTATCAGCAATCGTTGGTGAAGCACTCCATCAAAGATACGCTGGCACAGCGGCTGCATGACCACTCCATCACCGACTCGCTTCACGATTATATCGCGCAGTTCGATGAACGAAAACTGGTGGCCATCATGGGAGGGCACAAGATTAAACGATCAGATGCGATGTACCTGCAGGTTGCACGACTGTCTAAATTGCTGACTGAACTGGGATATCTGATGCTCTCAGGTGGAGGGCCGGGGGCCATGGAGGCGACGCATGCCGGCGCGTGGATGGCCGGCAGGAGTGACGAGGAGTTGCTGGAGGCTGTCTCAATAATCAGTACAGCCCCTCTTTATTCAGATGATCAGTGGCTGGCATCGGCCTTTCGTATGATGGAGCGGTACCCTGATCCGCCCTTCGAGAGTCTGGGTATCCCCACCTGGCATTACGGACATGAACTGCCCACGCCGTTCGCCACGCATATTGCCAAGTATTTTGAGAACAGTGTGCGTGAAGAGGGTCTGCTGGCACTGGCCAAGGGTGGTGTCATCTTCACACCCGGCAGCGCCGGCACCATGCAGGAGGTGTTTCAGGATCTGGCACAGAACCATTACGAGTCGTACGGTTATGCCAGCCCGATGATTTTTTTAAATGTTGATTTCTGGACGCATGAGCGCCCCATATACCCCATCATAAATGAAATGTCGGATCGGGGAGACCTGATGAATCTCAACCTAGGGCTGTATGATAATAATGACGAGGTGATGGCTCATTTACACATGTTTCAGCTGTAGTCTGTCGCATACAGTGCATTCCTGATGGGGTTGCTTTCAGTTTCAACTCTTTTTTAATTCAGATAAGAAGCGACATTCCCACTGATCTGCAGCAGAGATATTTCATACATTTTGGTTCTGTATTGTGCTGTAAGGAGTCGTTGCTCTGCCTCCAACAGGCTGTTTTGTGCTTCCCTCAGCTCCAGGCCGGAGAGGTCGCCAATCTTGTAGCGCTCCATGGCAATCTCATAATTGAGCTCCGCATTACGGAGGCTCTCAATCTCCAGCTGCGTAAGTTCCATGTTGTTCTGGTAGGACATCCACATATTGGCGAAATCACTCTGCAGTGCGAGCCTGTTTCTCTCTATCTCCAGCTCTCTGTTCATGACAGATATCCTGGCGTTCTTCTGTTCCCTGCTGCGGTTGAACCCGTCGAAAAGGGTGTAACCTAGCGTAACACCCACATTGGGTCCCCAGTTGCGTTGTTTGTCGAGCGTACCCGTGTTGTAGTTGTAATGGGTGAATCCGTATCCGGTGTTGAGACGCAGGTAGGGGAAGTTGCGACTCTGCAGGTTCTTCAGCTCCAGCTCGCTCAGCATTTTGTTCTTCTCTGTCAGCAGGATCATGGTGTTTTGCTGCAACGCAGCATCGAGCAGCTCCTCCTTCGATAACAGCCTGTCAAACACAATGGTGCTGTCCTCTGCTGAAAAAACCTGATTCACATCACCACCCATCAGCTCATTCAGTTTGATCCGGGAGCTGTTCAGTATCTCATACTGCTGAATAAGCAGCGAGCTGTCGGCATTGAAGTAGACACGTGCCTGCTGCAGATCGAGACGGGAGAGCGATCCCACCTGATAGCGTGCCTCCACGATGCGCAGACGCTCTTTCGACAGGGAAACTGCATATTTGAGATTTCCCAGTCGTAGTTGTTGTTGTACGTAATTGTAATACTCCGCTGTCAGGGTGGCGATAAAATCCTCCACTGCCAGACGGGTGTTCAGCTCGCCAATAGTCTGCATCTCCTGCAGCCGCTTGTAATTGGTCTGCACGCGGAATCCTTCGAAAAGTGTCCAGTCGAGGCTGATGCCCGCATCCAGTGTGCCGGTGTTCGCATTGCGTGACTGCACCACATCACCCCCCTCTGCAGGGAACTGATCGGTGTTGCTGTTGCGCAGGGTGTAACCCGAATTCAGGCTTACATCGGGCAGAAAACCGGCATTGCCCAGTGTGACATTGTTGTCGGAGATCAGCTCTTCGTTGCGAGTGATCCGTAAATCGTAATTCTCCTCAAGCCCTCTTCTCAGGCACTCCTGCAGATCCATCATCTCTTGTGATGAGACAATGGCAGGAACCATAAAAAAGAGGAACATCCATATCTTCTTCATCATCTTACCCATTTCGTATTTTTCTTTCTCTCTTTTTGCTCTTCTGTACCTCCCTGTCGGTGGAGAGGTAGATATACATCACCGGGATGACAAACAGGGTGAGGAGTGTGGAGATCAATAGTCCGCCAACGACAGCCGTACCCATGGCGATGCGACCGTTGGCACCCTCACCGGTAGCAAGCATCAGTGGCAGCAAGCCCAGCATGGTGGAGATGCTGGTCATCAGGATGGGGCGTAAACGCTGTACTGCCGCTTCTATAATCGCTCTGTACTTGTTGAGTCCGGCCTGCTGTCGCTGGTTGGCGAACTCCACTATAAGAATACCGTTCTTGGCCACCAGCCCTATAAGCATGATGATGCCAATCTGACTATAGATGTTCATGGTCACGCCGAACATCCACATGAACAGCAGGGCTCCGAAAAGGGCCATCGGTACGGAGAACATAATGACGAAGGGATCTTTGAAGCTCTCGAACTGTGCCGACATCACAAGGAATATCAGGAGGATAGCCAGCCCGAATGCAAACAGCAGGCTTGAGGAGCTCTCACGGAAGTTACGTGACTCACCTTCAAGCGCCGTACGGAAAGATTCGTCCAGTACCTCGGCGGCAATACGGTCCATCTCATCCAGACCATCACCCAGCGAGTAGCCGGGCGCCAGTGCTGCCGTTACGGTGGCTGAATTGAAACGGTTGTAGCGGTATAACTGGGGTGGCGCCACCGACTCTTCCAGCTTCACCAGATTATCCATCTGGATCATCTGCTGGCTGGCGTTCTTGATGTAGATGGTCTTCAGATCGACAGGGGTATTGCGTTGCTGCCGGTTGATCTCACCCAGGATCTGATACTGCTTACCGTTCATATAGAAATAACCCATCCGCTGTCCGCTGAGGGCATATTGCAGTGTCTGCCCGATATCGCGGGTGCTGACCCCCAGTATGGCAGCCTTATCACGGTCGATGTTGACACGTGTCTCCGGTTTGGTAAACTTCAAATCCACATCCGACATCTGGAAATAGGGGCTGGCGTTCATCTGCTCCATAAAGGGTGGAATGAACTCCTGCAACTTCTCAATATTGGGTGCCTGAAGAATGTACTGTATGGGCATACCGCCGCGTCTTCCACCGAAGGTGGATTGCTGCTGCACAAAGGCGCGTGCGGCATTTTCATTCCTCACCCCCCGGGTCAGCGCAGTGGCGATCTCCATCTGGCTGCGGTCACGTTCATTCATGTCAGGCAGCACCATCCGCACCATGCTGAACCCGCTGCGGGTGAAGACAATGTTGGATTCACGCTCGGGTACAATCGAGTCGGCGATGGCAGAAATCCTGTCGGTGTAGTCCCTGACAAACTCGAAGGTGGCTCCCTCGGGTGCTGAATTACGGATCACCACCTGTGACCGGTCTTCCAGCGGAGCCATCTCTGCAGGGATAAAGTTCCAGAGGAGAACGATCAGGAGAGCAGATCCGATAAGGATAGGCAACACGATCCATTTATGATGCAGGAATGAGCGCAGCATCCTGTCGTAGAATCTGTTCATCCCGTCAAAGAAGACCTCCGTCCTGTCATAGAACTTGTTGTGTTTACGTTTCTTCTTCAACAGTTTGGAGGAGAGCATCGGCACAAAGGAGAGTGCGACAAATGAAGAGATGATCACAGCACCGGATATCACGATGCTGAATTCGCGGAAAAGACGTCCGGTCATCCCTTCCAGAAAGACAATCGGGAAGAAAATAGCTACCAGTGTAATGGTGGTGGAGATAACAGCGAAGAAAATCTCCCTGGAGCCTTCAATAGCTGCCTTCTCCGGATCCATCCCTGTCTCAACTTTCTTGAAGATGTTTTCCGTAACCACGATCGCATCATCCACCACCAGTCCCACGGCCAGCACTACGGCCAGCATGGACAAAACGTTGATGGAGAATCCGGCCAGATACATTACGAAGAAAATGCCTATCAGTGAGATGGGAATCACTACGACAGGAATTAATGTAACGCGCCAGTTACGTAGGAAGACGAAAATGATGAAGACCACCAGCAGGAAAGCGATAATCACTGTAGTCTGTACCTCAGAGATCGATGACCTGATAAACTTGGTATTGTCGAATGCCACGTCGATGATCACATCTTCAGGAAGGTCCTTTCTCATCTGTTCCATGCGCATCCTCACCTCATCGGCAATCTCAATATGATTGGCCCCTGGTTGGGGGACGATCACACAACTCACCATCGGCACTCCGTTACGGCGAAGAATGTTCTGCCTGTCGGCAGCATCCAGCTCGGCAAATCCCACATCGCGGAAACGGACGATACGGAAATCATCCTCTATAAGAATAAGATTATTGAAATCTTCGGGTGTCTGCATCAAGCCCATGGTACGGATCGACTGGGAAATGTGGTCACCTTCAATATTCCCCGCCGGAAGCTCAATGTTCTCTCTGTCCAGGGCACTCTTGATGTCCATAGGAGTGATATTGTATGCCGCCATCCTGATCGGGTCGAGCCACAAGCGCATGGCATACCTGTATTCTCCCCAGATATCAACTGCACTCACGTTGGAGATGGTCTGCAGTCGTTCTTTCACGGTGAGGTCAGCTATCTCGGAGAGCTCCAGCAGAGAGCGGGTAGGGCTCTGTACCGTGATCTGCATGATGGGGTCGGAGTCAGCATCGGCTTTTGAGACGGTGGGGGGATCTGTGTCGCGCGGCAGATAGCGTTGTGCGACGGAGACCTTGTCTCTCACATCATTTGCTGCTGTCTCCATATCCACGCTCAGCTCAAACTCAACCGTGACACGTGAACTGCCCTGACTGCTCCGGCTGGTCAGCGACCGGATTCCCGGAATACCGTTGATATTCTGTTCCAGTGGCTCAGTGATCTGGTTCTCAATCACCTCGGCATTGGCCCCGGGGTAGGAGACATGTACGGTAATAATGGGGTTATCCACGCTGGGATACTCGCGCACGGCGAGACTCGAATAACCGATCAGGCCGAAGATGATGATTATCAACACCATCACCGTGGCCAATACCGGTCGCTTTATACTTAATTCCGAAAAATTCATTTTTTGTTATTCTGCGCTGTTTTCAACCATTTGCCCTATTCTCACCGGCATCCCGCTCCTGAGCTGCATCACACCTGTGGTTAAGAGAGTGTCACCGGGTGAGAGGCCATCAATCACCTGCACAGAGGAGGAGGTGCGCATACCGGTGATGATCTCCACCTCTTTCGCTTTTCCGTTGTCATAAATATAGGCGATATCACGACCCATCTCTTTGACGCTGGAGATGCTCGGAATCAGAATGGCATTTTCAATCTGGTCCAGCTTGATCTTCACTTGTGCCGACTGGCCCGGTTTGATTTTCCCGTCACTGTTGGCATAACGCGCACGGGCAAACACATTCAGTGTCTGCACATCGAGGCGTGACTCAACTGCATAGACCGATGCATTGTAAACTTCCAGGTTGTTCTCAACCGTAAATGCGATCTCGGACCCCGGTTTAATCAGGTTCACGAAGTTTTCGGTGAGAGAGAACTCGATTTTCAGCGGTGATATTTTTGTCAGATGGGCTACGACTACAGTAGGGGATGCATAGGCTCCCTCGCTCACCTGTCTTAACCCGATCATGCCGCTGAATGGTGCTCTCAGCTCTGTCTGCCTGATGCGTGCCTTTACCAGGTCGATCTCTGCCTTCAGTGTCTCAAGCTGTGTGAATACCGACTGATAGGTCTCCTGACTGATGGCATCTTTCTCCAGCAGTGTCTGCTGACGGAAGAGCCTGTCTTCGGCCAGGGGCATCTGTGCTTCAAGCTTCTTCAGCTCAGCCTGCAAGGGAGCGTCGTTCACCTTTGCCAGCAGGGTGCCTTTCTGCACATAGGTTCCTTCCCGGAAGTTAATACTGGTTATTTTTCCGGGCGACTCAAATGTGAGATCCACCTCTTCGTCCGGCAGCAGGATGCCGGTAATGCGAAACATTTCGTCCAGTGTATGCGGTTGAAGAACCATCGCGCTGACCATCAGCTCCGAACGTCCTGGGCCACCTGCGCCGGGACCTGCCTGCGCCGGTATTCCACTCTGCTTGTCCGGTGAAAAAACGCTTTTGATTCGGGGGAAGAAGGCCATCCCCAGGATCAATACAGCGATTGAAGCAATGAGGATTATCCTTGTTTTTTTATTCATATATTTATTTATCTAACTCTTTATCAAATTTGAGATGTTGAGACCGACAATCGTAACAGCCTTTGCTCGCTCACCTCAATTGATTATTCCACACCTCTCCTCTGTTTTTCGTGAAAATAATCTCAAAAATACCGATTTTAAACAGATAAAAGCACCTTCAGCAGGTGATTTTAGTTTTTTTAGTGCTTATAATCGACATAGCACCGAAATAAATCGATGAATCGGGTGAGACAAAGCGATAAAATAACTATTTTTGACATTCATAATGAGAAACTGATACTGTTAAATTTAATGAGATGAATTTGAGAAGATTGTTTATTGCTGTACTTTTGATGATGAGTAGTGTACTGATTACAGAGGCCCAGGACTGGGCCAATTTAAACCGTTTCAGGGAGGATAACGCAAAGTTGGGCAAAGCGCGTACGTGTGACGACAGGATCGTCTTCATGGGTAACTCCATCACCCAGGGATGGATAGACCGGGTTCCCGGGTTTTTTACCGGTCGCCCCTATATTAACAGAGGGATTGGAGGGCAGACCACTCCACAGATGCTGCTCCGTTTCCGTCAGGATGTGATTCATCTATGGCCGAAAGTGGTGGTGATCCTTGCCGGCGTGAATGATATTGCCGGTAATACCGGTCCCTCCACGCTGGAGATGATTGAAGATAACCTGCACTCTATGACCGAGCTGGCGCAGGCACATGGTATTCAGGTGGTGCTTTGCTCCGTGCTCCCGGCCTATGATTTTCCCTGGCGACCAGGCCTGGAGCCGGCGCCCAAGGTGATGGAGCTGAACAAGCGTCTGCAGAAATATGCAGGACAGAAGGGAGCTGTTTATTGTGATTTTTTTACCGCGATGGCTGATAAGCGCAACGGGCTCCCCAAAGAGTTGTCGGAAGATGGTGTCCATCCCAATGTTGAGGGTTACGCTATCATGGCACCTATCGTGGAGACCTCTATCGCACGTGCACTGCTGATGTGGAAGGAGTTTAAATAAAAAAAGAAAGATAGGGTTTGGTCTGATATCCAAACCCTTCTGTTTTATTGGGGATCCTGGTGTGACAGGAAAGGATAAGGTGTGATAAGCACCTTATTTTTTTATCTTCTTTGGCTTACAGGCCTGTTTCTCCTTTTTTACTGTCGCACCGCATTTCTTGCATTTAAAGCGGGGATCGACATCCATTATCAATCTCTCATCATTACAGGCTGTCTTACTCATTCCAATTGTTTACCAACAAACAACCGAAGGTTCACTTTTGTTTATCAATCCATAAACTCATAATCGGTGGTCCCCCTCAGGCCGGGAACAGAATAATAGGCCGCCAGATCCCCTTTGATCATTACCTCCCTCCCGATATTATCCGGGTTGTCCGCAATATTGAGTGCATTTTTCAGTGATGTAAGGGTGATATTCACCGGAAGCATATTGCTAATTTCGGTCTCAGTTGCCAGGTACGCAAGTGCCACATTGGACGTTACCTGTCCCGTGGTATCGGTCACAAACTTACTGATAGAGCCATCAAAGGCACCAACGATATAACCTTTCACCCATACATCCTCTTTGCCCTGGTTGATGAAGGCCTGCGCTATCGTGTAGGGGTCTGTTTTCGATCCTTTGATGACCGGAGGATCTTCTTCGGTGCGGTTTGCTGTAATTGACTGAGAAGG